>Ga0307427_1000021_pt1 | contig 166870 bp, 175 predicted proteins | sample SalMarWE160190MG_FD_202162 | JGI IMG/M metagenome (GOLD analysis project Ga0307427, IMG submission 202162) | Salt marsh sediment microbial communities from the Plum Island Ecosystem LTER, Massachusetts, United States - WE1603-190 | ecosystem: Environmental > Aquatic > Marine > Intertidal zone...
AGAATGTGTATAATACTATCCGGCCTCATCAGGCATTGGGATATCTTACTCCACAGGAATTCCTGGAGCACCATCAACAAAATCAGAGAAAGGAGAAAGTGTCACTAATCATATGAACGAGTACAAAGAGTTGACAGTTACTACCTGGCGATGATATCCTTGAGACAGGTTATCTCTGGTCATGAAATCATCCAGATTGGAGGCAATAGAGGTAGGAGGTGAACTAAAGCTTAAACCAGAATCTGGCTGTTTCTAACTACCACGTCAGTCCTGCGTAACTGCAGGAAATTCTGAAAAAGGAGGTTCAATATCAGCGATTTATTTGATTTGACAGGCAAGACTGCTATCGTAATCGGCGGTGCTGGCGGCATCGGTCATGCACAGGCTCTGGGCCTGGCGGAGGCTGGCGCCGATGTCGTTGTGGCCAGTCGCAAACTTGAGCATCTTGAGCCGGTAGCCAAGGAGATACAAGCCCGGGGTAGAAAGTCACTGGCTGTTCCCGTGGAGGTTACTGAGGAAAAATCAGTGGTTGCTATGGTGGATAGCGTGTTAAAGGAATTTTCGCATATTGATATTCTGGTAAACGCTCATGGTCTGGCGATCCGCAAAGCTGCCGATACCTTTCCAATTGACGAGTGGCAGCAAGTTATGGATATCAACACCCGCGGGACATTCCTTTGCTGCCAGGCAGTTGGGCGAGTGATGATCAAGCAGCGCAGTGGTAAGATCATAAACTTGTCATCGGTGAGAGGTAGATACGGCCTCCCTGCAAATTACGCCGCTTACTGCACCAGTAAAGGAGCCGTAGATACCCTGACACGAACCCTCGCTTGCGAGTGGGCTAAGCACAACGTACTGGTGAATGCGCTCGCGCCCACTATTGTGGAGACCGAACTTACCCGTTCTGCCTTAGCCAACCCCCAGTTTGCCCAGCAGATGAAGTCTCGCATCCCGCTCGGGCGCTGGGCAATGCCGGAGGATATTGTGGGAGCTACCATATTCTTTGCCTCAAAGGCGTCAGACTTCATTACCGGGCAAATCCTGTACATCGACGGTGGCGTGACCACTTGGTAATAGAATACTTGATAGTTAAGATTTAAGGAGGTATATACTATTGGGAAAAGAAGTATTTGTTGATCTAACGCATCCCTTCAGTGCGGAAATTCCCCGCTGGCCTTATTTTGATAAGCCGGTAATCGATAATGCGCACACCATGGCAAAAGGCGGCGTTCTGACGCAGAAGATCACCTGCACTATGCACACCGGTACGCATTGCGATGCTCCCCGTCACGTTATGGAAATCGAGTTCGACGGCAAAAGAGCTCGTTACACCCACGAAATGCCTATTGATGCATACACTGGCGATGCCGTTTGCCTTCCCATCGAGATCGAGCGTTGGGGACTGATCGGTCCGAAACATCTTGAGGCTGCCTGCGAAAAAGCAAGTATCAAGCCGAGCGAACTGAAAGGCATGGTCGTTTGCCTGAATACTGGTATGCATCGCAAGTTTGACGACTCCAAAGAGTACTATCATTATTCCTGCGGTACTGGCGTAGAAGCCGGCAGATGGTTTGTAGAGAAAAAGGTAAAGTGCGTTGCTATGGATATGCAGGCTCTGGACCATCCTCTCCACACCGCTATGGGCAACAACGGCATGACCCGTATGAACCTCCTCGGCGCTTCTGGCAAACCTATCACCGAAGAGTACATTGAGCAGTTCGGTGAAGAAGCATATGCCGAATTTGATAAGTTCACCTACATTAAAGTGTTTGGCAAAGAAGCTTATGACAAAAAGTTCGGCGATCTGGAAGCCATCGGCTGCTGGGGCACCTGGGAGCCCTGCCATAAGCTAATGCTGGGGCACGGCATAGTCGGGGTTGAAAACCTCGGCGGAGATCTGGATAAGGTTTCCGGTAAGCGCTTCAGGTTCAACTGCTTCCCGCTCCGCTGGTATATGGGCGATGGCTCCATGGCTCGCTGCATTGCCGAAATCGACGAAGACGATCTGAATGATGTACCCGATAGAACCTATGCCTACGGTGGCTGTCTCCCGGAAAGATGAAGTATATAGCTGTTTGTTTACCCCGATACTTCAAAAATAGACACGGAGGACATATGAAGAAGGTTTGTCTGGAAGACGTCAAAACATACGATGTCCCGGATCGCGTTTACAAGTACGGCACACAATAATCCGGATTATTCACAACCCGAGTAAATTGCAGTTAAAAGGGAGAAAATATGAAAAAGATTAGTTTAGCCCAGGTCAAGCCCTATGAGGCTCCCGGTCATTTCAAGATGGTTGCGTTCAAGCTAAGCGGCAAAGATGAAACAGGGGCTGAGAAGTTCTGGGTAGGCATGTCCCATTTCCTTCCTGGGGGCGGAGCCGAATTCGGGGCTACGCCAGCAGAGAAATACTACTTTGTCCTGAACGGAGAAATCACGGTCAAGACCGATAAGGAAGAGGTAACCCTCGGCCCATGGGATTCAGTCTACATCGCTCCCAACGAAGGTAGATCGATACTCAACAAGACCAATAAACCGGCGAGTATGCTGGTAGTTATTAACTATTAGTAATCTTCTCTATTCCGAGCAATTATTACAATCCTTGCCCGAGTAGGAGAGGGGGTAGCTTATGAAAGCCGAAGAAATTAATCACGTCGCTTTGCTGGGAGCGGGCATGGTAGGGTATGGACTGGCACTGCATTTTGCCAAGGCAGGTTATCAGGTATCTTTATACTCCCGGACTCAGCAAACACTAGACAAAGCCATTGAAAACATCAGGGCAAATCTCCCAGCCTTACTGCAAGGACAAGCTAGCGTAGAGGATGAAATAAAAAAGATTATAAGCAGGATAAAAACAACCAGAAACATAGATGAAGCAGTGGCAAAGGCACCGATTATTATCGAATCAGTGGCTGAAGACCTAAATGTAAAACAAGACTTATTTAAGGAATTAGACCAGATGTGCCCTAGGGATGTTATTCTGGCCACTAATACATCGGTAATCAGTATAACGGCGATAGCATCTAAAGCCAGGAACCGGGATAGAATCATTGGAACACACTTCTGGTTTCCACCATATCTTATCCCTCTAGTTGAAGTGGTAAAGGGAAAAGATACCTCTAATGAGACAATGGAAATAACCTATCAATTCATGAAAAAGGCGGGGAAATATCCCATCAAATGCTTGAAGGATGTCCCAGGATTTGTCGCTAACCGTCTCCAGCACGCCCTGTGGCGAGAAGCCATCTCAATTGTAGAAAAAGGCATTGCCGATGCAGCTACTGTTGACGATGCTATTAAGCAAAGTTTTGGTATGCGGATTGCGGTTCTGGGGCCAATTGAGAATGCCGATATGGTGGGGCTAGATTTGGTTCTGGCCATCCACAATACGGTTTTGCAGGATTTAGAGGCTTCTCCCAACCCCTCACCACTCTTAAAGGACAAGGTAAGTAAAGGTGAGCTTGGATTCAAATCTGGAAAAGGTTTCTATGACAAATGGACACCAGAAAACATAAAGCGCACTAGAGAAAGGCTTGCGAAACACCTTATTGATTACTCTCGAAAGCAACAAACTTGAGACAGAACATATGATATTAATGATCAACAATGTAAGGGGGAATGCATAAAATGGAAAAGCTTATCATAACGGCCGCCTTGACTGGCAATATCACCCTGCCGACTCAGACACCTTATCTACCACTGACACCACAACAAATCACCGATGAGGCGGTGAGGTGTGCCGATGCCGGGGCGGCTTCCGTGCATGTCCATGGCAGAGACCCGCAGACCGGCAAACCGACTACCGACCCAGCGGTCTATCGAGAGATTGCCACCCTCATCAAGTCAAAAAGCAATGTTATTGTCTGCGTAACCACCGGCGGTACCATGGAAATGACGGCGGCGGAGAGGATAAGGGTTGTCCCTGCTCTCCAACCGGAGCTGGCTACATTTAACATGGGCTCGATCAACTTCTCAATTCACCCGATTGTAGAGCGATATAAGGACTCGGACTACAAGTATCCCTGGGAGAAGGATTTTGCCGCCGGAACCATAGATTTCATCTTCCGTAATACCTTTGGTGATATCGAGCACTTCTGTAAGACCATGACTGAGAATAATACCAAGCCCGAACACGAAGCATATGACGTAGGGCACCTGTACAATATACAGTATTGTATTAAGAGAAAGCTCGTGCAATTCCCCATCTGGGTGCAATTCGTCACTGGAATTTTGGGAGCGATCGGCGCTGATCTGGAGAATATCATGTATATGAAGCAGACGAGCGATCGACTGTTCGGGCCGGAAAACTACAAGTGGTCGGTGATTGGCGCCGGCTATCCCGCCGAGTTTAACCTGGCGACACTATCCATAATGATGGGCGGGCATGTCCGCGTGGGCTTTGAAGACAATATTTATGTCCGCAAAGGAGTATTGGCTAAGAGCAACGCCGAACTGGTAGAGAAGGTAGTCAGAATCGCCCGGGAGCTTGAACGGGAAATAGCCACGCCCGACGAAGCAAGAGAGATCCTTGGCCTAAAAGGGAAGGACAAGGTCAACTATTAGAGGAACTGGGCATAATACCCACAAAAGAGTCTCTTCGATTCTATTTTGTTTTTTGAGCCTGGCAACCTTCTGTGGCCGACTCGTAGCTGGCCACTTCACGGCTTTTGCAATCTGCAAGCTCGGACACGTCTGAAGGGGACTGTGTCAAATCAGCGACGACCACAAATTCGTACTCAGGGAAACGCCTCTGAAGTGCTCCTTTTAACGAACTCCTTACTACTATAAGCACGTTGACTGCTGACGCTAGGGCTAATTCGACTGCGGGCATAAGCCCCTTGCCACGCAGTTCTAACGGGCCGACCTCATCGATGACCACCAAGTCGCATCTGCTCTCAACCGCCCGTTTAATAGCACCGCAGGCAAATAGTATTCCGTCCCTGCTAATGGTATAGTCACCCACCATTTCACCTCCCTTGAAAGACCTATAGCCTGACAGCCGGGCGAAAGGGACCTCTTTGCCGGTAAGGAGGTCAAGTGCATTAGAGCCAACTCGTTGTCCTTGCTTCTCAATCGCCGGAGAGAGGATTCCGCCAACGCTGGAACCAGACTTTCGCCGCCAGTCAATATATCGCCTACACCAACTGGTCTTGCCTGACCCTGGTTCACCTACAACGAGCAGTCTCACTAAAGACCTGATGCGAAGGCAACTGCCGCGGCAATCCAGCAAAAGGCCATGATGGCTATGGTGCTGGCATAGAAGGCCTTGGGCTTCGCAGTCATGAGTTGCCAGAAATTGGGTCGGAGCTTTGTACCTACCAGGTGTCCCAGGAGCAGCAGACAAGTACCCACAATGGCTAGACCTGTCCCATTGGCAAACACTGAACTAAGTCTCTCAGCAAGTCCCCAGGATGCCCAGATACCCATACCTGCCGCTGATGCTAGAACGCCGTAAAGGATGATGCTCAGGTATCCCGCTGCAACACCAGCGCCAATGCGCATCTTGATACTGCTTTCAAAACCTTTAAACACGAGGCTGACTACTAAGCTGAAGGCCAGTGCTTCCAGAAGGATTGCTGAGGCGGGGTTCACTACGAAGGGAGAGAAGATGAATTGGCCATAAATCACGGCGCTCAGTGGCTTGAACAGGGCGGCGATGACCCCTATCCAGAATACGAGCTTGGGCCGTCGATACATGACGACAAATGTTGCCATGATTGACATGCCGATGCCCCCTGTAATTGCCCCTTTGTAGGCGAAGTGGATAAGGTGTAAAGACCCGCCCAGGGTAGCTTCCACAAGCCCCCAGATCGAACCAAAGACCAGAATCCCGATGACTACACGCCAAAGGCTTCCTGACTCTGACACTGCTTTGAGTTTGTTGGATACCTGCATATTTTGCCTCCCGATTCGTAAGCTTGTACTTAAGTATATCAAATAGAGATTTTTAGTCAATATGGTATTGACTCTTTTGAGTCCATCATATTAGAATAATAGACTAAGTCAGACGAAAAAAGAGGAGGAAGAATATGGCTCGTTCTATGAAAGACGAACAAGTCTTTACCAATTGTACTGTCGGCGGACCGCTTTTTGTGTACGTCAGAAACGGGAAAATAACACGCGTTGAACCCTTGGAGCTCAGTCCTGATGATGCTGAATCCTGGGTTATAGAAGCACGGGGAAGGAAGTTTTCCCCTGCGAGAATGGCGAATGTTGCACAATATGCCTTGGCTGAGAGGTCAAGGATATATTCCCCCGATAGGCTTCTTTATCCCCTTAAAAGAGTTGATTTCAATCCGCAAGGAGATAGAAAAGCTGAAAACAGGGGTGAGTCAGGCTATAAGCGAATCAGCTGGGACGAAGCCTTAGATATTCTGGCCAAAGAAATAGAGCGTATCCAGAAGACTTATGGGCCTGGCGCAGTTCTTACCACGCCTTCTTCACATCACAATTGGGGCAATATAGGTTACAGGCACAGCAGCCTCTTCAGGTTCATGGGAATCCTGAATGCTACCTACGTTGACCACAATCCGGATAGCTGGGAGGGGTGGCACTGGGGTGCAATGCATACTTGGGGGTTTGCGTGGAGACTAGGAATTTCATCGCAATACGATCTCCTGGAAGATGCCTTGAAATACGCCGAGATGGTGATCTACTGGTCTTCTGACCCTGAAAGCACCTCCGGAATCTATGGAGGGCAGGAATCAAATCAGTGGCGTTCCTGGCTTAAGGAGCTGGGGGTGAAAATGGTTGTTGTAGACCAGCATTATAATTCCACCGCTGTGAATTTTGCTGACAAATGGTTTGCTCCCAGGCCGGGAACTGATACAGCTATGGCAGCAGCTATCGCCTATGTCTGGCTTACGGAAGGCACATACGATAAGGAATATATTAAAGAACATGCCCACGGATTTGAAAAGTGGAAAGACTATATACTTGGTGAAGAAGATGGTTTTGCCAAGACGAGTGAATGGGCTGAAAAGGAAACAGGAGTACCGGCACGAGAGATTAGGACCTTGGCAAGAGAGTGGGCCAGGCATAAGACTATGCTGGCCTCTGGGAGCTCACTTGGAGGAGGAGCCTGCAGGACAGCCTATGGGACAGAATGGGCAAGGTATATGGTTATGCTGGCAGCCATGCAAGGGATGGGCAAGCCAGGGAGCAACATATGGACAACAAACTACGGTGCCCCCCAGAATTTTGACTTCTTCTTCCCGGGATATGCTGAAGGCGGCATATCCGGCGACCCACTAAATACCGCAAGCCACTATCAGTGGCTATCACGAGGAATAACAAAGCATCCGATAAGGTCTGAAGTGAATGATCCTGGAGGACAGCATATACCCAGGATTCTACTTCCTGAGTGCATTTTGAATCCGCCTCAGGAGTGGCGAGGGAAGGGTTTCTGTGGCGCTTCCCCTGAAACTCAGTTCAAGAAATATAAGTATCCTGAAGATGGATACTCTGAGGTAAAGATGTTCTGGCGGTATGGTGGTTCCTACATTGGCACCATGAACAACACGAACCGGTGGGTCAGGATGTACCGAAGCCCTAAACTGGAATTTGTGGTTAACCAGTCCATCTGGATGGAAGGTGAAGCGCAATTTGCTGACTTAATACTTCCAGCCTGCACTAATTTCGAGAGATGGGACATCGGCGAGTGGGCTAACTGCTCGGGCTACATTCCTCATTGCCATTATACAGTCAACCATCGGATAATAGTGCTAGAAAAGAAATGTATTGAACCACTGGGAGAATCTAAGGCAGATTACGACATATTTGCTGCGGTGGCTGAAAGGCTTGGCTTCTACGGCAAGTTCACCGAAGGAGGCTTAACAGAGCTGGACTGGGTAAAAAGGATGTTCCAATTAACTGACCTGCCAAAGTACATTTCGTGGGAAGAGTTTGAAAAGAAAGGCTACTTCGTTGTCCCACTGCCAAAACCTTATAAGTCCACACCAAGTTTGAGATGGTTTGCCGAGGGACGGAAGGACGATACACCAGACTGGGGACCTGTGGGTGGAGGGGTAGCAAGCATACCCGATGCCGAAGGTAACCTGGCTACCCAGACGGGGAAAATAGAGTTTGAAGCAGAAAGCCTCAAACGGTTCGACCCCGATGACTGGGAAAGGCCACCCGTGGCCAAGTATATCCCTTCCTGGGAAGGTCATCACACAAAGGAGCTTTACTCTAAATATCCCCTTCAGCTCATTTCTCCTCACCCAAGGTATAGTTTCCACACCCATTACGACGGGAAGGACAGCTGGGTGAATGAAATACCGGAACACAGGGTTAAAAAGGAAGATGGATGGTATTACTGGGTGATTCGGATAAATTCCAGAGACGCCGAGAAAAGGGGCATAAGAGATGGTGATTTGGTCAACGTCTACAACGACAGAGCAGTTGTCATATGTGCAGCGCAGGTTACAGAGCGTGTCCCATACGGCATGGTCCATTCGTATGAGTCCTGCGCTGTTTATGATGCAATCGGAGAGCCTGGCGAATCAGCGGACAGAGGTGGATGTATCAACCTGCTGACACCTCATCGTTTTCTATCTAAGAATGCCTGTGGTATGGCTCCGAATTCCTGTTTGGTTGAAATTGAAAAGAGGAGCGAATAAACATGGCTAAATGGGGTATGGTAATAGATATAACAAAGTGCAATGCTTGCTACAGCTGTTTCCTAGCCTGCAAAGATGAGTACTGGGATAACGATTATCCTCCCTATTCTGCAGCTCAACCCAGGCACGGACAATCATGGATCAGGATTGAGAAGAAGGAAGGCGGGACCTATCCACATATAAGAGTGTCTTACATGCCTATACCTTGCATGCAATGTGACGCTGCGCCTTGCATAAAAGCTGCCAAGAACGGTGCGGTATATAAAAGACCTGATGGAATAGTGATAATAGACCCCGAGAAAGCTGTAGGCCAACGGCAAATAGTGGATGCTTGCCCATACAGCGCAGTATTCTGGAACGAGGAGAAACAGCTGCCTCAGAAATGCAACTTCTGTGTCCAGAGGCTCCAGGACGGGGAAATGCCCAGGTGTGTGCAGGCATGTCCCAGCAAGGCTATGATATTCGGCGATCTGGATGATCCGGAAAGTGAGGTATCTAAGCTGGTAGGTTCACGCAAAGCTGAGGTCTTCCACCCAGAATATAATACAAAACCGAGAGTGTACTATATAGGGCTTGAGAGGATAACTAACAACTTTTTAGCCGCCAGTGTGGTATTCGGAGATGTAGATGAGTGTGCCGAAAACGTTAAGGCAACATTGGTGAACAAACAGTCAGGGGAAGAAAAAACCGCACTCACCGACGCCTACGGTGTCTTTGAATTCACTGGCCTGAGTGCCGGAAGGTATTCGCTGAAGCTTGAGTATGCGGGATATGCAGAAAAGACGATGGATGTTGACCTGAAAGCTGACAATTACCTGGGAGCTGTGACCCTGACCAGGGCTAAGCCCTAAAACACATCTCCGCTTTTCAGCGCGGTGGAAACTAAGATTTTCTGGGCTTGACCTTTCTGTAAAACTTTGTGTCCCCTGGGAGTCTGGGTCATCAGTAATCGACGAGGTTGATTATGTGGGCTCACAAGCGAGTGAGATTATTACTGCCCATGGAACTCCTTTCCAAAGGGGGGCCGGTCGATCTTGGGCGATGAGTGACACCCTAGATACTTTTGGGGTGGAGTCAAAGATATTATACGAGGAGGTGGAAATAAAATGAGAAACTGGTTAGTTGTAGTGCTTGTAGTTATCGGCTTGGCCTTTGGCGTGCTGATTGGATGGTTGGTTTGGGGCGGACCCGGACCCACGGTACCGACAAAAATCCTCGTCGGCGTACCAGCTCCGCAAACCGGCATGTATGCTGGGTTCGGCGAGGGTGGCGTCTGGGGGATGCAAGCGGCTGTCGACGATATCAATGACCTAGGCGGGGTATGGGTAGAAGATCAGGACCAGTACCTAGAGATCGAGCTTGTATTGGGCAATACGGAGAGCGACGAGAGCAAAGCAGGAACCATTGCTGAAAGCCTGATTCTTGAGGATGAGGTAAACTTCCTGGCGTATGGTGACCAACCCCCGCCAATGAATGCTCCCATAGCTATCAAAGCTGAGGCGCATCAAATCCCGTACATTTGTACAACTGGCCCTGCTGAACCCTGGTTGGGTATGCGGGCAGACGCTGGGAACTGGTCATACACTTGGGCCACTGGCTTGTTTGCCATAGGGGACCCGGGTGACAGGCCAGCGGATGGCTACACGATAGCCGATACTTGGTTGGCTATGCTGGACTTGGTTGGCAACGAGACTAATAAGGTAGCGGGTGTCTTCGCCTCTGATGACCCGGACGGGGTTGGTTGGCACGCAGCATTTCCCGGAATACTGGAAGACTGGGGTTGTACCGTTGTCGCTAAGGAAGACGCGAAGAGCCTGTTGCCGATGGATACTACAGACTTTAGCGCCCTCATAGATGAATGGGTAACCAATAATGTTGAGATAATCTGGGGTAATGCTCCTGCCCCCTTCGTGAAGACATTATTGGAACAAGCTTGGGCCACGGAAGGGTTCGCACCTAAGCTAATCTCCATCGGCAGAGCACCGCTTTTCTACGAAGATGTATCATCCTGGGCTGGTGATGCACCACTCGGTGTCCTTGTGGAGATATGGTGGGATCCGGCATGGGGAGACTCCCCGGGTATTGGTAGCACAACTCCGGAATCACTTGCCGCAAGATACCTTGCAGATACGGGTGCGGATGCAGTAAACCGCAGTATCGGGGCGGGCTACAGCATAATCCAGGTCCTGATTGACGCTATCGACAGAGCAGGCACACTGGACGCAGACGAGGTCTGTGCTGCCCTGGCGGAAACCGACTTAATGACAATTCGCCATCGCGTCGCGTTTGATGGGAACCAGTTTAGCCGGGGTCCGCTGGTATATGGCCAGTGGCAGTGGGACGAGGAGGAAGAGGACTGGGTATGCCCCATCGTCCTGTCCAAGCATACCTTCATAGACACAACAGGCGAGGAGCTATTCCCCATCCCTTAGGGGCCATGAACTGGGCTAGGTAACAACGAAGGGGGGACCGATGTGATGATAAACCAAGCATCATCTCGAGTCCCCCCAAAAGTGAAGGTAACAGAACCAGGAATTTTTTAACCGAATTTAATTCTCGGGAGAGTGGAAACATTGAGCGAACCGATTCTTTCCGTTAGCGGAGTGACTAAGCGTTTTGGAGGATTGGTTGCTCTCAGAGACTTAAGTTTTGATATACAGAGAGATGAAGCCGTGGGGCTCATGGGCCCAAACGGTGCCGGTAAGACGACATTGCTAAATGTCATTGCTGGCGAATACAAACCTGACTCTGGAGTAATAAGATTCAACGACAACTTCATCACCGGTCTTCCTCCGCATAAGATTTGCCATCTCGGAATTGCCAGAACTTATCAGATTCCTCAGCCCTTTGTTAATTTGACTGCCCGGCAAAACGCGGTGGTGGCGGCTAGATTTGGAAGAGGTCTAGGAAAAGCGCCTGCCGAGAAAGAAGCTGGCGAAATACTTGATAACATAGGTCTATCTGAAAAGAAGAACGTGCCGGCTAAAGATTTGTCAACAATAACTCTCAAGCTGCTTGAATTAGCCAGAGTTCTAGCCAGCAAACCACAATTGGTGCTGCTCGACGAAGTGGCGGCGGGCTTGACCGAGGCGGAGATACCAAAGCTACTGGACACCCTGAAAAAAGTGCGAGCCATGGGCATCACCATCCTCTTGATCGAACATGTCATAAGCGTAATGATGCAGGCAGTTGATAGGATTGTGGTGATCAATGAAGGCATGAAAATCGCCGAAGGCATACCCAAAGAGATAATGGAAGACAAAAAGGTTATCGAAGCTTACTTTGGTTAATGAGGTGAAAGGCTTGTTTTTAAACTGCAATGGAGAGGCATAGCCAAGAAATGTCCCAAGATGCATTACTGAAAATCAGCAATATAGATGCGTTCTACGGTACCTTTCAAGCTTTGTGGGATGTGTCATTAGTAGTTAAACCCGGTGAAATCGTAGCTCTCATTGGCTCCAATGCTTCGGGTAAGTCTACCCTGATAAACACAATATCAGGTGTAATACATCCTGCCCAGGGCATTATTGAATTTGACGGCCGAGACATTTCAGCCTTGGATACTTTCCAAATAGTCACACTTGGTATCTCCCAGGTTCCCGAAGGGAGAAGGATTTTCCCAGAAATGACCATATTAGACAACCTTATATTAGGTTCATACAATCGTCAGGCCAGGGTCAATAGGGAACAAAACCTCAAAAAAGTTTACGAACATTTCCCTTTACTGGAAGAGAGAACAAAACAACTAGCGAAAACACTAAGCGGTGGCGAGCAACAGATGCTGGTGATAGGGCGAGGCTTGATGTCAGACCCCAAGCTTATGCTCTTTGATGAAATATCGCTCGGCCTTGCCCCCAAAGTTACTGATGAACTATACAAGGCTGTGAGGGAAATTAGAGCTAAGGGTATTACTATCCTCCTTGTCGAACAGAACGTGAGGCGAAGCATCAAAGAAGCTGACAGAGCCTACATCATCAAAGCAGGCCGTATTGTTTTAGGCAAGAATGTGGCCGAACTCCAGGAAGAGGAGATTAAACAGGCATACTTCGGAGTATGAAGTCGATCAGGATGCTTGACAAATGACTGTGGAAGTCTTAAGTGGCTTGTACCGTCCCATAATTATGGGAGTTCTGCTGGGCGGATTGTATGCGTTGATTGCCCTGGGGCTTTCGATAGTCTTCGGAGTGATGAAACTGATAAATGTAGCTCACGGAGACCTGATGATATTCGGCGCCTATTTTGCCTATGCGCTAATGACCACCTGGGGGATAGACCCTATTCTAAGCTTAACCATGGGTATACCGTTATGGTTTGGCCTCGGTTTTGCTATTCAAAAATATGTCATGAGCCGAGCCTTCGGGATATCGATGGAGGCTCCGTTGATAATTGCCTTTGGTATTTCTCTGATACTGCAAAGTCTTACCCAAATCATCTGGTCCCCATATTCACGTGGTTTAGAGGCATCTTATGCTCTTGGAGGCATTAGCCTTGGTATTACTAGTGTACCGAAAACATATTTGCTCAGTTTTATTGCCGCTTTAGTGGTGATGCTTGTGCTCCGTGAATTCTTGAGGAGAAGTTATTTAGGTAAGGCTATTGTTGCTGCCTCTCAGGATAAGCGAGGAGCTGAGCTGGTGGGTATAAATACCGGCCGTGTGTATGCTTTCGCTTTCGCCATTGCTATGGCAACCGCTGCCATAGCTGGTGTGTTTTTTGGATTGACCTTTCCCTTTACTCCTACATCAGGTGTTGGCTTTCTCATCATCGCCTTTGGGGTGATAATAATAGGAGGTCTGGGCAGCATGCTGGGGACATTTATCGGGGGTATCGTCTTAGGATTAACCCAGACTCTTAGTGGCTATTTCCTTGGTGCTGCCGCCCAGATGCTTTTTGTTTATCTCATAGTGTTTGTAGTATTAGCAGTAAGGCCGCAAGGCATGTTTGGACGTTGATCGGAACATGAAAGTACCTATCAACCAGTTGAAATTGATGCTGCCAGTAGTGCTGGTAGCTGTGCTGGCGATATTTCCAATAATAGGGACCCCCCGTGTTTGGCTCCTTTACCTCTTTCTCTTTTTTGTATATCTAACTATGGCCAATATGTGGAATTTGCTTGCTGGTTATAGTGGACTGACATTCCTGGGTCCAGGTGCGCTTATTGGGCTGGCTGGGTACACCCTGGTAATAGTCACCTGGAACGATTTACCATTTTATCTGGGAATAATAGGAGGAGGCATAGTAGCGGCGGCATTTGCCGCGCTTATAGCTGTTCCCACCTTTAGAATGAGAGGCATATACTTCGCCATCGGAACACTGGTTGTGCCTGAGGCACTGAGGTATGTATTTTATCTCTGGAAGCCCGTTGGCGGGGAGATGCAAGGTGGGGGGGCGGGCTATATGATAAAAGGCATAGGAGGACTTTCCCTGACAGAATTTTACTGGCTGGCTCTGGCCATTGGGATTGTATCAATTTTCCTTATGCGGATAATTTTGCGCTCGAAGCTGGGACTGGGGCTTGCCGCGATTCACGATAGCGATAGAGCTGCAGCCAGTTCTGGGGTGGATGTTTTCAGACTGAAGTTGTACGCCTTCGTCATTGCCGCCTTCGTAACAGGAGCAGCGGGGGCTATTTTCTATATTTACCAAGGATATATAGCGCCGGTAAGCGCCTTCAATATCCGATGGCTAATGATATGCCTGCTCGCTACCGTCATAGGTGGCATAGGAACTGAAGAAGGGCCGATTGTGGGAACAATCATCGTCGTCTTTTTGCACTTTCTGCTCGCAAGATACGGTGCACTCAGCCTCCTCATCCAGGGCGCAATACTGGTCGTTATAATGTTACTGGTCCCGGAAGGTATTGTGGGCCTTGTACGCCGCAAGACTCGAAATTACCAGTCCCTATTGCAATTAGCTACCAGGCGATGACAGCAGGCAAACATACTCCTGTTTTGCGCTCAACTAAGCGGTCGCCCATAGCCGCGCGGTTATAGCTAACAATCGGCAAGAAGGAGTCGTTAATCAAATTCCTGTCCAGCAGTAGTTCCTTCTCGATTTCCGCCTCAATACGAGCAAGGAGTCCGATCCCGCTCTCCCTTTCATAAGTGATAGAAAACCTGAAGTAACACTTCAACAGCGCCTGCACTCGCTCAGTAGTCAACCATTTGTGGGTTGACAAATGGCTGCGGGGGTGATAGAGTCATAAATGAGACCAGAAAGCGAAGCTTTCACAAGATGACCGGCAGCGCTGAAAATCGAACCCAAAATCAGAAAACAACATATCCCCGCGTGCTCAATTAACAGGATTCTAACATTTTCGTGGTATTATACTTATATAAAGAAATAATGAAAGGAGGTGGTGAAGCACAATTCGACGAGATGTAGCTTATCTAAGATGGCAGAACTAAATCATGAATAAAAGAAAATAAAAGGAGGGATGTGTATGGTTGTATGACGGAAAGATGCGATAAAGTTTTGAAAAGTTTTAGAAAGGAGGAGAAACAGTGAAAAAAATACTTTTTATCTCATTAGCAATGATCTTGGCCCTGAGTGTGAGCCTTATCGGCTGTGACGGCGGTGGTGGAGGCGCAGCCCCCTCAAGCACAATCGTTATCGCCGCGTCAGTGTCTGCCACCGGTCCACTAATCCAAGTTCATGAGGGAGCAAAGAAGCCCATTGCTGAGACATATGTCGTGACAAACCCTGAGATCACGGTTGGGTCTACAGACTTTGAGGTAGAGTTAGACTTTCGCGACGATGCCAGCAACTTAGCAAACATGCTCGACAACACAGACGATATCATAGATGACATACATGCAGGAACGGCTCACTTCTTGCTAGGTCCAACTTGTACCGCCTTCCTTGAGGCTCAAGCCTCCAAGGCGACCACTGCAAAGGTTGTGCAAGTGACCATGGAGGGTGGTGCTACCTCTCTATTTGACGAGCTGGAGAACTACGAGTGGTCATTCATCACCCTGAGCTTTTCTAACTGGTTCCAGATTCCAGTTCTGGCAAAGATGCTGGCAACAACCGAGAACTGGACGTCCGCTGACCACGCCTATATAGGCTACCAGAATGATGACCACGGTTTGGAGTACCTGGGCCAAGCTGAAAAGTACTTCACTAAGGAAGGAATTATCATAGACGACAGCTTTGCCATGGACACTGGCAGTATTACCGCCAACACCCAGCTGGTAGGCAACGCGAAGGCGGCTGGCTCCGCCATCCTCTGCGTTTTTGCCTACCCTGAGTTCGTTATGTCCACCCACGCTGTGTGCGAGGGCCAGAATTATGACCCCAAGGCTATGATAATTGGTCCGGGCGGTAACTTCGGCTTTTGGGCCAATAATATGTCCGAGGGGGTGATGTGCTTCGCAACTGCCAATAACAAGACCGCAGGCAATGCGGGAACTGCAATCCAAACTATGGAAGGAGCGGTATCTCCCATGTTTACGGACTACTGGGGTCATCCCTGCTACTGGGCGGCGATGGACTTCATCTACGCGGGTGCCGCGGAGGAGGGAAGTGACAATGCCGGTGAAGGGTTCACAATTACCCAGAGCGATTTCAGAGGCTACTTGGCCTCTACCAAGCTCGACAGCGCTTTCGGCGAGACCTGGTTTGTCACTCCCGACCACGCTCTGAATGAGACCCAGTACTCCTGGGACGACGAAGACCTACAGTGGCCGGTTCCTGACGACTATGCTGCTCTTCTGAACTACAAGTGCCACACCGGTGAGATTGGCCAGTGGCAAAGCGGGTACATTGAAATCGTCGGATATGACGACATAGGCACGGGGTCAGACGAATATGAGCTAACGAATTACGATACGACCGCCACCTTCATGTACCCCAAGCCCCTGTGGCCATAACGGAGGAGGTAGAGACTTAGAGACTCAATAGTTTAGTTAAGGAGTCTAGGATAGATAGTAAGCAGGCTGTCTAGGAGGATGATGGGGTTTCCTTGAGTGCCTTTCTAGGCAGCCTGCTTCTGTGTGACTGCGAAGTATAGGAAGTCAAAGCTATGAGTAGTGAAACGGTAGTCAGGGTAATTGTCTCCGGTATTCTGAACGGAGGCGTGTATGCTCTGGCTGCCATGGGCTTGAGCATCCAGTATGGCGTTGCCCGGGTGCTCAACCTCTCTCACGGCGAATTCATTATGGTCGCCGCCTGGCTCACCTGGACATTCTTTACTCGCCTTGAGATTAACCCGCTGATTTCAGTGGCTATCACCGCGCCCTTTTTCCTGGGGATTGGTTTTCTAATTCATAGGACCTTGTTCACAACGCTTAAAAATAAAGCGCCTTCGCCAGCTGCCTTTGAGGGGAACTCTTTGCTGGTCGCTTTTGGCCTATTGTACATAGTCCAGAATATTGCCCTGCTGATATGGGGAGGATTACCACGGACGTATGTCTGGTTAAGCGGTGGAGTGAACATTTTGGGGGTCCAATTTTCCCTCAATAGCGTGATAGCCCTTGCTGTAGCTTTAGCCCTTGGTGTGGCTTTTTATGTCTTTGTGAGCCGCTCCCGTCCGGGGAAAGCCATCAGAGCGGCGGCGGAAGACCCAGCAACCGCTGGGCTCATGGGAATAAACATCAACCGGGTGTTGCCATTATGTTTCGGGCTGGGGGCGTTACTGGCTGGTATAGCCGGCGTGCTCCTAAGCATGTGTTACCCAGTTTCCACATCCATGGGGCTAAACTATACTGTAATAGCCCTCATTGTGGTTGCCCTGGGCGGGCTCGGCAGTATCCCGGGCAGCTTTATTGGAGGATTTATACTCGGTATTGTAGGCAGCATAGTCGCCCAGTTAGAGTCCACTTTAGTCATGGTTTCTTTCTATGCTATCCTCATGATCCTGTTGGTGGCAAGACCAAAAGGTCTTCTCGGGAAATCGTGAGATGGATATCAGCAAGTTTACGTCCAGAAAGTTCTTGTTAGTAGCAGGGCTTGTCCTTGCCATTTTAGTCTTTTTAGCCACCTTTCCTATATACGGTTCCAATTCCGCCGTCGGCGTGTGGATTATCATCATGATGTATGTCATCCTTACGGTGAGCTGGGTTATGTTTTCCGGCTCCACCGGCTACATGTCACTGGCGGTGGCCGCCTTCTTCGGGATCGGCGCGTATACCGCTGCTTTTCTCTATCCACGAACTCCTGGACCATTACTGCCCCTGCCCGCGGTTATCATTGCCGGTGGGCTGGTGAGTTTCATATTCGCTCTCCTGGTAGGCCTGGTGACCCTGAGACTCAAGGGCATGTATTTCGCCATCTTTACCTTCGGACTCTCCGTGCTCCTCTATCATATAATGGTATTCTATGAGCTCCAAATACAAGGCTTCCGTGGTCAAAGGCTTACTCCAATAACCAACCAGACTGCTTTCTACATAGTTCTTGTTATCCTTGTACTTACAGTGCTCGCTGCCTATCTTATCAGGCGCTCCAGATTGGGCTTAGCCATGCAGAGCATCGGTGAGAGCGAAGATGCAGCGGCTCACATGGGAGTCAACACAACTATGGTGAAGGTTATCACCTTTGCCATCAGCGCCTTTTTCATGGGGGCAGCCGGGGCAGCTTTAGCCCCTAAGTGGGGATATATCGACCCTACGGTCGCCTTCAATATGTTCTATTCCTTCATGCCAGTGTTGATGGCTGTCTTTGGCGGCATGAGAGAACTGTACGGTCCGGTAGTAGGTGCTGTTATCTTTGCCTATACAGAACGAGCGCTGAGACTCAGGTTTCCGTATCAGTACATGCTAGCTTTCGGCATCGTGCTGATACTCATTATCATATTTCTGCCCGGCGGGTTGACGGGGCTGGTACCAAAATTGCAGGATAAGCTGAGAGGCGTAATAGCAAGGTTACGGAAAGGAGGCCAGTCGGAGCAACATGTCAATACTTGAAGGCCAAGGCGTGACTAAGTATTTTGGAGGGTTGGCGGCGGTGTCTAACGTTGATTTCCATATTGGCCAGGGCGAAATCTTGGGTCTGATTGGTCCCAATGGAGCTGGCAAGACAACGCTGTTTAACTTAATATCGGCGGCTTTCCCTATTAGCTCAGGGGAAATGAGATTCAAAGGACACAAACTCAATGGCTTAAAGCCCCATAAAATATGCCGGTTGGGGATAGCACGGACGTTTCAGGAGACTAAAGTTTTCGCCAATATGTCGGCCCTTCAAAATGTGCTAGTGGGAGCATTTTTCGGGACGCCAACCCATATTTCAGGAACAGATGCCGCCGGGGAAGCCACCCAGGTATTAGAGTTTGTGGGGCTGCCGGCGATGAGCATGACACCGGTTAAAGACCTAACCCTGGTCAACCAGAAGCGCACCGAAGTAGCCAGAGCGTTAGCCACCAAGCCGGAACTATTGTTGCTTGATGAACTTATGGCCGGGCTGACCCCCACAGAGGTAAGCGAGTCTATGGAGCTGGTAACCAGGATTCGAGATAGAGGGATTACCATTCTCATGGTTGAGCATGTCATGAAGGCAATCATGGGCATATGTGGGCGGGTTATGGTGCTCCATAATGGTGAGAAGATTGCTGAAGGAACGCCACAGGAGATTGCCGCCAATAAGAAAGTTATTGAGATATACCTAGGGGTGGAGACTCATGCTGGAAATTAGCAACCTGAATGTTTTTTACGGCAAGTCTCAAGCCCTGCGGGACGTTTCTTTAAAAGTCAATGAAGGAGAGATAGTGGCTTTGGTGGGCACTAATGGCGCCGGTAAAACGACATTGCTTAACACTATATCCGGTCTGCTGCGTCCAGCTTCAGGTAGTGTCGAGTTTCTCGGTAAGAGAATAGATAAGCTAGCACCTCACGACATTGTGCAACAAGGTATTTCACATATACCCGAAGGCAGAAAGCTTTTTACCGACATGACAGTGGGAGAAAACCTGGAGATGGGAGCGTATTCCTCTAAAGCTTGGAAGCGGAAGAAAGAAACGTTTGAGCAGGTCTATCGAGTTTTCCCGGTGCTAAAAGAAAGACGAAAGCAATCAGCCAGTAAATTAAGCGGCGGTGAAGGGCAAATGGTAGCCATCGGTCGGGGCTTAATGTCCAGTCCCAGACTGTGCATGTTTGATGAGCCGTCGTATGGCCTGGCACCGAAATTATTCTCGGAAGTCCTGGAGGTCATAAAGCACCTGCGTGAGCAGGGAATTACCGTCTTCCTGGTTGAGCAAAATGTTCGACGCACCCTTGAGACAGCCGACCGGGCGTATGTGCTGGAAAACGGGCGGATTGTCTTAGAAGGAAAAGGTAAAGACCTTCTACAAGACGAGCAAGTTAAGAAAGCCTATTTAGGACTTTAGCTTAACTGATGTGATATGCTGCCGAAGGCAGTGGCGAGGCAGTAAGATTTTCCCGTATAGAAATTCAAAAATCAAAGGCCAAAAATCAAAATGACAACTCAAAATACAAAACTTTTAACCTTTGCTCTGTCATTTTGCACTTTTATTTTTGCCTTTTGCATTTTTCTCGAGGCGTGAAGGACACGTCCTGACCTTGTCGAGGGATAAGATGGGCAAGGGGAGTTATGAAAGAAATAACCCCCTTTTATCCCCCTTACTTTAAGGGGGATGAGGCATAGGATTTGAGGCGTGAAGGAATCCTTTCCTTCACGAGCGATAAAGGCCTGATAAATCAGGCAACTACAAAATGACCGAATTTGAACGGAAATCAGAATTAAGCAGTTTATAGCAAAGAAAGGAGGAAAAGTATGGCACGAGGTTATATGGGAAGAGTTCTGTTTGCGGACCTTTCCAAAAATGAGCTAAAGGACGAGGCGCTCGACGAAAAGCTTTGCCGCCAGTTCATTGGAGGCTATGGCATCGGCGCCAGAATCCTCTTCAGTCGACAAAAGGCTGGGGTTGACCCACTGGGACCGGATAATACACTGGGCTTCCTTACCGGCCCATTTACCGGCACCCCGGCACTTTCGGGTACAAAGCACACTATAGTAGGAAAATCACCGTTGACCGGGGGCTGGGGTGATGCCAATTCCGGTGGTTACTTCGGTGCCTTCCTGAAGTTCGCCGGCTACGATGCCCTGTTCTTTACCGGCATATCGGCAAAGCCGGTCTACCTCTTTATCAATAATGGTAAAGCCGAGCTGAGGGATGCTGCCCATATATGGGGGAAGGATACTCGCCAGACCGAAGAGATACTCAAATCTGAACTGGGCAAGGATGTGGAGGTAGCTTGCATTGGCCCATCAGGTGAGAAACTCTCTCACATCGCTGCAGTGCTGAGCAAAAACAGAACTGCGGCTCGTTCCGGTCTGGGTGCCGTGATGGGCTCAAAGAAGCTTAAGGCGGTGGCGGTGAAGGGCAAAATGAAGGTCCCTCTAGCCAATGAAGAAAAAACCAAGGAATTAAGAAAAAAGTGGCAGGCTGAACTGGGAGGACATATCGTCTGGTTAAAGCCGTTCGGCACGTCTTTCCTCGTTGATATCGGCGTTCAGAGTGGTGATTCACCGGTTAAAAACTGGACAGGAGTAGGGGTTATTGACTTCCCGGATTTTCAACCCTTAGCCAAAGAGGCTGTGATTGAGCGTACGGATAAGAAGTTCGCCTGTTACATGTGCCCCATCGGATGCGGAGGGTACATGAAGGCAGGGACCGGAGAGTATAAATATGCCGCCGGTGCCCGTAGACCGGAATATGAAACGACTGCCATGTTTGGTACCAATTGTCTTAATAACAACCTGGAATCGATAATCAAGGCAGGCGACATTTGCGATCGTTACGGGCTTGACACAATCTCGGCCGGGGCTGCTATCGCCCTGGCTATTGAATGCTATGAGAAGGGGCTTATTACCAAGGCCGACACCGATGGTATTGAAATGACCTGGGGCAACCATAAATCTATCGTGGCCATGACCGAAAAATTGGCTAAGAGGGAAGGTTTCGGTGATGTGTTAGCCGATGGAGTAAAGGCGGCAGCGGAGAGGATTGGCAGGGGCGCCGACCAATACGCCATACATGTTGGGGGGCAAGAACTTCCGGCACATGACCCGAAGCATGCGTTTTACTTTGCCACCAGCTACCGGCTGGACTCCACACCGGGTCGCCACTTCGTGGGCTCGGAGCTATCAGACGCCCCCGGTCATCCTGCAGGACTGCTGCCTAAATTCGACTTAAAGTCCTTTTCCGGCAGGGGAGAAGCGCGCAGGATAGGCAGCAATTTCCACCAGGTCGTCGTCTGCACCGGGATGTGCCTGTTCGTATACTGGGCTTTCCCCAACACTGACCCTATCGCTGAGTTTATGAGGGCGGTTACCGGCTGGGAAGTAACCAATGATGAGCTGCTTCAGACCGGGGAGAGAATCTCTAATCTTAGGCAGGTTTTCAATATTCGAGAGGGGTTGAATCCGCTGGAGTTCAAAGTCCCCGACAGGGTTCTGGGCAGGCCACCGCTAAGGGAAGGTCCCGTGGCTGGAGTAACTGTTGATGAGGACACCATGATCAAAGAGTACCTTACAGCCATGGATTGGGACCTCAAGACAGCCAAGCCCAGTAAAAAGAAACTACTGGAACTGGGGCTGACAGACGTGGCTCAAGAACTCTGGCCTTAGCAGGGGCAATTCACGGCGGCAGACCTGTGCGGCAACAGTGACTGCTTAAATTAGAGCAGATGGGGGCTTCCGTTGCCTATATCATCACGGTTCCGCCATCAACGTAGATGATCTGTCCCGAGATCATATCCGAGGCAGCTGAGGCTAAAAACAGGACTGCCCCCGCCGGGTCAGTTCGCTCTAAACGTTGGTGAATTGACTGTTCCCCGGTGGCAATCTCAAATATCTTGTCGCTATCCGTCTGGCCTAGACTGGCTTCAGTAGCCACGTATCCCGGGGCAACAGCGTTGACATTAATACCGGAGGGACCCAGAGCTCTAGCCAGGGCGTGAGTTAGTATGTAAACCGCTCCTTTGGTACAGGAATATGGCAAAAAGAGTTGAGCCGCGGGGACTCTGGCAACATTAGATGCGATATTGATAATCTTACCCTTTTTCTGCTTTATCATCAGGGGAGCTATGGCTTTACAGACCACCCATGTTCCTCTTACATTCACCACAAACATCTGATCCCACTCCTTCACAGTCCAGGCATCCCAGGGCTGGGCATTGACGCCATACCATATAGCAGCATTATTGACGAGGATATCGACTCTGCCATACTGATTCGTAACCTTTTCGGCTATCTTCTCACCAGCATCTTCGCGCGAGATATCAGCCTCCATGATTGCTACTTCCCCGCCTTTAGCCTTTACCTCGTTAACCGTGCTCTCAGCCCTTTCCAGACTAGTAGTAGTTAATAGCAGTTTGGCTCCTTCCTCAGTAAACCTTAAGGCGAAGGCTTTCCCCATACCACGACTGGCTCCGGTTATAATGGCTACTTTGTCCTTTAATACTCCTGGCATATCTCCCTCCTTATTAATTTGTCAGTCTGTTTAATTTCGATTTCACATTCACTTTCGGACTTCTGGGACCCCGGTTGAAGAACTCAAGCTCTGTCTTCAGGTCTGCCGACATACCCTTTCACATTCCCTTTTTCAAATTCATGCAGGATAATTTCGGTGGCCCACATAGCTCCTTCCATAATAACGCAGCCCTTTGTGATTCCCAGGAACTCCTGACCCATGTCATCGCGTGCTAAGTCCCACGCTTTTCCAAAAAATTTCCTCTGGACATCCTTACAGAGTAGGGAATTATATTTGTGGTAATACTTAGTCAGAAGAGCATTTCGAACGGTAGCGCAATTCTCACGGAAACAGGCCTCATCGAAGGTCTCCTGTTGAAGTCCCAAAGCCAAGCCAATCGCCAAAGCGCCGCTCGCTACGGCGGCACAGGTACCATCTCCACTCAAGCCAACACCCCCGGTCAGAACACATATCCCAGAAAAAAGCTTATCTTCCATATCCTTCGGGATTATCTCCAGGCCTCCCCATCTCAGGGCATCAATTATTGCCAGGAATGTACACTGGCCGCAACCCTTGTATTTTGCTTCATACTCTATAGCCAGTTCGTTGGATTTCTGGATAATCTCGCCCTTAGTCTTTGTGAGCTTGACCATAATTATCCCCCCTCTGTTTCTACTTTAAAATTGCCTGCATTGTATCATAAATAAACGGCTTCCTGTCAAATTGTCGCTTTGCTGAAGGATAGGTAGAAAAACTTCTCTGTCCTTGTTATAATCCTTTTTCAGATAACATTAACGCGAGCAGACTATAGAGTCCAATACAGGTCAAGGAGGGAAATAAAGATGGCTCAAGACTTGGTTAACACGTTAGCTGATTTGAAAGAACAAGAGGTTATTAAGATTGTAAAAGATAGGCTGGGTGCCGGTGAAGACGCACTCAAAATTCTGGGAGATGCCAGAAAGGGCATGGAAATCGTGGGCAATCGCTTTGCCAGCAGCGAATACTTTATACCTGACCTGGTATACTCCGGCGAGATACTGAAAGCAGTAACCGAACTGGTCAAGCCCAAGCTAACCAAGACGGCAGAGAGCAAGAAGCTGGGCAAGATTGTGTTCGGCACTGTTGCCGGGGATATACATGACATAGGCAAGGACATCGTCGTCTTCATGCTCGATGTCAATGACTTCGAAGTCCATGACCTTGGGGTGGACGTGCCGGCGCAAAAATTTGTAGAGAAGATAAAGGAAACCGGCGCCCCCATTGTGGGCTTAAGTGGCTTTTTAACCCTGGCTTTTGATTCCATGAAACAAACCGTAGACGCCATAAAAGCCGCCGGCTTACGAGACAAGGTAAATGTCATGATTGGCGGCGGCCAGATTACTGAAGAGGTCAGAAAATATACCGGTGCTGATGCCTATGGCAAGGACGCTATGACGGGCGTGTCCCTGGCTAAGAAATGGGTCGGCGCCAAGTAATAATCGTCAGATAATGCGGAGGTAATAAAATGGAAAAACAGTGGGAAGAGATGTCACCGGACGAAAAGCAGGAGGAGCGGTTTCAAAAATGGCTTTCACCGGAGGGTGTAAAGTTTGCCAGCCCCGAAGCCGAGAAGTTATACAAGGAAAGGGCCACCAGGATAAAAGACGCCATCCAGATGAAGAAAAAGCCAGACAGGGTACCAGTCTTGCTGATACCTAGCTTTTTCCCCGCTTTTTATTCCGGGCTGACCCCTCGTGATGTCATGTATGACTATGAAAAAGCCAATAATGCCTGGAAAAAATTCTATGTTGACTTTCAACCTGACGCGCACTTCGGCTGCGTGGCGCCCGGTCCGGGGAAATTCTTTGACATCCTGGACTACAAGCTATACAAGTGGCCGGGCCACGGAACGGCCCCCGAGCACACCTACCAGTGCAACGAAGGCGAATATATGAAGGCAGATGAATATGCTGCCTTTTTACAGGACCCGACGCATTTCTTCAACACCACCATCCTGCCGCGCATATTCGGAGCCCTGGAACCCTTCAAGCAGCTCCCTAACGTCACTACAATTAATGAAATGTATGGAACTGGCATTATTTTTTTCCCCTACGGTCTGCCCGACGTTCAGGCTGCCTTCAAGAAGCTTCTGGAAGCCGGGAATGAAGCCGCGAAATGGCTGGGATATTTCATGGCCTTCGAGAAGGAGATGCCGGCGTTAGGATTTCCTTCAGGTCAAGCTGGCTACACCAAAGCGCCTTATGACATACTCGGTGACACCCTCCGAGGCACCAGAGGGATAATGGCTGATATGTACCGACAGCCCGATAAGCTCATCGAAGCCATGGATAAAATGACGCCATTTTGGATTCAGAAAGGCATAATCGAGTCAAACATGAACTCGAATCCTTTGATATTCTTACCTTTGCATAAAGGTGCCGATGGTTTTATGTCTGACGAGCAGTACAAGAAATTCTACTGGCCCTATCTAAAAAAGATACTCCTGGGCTTGATTGATGATGGCGTGGTGCCGTTTCTCTGGGCTGAAGGGGGCTCTAATTCGAGGCTGGAAGTTATCCAGGACTTGCCTAAGGGTAAGACAGTCTGGTTGTTCGACACAGTAGATATGATTAAAGCCAAAAAAATACTGGGTGACGTTGCCTGCATAGCCGGCAACATGCCTATGGACCTGTTGACCATTGGTACGACCCAGCAGGTGAAAGACTACGCCAAGAGACTTATTGATAATTGTGGCAAAGGCGGCGGCTATATGATGGCTAACTGTGCGTTCTTCGATGATGTAAAGCCGGAGAACGTCAGGACTATGGTAGAATTTACCAAGGAATACGGCTTATACAAATAGCTTCCCAAGGGGCGAGGTGGTAACATAAGAGCAGAGGAGAGGTTGAGCTATGCCCGTAATCCGTGATATCCCCTTGAGATTGAAGACCAGGGAGGTGCTACGGCGGCAGGGATTGGGGGGAGGAGCTAAAGTCAGGCCGGAGATAAAAATTTTAATTCGGGAATTACTCGATATGGTCAAGAAGGCTCGCCTGCTGGAGCCAGCAGTGGCTTATGAATACTATACGGTAAGGAGTATGACCGGTAGCCAGATATCGCTGGAGGGTAATAAAGCGATACATGGCCCATTAATACCGGCAATTTTCCCCGAGGCGAAGGAGCTTGCCGTTCTCCTCTGCACCATCGGTCCCAGGCTGGAAAAACAGGTAACAGACTACAGCAAAAACAGCGCAGCTCTACAAGAGATGATTCTGGACGGTATTGGCAGCACCGCCGTGGACATGATGGCTCTGGAAGTCCTCAGACGTCTCGCCAGTGAAGTCTCGTCTCGGGGTTATGAGATAAGCAGCCCGGTTAACCCGGGTATGCCCGGTTTTCCCCTGACCGAGCAGTGGAACCTGCTGGGACTGGTCAACGCAGATGAAATCGGAGTGAGACTGACCGCTTCGGGAGTGCTGGTCCCCCGCAAATCGACTTCCATGGTCATGGGCATAGGACCGCAAATGACAAGGTGGACACAGGCTGAAGTCTGTGCCCGCTGCAGCCTCAGGGAAACCTGCCACTATAAAGTAACAAAATAGGAAGAGAATGACTGCTTTTACCATTGATTTTGAGCCGGTAGGTCGAAGAGGGGAGTGTCAAAAGAATGAGTCTCTTCTAGCTTGTGCTCGCCAGCTCGGCGTGGGTATCAACAGCATGTGTGGGGGCGAGGGAATATGCCACTCATGCAAGGTGCAAGTTCTAAGCGGCACTGTCTCCAAACCAACGACCAACGAACATGAAGCATTTACCTCACAAGAATTGAAGGAGGGGTGGCGTCTTGCCTGTCAGACTTATCCCGCCAGCGACTGCAAAGTAGCTGTGCCCGCCGAGTCCATGACCACCCCACAGCGGGTCCAAGTGGAGGGATTGGAGATAAGAGTCCCCCCCGAGCCAGCGGTTCAAGCCTACCCACTGCGACTAGTAGCTCCGTCCCTGTCGTCACCGCAGGCTGATGCCGACCGCCTGCTTAAGGCACTAAACAAGCAGCACAAGCTGCGATGTACCAAGATTGATATTGGTGCCCTGCGCACCATCTCTGACCAGCTGCGGTCCTGGAAGTGGAAAAGTCAGGCTGTAGTCCGTAATGGCGAGGTGATAGCCATTCTCCCCCCAAAAAGCCACCATCTGGGGTTAGCTATAGACCTGGGCACTACCAAGGTTGCCGGCTACCTGGTTGACCTCAGCGACGGCCGGACTTTAGCCGCCAAGGGGATAATGAACCCCCAAATTAGCTATGGAGAAGACATCATCAGCCGTATAACCACTGTCGTTCACTCGCCAAATAATGCGGCAGCGTTACAGAAACTAGCGGTTGATGCCATCAACGAGCTTTGCACTGACCTCTGTGCTGAGGCTGGTGCCAAACCTGAAGAAATTTTGGAGGCAGTGGTAGTCGGCAATACCGCCATGCACCACCTTTTCCTCCACCTGCCGGTAAAACAGCTTGTGCTCTCTCCCTTCGTGCCTGCCGTCAGCCAGGCATTGGAAGTCAGGGCTGGGGAACTGGGGTTAAATATTGCCCCTGGGGCATACGTACACCTGCTGCCCAACATCGCCGGCTTCGTTGGCGCCGACCATGTCTCCATGTTGCTGGCAACAGATGCCTGGCAAGCGAAAGAAACAACGGTGGCTCTGGACATTGGGACCAACACTGAGGTCTCTCTAATCTACAAGGGGAAGATAGCCACCACCTCCTGTGCCTCTGGACCTGCCTTTGAAGGCGGTCATATCAAGTACGGCATGCGGGCAGCCACAGGAGCTATTGAACGCCTGCGCATAGATGGCGATAAAATCCAGTACCAGACCATCGACGGGGCGTCGCCGGTCGGCATCTGCGGGTCGGGCATACTTGATGCATTAGCCCAGCTTTATCTGGCTAAGATTATTGATGAGGGTGGCAGGATAACAGACAATCGACCTCGCGTTCGCGCCTACAAGGGACAGCACGAGTTTATATTGGTCAGTAAGGAGGAGCGGAAAGGAAAGCCAGCCATCACCATCACCCAGACTGACATACGAGAACTGCAGCTGGCTAAAGCCGCCATTCGTACCGGTATTCAGGTGCTTCTGGAAACGAGCGGCTGCTCTGAAGACGATATCAAGCAGGTGATAATTGCCGGAGCTTTTGGCACATACATCGATGTAGCCAGTGCGGTGACAATTGGCATATTGCCACCACTACCCCTAAACCGCTTCCGGCAAGTGGGCAACGCTGCCGGCATGGGAGCCAAGCTGGCTCTGATTTCCCTTAAATCTCGGGCTAAGGCACAGGCTGTCGCCTCCAGAGTTACTTATATTGAATTAGCCAGCACCCCTAGCTTTCAGCCAACATTTATGCAGGCAAGTTATCTGGGAAGATACCGGATTATAGACGGCAAGAGGGAGGGAATAGATTGATGGAAACAAAAGTATCAAGCCCAAGCAAGGAAGTAATCATTGGTGATAACCAGCCCACATTGCTTATCGGCGAGCGTATCAATCCCACGGGCAAGGAAAAGCTAACCGAGGCTCTCAAGGCCGGCGACCTGGAGATTGTGCGCAAAGAAGCACTGGCTCAAACTCAAGCCGGGGCAGACATTCTAGACGTCAACGTGGGAGCATTCGGTGTCGACGAGGTAAGCCTGCTGCCCAAGGCGGTGCAGGTAGTAATGGAAACCGTAGATACACCCCTATGCTTTGATAGTTCTAACCACGATGCCCTGGAAGCGGCGCTCAAGGTCTATAAGGGTAAGCCGCTGGTTAATTCGGTTACCGGTGAAGAACATTCCCTGAAAAGGGTCCTGCCCATGATCAAGAAATATGGAGCTGCCGTCATCGGTATGGTGCAGGACGATAATGGTATCCCCAAGGACGCCGACGGAAGGGTGCGGGTTGCCCATAAGATAGTGGAACGAGCCGAGGCGGCAGGTATTCCCCGTGAGGACTTAGTCATTGATTGCATGGCTTTCGCGGTAGGGGCTGAACCCGCCTCAGGAGCGGCAGTCATAGAAGCCATCCGGCGTATTAAGGCCGAACTGGGGGTGAACATGACAATGGGCGCCAGCAATGTATCTTTTGGCTTGCCTGACCGCGGACTGATCAATAACGCCTTCGTGGTCATGGCTATTGCCGCCGGTGCCACATGCCTTATTGTGGATGCGGCCAAAGTGCGCCCAATTATTCTAGCTGCCGAGCTTGTGCTCGGCCGTGACCAGCGCGCCCGACGCTATATTGCAGCGTACCGGCAGCACCCGAAGTAATAAATAATTAGATGACAGAGAGGTAAAGAATGCCAACAAGGAATATATTAAGCGAGCTAAGCCGATACAAAATAGGTACCTTCGCGAAAAATAAGAAGATGCTCCTGCCAGCCCTACTCGCTATCTTCCTGGTCTTCAGCTTGCTTCTTCCTGCTTCGGTAGCGGAAGCTTCAGCACCTACGCATCTGCCAAATGACCGTTCTATTATTTCGACGGTAAGTAGCCCCAGCACTGCTTCCGCAATGGCAATGAATACGTATTCTGTTACGGGGCAAGGGCAAGCGACACCCATGGTCGCCGCAGGCTACTACCACACGGTGGGGCTTAAAGCCGATGGCACCGTGGCCGCCTTGGGAGATAACTACTACGGGCAGTGCAATGGCGGCAACTGGACAGACATCATCCGGGTTGCCGCAGGCAGCCAGCACACAGTAGGGCTTAAGACTGATGGCACCGTGGTCGCTGTGGGAGATAACTATTACAAGCAATGCAATGTCGGCAACTGGAAAGACATCGTGATGGTTACCGCAGGCGTGCAACACACGGTAGGAATTAAAGCCGATGGCACAGTAATCGCTGTGGGATGGAACGGTGGCAGACAGTGCGACGTTGAAGACTGGAAAGACATCGTCCAAGTCGCCGCTGGCTATGGACACACAGTAGGGCTTAGAACCGATGGCACTGTAGTCGCCTTAGGATACGAATCGGCTGGGCAGAGCGATGTCGGCGATTGGAGGAACATAATCCAGGTCGCCGCTGGTAACTATCACACGGTGGGACTTACGGCTGACGGCACAGTCGTCGCCGTGGGAAGAAACGACTACGGGCAGTGTGATGTCGGCAATTGGACAGACATTGTCCAAGTCTCTGCAGGCTTCGACCACACAGTAGGGCTTAAAGCCGACGGCACTGTAGTAGCCGCGGGAAAGAACGACTACGGGCAATGCAACGTCACCGGTTGGACAGACGTCATACAGGTGGCCACAGGCGGCTGGCATACAGTGGGACTTAAGGCCGATGGCAGCATTGTAGCCGTGGGGTATGAATACCATGGACAATGCGAGGTGGACACCTGGGCGGACATAGAACAAGTTGACGCGGGCTATTATCACACGGCAGGGCTGAAAACCGACGGTACTGTGGTTGCCGTGGGATATAACTACTATGGGCAGTGTGATGTCGGCGACTGGACGGGCATAATCCGAGTCGCTGCAGGTGGTTATCACACGTTGGGACTTAAAAACGACGGCACCGTGGTCGCCGTGGGATACAACTACTTCGGGCAGTGTGATGCCGGCAACTGGACTGACATTATCCAAGTCACAGCCGGGTGGCAGCACACGGTAGGACTCAAAGCGGACGGTACTGTGGTTGCTATTGGAGACAACGACGAAGGGCAGTGCAATGTCGGCAACTGGACAGACATAAAACAGGCCGCAGCGGGTATGCAACACACGGTGGGACTCAAGAAAGACGGCACTGTGGTAGCCGTGGGAGACAACGAATTCGGACAGCTTGGCGTGGGCGGCTTGATTAACATCTCCCAAGTCGCCGCGGGCAGCATAAACACGATTGGACTGACGGACAACGGCACCGTAATTGCCAGAGGACGAAACCTTTATGGACAATTAGGTGTCGGCAACTGGACAAACATTATCCAAGTTGCCATGGGCAACAGCCACACAGTTGGGCTTAGAGACGGCAAAACTGTGGTCAGCGCGGGAGATAACTCCTACAGACAGTGCGATGTCAGCAACTGGACGGATATCACTCAAATCGCCGCAGGCTGGTGGCACACAGTTGGGCTTAAAGACGACGGCACCGTGGTGGCTGCAGGCCCTGAGATCGAGCTTGCCAAGTGGAATCTGGGAGTTGTCGAGTATACGCTCACCGTCTCCGGCACTGCCAATGGTTCCGTAACCACTCCTGGCGAGGGGATGTTCACCTATAATGCCGGGGTGATGGTCCGCCTGATTGCCGAGCCCGAGGAGGGCTACCGCTTTGTCAACTGGACTGGTGATGTGGCCACCATCTTCGATGTGAACGCCGCCACAACCATCATTACCATGCACGGCGACTACGCCATAACGGCTAACTTTGCCCTCAACTGGCCGCTTATTGGCGGGATTATAGCGGCAGTGGTGGTGGCAGCGGGACTGGCGATTTTCTTCGTGCGTAAAAGGAGAGCCGCCCGGACAGAAAGGCAAGGCCGAAGAAGAGCTGCCCGGAAAAAACACTGAATTGAGCTTTCAGCCCTTATCTCCACCACTACGCTTCATCAGACTCGCCATGACTTTCGTGACACAATTTCTACAAAATGTCAGAACCCGACAGATATGCTACTAGCCAGCCTTTGGGATGTGGAAATTAATTGCTGAGCCGCTCTCTTGAATCAGCATAACTATAATAAAAAGTACCCCTGGGGTGACTCGAACGCCCGACACGCGGTTTAGGAATTCGAAAGAAAATGTGCTACAAAGTACCGCTGAAGCTGTCGGCGTCCTGTACCCCCTCGTCCATCATATCTGTCGGTACTACCCAGTGTCAACATGTGTTATCGAGTTGGTTTGCAAAATGTTTGCAGATTTCGTGACCAGTTGCGAATTATTTGACTGCTCATTTTCGTTAGTGCTCTCTATGGTGCTATCCCTCAGAAGCTGCAAATTCTCTCCGCAAGGGTATATGCCAGATTTAACTGGCAATCCAGCTTATAACCTTTTTAATAGGTCATATTATAAGACGGAAACGAGCGAAGGTTGAAACTAAACCAAAGGCAAAGGCGGTCTCAACACTCTTGACTGAGATGGAGTTTGAGCATTTCTTAGGTTTGTGTGATGCATCGAATCACGATTGCACAAAGACTAAGAAAGTTACGCAGCTTTGACCGACTTATGTACGGTGATTGCTGTCGCCAAGGCGTGTTCAAAACAGCTGGCGTGGGCTGTTATGCTCTCAGCTTTTTCACAACCAGTGCAACATTCTTGCCGAAGGTCCAGGCAGTCCTCATCCCCTCTTCATCCTGGGATACCTCGCCCTTTTGCCTGCCGAATGCCATGTTCCAATAGGTCGAACCGGGCACCACCATATCGAGTATCTGAAACCAAAAAGTAAGCTGTGCCACAGTGAAGTTCTGTCCCGCGCGGCGAGCAACCACCAAAGGACCCCCCACCTTACCCTTGAAAGCCTGCCTACCCGAATGGGAAATGTGCCCGGCACGCTCCATGAGGGCTTTTATCAAAGCCGTAGCAGAGCTGTAGTACACCGGTGAAGCCAGAATTATGCCGTCAGCCTCTCGCATTTTGACATAAATGGGGAATAGGTCATCTTCAATGGGACACCACTCTTCTTTGGCGCAGTCTCCACATGCATTGCACGGCTTTATGTCCAGCCCGGCCAGAGGAATAAGCTCGGTCTCCAACCCTTCCTCGGCAATGGCCTTAAGCGTATGGGCGGTCAGAATTTCGGTGTTACCGCCCTTCCTTGGACTCCCTACTATACCGATGACTTTCATCCGATACCTTTATCCCTTTGCTTTCCCGCCGTATCAAGAATTCCTCGACCATTCTAACTCGAGACTCGGTGCCAAGGACAAGCGCTTACATTATACGAGACTTCGCGGCGTAACTTCAAGAATCGAGTCACGCTCTAATCAGCTTTTAGGGTTGTGATTCGGAAACATGCCTTTTTTTGAATGATGTGAAGCTTACAGAGGAAGTCTTGAGTATTTGTCGTTGGGCAGATGATAATATACGAAAAGGCCCAAAATCCGGCGTGGTGCAGAAGCTGACTGATGACGTGTGCCAGATGCAGGCCAGAATCAAGGAACTTGAGGAAAGTTTGGATGAGCTGCTACTTCGTCCTATGATACTTCTCACTCGGTGTGACCTGTGTCCTGCATAAGAAGGGTGACAGAAAGAGTCCAAAAATACTAACCACTAAAGGAGGCAAAAGTGAGAGGAAGCATAAGGCAAAAAAGCAAGAATAGCTGGCAGCTACAAATCTACACGGGTGTAAGTCCAGATGGCAAACGCAAACGCCACTTTGAAACTGTGAAAGGGCGCAAGGGTGATGCTCAAAGACGCCTGACTGAACTATTGGCCTCACTTGACAGGGGAATATACACCTCACCGGGTAAGCTCACAGTAGCAGAGCATCTTGGAAATTGGCTTGACGGCTATGTCAAAACAAATTGCTCACAGAGGACATTGGACGGCTATCAGGCTATCGTCGAGCACCACCTAATACCTGCCCTGGGTCACATCCTATTGAAGCAGCTTACACCCCAGACAATACAAGCTTATTACGGGAAGGCTTGCCAAAAACTCTCGACCCGAACGGTTCACCATCAGCACCGTGTGCTATCTGAGGCGCTGAAATATGCCGTCAGACAGGGCTACCTAGGCAAGAAACGTCTGCGAGTTGGTAGCCGCTCCCAAGCCTCAAAAGAAAGCCATGCGAACCTTGACCCCTGAAGAGCTAGAAACCTTACTAGAGACTGCTACAGAAAATCAGTTCTACCCCGTTATCTATACAGCGGTCAGCACCGGCTTGAGGCAGGCCGAATTACTAGGGCTGAGATGGAGAGATGTTGATTTTGACTTCAAATCCATCCTGGTCTCCAGGACACTTTATAAGAGGCGTGGAATTTATGAGTTCAAAGAGCCTAAGACGGCTCACAGCAGACGCCGAGTTAATATGACTCCGAAGCTGGTCGCCTACCTGAAAGAATACAAAGCTGAAAGGGAATCGCTCCTCTTGCATTTAGGCCGCTTGCCCCGTCCTGATGACCTGGTCTTTGCCAGCGTAGAAGGCAAACCACTTGACCCGGGCGTGCTGAGCCACAACTTCGGCAGGATAGTAAAGAGAGCTGGCTTAGAGAATGTCCGCTTCCACGACCTACGACATACCTTCGCCAGCCTCATGTTACTCCGGGGAGCCAGGGCAAAGGTTATCTCAGAGGCTTTGGGCCATTCCAGCGTTGCCTTTACAATGGATGTTTACTCCCATATAATTGAGGGCATGCAGGAGGACGCTATGAGGCTGCTGGATGGGGTCCTGCCCAAAGCTAAAAATGGGGCGTATGGAAAAAATAACGCCAAATTAATGCCTCCGCTAGACATAAAGACTACCAGCGGCTGAAATTTAGCTTTAATGCCAGCGTAGCTCAGGGGTAGAGCAGCGGTTTCGTAAACCGCCGGTCGTCGGTTCGAATCCGACCGCTGGCTGGGGGTAATATGAGCAAATTTGTAGATAAATTGCAGAGTCTTTCTAAGTCTTCAACCACGCCCATAGGTTTTCATCCGCCTGTCTCTGAACTAAAAAGCCCAGCAATGTTGCTTATTGCGGGGCTGTCCGGGACACAGGTCAATGAAGCCAAAATCGTGGCTGATGTCAATGCCAATGCCGGGTTGATATTGGACGAGGGCCCAAGCACCAGGATTGTTAAGCAAATGTTGGAAGCTGTGGGCGATGTCCCTCTGGGGGTATTTGTGAAGGGCATGAGCGAAGAGAAAATAAATGAGCTTGCGAGCCTGGGGTGCGACTTTGTGGTTTTTGACATCAGGATACCTGCCGCAGTATTACACAAAGAAGAGGTAGGCAAATTTTTGATGATAGAGCCTTCATTAGACCAAGGCTTTGCCAGGGCCATTAATAGCCTTGAAGTAGATGGTGTGTTCATCAGTAATAGAGGCGGAGACTCTTTTGTTGCTGTGGAGCATCTGCTTGTTTGTCGAAGGTTCGTCGAACTCTTAGAGAAACCGATTATTATGGCCTTGCCTTCTTTGGTCACAAAGGCTGAGCTAACCAGTTTATGGCAAGCTGGGGTAGATAGCGTAGTTGCCCCCTCAACGCAGTCGGTTGAGACATTGGCAGAGCTAAAGAAGATGATTGGCGATCTGCCTAGAGGAGCCAGAGGTCGCCGTCCCAAAGCGGGTGTGAAGCTCCCTCATTATGGTGGGTTTGTGGCTGGGGATGAGGATGAGGAACAAGAGGAAATTTAGCCTGAATCTGGTTTTGCCCAAAGTAAGTCATGGAAACAAGCCTGGGCCTATTTTTATTATCAGCAGCGGGAGTTTCTCTTACTGGCGTTATGCTACCCGGACCAATGACTGCGGCTACCATAGCCAAGGGTTATAGTGACAAACACGCTGGTGCCTGGATTGCAGCAGGGCATGCTGTCATTGAAATACCACTCATAGCTGTAATTTATGCTGTAATTTATTTTGGATTCGAACATTTCATCGACTCTCCCCAGGTGGAAAGGGGTATATATCTTGCCGGTGGCTTGATGCTGCTCTACCTGGGTTTCCGAATGTTTCGAGCTACTGGTGAGGCGCCTGGTGCGGTGGGTGGTCTACCAGCCAGCTCTTTAGTAACAGGCATTGTAATTACAGGAACTAACCCAGCCTTTTACATATGGTGGGCGACTGTGGGTACAGCTCTGGTAACCGGTGCTGCCAAGTTTGGGCTTGCCGGTGTTATTTTGTTTACCATAGTGCATTTGCCTTGTGATTTGGCCTGGAGTGAATTTCTCTCTGTGAGTACATACGAGTCAAGGCGGTGGTGGACACAGAAGGTGCGAAGGATTGTGTTTAGCGTTTGTGCTTTGGTTCTAGCTGGCTTTGGTGTCTGGTTTTGCCTTTCGGCGTTTCTATAAACTCAAGGGGCATTCTGGATTGCCTGAAAGTATTTCCCTTCAGTCTTTATAGATGGTGCAATAACCATCTTAACTTTGTGCATTTCTTTGATGGTTCGAGCACTGCATACTCCCATGCTAGTGCGTAGAGCGCCAATTAAGTTTTGAGTGCCATCGGTGACGGAAGTAGGCCCGAAGAGAATCTGCTCTAATTTGGCAGTAGTGCCAACTCTAACACGTGTCCCTCTAGGCAATGCTGGATGGGAATGAGACATGCCCCAGTGATAGCCTTTTCCTGGCGCTTCTGTCGCTTGAGCTAAAGGGGAGCCAATCATTACAGCGTCAGCACCGGCAGCAAATGCTTTGCATAAATCGCCACCGGTGCGAATACCTCCATCTGTTATCACTGCTACGTATTTACCACTTTCCTTGAGATATGTTTCTCTAGCGGTGGCACAATTCAGAGTAGCAGTTATCTGGGGAACTCCAACGCCGATGACTTCCCGGGTGGTACAGGCAGCCCCAGGACCCACTCCAACCAGGATGCCATCGGCCCCTGTTCTCATTAGCTCTAATGCTGCGTTATAGCTGCAACAATTGCCTACTATGATAGGCAAGGACATTTGCTGGCATAGCTCAGGCAGGATAAGCCCCCGATAGCTCTTGGAGATGTGTCTGGCTGTGGTGACGGTAGATTGCACCACGATTATATCCATCCCGGCATCCTTGGCTATAGGAGCCAACCGTTTGGTGTTGGCTGGAGTTACAGATACGGCACAGATGGCACCAGCCTGTTTTATTGCTCCAATGCGTTTGCTAATGAGCTTTTCCTTGATAGGCTCGGAGTAAATTTTTTGAAGCAGGGAAGTAACCTCTTTCTCAGGAGTTTGGGCAATTTGGTTTAAGACCTCATCAGGGTTTTCGTACCTTGTCTGTATACCTTCTAGATTAAGGACCGCTAGCCCGCCAAGCTTGTTAAATTTAATAGCAAAAGTGGGGTCAACAATAGCATCCATAGCTGAGGCTAGAATGGGGATGGACAAGGTGTAATTTTTTACGGTAAAGTCTATGTTGGTTTGGTCAGGATTAATGGTTACATCTCCGGGGACAAGTGCAACTTCATCAAATCCATAGGTGCGTTCCATCTCTTTGAATTTAAGGCGAGGCATTTTTCTTTACTTGAGAAAAGTTGCCACAAACTATACAAGCATGGCGGTCTAAAGTCAAGGAAACTTGTAGATAAAATTATAGCTATTAAGTATAATTGTAGGTCATGCCTGTTCTTTATGTCATTGCCACTCCTATTGGCAATCTGGAAGATATTTCCCTGCGTGCCTTACGCCTTTTACGGGAAGTGAAACTTATTGCTGCTGAGGATACACGCACTACGCGCCACTTGCTTAATGCCCATAATATAAAAACTCCACTGACTAGTTATCATGAGCATAGTAAAAGAGCTAAACTTGGTTATTTATTGAATTATCTCGAGAAAGAAGACTTGGCTCTAGTTTCGGAAGCTGGCACGCCAGGGCTAAGTGATCCTGGTTACGAGCTTATCGTTGCTGCCATTGAGCATGGGATTTCTGTGGTACCGATTCCTGGTGCTTCAGCGGTGATTACCGCTTTAGTGGTTTCCGGGTTGCCAACTGACCAATTCCTTTACCTTGGGTTTTTGCCACGCCGTAAGGGACAAAGGCAGCGTCTTCTCAGCTCAATACTCGATGAACCAAGAACCATAGTGGCTTTCGAGACACCCCATCGCCTTAGGGAGACATTGAGTGATATTGAAGAAATTCTAGGGAATAGAAGACTATGTGTATGCCGTGAGCTTACCAAAGTTCACGAAGAGATTTTTCGGGGCAGAGTGAGCCAGGCTAGAGAGCATTTCGCCGAACCAAGAGGGGAGTTTAGTCTCGTTATTGAAGGTAAGACTCGAGCTTGGTTGAAATTTCAGGAAAGGAGCTAAAATGCACCGTGGTTGTATTGCTATAGGAAAGGTGGAATGTGATGGTTGTCATCGTCCTATTAAATATGGAGAGCGCTATCTTTTAACCAATGGGGAAGGAGATGAAAAGCAACGTCTTTGTATTGATTGCTGTCTGAACCGTGGTTATATCTCATATGGAATGGAGAAAGGAAAGCAAATAATTACCTTTCTCCCCAAGGAATAAACGTTAACAATTGTCATGTGAAAGTTTCGGCTCATGGCCATGACACGGGGCAATTAATGATTTACAATAGGCTGACTTCTGAGGAAAGAATTTGAGCGAGCGCATTTTTATCGGTGTTGCCTGGCCTTATGCCAATGGCCCTCTACATTTAGGACATGTCGCTGGTGCTTATCTGCCAGCCGATATTTTTGCCCGTTATCATCGCCTTAAGGGCAATAGAGTGCTGATGGTTTCCGGTAGCGATCAGCACGGAGCGCCGATTACAATTCGTGCTGAACAAGAATCTACCACGCCACAAGAAGTAGTGGACAAATATCATCAGCAATTTGTTGAGTGCTGGAAAAAATTAGGCATCTCTTTCGATTTATTTACCACCACTGGCACTCCAAATCACACTCAAGTTACTCATGATATATTCCTCACTTTGCTCAATAGGGGCTATATTTACAAAAACAAGATGCTTCAAGCTTATTGCCCTAATTGCCAGAGGTCCCTTCCCGACCGCTATCTGGAAGGTACTTGCCCTCACTGTGGCTTCACTAAAGCAAGAGGTGATGAATGTGATGAGTGCGGTAAGCCTTTGAATCCAGGGGAGCTTAAGGACCTTCGCTGTTACCTTTGTTCTACTCCGCCTCGCTTTGAGTCTTCTGAGCATTTCTTTTTGTGCCTTTCTTCTTTTCAGGATAAGTTGACTGCCTGGATAAAAGAGCAGACTCATTGGCGGCGTAATGTGCTTGGCACCACGTGGAAATTTCTGGATGAAGGATTAAAGGACAGGGCAGTTACTCGTGATTTGGATTGGGGAGTAATTGTGCCGCAATCAGGCTTTGAGCGTAAACGTATTTATGTATGGTTTGAGGCAGTCATTGGTTATTTATCGGCAAGCAAGGAATGGGCAAAATTGCAGGGAGATGATACCGCATGGCAAGCTTTCTGGCAAGACGATGCTAAGAGTTTTTATTTCATCGGCAAGGATAATATCTTTTTCCATACCATTGTTTGGCCGGCGATGTTGATGGGTTATGATAGTCTGAATCTTCCTTACGATGTTCCAGCCAACGAATTCTTAACTATCGAAGGCAGGAAGCTTTCTACTAGCCGTGGTTGGGCAATCTGGCTGCATGATTACCTGGAACGGTATGAACCAGATCCCCTGAGGTATACTTTGGCAGTGAATATGCCTGATAGCGGGGACAGCGATTTTTCTTGGCGTGAATTCCTTCGTCGTAATAATAATGAGTTGGTAGCCACCTATGGTAATTTAGCTCATCGTGTTCTCACCTTTGCTTATCGCAATTTTGATGGAGCCGTGCCTGCACCTGGTGAACTGAATGAACGCAGCCAGGGCTTGCTTCATGGGGCTGAAGTTACATTAGACGGTGTGGATAAGTTGCTTTATCGCTGTGAATTTAAAGGGGCGATTAAAGAGGCTATGTCTCTAGCCCAGGAAGCTAATCGTTATCTTGACGAACAAGCTCCGTGGAAGGCAATTAAAACGGAACGAGAGACTTCGGCTAAATCCGTCTATACAGTCCTCTCTGTGCTGGCAGCATTGAAAACTGTTTTCTATCCCTTCCTCCCCTTCAGCTCCGAAAAGCTTCATTCCTTTCTTGGATTTGATGGTAGTGTGAAGGAAGCAGGTTGGAAAGTTCAGTTTTTACCTCCGGGGCAGAAACTTCGCCAACCTCAACCGCTATTTGTCAAGCTAGATGAAGATATTATCGCCGAAGAAGGTAGCCGACTTGGCTCCCTGAGAGAAAATCAAAAAATTTGAATCTTGACTTGACTTTTGCTTTTTGATTTAGCTGGGGGTTGGCTGTGGTGCTAGGCCTTCAAATATTTTGTCGAGATCAGGTTCATCCAGAGTTTCACGAGCTATAAGCTCTTCAGCTAGCAGTTTTAGTTTTCCTTTATTCTTGGTCAGAACTTTATTGGCGGTATCGTAGGCCCGCTGGATAATATTATGCACCTCTTCATCAATTTCCTGGGCTATCTTATCGCTGTAGTCCTTCTGTTCGCTGATCTCACGACCGAGAAAGACGAGTTCCTGCCTTTGACCAAAGGTCCGCGGGCCCAATTTCTCACTCATGCCATACTCGGTGACCATTTTTCTAGCTAGCTTAGTTGCTTGCTCCAAGTCGTTTTGGGCACCGGTGGTCATTTCCCCGAACGTGATTTCCTCGGCAACACGTCCGCCCAAGCTCACTGCCAATCTATCATCAAACTGAGACTTAGTCCATAAATGGCGGTCCTCAGAGGGCAGGAAGCGGGTCCAGCCCCCCAGCACCCCTCGAGCAACAATAGAAATCTTATGCACAGGGTCGGCATTAGGCAACATCTTGGCAGTCAAGGCATGGCCACTTTCGTGGTAAGCAATTATTTCCTTTTCTTTGGGACTTATTACACGGCTTTTCTTTTCCGGTCCAGCTATAGTGCGGTCGGCAGCATCCTCCAGCTCCTTCAATGTGATATCTTGACGGTTGCGCCGGGCAGCCAGGATGGCTGCTTCATTGATTAAGTTAGCAAGGTCAGCGCCGCTGAATCCCGGCGTTTCCTTAGCTACCGTTTCGAGGTTAACTCCTTTGGCCAGCGGCTTGCCCTTGGCATGTACCTCTAGAATAGCCTTGCGGCCTTTCATATCGGGTAGATCGATGACAATGTGGCGGTCAAAACGACCGGGGCGAAGGAGGGCTGGGTCGAGGATGTCGGGGCGATTGGTGGCGGCTATGACAATGATGTTGGTATTGGTATCGAAGCCATCCATCTCAGCCAGAATTTGATTCAGGGTCTGCTCCCTCTCGTCGTGTCCTCCACCTAAACCAGCACCACGGTGTCGGCCAACTGCATCGATTTCATCAACAAATAAGAGGCATGGTGCATTACGCTTGGCTTGATCAAACAGGTCTCTGACCCTGGCGGCACCAACGCCTACAAACATCTCCACAAATTCGCTGCCACTAATAGAGAAAAAAGGTACCTTGGCTTCTCCAGCTATAGCTTTGGCCAGTAAAGTCTTACCTGTTCCTGGTGGCCCTACCAGGAGCACTCCTCGGGGTATGCGTCCCCCCAGCGCCTGGAATTTCTGGGGGGCCTTGAGGAATTCCACTACTTCTTGAACCTCTTCTTTTGCCTCATCTGTTCCAGCAACATCGGCGAAAGTTACATCGGGCCTCTTGTCAAGAGTTAATCGGGCACGGCTTTTGCTGAAATTGAAGGCTTGTGTGCCAGCGCCACGGGCGGCGCGGAAGAATAAGAAGTAAAATAATGCCCCAAGTAGCACAATGGGTAGAATGACTGTTAGTGCTATCGTTCCCCAATCAAAACCACTAGGTTTAACGTCGACTTTTATTCCTTCTGCTCCCAGGATTACCCCTCGTGCTTCGAGGTAATTGCGCAGGTCATCGGTACCACCAACAAATGCCGATGTAATTGTGATTTTGCTATCTTTCAAGCCCTCGAGGGTATCGCCATCTTGTAGAATGGTGTCAATTTGCCCTTGTTTGGCTCTTTCGATAAACTCAGCCAGGGCTACTGGCTCAGGCTTATCACGAGGCATGGAGACGAGTACCAGAACAACTACTACTGCTAAAAGCAGCAGGTAAAAAAATCCGCTACGCCACCATTTTACTTGCATATCTTTATCCTCGTTTTAATTATAGCAGATATATCGCAAACTGAAAAATTTTATTCGCAAATTTACAAAGGGTGCATTATATTCAAAATATACATGGCAAGATGATTTTGGTCAAATGTTGCCATAGGTGATATAATATGGAAGGAGGTTACAGCCTTTCTGAAAGCGGAAGAAATAGCGCGCTTGGCTACCGAACTTGCTTCTGAGAAGCAAGCAAGGGATGTCGCTATGCTGGACGTTAGAGCCTTGTGCTCTTTCGCGGATTACTTTGTTATTTGCACTGGAGATACTAAGCGGCATGTTGAAGCTATCTGGCAGGGTATTGATGAAGTATTGAAAACTAAAGGCGTCTTACCTCATCATAATGAAGGGACTCCTGACTCAGGTTGGATGCTTGGTGATTTTGGTTCGGTTATTGTTCATATATTTGCCCCGTTAGAGCGGGATTATTATCAACTGGATAAATTATGGGACAAGGCGACCCCCGTGGTTAGAATTCAATAGATCCACATATCTAGTTCCCGGTCATAGTTGAAAATTTCCTCTGTTGAGAAGAATAAGTCAATTTCCTTCGAGGCATTTTCCAGTGAATCAGAGCCATGTACTAGGTTATGTCCAATATCAATGCCAAAATCGCCTCTAATAGTGCCACTGTAGGCTTTGGCAGGGTCAGTTTCTCCCATCATTTGCCGTATTATTCCCACGGCGTTTTTACCTTGGAAGACGATGGCGATGATCGGGCTAGAAGTAATGAAATTTACCAAATCGTCAAAGAAAGCTTTCCCTTTATGAATGGCATAGTGGCGTTGGGCCAAATTTTTATCCATATGCAACATCTTCATGGCTACGATTTTAAGCCCTTTCTTTTCCAGGCGAGAAATAATTTCACCGGCCATTCCCCGTTGTATGGCATCGGGTTTGATAAGAACTAAACTTCTCTCCATGATTTAAATCTCCTTCTTCCTTATCGTGGCTCCTTTCTAAACTCTCGTGAGCAGGGTGATCAAATCCACGTTTTCTAAAGAGTCAACTACTTTGTCAGCCTCCTTGGGCTTTTGTCGGGGATGGGTATTGGCTATGGCCAAGCATTTCATCCCGCCAGTTTTGGCTGCTTTGACTCCCAGTGGGGAATCTTCAATTACCACGCAATCATTAGGTGTCACTTCCAATTTTTTGGCAGCTAAAAGATATATCTGGGGACTGGGTTTGCTTTCGGATACTTCTTGACCAAAAACAATACAATCAAAAATCCCTTTCAAATTAAGCTCACTAAGGATCAGGTCGATATTTTCCTTGGGCGCTGAAGAAACCAAGCCTATTTTGAAATTCCCCTTCTTTATAGCATGCAGCAGCCTTACTGCCCCGGGAAATGGCTTAATGTTTCCTATTGCCTTCCGTCGAAAATTGTCTTCCTTCTCCTGTACCATGGTTTTGACATCTCCTTCAGGGAGTTCCCTGCCCATAATGCTGCCGATTATGAAGTCATTTCTGGTGCCAAAGAGCTTGGTAAAGGCTTCTTTGGTGAATTTTATATCCCTTTTAGCAAAAGTCTCTTGCCAGGCAGCAAAGTGGAAGGAATAGGAATCGGCAATAACTCCGTCCATGTCCCAGAGAATTGTCTTTTTTGACTGTCTCAAGACGTAGAATAAGAAATTGCCATTGACTATGACTGTATTATCCTTGAGAGTAAGCACTCCTTTAGTTTCCACTAGCCGTTTTGTCAGTTTAGTGACCCAGGCAGAGGCTTTGATGGGCTCATTGATGGGTGCTACCTGTTTAAATCTTATCTCGCTCTTGGCAGTAACGCCAAGCTCAATCCCGCGGCAAAGCATGGCGTAAGCAGTTACCTCATCGAGGAGGGTATAGAGAATGCCGCCGTGAATCGCATTATCCCAGCCTTGATGGAATTTTCCGGCGGTGAACTCCGCAGTGACTTTTTCCCCATCCTGAACAGGTTTCAACTTCAGCCCTATAGGGTTCTCCTGGCTACAGGCAAAACAAAACCTTGCGGTATATTCAACATCTAATTTGGGAATTTCCATTTCTTTGTATCCGTTGCTCTACTCGGGGTGACAAAAGGGGTGCTTTATCCCTGGGCTTGGTTATATGAGGAGGGCGAAGGTATAATGGCTGTAGGGTGACAGGGTCATCTTGTTCTCCTCTGTTCAAATTTCGCCAACCTAATATAGCCAAAGACCTAGTTCGAGATGGGCTATTACTTTGGGAAATTATAGCTCTCCTGCCCAGGTTTTGCTGTAATTCGCTTATTATGTCAGAAGGAATTTCACCACAAAAAAGCGTTTTTTGCTTGATCCGACGGCACAAAATTTTGACTGTGGTTAGATTTTCTGCTTCCAGACATTGCCATTTATTAGCTTTTTGCCGGTAAAGTGCAGTGGCTATTTCCTCGCGCCCAGCCTTGTGAATTGGGCGCAGGGGCAATCCTGTAAAGGCAAAGGGATAGGCTTCAGCTTCTAATGTGTTTACACCAAGCAAAGGGATATTTAAAGCAGAAGCTAGCCCTTTAGCAGTACCTATGCCTACTCGGAGTCCATTAAAGCTTCCCGGACCTTTAGCTACAATGATTGCTCCTATAGAGTCTAGCTCCACCTTGACTTGTTGTAACAAGCAAACTAAATTCGGCAACAGTTCTATTGTATGGTTTTGTGTTGTTTGCCAGGTTAGCGAAGCCAATACCTCACCTTTATGAGATAAGGCAACGCTGACGATATTGGACGAAGTATCTATAGCTAATTCCATGGCAGAAATCTAATTTCCAAACTCCAGACAAATCCTTTCAAAATGCAAACTGCAAAAATAAAAGTGCAAAGTGACAGAGCAAAAGTTAAAAGTTTTTGCATTTTGAGTTGTCATTTTGATTTTTGACCTTTGGTTTTTAAATTTTGTATTGTCTAGCATTTCGTATTCAGAGACACAATTTCCTCTCTTTTTTTGAGTTGTTCTATTAGTTCATAGTAGTGCTCGCCTTGAGGTTTCAAGCAAATAGACCGCCCTGTCTCGGAGGCAGGAATATAGTGTATGGTGATAAGCAAATTATCCCGGGGTACTAGCTGCAGCCCCTTCTCTGCCCATTCAACCACACAGACTCCGCTGCCGTAAAAATACTCCTCCAGCCCTAGGTCAGCGATTTCCTCAATGTGATCCAAGCGATAGAAATCAATGTGGTACAAGGGAAGTCGGCCATGATACTCTCTAAGGATGACGAAAGAAGGACTGAAGGCATATTCTTTTACATCCAGCCCGCGAGCGATGCCTTGGACAAGACAAGTTTTGCCCGTTCCCAACTCACCTATGAGAAGGAAAATATCAGCTTTTTGGGCTAGTTCCCCCAGGTAGCTTCCCAAAAGCTGAGTTTGTTCCGGGCTATGCGAATTTAACTTCAGGGACTCCATTCTTAAAGTGTTCCCAGCCCCCTTTTTTGTAAGGGATGATATTTCCCTTGCTATCCACTACAGTCACTCGTGTTGGTAACTTTTCTTTTGTTATGTCACCGATTACAGTCACCGGGCAGTTTAGGGCTTGCTTAGTCCGGGCAACAGTGGCCTCATCAGCGGTAAAAAGAAGCTCATAATCCTCCCCACAATATAAAGCCAGCTCTTTATAGTTAGGGAAATTCGCTGTGACCACAGGGTGCACTGGCACTTGTTCTATCTTTATCTTGGCGTTGACTTTGCTGGATTCACATATATGATCAAGGTCAGCAACAAGTCCATCACTTATATCTATAGCAGTTTTAACTCCTTGTTCGATTAAGATTTGCCCTTCTTTTACTCTTGGCACGGGCTGAAGGTGAGCTCTTCTCAGGATATTGCTTATTTCGAGATCTGAGATGGTTTTCCCCTTGAACATTTCCAGGCCGGCTGCCGATAATCCCAGATATCCGGTGACAGCTATTTGCTCACCAGAAGAAGCTGTTGACCTCTTAAGTATAGCTTTGCCTTTGGAGCAGCCTATGATTGTTACATTGATAACTACATTGGGAGCGGCGGCTACATTGCCTCCAATTATAGCCACTCCAAATTCTTGGGCGAGATGTATCATGCTGTTGATAAACTTGGAGATGTCTTCCACCTCCAGTTCGCCAGGCAGTGCCAGAGAAAGCAAAGCGTACTTGGGCATACCGCCCATGGCAGCTATATCGCTTAGATTTACAGCCAGCGCTTTCCAGCCCAATTCCTCCCAGTTAATGACGCTTAGGTCAAAGTGTATATCCTGGACCAGAGTATCTGTAGTAGCTAACTGGATGTGATTGTCACTTTGCCAAGCAGCAGCATCATCACCAATGCCCACTAAAACTTCTTGCCACGGAGTATGTCCAGAATTTTCGTATCTAGCACTGCTGCTGCGTATGAGGTCAATCAGGCCAAATTCTCCCAACTCAGATACTTTCATTGCTGGAATTATAACACTGACTTTATTTAACATTCTAGCTGGTAGATATAATAGGTGGCTAAAACATAGGTCTTGTTGCCATTTTATTCACTGTGGTATAAAATCTAGACATGCGTGATTATGAGCTAGTAGCTATAATTAGTCCCGAAGTTGATGAAGAGGGAGTGTCTAAAATTGTAGACAAGGTGACTCAGTCCATTAATAGCCGTGGTGGGACGGTGGAAGAGATAAAAAACTGGGGGAGAAGAAAGTTGGCTTACCCTCTAAGGAAATTTATGGAGGCTGATTATGTTCTAGCTCGCTTCAAGTTAATGCCAAAATCGGTTAAGGAACTTGAAGGAGAAATTAGTGCTTCGGGGGACATTCTACGATATCTTGTGGTAAAAGCAGAAGATTAATATGGCAAGCTTAAACAAAATAATGCTCATTGGCAATGTAGGTAGTGACCCTGAGATGAGGTACATGCCCAATGGAAAGGCAGTTACCTCTTTTCGCATGGCTACCAATTATCGTTATGTTGGTTCTGACGGGGAGCGGCGGGAAGAAACAGAATGGTTTAGAGTTAGCGTTTGGGGCAAGCAGGCTGAAAGCTGTAATCAATTCTTATCCAAAGGGAGACGAGTTTATGTTGAAGGGAGGTTACACTCTCGCAATTGGGAAGGACAAGATGGACAGATGCGCACCAGCCTTGAAGTGTCGGCAAACCGAGTAATTTTCCTCGACAAAGTAGCTCCGGTGTCCCTTCCCGAGGAAGGGGAGCTTGAGCCTGAAGATTTACCCTTTGACTAAAATAAAGGAGAAGGAGATTTGGTTAATACTGGAAGAGTAACTAATACTAGAAGAGTAAGAGGTACGAGAAACTTCGTCGCCAGGCCAGCATTCTGTCCCTTTTGCAAGGGGAATATGAAAATCGACTATAAAGATGTTTCTGTGTTATCTCGCTATATTTCCAATCAGGGTAAAATTGTGTCGCGACGGAGGAGCAGAAGCTGTGCTAAACATCAAAGAAGCTTAGCACAAGCTATAAAGAGGGCTCGTTATCTCGCTATGTTACCTTACGCACCAAGCCATATTTGGAAAACAGGAGGCGTAGGCCTATCCCGTTCGACAGGCCTATCCCGTTCGACGGTTTGAAGAATGCCAAAGCGGACTTATCAACCGAAGAAAATTTCCCGGAGGCGCAGCTTAGGTTTTCGCGCTAGAATGGCCACTCGAGCTGGAAGACGAGTGCTTCAAGCAAGGCGCCTTAAGGGGAGGTATAGGCTGACCCCAGTTTAACTCGAGCTTGTGAAGGAGCCTCGTTTTTTAACTAAGAGAGCACAATATACCTTGGTTTATAGACGAGGCAAAGTATGGGCAACCAGCTTGGTAGTTATGAAGGCGATGCCCAATGGTTTAAGTCTAAGTCGATATGGTTTTTCTGTGACCAAAAAAGTAGGTAAGGCGGTGCAACGTAATCGTTTGAAGAGGTTACTCAGGGAAATAATGAAGCTGCAATCGCTAAGGTCTGGATGGGACATTGTCCTCATTGCCCGGTCTGTAGCAGTCAATACTGACTATCACCAGCTAGAGAGGGCAGTAACCAAGCTTTTAGCGCGGGCGCAATTGTTGGAGAGCAACGGATGACTCAATTAGCTCTGGGTTTAATTAAATTGTACCAGAACACAGTGTCGAAGGTGCTCCCTAATGTTTGTCGTTTCCAGCCTACATGCTCTCATTATGCTTTTGAGGCAATTAAAAGACATGGGTTTGCCCGAGGTGGCTGGCTGGCAGCCAGGAGGATAGCTCGATGTAACCCCTTCTCTGAAGGTGGCTACGACCCAGTGCCTTAGTTATACAATGAAGCAACCAAAGATATTATTACTCCTCGTTGTAATTGCTCTTTTGCCCTTGACACTGGTTTCCTGTATTTCAGGTGGGACTCAGTCGGCGGGGGGATGGCCAGGAACTACAGTTTACGACGGTATCATCTATGCTGGCTCCACGGATGGCAGGGTGGTGGCGATAAATTCGTCAACTGAAAATCTAGAATGGTCTTATTCCATCGCCCCGGTCACCGCACCCTCCAGCGGCTTATCATGTGGCCAGACATCGGCTACAACTGCTATATATGGTACACCGGTTGTAGATAGAGATATAGTTTACATTGGCACTTATAGTGGCCAGGTATATGCCTTAACTATAGCTAGGGGCGCAGATAGATGGGTTTACCCCAGAACTGGTTCAATAGGAGCTATTGTGGGTAGCCCAGTTATAGCCAATGAAACCATCTATATTAGTAGCTCAGACAGCATGGTTTATGCTCTGGATACAATTCATGGTGATCTTAAATGGAAATCTGAGATCTTAGACGAGGAAGGCAAAAGACATGAAAAGTTATGGACCTCCCTTGTGGTTCATGATGGCGCCGTTTACATGAGCACTTTCGATGGTCATATCTATGCTTTATCAGCTGAAACAGGCGAACTGGATTGGTCTTTTGAATCAGAGGCAGGCTTCACTTCTTCACCAGTGATTGACGAAGATACTATATTTTTGGGCTCGTTTGACCGCTATCTTTATGCCGTAAAAATAGGTAGTGATGTGCCAATGTGGAAATTTCCTGAGGAAAAACCAGCCGGTAATTGGTTCTGGGCATCTCCTATAGTCAATGAAGGCATAGTTTATGCCGGCTGTCTCGATGGCAAAGTTTATGCTATTGAGGCACAAACAGGGGGAAAATTGTGGGAGTTTGATGCTGGAAACGCTATAGTTTCCCCGCCTGTTTTGATGGATAATCTACTAATAGTAACTGATGAATCAGGCACTGTATATGTTTTTGACCTCAGCGCCGAACTTGAGGACGAGGCAGCGCCGTTAAAGGTTATCTCCATTGAGGCTGATGTTAGAAGTTCCTTTTGTGCTCAAGAAGGTCTAGTTTATATTCGAGGTGAAGATAACTGGATATATGTTGTGAATATTGATAGTGGGACAGTGAGCTGGAAAGTCCCTTTGACTATTGAAGAGTGAGGGTCGCACCCCATGATAGAAGTATGGAATTTAATTATAGGTAACCCGGTACTTAATGTGTTGATTGCCTTGAGCCACCTCTTATCTGGTGAATTTGGGTTAGCAATCATTGGCCTTACTATTATCGTTCGTTTAATCTCCTGGCCTCTTACAAAGCGCCAACTCAATTCCAGCAAAGCTTTGCAGGATATGCAGCCGAAGATTCAAGAACTGCAGAAGAAATATGGTAAAAATCAGCAAAAGCTCCAGCAAGAAATGATGAAGCTTTATAAAGAAGCCGGGGTAAACCCTCTGGGCTGCTTATGGCCCATGTTGGTTCAGTTCCCTATCTGGATTGCTCTCTATCAAGCCATCATGAGAGCTCTGGCTACCACGCCCGAGAACTTACTTGATTTAGCTAATCGTCTTTACTCCTGGGACATAGTAAATCAAGCGATTCCTTTAAATAGCCATTTTTTGTGGCTTGATTTAGGACAACCTGACCCATATTTTATTTTAGCTATCATAGTTGGTGGCACAATGTGGGTACAGCAAAAGATGACCCAAGCACCATCCGTTGACCCAAGGCAGCAGTCCACAAGCAGGATGATGTTGATGATGATGCCCCTCATGTTTGGCTTCCTCACTTTGATGTTCCCCAGTGGCTTGGCTCTCTATTGGGCAGTTTCCAATATAATTGGCATTATAACCCAATATTTCTTCACTGGTGGCTGGGGTTACCTTAAATTCCGTTCTCCTTCTCAGTCGACATAGTGAAAGAAGAACCAGCATTGTAGAGATGATCGCAAATTGTGTTGGTAATAAAGCAAATTGCTAAAGGGAAATCGGACTATGGAAGGGATTGAGATAACAGCTGCGACAGTAGAAGAGGCGATAGAGAAAGCAGAGGCACAACTAGGGTTGAGCCGGGACCAATTTGAAGTGGAGGTTATTAGAGAGGAGAAATCGGGAATTTTGGGAGCAAAAGGCAAAGAGGCTTTAATCAAGGTGATTCCGGTAATCCCGACGGAAAAGGATGCAGTCAATGTGGTCACAGAAACTTTAGATACGTTGCTTGAATTGCTGGGTGTAACAGGCAAGGTTGAAGTGGTATCTGATGATATACCTCTATCTTTGGATATCAAGGGTGACGATTTAGGTATCTTGATTGGTCGGCGAGGTCAGACACTGGCTTCCTTGGAATATATTACCAAGCTCATAGTAGTTGGACGGTTAAAGACTTGGCTGCCGTTAACAGTTGACGTTGCCGGATACAAAAAACGCCGTGTTGAGTCCTTGCAAGGATTGGCCCTATATCTAGCTGAGCAAGTGAAATCAAGGCGCCGTGCCATAACTATGGAACCAATGCCTGCTGACGAACGCCGCATTGTTCATTTAACTCTGGCTGATAATCCCGATGTAACAACTCAGAGCATAGGTGAGGGTGAGAGTAGGAAAGTGGTTGTTTTACTGAGACAGGGTTAGCCATGTTCCGGGAAGTAAACACCAAGATTAACTTTCTCCACCTGGAAGAAGATATCCTTCGCTTTTGGAAAGAGCAGGGGATTTTTAATAAGAGCATCGAGGTAAGAGAAAGGGGACCACATTATGCCTTTTATGAAGGCCCACCCACAGCTAATGGTAGCCCGGGAGTTCATCATGTGCTGTCTCGTCTATACAAGGACGTTGTTTGCCGGTACAAGGCAATGAAGGGTTATCACGTGCCACGAAAGGCAGGGTGGGATACCCATGGCTTACCCGTTGAGTTGGAGGTGGAAAGCTCTCTTGCCCTCACCAGTAAGGCTCAAATTGAGGAATATGGAGTGGCTCGATTCAATGACCATTGTCGCCAAAGCGCTTTCAAATATATTAAAGAATGGGAAGCTATGACCGAGCGCCTTGGCTGCTGGTTAGACATGGAGCATCCTTATATAACCTTGGACAATAGCTATATTGAATCCTGCTGGTGGATAATGAAAGAGTTATGGGACAGGGATTTAATTTATCAGGGCTATAAAGTAACGCCGCATTGTCCTAGATGTGGCACATCCCTCAGTTCCCACGAGGTGGCTTTGGGCTATAAGGATGCAGATGACCCCTCGGTCTGGGTAAAGTTCAAGCTCGACCTATCACAGCCTGGGGGTAGCGAACCTGCTCGCTCACTTCTCTTCTCAACCATGCCTACTTATCTTCTTGCCTGGACTACCACGCCCTGGACGCTGCCGGGCAATACCGCCCTGGCAGTGGCTCCTGAGGCTGACTACGTTGTGGTGGAGGTAAATAATGGATATCTCATTCTGGCCGATGCTCTGCTTGAGGAGGCAGGGTTGAGTGGCTGTAAGGTGGTGAAGAAGGTAATCGGGGAGGATTTAGTTGGGGTGCATTATGAACCCTTATATAACAATATTGACATTCGTTACGTCAAGGAAGATAAGAGAGCTTATCGTATTATCGGGGGTGATTTTGTCTCCATGGAGGAGGGGACGGGGATTGTACACATAGCCCCGGCTTACGGTGAGATAGATTTTGAAGTAGGCGAGAAGGAGGGTTTACCACTCGTTCATACTGTAGAGTTGAATGGGATGGTAACGACTAATCTAGTGACAGGTTTTACGCCTAAGGCACGGGAATATATTCAGAGAAGTGAAGCTCCAGTGACTATTCGGCCAGCACGATGGAAGCTGGATTTACCGGGTGCAGGCAAGTTTGTCAAAGATGCCGATAAAGATATTCTTGATAACTTAAAGTCCCGTGGGTTGCTCTTTCGCAGTGAGAGGATTACCCATACCTATCCTTTCTGCTGGAGATGTGAATCACCTCTTCTTTATTATGCCAAGCAGACCTGGTACATCAGGACAACAGCGGTGAAAGAAGAACTTGTCTTGGGCAATGCCGAAATAAACTGGTATCCTGATTATATTAAGCATGGTCGTTTTGGCGACTGGCTGGAGAACAACGTCGATTGGGCTTTTTCACGGGAGAGATATTGGGGGACTCCGCTCAACATTTGGCGCTGTTCTTCTTGCGACAATTATGAGTGTATTGGCAGTGTGGACGAATTAAGGGCGCAGTCAAATCTCAGTGGTTTAACCACGCCCTTGGATTTACACCGCCCTTATGTGGATGAAATTACCTTTGTCTGTTCTAAGTGCGGTGACAAGATGCAGCGTGTTCCCGAAGTAATTGATTGTTGGTTTGATTCCGGAGCTATGCCCGTGGCTCAGTGGCATTATCCTTTCGAGAATGAAGATAAATTCAAGCAAAATTTTCCAGCCGACTTTATTTGCGAGGCTGTGGACCAGACCAGGGGCTGGTTTTACAGCTTACATGCCATATCTACTCTGCTTTTCAATCGTCCTTGCTTTAAGAATGTCATCTGCTTAGGGCACGTTGTCGATGCTCAAGGTGAGAAAATGAGTAAGTCCAAGGGCAATGTAATTGACCCCTGGGCTGTGATTAATAATTATGGTGCAGATGCTCTAAGGTGGTATATGCTGGTTTCTACTACAGGAGAAGATAACCATCGTTTCTCAACTAAGATGCTTGAAGAGACGATACGTAAATTTTTCCTTACTTTGTGGAATACATATTCCTTTTTTACTCTTTATGCCAATATCGATTGCTTTGTTCCTCAGCCATTGACGGCTGACAGCGATCAGCCAAAAGCCTTCACGGAGCTGGATAACTGGATTAGTTCAGAACTTAATCGGCTCGTAAGCGAGGTTTCCAAATTGATGGATAGCTACAATCCTACGTCTGCGACACGTAGGATTGAGGGGTTTATAGGTAATCTCTCTAACTGGTATGTGAGAAGAAACCGCCGCCGGTTCTGGAAAAGCGAGAACGATGCCGATAAATTGGCCGCATATACTACGCTACATCAATGCCTGGTGACTTTATCTCAATTATTGGCTCCCTTTGTGCCATTTATTGCTGAAGAGCTTTATCAAAATTTGTTTCGCTCTGTTAATTCTGAAGCTAGAGAAAGCGTTCATTTAACTGATTTCCCCATAGCGGATGAGACTAAAATCAATGACAGACTAAATAGTGATGTTGCGCTAGCTATGAAAATATCCAGCTTGGGCAGGGCGGCACGAGCTAAGGCGGGGATTAAAGTACGCCAGCCATTGGATAGAGCCCTGGTCGGGGTAGAGACCGAAGGGGAAAAGAAAGCTTTAGAAAACTTAGCGACTGAAGTAATGGAAGAGATAAATGTCAAGCAACTCGTCATATTGAGTAAAGCAAAGGAACAAGGGGAATCTCCTTCAAACATGCCAGATTACAGCGTGTCCAACGACGCCAGATATTGGGTGGCAATAAGTACTGAATTGCCCCCTGAGCTAATTGCCGAGGGAGTAAGTAGGGAGCTTGTGCGCCATCTTCAAAATATGCGTCGCAATGCCAAGTTTGATATCACAGACCACATCATTACCTATTATCAGACAAAAGAACCACTCCTCAAGCAAGTAATAAATACCTTTGCCGACTATATTAAACAGGAGACCTTATCTCAGGAGCTTATCGATGGTTTGCCTCCTGATGGGGCTTATAGTGAGAAACACCGTATCTCGAACAGCGAGGTCTCTTTGGCAATCAAAAAGGCAAATCCCAAATCCTAAACAAATTCCAAAATTCAAATTTCCAAATCCAAAACAGGGAGAACTTGGTTACTGAGCTCGGGATTTGAATGAATGAAGGAAGCTTGTCCTAGGGAGTCGGACGTTCTACCAGTCGGGCTGAGGTTGTTTTAATATCTTCGTCTCTAACGAAGACTATCTCTACCTCTTTGCCGATTTCGCTGGTTCGAATAGCTTGGACGAGGTCGGCGACATTGCTTACTTCCTGACCCCCAAAGCGGATAATGATGTCATCTTCTCTTAACCCCGCAGTATCTGCAGGATTGTCAGCAACTACTTCTACAATAAGCGCTCCCCTGTCCACAGAAAGGTTCATTGCCGCAGCTAGCAAAGGAGTCACGGTAGATATGCTTACTCCTAGCCAGGAATAGGTCACGTGACCATAACGAATTAGATCCTCGATGATAGGTTTAGCCTCATTGCTGCTTATGGCATAACCTATACCTTCTACCGCGGATGCAACTATCTTAACACTGGTAATGCCTATCACTTCACCAGACATGTTCACGAGTGGGCCACCGCTGTTGCCGGGATTGACAGGTGCTGTCGTTTGAATTAAGCCGTAAAGGATATTCCCCCCCCCAATATCCACAGATACATTTAGGCGGCTAACTATGCCCTCAGTCGCCGTTATTCCTTCTCCCAGAGCATTACCAATAGCTAGCACCCACCCGGCGACGGATAATAAGCTCGAGTCGCCCCAATAGACATAAGTCAAATTCGCAGCATCTATCTTTATCACGCCAAGGTCAGATACGGGGTCAGCGCCTACTATATTTGCAGGGAAAATCCTACCATCAGCCAACTCCACGTAGATGCTCTGGGCATTTTCAACTACATGGTTGTTGGTGACAATATATCCTTTGTCGTCGATAAGTATCCCAGACCCAGCAACATATTCAGTAGATTGACGACCGAAGGAACCAGAGACTACCACCTCTGTGGTTACGGAAACTACTGAGGGCATTACTCCTGCAACTACCGGGCGGAAATCAGGCAAGGGAATAGCTGGCTCGCTCTCTGGGGGGAATGTCCAATCGGGATCAGTGTGCTGGGTTGAGTTATAAGACTGGGGTGGGTTGGATGCTGGGGAACGAGGTAGAGCCCAAACACCGATACCTAACGCTACCGCTATTATTATTACAAAAGCCAGAATGTATTTTTTTGACATTTTTTACTAAGCTTATTATAGCATTGCTACCTTTTCTACAAAAAATCTGTGCCCGAATTCAAGACAAAGTGTGTCAAATTGTTTGAACGAGTACACAGACTTGACAATTTAGAATCTTACTCTTTATAATGAAAAGAAACTCAAGTTTGCTTCGCCTTTTAGAATCGACCTACAAGATTTGGCTTTCTCTATACTCTTGTAATAAGCAGTGAGCAAGTATATTTTCATTACTGGTGGCGTAGTTAGTTCTGTAGGTAAAGGGATTTCGGTAGCCTCTATCGGCAAAATATTGAAAAGCCGTGGCATATCTGTCTCTGTGCAGAAGCTCGATCCTTACTTGAATGTTGACCCGGGGACGATGTCTCCTTACCAACACGGTGAAGTGTTTGTTACTAAAGACGGTGCCGAGACTGATTTGGATTTAGGTCATTATGAGAGATTTATTGGAGTGGAGCTGACCCAAGCTTCTAACGTCACTTCCGGTCAGGTCTATTCTTCGGTCATTGCTCAGGAGAGGCGAGGAGATTTTTTGGGAGGTACAATCCAGGTGGTTCCCCACGTAACCAATGAAATAAAGAGCAAGATAAGGAAAGTAGCCGAAATATCCAAAGCCGAGTTAGTTATTGTTGAAGTTGGCGGCACTGTGGGGGATATTGAAGGGCAACCATTCCTCGAAGCTATAAGGCAGATGAGAAAAGATGAAGGCAGGGATAATGTACTATATGTTCATGTCACCTTTTTGCCACACATCGCTGCCACCGATGAGTTAAAGACCAAGCCCACTCAACACAGTGTCAACGAGCTAAGGAGAATCGGTATTCAGCCCGATGTTATACTGTGTCGCAGCGATAAGGAGATATCTGAGGGGATAAAGGACAAAATATCGCTATTTTGCGATGTAGATAAAGAAGCGGTTATTTCCCTGGTTACCAGCGAAACCATCTACGAGGTGCCCCTGCTACTCGAGGATGCGGGGTTAGGAGAATTTATAGTTAGCCGATTGAGATTAAAAGCCGGAAAAAGCAATCTGGAAGAATGGAGAGACATGGTAGCCAGGCTAAAGGCTCCTAAAGAGCTTGTAATTATTGGATTAGTAGGCAAATATGTGGAACTCAGAGATGCATATTACTCCGTGCGTGAAGCATTGTGCCATGCAGCATTAGCTCACAATCGCGAAGTGAAGATAGAATGGTTGGATTCCGAGGAATTGGATGGTATGGCCGATGATAAGCTTGGGCAAGTTCAGGGGATAATTGTTCCTGGCGGATTTGGCTACCGGGGAATTGAAGGCATGATAAAAGGTGCCAAATTTGCCCGAGAAAAGAAAGTCCCATACCTGGGCTTATGCTTGGGGATGCAAATTATGGTCATCGAATTTGGCCGTCATGTTTTCAGTACTGAAAACGTAAATTCCACTGAGTTTGATGCCAGTAGTGCTTATCCTGTCATTGACCTGCTTCCTGAGCAGCATGGCGTGGAGCAAAAGGGAGGGACTATGAGGCTCGGGACTTATCCCTGCCATCTGGTAGCAGGAACAACGACAGCTCGTGCCTACGGCACTGAAGTAGTATATGAAAGACATCGCCACCGTTATGAATTTAACAATTACTTCCGCCAGCCATTAGAGGAAGCCGGCCTTGTACCTTCTGGGTTATCCCCGGATGGGAGGTTAGTGGAAATTACTGAGTTACGAGATCATCCTTGGATGCTTGCCTGCCAATTTCACCCTGAGTTCAAATCTCGTCCCGATTCTCCCCACCCACTATTTCTGGGATTTATCGGGGCGGCCAAGGAAACACTTATTGAAGGTGCTCAGACAAGCCTACCCTTGAATTAAGAAGATGAGGATATTTTTAGATACTGCCAATATAGAGCATATTCGCCATGGGGTGAGACTAGGAGTGGTTACAGGGGTAACCACCAATCCCAGCATTGTATCGAGAGAAGGCAAGGTGGATTATCGAAGATTGGTCCAGGAAATCTGCTCCATTGTCCCTGGTCCAGTATCTACTGAGGTATTAAGCCAGGATGTCCAAACAATGGTGGCTGAGGCCAGAGAAATAGCTAAATGGGCGGAGAATATCGTGGTTAAGATACCAGCTAGCCTTGAAGGAGTGGAGGCAACCTCGGTGCTGGCCAGTGAAAACATAAAGGTTAATTTTACCTTGTGCTTCACCTTGAACCAAGCTTTACTGGCGACAGAAGCAGGGGCCACTTTTATAAGCCCTTTTGTGGGCAGATTGGATGATATTGGAGAGGATGGTATGAAAGTAGTAGCTGACATTGTGGAGTACTTGGATTATTACCAACTACCTACTCAAGTTATCGCCGCTAGTATCAGGCATCCTCAACATTGTTTAATAGCAGCTAAGGTTGGTGCTCATATTGCCACAGTGCCCTACGAAGTGTTACTACAAATGATACGACACCCTTTAACAGATATAGGTATTGAACGTTTTAAGAATGACTGGAAAAAGGTGATGGCGAGGGAAGAATTACTGTAAAAGCCCCCACAAAACTATAGATATAAATAAGGAAAGGTTTTTAAAAAGAGGTTACTATGATAACTATGTCGCAACTAGAAAGCAAAAATCGGGATGAACTGGAGGCGATGGCTAAGGAGTGTGGCATCATTGGCTACTCTGCTTTGAAAAAGTCCGAGCTTGTCCACCGCATCTTGGAAACAGAAGCCCAGCAGCAGGGAAATATATTTATAACAGGCGTCTTGGAAACCATCAGCGAAGGCTATGGCTTCCTACGACAGGATACCTTCCGGCGTGGTGCTAATGATATCTATGTATCAAATTCCCAGATCCGCCGTTTTAACTTAAGAGACGGCGATGCTATTTGTGGACAGGCCAGACCTCCTAAAGAAAGCGAGAAATACTACAGCTTACTTCGAGTAGAGAGTATCAATGAAATCGACGCTGAACTAGCAAGGACGCGCCGCAATTTCGGTTCGTTGACGCCCACCTTCGCTAACAAGCTCATCAATCTGGAAACAACGTCAGATGAGTTATCCACTCGTCTAATCAACCTGGTGGCACCTATAGGCCGGGGGCAAAGAGGGCTTATTGTATCACCACCTAAGGCAGGCAAGACTGTGCTTCTTCAAAAAATTGCCAACGCCATAACTACTAACTACAATGATATTCACCTCATGGTTTGCCTTATTGGAGAAAGACCCGAAGAGGTCACTGATATGAAGAGGTCAGTTAAGGCCGAGGTTATTGCTGCCACCTTCGATGAACCAGTAGAAAGCCAGACTCGGGTAGCGGAATTAGCATTAGAGAGAGCCAAAAGGCTAGTAGAAATGGGCAAAGATGTGGTCATACTCCTTGACGGCATTACCAGACTTACAAGAGCTTACAACTTAGCCCTGCCTCCTAGCGGGCGTACTTTATCTGGCGGTATTGATTCAACAGCCTTGCATCCTCCCAAGCGCTTCTTCGGTACTGCTCGCAACAGTGAGGAGGGTGGGAGTCTAACCATCATTGCTACTTGCCTCGTGGATACCGGCAGCCGTATGGATGACCTCATATATGAAGAGTTTAAGGGAACAGGTAACATGGAACTCCATTTAGATAGAAAATTATCTGAGCGAAGGATCTTCCCGGCTATAGATATTATGCCTAGCAGCACAAGGAGGGAAGAGCTTTTGCTGGATGAAAATACCTTGAAACAAATATGGCTGCTCAGGCGCGTGGTTAATATGATAGATAGCGATTCCCCTAATCACGGCGAGGCCACACAAAGAATCCTGGAACGGCTAGCTAAGACAAAGAATAACGCTGAATTCTTAGCCACTCTATCTAAAGATATGTAGGGGATATTATTACCCCGGCTACCACACTCCGAACGAAGTGAAGAAGCGAAGCAATCCCAGCTGGCTAGACAAACTCAAACTAGGGGTCAAAAAAACCCTGGGCATGAATATCTTCATCTGTGACAGTTGTAAATGGAACTGGAGAACTGCTTGTCATCGCCCTGAGCGCCCCAACGCCACTTGGTGCCCTGATTACACGAGGAAGGGGAAATAATTAAATTCCTGGTTGATGCAGGAAGTTGAATCTCAACCTACTGAAATAATCCTCCTCCAAACCTCCACCCATCTAGATTGCCCTAATAGTAAAAGGCATCCTCGGTTCTAGTTTGTCTATGAAGAAGCAGGTACTTGATGCGCAAGCAAGCAACCTTCCAATGTGTCAGAAAGCAGCAAAATATCAGCTCTTTAACATGCTACCTTTTATTTAAGCTGGTCTCTTGAATAGTTGAGAACTCTGCGGGCTGTGACAAGCATATTAATCTGCCCCGTTCCTTCAAAGATATCATTTATCTTGCCATCGCGCATCCACTTCTCCAGTAGGTGCTTTCGAGAATAGCCCAGCGGCCCCATAATCTCAACTGCTTTCTGAGTGATTTTGGTAACAGCAAGGCCAGCTTTTGCTTTAGCCATTGATGACTCCAGACTATTGGGTTGAAGCTGGCTCATCATCCATAGAGCCCGCAAAGTAAGTAGCTTGGCCGCTTTATAATTCGCTTCCATTTCCATTACGTCCCGTTCCAGGGCAGTGAGCTTCTGCCTGGGCACGCCATAGCGTATTTTTATTCCTTCATTCTCCAGTGTTTCTTTAACAAAATCCAGGGCAGCTCGTCCGACACCAATGGCCTGAGCCGCTATAATAGGTCGTGTGGCATCAAAGGTTGCCATTGCGCCTTTGAAACCTTTAGTTTCGGATTTATCAACTTTTTTGACCTCCGGGCTGCCGAGTATGTTTTCAAAGGGAATACGGCAATTATCAAGAATGATAGTCGCCGTGTCACTGGCTCTAATCCCGAGCTTTTTCTCTAGTTTTTCCACTCTCGCCCCTGGAGTCTTGGCTGGCACCACAAAAGACTTCATGCCTGCTCGTCCTTCTGATTTATCCACCGTTGCCCAGACTACCACTAAGCCATCGGAATCTTCCAGAGCACGTTTCCCATAGGTGACAAAAATCTTCTCGCCGTTAAGCACCCATTCGTTATTATCACGCACGGCAGTAGCAGTGATAGCAGAGGTATCTGAGCCACATCCTGGCTCTGTCATCGCCATGGCACCCCATTTCGGCCCCCCTTCATTGAAGCGGCCCAAAAAACGCGACAATTGCTCTTTCGTACCCGAGGCAAAGATAGCGGCCCCCCCAAGTCCCGGGCCAGGAATGCATAAGAAAAGACCTGCATCACCCCAGCATAGCTCCTCGATTCTAAGGGCTGCTGTTACATCCAAGCCAAGTGCTAATGTGCCCTCGTATCTTTTCTCCCACGTCTTGTCAATGAGTTCCTGTGGGCTTTCGTGTTCATGTTCATCGTAATAATGGCTTACAGGCCGAAATTGCTCTTTTGCAAACTCGTGAGCTATCTTGATTGCCTCTTTCTGTTCTGGAGTCGGTTCAAAATCTATCATTATGCAATACCTCCTTTTATACCATAGCCATGCCGTCAAAAGTGACAAATCCTCGACCATTCCTCAACCAGAGCTCCACCGGATGCTCGCGAACGTAACCATGCCCGCCCAGAATCTGTACAGCACGGTCAGTTACCATTATAACCATATCGTCGGCATACGCCTTTACCAGAGACGCTTCTTTAGTCGCCTCTTCCTTTCGGTCTAACTTCCAGGCAGCCTCCCAGGTCATCAGCCGGGTTGCATCGATTTCAATTGCCATCTCCGCCAGCATGAAAGCGATTGCTTGACGGGAGGCGATTGGCTCACCGAAGGCAACACGCTCCTTGGCATAGTCCCTCGAGTATTCGAAGGCAGCTTTAGCTACTCCTACTGCCATTGCCGACAGCGCCACCCGTGAGCAATTTATGATACGGTTAAAATCACATCCCTTCGGACCACCCAACCGGTTCTCCTTAGGAACACGGCAGCTTTTCAAGCTAAGCTCGTATGTGGCTAGAGCCTTTATGCCCATATTCTTCTCCCGCTCGCCAATCTCAAGCCCCTTTGTACCTTTTTCAATAATAAAACCCTGACTGTTGCCATTTTCCGCTGCATAGACAAGCAAAAAGTCGGCCTCAGCAGCCAGGGGCACATAACACTTCTCGCCATTAAGAACATACTCATTGCCGTCAGGTCGGGCAACGGTTGACAGAGAGTAAGGATCGAAACCAAAGTGTGGCTCAATGAGGGCAGCAGTAGCTGCTTTATACTTCTCATCACAGACAAGCGGCAGATATTCCTTTCTCTGCGTCTCGGTACCCATCTCCAAGACAGGATAAGAAAATAGAGCCGGACAGAGGATATGCATCGTCATGGAAAGGTCTCCCCAGGCCAGTTCCTCAGCTATCAGCGAACCTGTGATAGCTGAGTGCTCCCCGCTAAATCCGCCATAGTCCTCAGGTATATTGCTGGAAATAAGCCCCATTTTCCAGGCAATATCTATAACACTATCAGGAATCTCATCGTTCTCGTCGCATTCCCGGTAGATTTTGCGCATTTCATCACTGGCAAACTTTTTTACCATACTCGCAATCATTTGCTGTTCTTCTGTTGGGCTAAACGAAATCATATCACGCTCCTTTCAATAGACATGTACTGCCTTAAACGCAGTCTTAACTTGAACCCTTATGTTATAGTACCAGGATAATTTTTGGTCAACAATTACCACGAACGCTGTATTATAGGGGATGTGGGAAAACATTTCAAAAAATTTATGGTGGGGAGAACCGCGGCACCGAAATTCAAAAATAAAGAGAAATCTTAGTACTATGGCCAAGGTCCGAATGACATTACTAAACGCTCTCTTCCACCCTGATTGACATTAAAGCTGACACCTTCTAAAATCAAGAGGGTGACTGAAAAGTGACTGGTGATGAACTGAGGCAAGCCTTTCTGAGTTTTTTTCAGGATAGAGGACATAAAATTATCCCCAGTTCCTCCTTGGTGCCTCACAGGGACCCTACTTTACTATTGACTAGCGCTGGCATGGTGCAAATTAAGCCATATTTCCTGGGATTGGAGGCCCCACCTGGCCAGCGATTAGCTTCCTGCCAGAAGTGTTTTCGCACCACTGATATAGATTCGGTGGGTGATAGTAAACACCTTACTTTCTTCGAGATGCTGGGTAATTTCAGTGTCGGTGATTATTTTAAAAAAGAAGCTATTTTGTGGGCCTGGGACTTTGTTACCAAGTATTTGAAACTGCCTGCGGAGCGTCTCTGGATAACCATTTACCTTGACGATGATGAAGCCTTCGCCTGTTGGCAAAAGGTTGGAGTTGCCGCTGAGAAGATATTGCGATTCGGCGAAGAGGATAATTTCTGGGGTCCCGTTGGTGATTCTGGTCCCTGCGGACCATGTAGCGAGATTCATTATGACCTTGGTGAAGAGTTTGGCTGCGGTAAAGCTGAATGTAAGCCCAATTGCGACTGCGGTCGCTTCTCTGAGATATGGAATCTGGTATTCACTCAATACAATCAGAACCAAAGCGTACAACGCAGTCCTTTACCCAAACCGAACATCGATACCGGTATGGGACTGGAGAGGACTTTAGCCGCTATCCAGGGCAAGCCTTCCCCTTATGAAACGGACTTATTTTCCCCTTTGGTAGACCGCATTTGTCGATTGTCCGGAAAAAAATATGGACGGGACGAGAATACTGACCAAGCCATCAGAATTGTGGCTGAGCATTCACGCGGCATTGCCTTTCTTGTCGCCGATAGCGTAATGCCTTCCAACGAGGGCAGGGGATATATCCTGCGACGGATACTCAGGCGTGCTTCGCTCTTCGGCAGGAAACTGGGATTGAATGACCCCTTCCTTAATGAAATGGCTGAAGTTGCCGTTAGAACAATGAGCCACATATATCCTGAACTTGTAGCTAATCAGAGCCTGATTACCGAGGTAATTAGAGTTGAGGAGGAAAAATTTATTACTACCTTAGATACCGGACTTAACTTGGTGGAAAAGCTTATTGGCGAAGCTTCAGTTCACGGGAGAGAGGGGCTAACAAGTGAGGAAGTATTCAGACTTTACGACACCTATGGCTTCCCCCCAGAGCTAACCGCCGAGATTGCCAGAGAAAAAGGCCTATCTATAGACTGGGAAGGTTTCCAGGCTGAGATGAAGAGACAGCGGGAAAGAGCTAGAGCGAGAGGAGTGGTGGTGAAACCTAGGTCAGCGACAGCGGTGGTGACAGCACATGGGCCAGAAGCCCTTGTTAGCACAAAATTTGTAGGCTACGAGGTAGCCTCTTCCCAATCTAAAGTCATTAAGTTAGCAGTCAAGGAAAAGCTCGTACAAACTGCTTCCCAGGGACATGAAGTTGACATAACACTAGATAGGTCGCCCTTCTATGGAGAGATGGGTGGGCAAGTAGGAGACACTGGCGAAATCAGCAGCCAAAAGGGGAAAGCAGCCATCGTAAATACTATTAGAACGCCCTCTGATGTGATTGTCCACCAGGGAAAAGTTGTTGAAGGCAGCATATCTGTTGGTGAGGAAGTTGAAGCCAAAGTTGATGCCGCTCGCCGCCTGGATATTGCTCGCAACCATACTGCTACCCATCTTCTCCAGACTGCTTTAAGGCAGATAGTGGACAGGCGTATTGAGCAAAAAGGCTCGTTAGTAGAGCCGGAAAGGTTTAGATTTGACTTCTCTTACTTAGGACAGGTAACTGAAGGGCAGCTCAATGAAATTCAAAAGCAAGTCAATGAATGGATACGCCAGAACTTGAAGGCAGAAGCAAAAGTACTCCTCTATAAGCAGGCCATCGCTGAGGGTGCTATTGCCTTATTTGAAGAAAAGTACGGAGAAGAAGTTCGGATGCTGGAAATCGGGGAGCCAGCAATAAGTAAAGAACTCTGTGGTGGCACTCATGTGAGTTCAACGGGAGAAATTGGCATATTCCTGATAACCAGTGAAAGCAGCATTGGCACAGGATTGCATCGTATTGAAGCGGTAACGGGAAGAAAAGCTGAATCTCTAATTGAATCTCGCTTAACTGCCTTGCAGAGCGTAGCCAAAGAAGTAGAAGGCTCGCTTGACGAAGTTCCCAACAAGGTGAAAACCCTTATCAGTGAACTGGAAACAGAGCGTAAGAGAGTGCTTTCACTGGAAAGGGAGATATCGCGCAGATTAGCGGAGGATTTGCCTGGGCAAGCCGAGCAAGTGAGCGGTGTGACAATTCTGGCTGCTAAGATACCAGCATTGAGCATGCCTATCCTCAGGGAAATAGGCGATACATTGCGAGACAGGCTAAAGAGCGCCATAGTGGTTTTGGCTACAGTTTATAATGGTAAGCCTAACTTTTTGGCTATGGTGACTCCTGACCTGATAGCCAGGGGGTTTCATGCTGGCGATATTATTAATCAAGTAGCCAAGGTTACCGGTGGGGGTGGTGGCGGCAAGCCGGGTATGGCTCAAGCCGGCGGAAAAGATGCCGCCAAGATTGATGAAGCCCTGAACTTGGTCAAAACTGTCATTGAGAACCAAATCTCTGCTTCCTCGAAGGGGGAAGATTAACAAACCATACTTTCCTCTCCTTTGACGGGAGAGGACTAAGGTGAGGGTGAGAATGCGCAGCTTAGGGCTAGATGTCGGAGATAAGAGAACCGGGGTGGCCATAAGCGACCCCCAGGGGATTTTGGCGACTCCCTTAACCGTGCTCATTAGTAAAGACGAAGATGCCCTTATAGATGAAATTCTCAAGCTTGTGGAGCAATATAAGGCAGAGTGCATTGTAGTTGGCTTGCCTCGCCACTTAAACGGCGAACTGGGGAAACAAGCTAATAAGGTAACAGCTTTCGCTGACAAATTGTCAGAGCGAGCGAAGCAAAGCAATCTCAACCAGCTTGATGTACAACTGTGGGATGAACGATTCTCTACCAAAGCTGCCGAGCGCTTGAAGACGGAGGCTGGTGGCAAGGGAAGTAAACTACGCTCCAGGGCAAAAAGAGGAGCCAGAAATCACAGCTTTTCGGTTAAAGCCGAAGTAGATGCCATAGCGGCGGCTTTTATCCTCCAGGGTTTTCTAGATAGCCACCGCCCTGATCAATAGCGAAGGATTTTAAACGATGTCAAGATACATAGGCCTCATCGGTTATCCTCTTAAGCATTCTATCTCTCCTTATTTCCAGCAGGTTGCTCTGGATTATTATCGCCTTGATATTCGCTATGAGGCCTGGGAGACAGACCCCGCCCAACTTCGGGACATAGTGAATAATTTAAGAAAACTTCAAAATATTGGAGCTAACGTAACCGTGCCCTATAAAGAGACAGTTTTACCTTTATTAGATGAAGTTGATGACCTGGCAAATTCGATCGGTGCTGTCAATACCATAGTTAAAAAAGATGATAGGCTTCTGGGTTTTAATACTGACGCCTATGGTTTTATCGAGGCGCTGGGCAAAGAAGGCCACTTTGCCCCTCAACAAAAGCGAGTGGTCATCCTGGGTGCTGGTGGGGTGGCCAGGGCAGTAGGTTTTATCCTCGTGCAAAGCAAGGTAGCCTCACTGGCTATTACTGACGGTATCTTTGAACGAGCCAGTGCATTGGCCGAGAATTTAGTGAGGTACACCAAAGGAGCTTCAGCAAGCTCGGGGGATTTGGAGCCAGATATCACTGCTTTTCAGTGGCAGAATCTAAGCTCAGCCGAAACTTTTGACAACTGCGATTTAATAGTCCATTGCACTACAATAGGAATGAAGGACAGTCCTCAAGAAGGACAATCACCTTTGAGCTTCGAAGTAATTCCTAAGAACGTGCTGGTTTGTGACGTGGTATATAACCCCTGGCTAACACCCTTGTTAAGGTTAGCACAAAAAGCCGGGGCCAATATACTTGGCGGCCTACCTATGTTAGTATATCAGGGAGCGGCTTCCTTCAAGCTATGGACAGGAAGGGAAGCCCCAGTTGACATAATGTTTAATAAGGCTAAGGCAATAATGACAGGATGAAAACAGTGAAGAAAAAGAGGGCAATCATCATTGGCGTGAGCATAGTATTACTTGTGGCAATACTGGTTGTGGTTCTAGTTCTCGTTGTCCCCAACAGACCATCGGTAGGTAAAATTGTTGTCATCCCGCTCAGTGGGACTATTACCACCGAAAGCTCTTCATTGTTCTCCGGCTCAAGCATTACCCCGGGATTGGTGAGTGATTATTTATGGAAGGTGGAGCAAGACAGAGCAGTCAAGGCAATCGTTCTGCATATAGATAGCCCTGGCGGTGAAATAGAGCCCTGTCAGGAGATCCTCTGGGAGATAGAAAGAGTTAAGGAAACAATGCCCATTGTGGTGAGCATGGGGGGCACAGTTGCTTCAGGTGGTTACTATATCTCAACCCAAGCGGATAAGATTGTTGCCCTTCCCACCACACAGACGGGGAGCATTGGGGTCATCTCGCAGCTAGTTAACATCGAAGGGCTTCTGGAGAAGCTGGGTGTCCAAATAGAAACTTTCAAGGGCGGCAAGTATAAGGACATGTACTGGGGATTCAGAGAGCTGACGCTTGAGGAAGAGGAAATCATGCAGGCAATGGTTGATGAATATTACGAGCAATTTATCGATGTGGTAGCTGAGGGTAGAGGGCTAAACAAGGAAGAAGTCAGAAGTTTAGCTACAGGACAACTTTACAGTGGTACCAAAGCCAAAGAGTTGGGTCTGGTTGATGAGCTAGGTGATCTGGATACAGCCATAAATTTGGCATTAGAACTGGCTGGCCTCGAGACTGCGGTAGTGGAGTATTATCAACCACCCAGATTTACACTATGGTCGCTGTTGGGATTTGCCAATGCTATACAGGTGAGGTTATCGGGATTGAGTGCCCAAGATGTAGTTTTGTTGGAAATCTTAAGCCATAACTACAGGCAACCTCTATTTCTATATCAAAGCTAATGGGACAATTTCGTTTTCTTACCGGTGGGGAATCCCACGGAAAGGGGTTGGTAGCCATAGTCGAAGGGATGGTGGCTAACCTTCCCCTGGAAGATGGGTATATCAATAAGGAACTGAAGCGCCGCCAGCAGGGCTACGGCCGTGGTCCCCGCATGAAGATTGAAGAGGATAAGGCGGAAATTATGGCCGGCGTTCGCTATGGGCTTACTACAGGTAGCCCCATTGCTATCTTTATCACCAACCGAGACTGGCAAAACTGGCAGGAACAGTTAAGCGTTTCTCCGGTAGAGAAAGAAGTCGAGCCTGTAACCTGTCCCCGCCCAGGACATGCCGACCTGTCAGGAGTGACTAAATATGGTCTCAAAGATATCAGGCCGATTATAGAAAGAGCCAGTGCCCGGGAGACAGCTGCCAGAGTAGCTGTCGGAGCTATAGCCCGAAGATTCCTGGAGGAGTTTGGCATTACTATTCATAGCCACACCGTGGCGATTGGGCGACATCACTGGGAACAAGGCGAAGCAAGCTCTATAAATTGGCAGCAAGTAGAAGCCTCCCCAGTCCATTGTGCCCACGCCAAACTAGAAAAGGCGATGATGGCAGCCATTGATGAGGCTAAAGTTAGTGGGGACACGTTGGGTGGTATTTTTGAAGTGGTTGCTACCGGTGTACCCATCGGCTTAGGCAGCCACGTTAGCTGGGACCGCCGTCTCGATGGTAGGATTGCTAAGGCGATAATGAGCATCAATGCCGTGAAAGGAGTGGAAATCGGAGCGGGATTTGCCTTAGCCGAGCTTAAAGGCTCGCAAGCCCACGATGTTATCGAACCCAATCCACGTAGCGAAGCGAAGGGACTTCCCTGGCGACATGCCACTAATCGTGCCGGGGGTATCGAAGGTGGCATGAGCAATGGCGAGGACATAACGGTCAAGGCAGCAGTCAAACCTATTTCTACACTGTCTAGTCCTTTACCTTCTATAGACCTTCGCAGCGGGGAGAAAGCCAAGGCTCACTATGAGCGCAGCGATATTTGTGTTGTCCCGGCCGCCGGGGTAATCGCCGAAGCCATGTTGGTCATTGTCATGGCTGATGCTTGTCTGGACAAATTTGGCGGCGATAACTTAAAGGAGACCCTGGTAAATTATCGTAATTATTTGAGCAATATATCTTGATTGAGCAACTATTATCCCAAGGCGAACGCGGCAGTATTAGCGACAGCGAAGAACTGTCAAAGGAAGTCTCTAGAGAGGGTAATTCTGGAGGAAAGGATTTCCTCGGCGCTCATCGCCGATAGTGGTGAGTGGTCCGTGGCCGGGATAAACAATGGTTTCATCAGGCAAAACCATAAGCTTTTCACGAATGCTCTTCATCAAACGTTCGTGGCTGCAACCAGGAAAGTCGGTCCTGCCAACACCAAAATTAAATAGAGTATCGCCGCTAAAGACTACTCCATGCCCTAGAAGGCAAATCCCACCAGAACTATGTCCAGGGGTATGAAGGACTTCAAAGTGTAAGTCGCCGACATCTATGCGGTCACCGTCCTTAAGTAACCTATCTGGCTTAGGGGGTGACTTAACAGGGGTGAGGCCGAGCGATGTTAGCATACGCATGGGCGCGGTAAGCAATAATCCCTTCTCTGCTTCATGAATGGCAAACTGGGCATTAGTACTTTCTTTAACCGAGCGAAGGGCACCAACATGGTCAATATGGGCATGGGTCACCACGATTAAGGATATGGACAATCCCGTTTGGTGCACCGTTCTTAAAATAATCTCAGCGTCAGCGCCGGGGTCAATAATCAGCCCTTGCTTAGTTGAGGATGAACCGACAATATAGCAGTTGGCGGCAAAAGGACCGACCACTAATGTTTTTACGATCATTGTTCTTTTTCTCGGGTAATTGTAAATTCGAATTCATAAAATATAGCATAAGCTGTGCTCTGGGAAAAATCGCTGGTAAATAACTTCATTTTAGCAGGTGGTTTACGCTTAATTTTGACAAGCATGGCAGGTCCTCGTGGTATTGCCATGCTTTGTTCATTACTCTGTCTTAATCTTACCTGCTAAGGTAAAGAAATTGGCTACAAAAACTGAGTAAAGATTCACGGCAAGAACGAGAAAAGATAGTGGAGTTAAATCCCGGCGCTAGGGAATACTTCATACTGGGCGGTGGCGATATTGCCTTTCCCTGTCTGCTTACAGCCTCCGTTTATTTTGCCCGAGGTCTAGTCCCAGCGGTTATTATTGCAGTATTCGGATTACTGGGACTGGTTAGCGTCTATGCGATTCAAGCGATATTTTTAAAGGGAAAGCCGATGCCGGCTCTGCCACCTATCGCTGCCTTTACATTGGTTGGATTATCGATTATCTAGTGACACAAGTGTATAGCGTTTTGTGATTCCTAAACTCTATAGTATGTCTTGGACGCCGCACAAAAACTATTGACAATTTCCTTAATAACGGTGTAATCTATATAAGAACGCCATCAATTAAGAAGAACATCTACACGAAATGATACTATAAGGCGAATATAGGGTCGGTGGTCAAGTGAGCGCGTCAGAGAGTTGCGATAGTACCCACGATGCTGAGCCCAGCACACATAGAAATGTGAACCGGGCTCTTTTTTCTTATAAGCGATAGATTTTGGGAAAACTAAACTGTTACGATAAATGAGGTATCTATGAAAAAGCAAAGAACCTCATCTAGGAGTCGGGCACTTCTGCTGGTTGCCGTCGTCGCCATTCTTGTCTTGTCACCACTGATTTCTTGCTCCGGGGGGGGGTTCTGGATGAAGAGGGATGCGCCCCCGGACGTTGATAAGTCTACGCATCATGATTTTGCTACGAACTCATGCTGGCTTGCGTCCGCGGCGAATATGCTAGCCGGGGTAGGCTATGGCAATGGCGATACTCTCCAGGAGCGAGCGGATGCAATCTATCTTCAGATGTATAGTGTGGCCGGACCGGAACCTACGGGGTGGCCTAAAACCGCTATGGATTTGTGGCTGCAGTATCTAAATAGCGATCAATCCAATCCTTACGACCTCGTTACGTACTACGGATGCGAGGACAGCGACAAAAACCCATATCCATGGGGTGAAGAAAACGGCCCTCAGATTATTGGTAACGAGTTGCGAAGCTGTCAGATGGTAGGCTTGATGATCCACAGTCCTACGAAAGATTATTGCCATGCAATTACTGCCTGGGGCGATGACGGGAGCCTTAGTGGGCCCTCCAATTACATTGATACCAACCCGACCCAGGTTAGGGTTACTGACTCAGACTATGATGCCGGGGGTGATGTTCAGACGTACGACTACATTGATAATACCAACGGCTCGGTGTATCTTGGCTGGCCTGACGGCTGGTATATTAACTACCCTTGGAGTTCTGCTCCCTACATTATGGGCATCACCACCCTTTGTCCCGTCACCAACGCAGCGGGCGTGTCTCTGGCCCAAAGGGCGTGCATGAGCTACAGTATTCGCCAAACCGGCAAGAAAGCTGCCACCGGTCTGCACTACAAGGTTGGCATAAAAGATACAGATATCCTGGGCTACCAGATATTAATCGGCTGGGATACGGACGAGCCACCCACGATTATAGAGGAGGGTAAGGACATAGATGGAATCAACTGGCTTACAGTGGGTTGGGATCTTTCCAAAAATCCTGTGCCGCCCTCTACTGAGGTGTATATGCTCACCGACTTTGTCCTGCCATACTCGAGCTCTACCCAGAACCCTATCCTGTACGATAAGGTGTTTTTCTCCTATCTTAATCCCGGTCCCGGTCCATATTTACCAGCACCAAATTGCGCACTTTTTACGCCGGAGATATCTGTTACCGATTGGACCGATATCCGCGGTGGGTACGTTGTTGGCGCTTTTGATATTTTCGACCCGACAGGCCAGGATCCCATCGGCGAGTACCGCTTTCTGCAGGAGTATAGTTATTTCCAGGACCCCGAGCTGCACCAGTTCTCCCTTGGTGCCACGCCAACCATGGACATCATTCAGGTCGCCGCAGGGGGGGCCCACACGGTGGGGCTCGAGGACGGCGGCACCGTGGTCGCCGTGGGAGCCAACTCTTCCGGGCAGTGCGATGTCGAAGACTGGACGGATATCACCAAGGTCGCCGCAGGCACCTGGCACACGGTGGGGCTTAAGGACGACCACACCGTAGTCGCCGTGGGATACAACTTCTACGGGCAGTGCGATGTCGACGACTGGACGGACATCACCCAGGTCGCCGCAGGCGACAGGCATACGGTGGGGCTTAAGGACGACCACACCGTAGTCGCCGTGGGATACAACTTCTACGGGCAGTGCGATGTCGACGACTGGACGGACATCACCCAGGTTGCCGCGGGCGGCCTGCACACGGTGGGCCTTGAGTCCGACAGCACCGTGGTGGCGGTGGGAAACAACCCCTTTGAACAGTGCAACGTCGGCAACTGGACGAGCATCACCCAGGTCGCCGCAGGAGCGGATCACACCGTGGGGCTTAAGGCCGACGGCACCGTGGTCGCCGTGGGATATAACGGCGAAGGGCAGTGCGATGTCGGCAACTGGACAGGCATCGACCGGGTCGCCGCAGGAGCGGATCACACCATGGGGCTTAAGGCCAACGGCACCGTGGTCGCCGTGGGATACAACAACTACGGGCAGTGCGAGGTCGGCAACTGGACGGACATCACCCAGGTCTCTGCAGGCGGCTGGCACACAGTTGGGCTCAAGTACGACGGCACCGTGGTCGCTGTAGGATACAACTTCTACGGGCAGTGCGATATCGGCTGGCAGTGCGAGTGCGCTGTCGGCAACTTGCGTTTCGGCCACAGCTACGGCTTTCTTGATGCTGATCACCTGTGGGAGTTCGATAACTGGATGACGACATCCTCCGAGATTGTGCCACTAGATCCCGCTTGTCCCATCGAGGTTGAGCTGGACTGGGATGGCCGGCTGCCCTATCCCCCCGGAGCTGGTCCAATGGAACCCTAACGTATGATCTAACTGTGGACAGCGCCGCTGGGGGTTTGGTAACCATCCCCGGGGAAGGCACGTTTAACTGTTTCGAGGGTGAGGTGGTCGAGATGGTGGCTGAGGCTGAGGAAAGCTACTGCTTTGTCAACTGGACTGGCGATGTAAGCACCATTGCCGATGTCAATGCTGCCGCCACCATCACCATTTTCGCGATGTTTGACCAGCGTTGATGTTTAAGTTCTTGCTCTAATCTTGATTTTTCAATATACTGACGAAGGATAACCGTAATTGAAATGGATAAGCAAATAACCAATCTCATTATCACAGGTTTCTCAGGCACCGGTAAATCTCTGGTGGCTAAAGAGGTAGCCCGGGGATTAAATTGGGATTTTCTGGATACCGATGATGAGATAGTTAAAGAGACCGGCAAGCCCATCGCCGAGATTTTTCGTCAAGATGGAGAGGGCAAGTTCAGGGAACTGGAACGCGAGACGATTAGAAAAGCTTGTCAACAAAGACACACGGTCATAGCTATTGGCGGCGGTGCCATAGTTGACCCACAAAACTATGAGTTGCTTGCCAAAACTGGGTTAATTGTTTGCCTGGAGGCTAAACCCGAGACAATCTATGAGCGCTTGTTCCGTGAGGCTGATTGTAGTCCTGAAACCGAAGTTCGTCCCCTTTTAGCTAACGATAACCCTTTGGAATGCATCAAGCAGCTCAAAGCCTCTCGGCAGCCTTACTATGCTAATGTTGACTGGACGGTTCATACCGACAATTTAAATATCAGCCAGGTAGCAGAGGAGATAATAAGGGCTTCGAGATTGCTTCGTCGCTACGCTCTTCGCAATGACAGGGAAACGGCTCAGAGTGGCATTGACAAAGACATCGCTTGTCTGGTAGAGACTGCGACTCAAATTTATCCTATCTTTGTTGGCTATGGTTTATTGGACAAGCTGGGCGAAAAGATGAAAAAAGCTGCTTTGTCCGGCACAGCCACCGTAATTAGCGATGAGAATGTCTTCTCTCTTTACGGCAGCAAAGTTGAGGGAACCCTCAAGGACGCTGGTTTTGCTGTTAATTCCTTTGTAGTGCCGCCGGGTGAAGAAACCAAAAGCATGGACTATGCTATCAAGATTTACGATTTCCTTGTCGAGCATCGAGCAGAGCGGGACGACATTATCATCGCCATGGGTGGGGGCATGGTAGGCGACTTAGCGGGTTTTGTCGCTGCCACCTTCTTGCGGGGCATGTCCTGGATACAAGTGCCAACCAGTCTGGTAGCCATGGTTGATGCCAGCATTGGGGGTAAGGTCGGGGTTAATCATCCGCAGGGGAAAAACCTTATTGGTGCCTTCTATCAGCCTAACTTGGTTTTGGCTGACCCTCAGACTCTTACCACTCTGCCTCGGCGTGAGCTGACCTCAGGCTGGGCTGAAGTTATCAAGCATAGCATGATTCTTGATGAGGAATTTGTTCAATTCCTGGAGAGCAATGTTAATAGGCTGACAAAACTAGAGCCGGAGTTGCTTGCCCGAGCTATTGCCCGTAGCGCTGCTATCAAGGCTCAGGTCGTCAGCCAGGATGAAAAAGAAAGGGAAGAGAAACGTACCATCTTAAATTATGGACATACCATCGGTCACAGCCTGGAGGCGGCTACTCAGTATAAACGATTTCTTCATGGAGAAGCGGTAGCTATTGGCATAATGGGCGCCGCTAAGCTCAGTCAGCGATTAAGTCTTTTGCCTTCGGCAGCAGTGGAACGCCAACAAGCCCTACTACAGAAATTTAGCTTACCCACCGGCTTTTCTGGCTTGGATTTGACTGAGATAACAAGAGCTATGGAGTTAGACAAGAAGACCAAGGGAAAGTCAATTCGCTGGGTGCTGTTACAGGATATCGGCAAAGTAGTAATTCGTGCTGATGTGCCTCAGCGAGAAGTGCTAGCTGTTCTCCAGGAGCTAGCAGAGCCGTGACTTTTTAAATTCAATGCTCTAAAAAGTGGCTAAAAACACAATACGATCTTATCATTCAATACAATAGGATTTCTCGTGTACTGGGAGGCTAAGTATGGATAACTTATTGCAGTTAGGAAAACAGGCCCTGGCATCACAACCGTTTAATGTGCTTGTTGGCGCAGAATTAACATGCTTCTCGCCGGGGCGGGCTGAGTTGACTATTCCCATCACTCCTCAACTGAAACAGCAGCACGGCTTTGTGCACGGAGGCGTAATTAGTTATGCTGCAGATAACGCCCTTACGGCTGCGGGCGCAAGTGTTCTTGGTCCGGCAGCTGTGACGTCAGAGTATAAGATCAATTATCTAAGGCCCGCTAAAGGGACCGCTTTGATTGCCAGAGCCACAGTCATCTACTCGGGCAAGACCCAGGCTGTTTGCCGCTGTGATGTATTCGTGGTTAGCGAGGGCAAGGAGAATTTATGCGCCGTTTCGCAAGGCACAATCGCAAGAATCAGTCAGTCTTCGGAGGCCCAAACCTAACAAACGGTTATAGGGAAGCCCCTTGTGTGCTCCCGCAGATTGGGAAGGGACAAGTCCCTCCCCTACGAGAGCACTTTCTAGAAAGCCTCAACCTGGGGTCTCCACAAAATAATAGATTTTGTGGGGTAAAATAAATTGAGCAACTGCATTTCTGCACAGCCTCCCACAATTAGCTCAATTGAAAGTAAGCCCTTTTATAGGCTATAATGGACAATTCAGAAAAGGAGACTATCCTTGCTCAAAAGCCATAACTGTGGTGAACTGAGGGAAAACCATGCCGGACAGAAGGTAACTTTAGCTGGCTGGGTGCACCGGCGTCGTGACCATGGCGGGAAGGTATTCATTGACCTGCGTGACCGGGAAGGTATAGTTCAAGTAGTGTTCAATCCCCAGGTATCACAGGAGGCATACCAGGTAGCTGGCTCGCTCCGTAGCGAGTATGTAATTCAGGTTACTGGAGAAGTTGCTCCCCGCCCTGAAGGGACGAAGAATCCCAAATTGGCTACCGGAGATATTGAAGTCATGGCAAACGAGGCTGTCATCCTTAATCCGTCGAAAACGCCACCGTTGTACATAAGTGAAGATGAAGATGTTGAAGAGTCGCTTTGCCTCAAAAACCGCTACCTGTATCTGAGAAGGTCCAGGATGAAGGACAATCTGCTCTTACGCCACAAGATGATAAAGTTCATCCGTGATTTCCTCGATGCTAAGGGATTTGTTGAAATTGAAACACCTATTTTGATTAAGAGCACGCCAGAGGGAGCCCGGGACTATCTTGTGCCCAGTCGTATCAATCCCGGCAAGTTTTACGCTCTTCCTCAATCCCCACAGCAGCTCAAACAACTTCTCATGGTAGCCGGGTTTGACAAGTACTTCCAGATAGCTCGTTGCTTCAGGGATGAAGACCTCCGAGCAGACCGCCAGCCTGAGTTTACCCAGCTTGACATGGAAATGAGTTTTATCGAAGTAAAGGACATATTGCAGCTCATGGAGGAACTTTTCACCTCGCTTGTGAAGACTGTTAAACCTGATATGCGATTACTAGAGCCCTTTCCCTACCTTTCCTATAAAGAAGCGATGGAGAAGTATGGCACAGATAAACCGGATATCAGGTTTGGCCTGGAACTCAAGGATATATCTGATATCGCCGCTAACACCGACTTTCAAGTTTTCCGCTCGGCTATCGACTATGGGGGCAAGGTGAAGGGAATATGTGTCCCTGGCTGTGGTCATTATACTCGCCATCAACTTGATGAATTGATAAATTTAGCGAAGAGCTGTGGTGCCCAGGGTTTAATGACCATGGCTTTTACAGGAGAGGCAATAACTTTGGATGAGGTAAAATCGGCGGCTGCTAAATATTTGACCTCTCGCCAATTGGAAGAAATAGCCGGTAGATTCGAAGCAAAGCCTGGTGACCTTTTACTTATCGTGGCTGATAAACTGGAGGTAGTCAATAAGACACTGGATGAGTTGCGACGCGGGATGGCACAGCGACTTAATCTAGCCGATGCTGACCTGCTGGCTTTTGCCTTCGTAGTTGATTTTCCTTTTTTGGAGAGGAATGAGGCTGAGAATCGTTGGGAACCCATGCACCATCCGTTTACTGCTCCTCGATGGGAAGATCTGTTGCTTCTTGATACAGAACCAGCTAAGGTTTATGGTCAACATTATGATGTAGTGTGCAATGGGTGTGAACTCGGCAGCGGCAGTATCAGAATTCACAATCGTCAGCTTCAAGAAAGAATATTTAGCCTACTTGGTTACAGCAAAGAAGAAACGGAGAGCCGATTTGGAGGTCTCTTAGAGGCGCTGGAATATGGAGCACCGCCCCATGGCGGTATTGCCATAGGACTAGACCGTTTGGTGATGTTATTTGCCGGGGAGCAGAGCATAAGGGAGGTTATTGCTTTCCCGAAAAATCAGAATGCCGTTGATATGATGTTGGACAGCCCCTCATATGTTAATAAGCATCAGCTCGACGAGCTAAACCTTAAGCTAAAGCACGAGGTTCTTCGCTCACAATGACAAGGAATAAGACGTGAAAGTAAGCACAGGAAATTTGGGGAATTGCCAGACAGCCCTTACTATTGAGGCTGAAGACAGCGAGTTAGATAAATCACTGGACGAGGCTTATCATCACCTGGTCAATGAGGTATCCATACCTGGTTTCCGCAAAGGAAAAGCACCGCGAGCCATTCTGGTGCAGCACATAGGAAAGAAGAATTTGTTGGAAGAGGCATTGGAGTATCTTATACCACAGCTTTATAAACAGGCGATCGAGTCTCAGGAAATCGAACCCATCGCCAGATCGGAAATAGAAGTTGTTCAAACTGAGCCTTTGGTTTTCAAAGCCATAGTGTCTCTCAAACCTGAAATTAAGCTTGGCGATTACCATAGCATAAGGGTGGAGCCCGGCCCCGTAATGAAAATCGCCAAGAAAGAAGTTACTGCTGCCATGGAAGAGTTCCGGGAAAGACAAGGGGCGTGGGTGCCTGTAGGCCGCTCTGTTGAGCTGGGTGATTTAGTTACCATGGACATCGAAGCCAATGTAGACGGGGGACCCTGGTTAAATCATAAAGGCGTATTATATGAGGTGGATAAAGATTCGAGTTCACCTGTGTCTGGATTTGCCTCTCATTTGCAGGGCGCTGAAAAAAACAAAGAAAGGACTTTCAGCTTGACTATTCCTGATGACTATCCCATTAAAGAAATGTGTGGCAAAGAGGGCAGTTTCAAAGTCACTGTTACCGAAATAAAGGAGAAACAGTTGCCAGAGCTTGATGATGAATTGGCTCAGAGCGCCGGCTATGATAACCTGGCGGATATGAGGAAGAAAGTGGCTGCTGATTTAAGGGCCAAAGCTGAGGCTAGGAATCGATCGGAGTTGAGGCAAAAGGCGCTTGACGCTCTGGTGGAAATCAGCGAGGTAAACTATCCCCCTATTTTGGAGGATGAGGAAATTACCGGACTTCTTAGAGACGAGGCACAGCGCCTGGGCTTTAGAGAGCTAGGAGATTACCTGAAGAGAAGTGGTAAAACAGAAGAAGAACTTAAACAAGAACTGCGTCCCATAGCGAAAAAGCGGCTTATTCAGGGTCTTGTCTTAGGGAAATTAGCTGAAGAGGAAAAGATTGAAATTAGTTCCTCAGAGGTAGATAATAAGGTATATGAGATTACCAATGATGCTGAGGATAAGGAAAAAGTAAGGCAGTTCCTCTCACTGCCCCAAGTTAGGCAATCAATTGAACAATCTCTGCATACTCAGAAGACGATGGACCGATTATCGCAAATAGCCATTGGCAATGCTGAAAATAAGACAAAGGGGGAATGATGGAAACAATATCTCAAGTGATAATTCCTACAGTGACCGAGACTAGTGCTCGGGGTGAGCGTATTTTGGACATATATTCGCTCTTGCTCAGAGAGAGAATCGTTTTTTTGGGCACGCCCATCAACGACCAGATAGCCAATCTTATTATTGCTCAGCTCCTATACTTAGAGAGGGAAGACCCGGAAAAGGATATAAACCTTTATGTTCATTGCCCTGGTGGCATTATCAGCGCTGGCTTAGCTATTTACGATACTATGCAGATTCTTCGTTGTCCTACATCCACCATTTGTGTTGGTTTAGCAGCTAGCATGGGCACCGTGCTTCTTTGTGCCGGGACTAAAGGCAAAAGGTACGCTTTACCCAACTCGACTATACATTTACACCAGGCAGTTGGTGGTGCTCAGGGGCAGGCGGCGGATATTGAAATTGCCGCCAGAGAAATCATGAGGATGCAGGAAATGATACGTAACATCATAGCTAAGCACACCGGTCAGCCGGTAGAGAAGATTGCCCACGACACCGACAGAGACTTCTATCTCAGCGCTGAACAGGCAGTGGAATACGGCATTGTAGACGAAATACTTAGCAAGCCAGCCAAGAAGTAAAATGGATGCACTACGGTTAACAGCGGCCAGGGTCTGGTCAGATTAACCTGCCTGAGTGGTGTTGCCTGTAAGGGCTGAGGCGTCTTTTAGTTTTAACTGGTAGGATGATAGCTGGTGTGCCAGACTGGATGGAGACAAGTGCTACGGTTTATGCCGGAGGCGAAGCATTCGGTGGGCTGGGCAAAGCGGGCTTAATTACCATCATCATCATTTCCATAATCGCTATTGTTACCCTCGTGTGGATTTTCCGCGAGACCGGAAAACGAGAGTAAGTAATCTACATTAGCCCAGTTTGGCAGCTTCCTCTCTAACCAGATGTCGGATCTTTTTATGGATTTCCAGCGGAGTAGTTATATCCTTTTCTTCAGCTAGCCAATGAAAATGCTCCCTATCGCCGCTTCCTCCAGCTTTCTCCCTCTCCTTGACCACTCTTTCAACAGTGTGGCGCCCACCTTTCTCCCAGGCTTCCAGAACCACCCACAAATCATATAAACTTACCGATGCCAGACCTAGGGTGGAATAGGGCAAGACGTATTCATTAGCATTGAAAGCAATGGCTAAGCCGCCTGCTTTGTTGACAGCCTGAAGCATTTTGAAATCTGTGATGCTATCTCCCATTACCGTCCAAAGGGAAAGCGGTTTTCCCATCTTGGTGCTAAAATTCTCCAGTGCCTCTACCTTGCGTCTCCCGCCTACTGGTTTCACCTGGCCTATCATTCTTCCCGAACTTGTTTGGGACAATTTTTGCCAATAAAAATAGTCCAGATATTCCCTTATTCTAGTATCGTCAGTAAAAGGATTAAGATTCACAATTTCGTGTTCTGTTTGCTCCAGTGAGGCAAATTCATCTTGGCTTAATAGCTGGCGAATCTGTTCTAGGGGAAAAGAAGTGCAAGCCACATTCTCACTGGGTATGCCCAGTCTCTGTGTAATTGGGAAAGCATATTGTTCGTAACTAGTACTAATACAGAATATGTGCCACCCTCGAGATTTAAGTTCGGAGATTAATTCAGTTGCCCCTGGGGTTAACCCAGCTTGCTGCCCCATAGCAGCGATTTGTTCCTCTTCTATTCCGTGATAAGCAAGGAAGGGAGTGATGAGAGCAAGTGTGTCTCCCGGCTCATAGTCAGGCCGACCTTCTAAAGTCAGCAAATCATCATAACGGCTGATAACTTCGAAAATCTTGCCGCCACGGGGGAATAGCTTCATCAGTTCATAGGCATTATCTTGGGGAGCTAGGGGTCCCTCGAGGTCAAAGCAAATCAGGTTCATCTCAGATTTTTTTCACCTCCTCATCTATCCTGCCGCTAAGGTTGTAGCCACTGATTAACTTTCCTTGAGCATCAATTACTCTCTTGTTCTTTATGCCGACCTCGCCCCGACTCAGAGATTGTAATGTCAAGGTGATAAGTGGAAATTCTCTAGCAAGTTCGTGTTGGCGAATAAGCCGAAACAGCATGTCCTTGTCGTCCTTCCGCCAATATTCAGCGAAGGGTTCACCCTTAATAGAGAAGAGGCAGTAGCTAACTACCGGACCTCTGTCCAGCTCAGGGGTAACCAGGTGCATCATTGCCCCGGCAGTCTCGGCTTTATTTTGTATTAACGCCCAGATTACCTCCTGCCAGCTACCAGTAGGTCCACCGGGAGGCGCGGGATGAAGATTAATCATATTGTATTTCTGGCATAGCTCTTCACTCACGATGAGCATATAGCCAGCAAGAACACAAAGGTCGGGAGCAAATGTTTCAATCTTCTTGTTTACCTCTTTATCGTATTTGATACGCCACTCTTTCTTGATACCCAAATCTTCTTCTTCTTTAGCAGTCTTGAACTTTTTGTGAGATAAACAAACAAGAGGAATGTTGTAACTCTGAACAAGCTCAAAGAACAGGTCGCTTTCCGTCGCCTCGCCAGGTTCGCGGTTGCTAAAAACGAAGCTAATTTTCCTATTAATGTCGCCCCGGTGGCTCTTATCCTGCACGGCTTGCAAAAGCTGTCGGGCAGCTGCATCTCTCCCTGTGGAAAACCAACCAACGTTCAGCAAGAGCCCGCTTTACCTTCCTTGCCCTCTGTCATTCTGAACACAGTGAAGAATCTCCCAATATACGTTTCCTTATCTTGGCCCACGTGCTAGCAAAATGGGCTAAATAGCTGGATTTTTGCCCGAATATTTTGCCCTGAGCTAAAGAATTTAGGAAGTCGTCAGGTCCATCGAATTCGGGCATTTCCACATATGCTCGGCCAATTTCGCCTAAAGTATGGGCATCGCTGCCAGCGCTGGCAGCTTTTTCCTGCTCTTTGGCTAGTTTCCATGCTCTGGCGTTGCCACTAGAAAATGGCGTGCGAGAATTAAAAGTTTCGATAATATCGACCTGGGATAAAACTTCCGTCGAAGTTAACATGTTAGTATTCCAGGGCAGCGACCTGCCAAATGGATGGGGAATGCCAACTAGACCGCCTTGGCTTCGGATTCGAGATATTGTTTCCTGGGGAGATAATCCTCGGGAAACTGCTTCTCTAAGAAAGAGCCCCATTATTTCACCCAGGGGCGTTAATATCTCCTCAGCAACGATTACTTTAAACGGGGCAATTTCCCTTAACTTTAAGGCGCCAGCAATGGTGTTGTGGTCAGCTACAGCAATACAATTTATGCCTAGCTCGAGGCAGCGCTCGACTATTTGCTCCAAAGGTGTGAGGCAATCTATAGAGTAGCAGGTATGGATATGTAAATCAGCTTTTATCAATTAGCTTACCTAATCTTGTTATTGCCTCTCGGGCATTCCGGGCTTTGTCCCTCTTGTCATTCCGAGAGAGCACTTTGGCTGAGCTCGGTGTGAACTCCGCGACCGAAGAGTCTGTCCCTTTCACCTGTTACTTGATTATACCAGATTCCTTAAAGTTTGCAGCTAAATTGATTGAGCCTCAGTATATTAAAACCTTTGAAGAAAGGAGCCAGAATTGCTGATAAGAGAAAGGTGAATCAAGCGATATTAGCCAGCCTTTTCCACATATTCCCCGGTGCGTGTATTGACTTTGATGATGTCGCCTGTATTAATGAAAAGAGGAACCTGGATGGTTGCTCCCGTTTCTAGCTTAGCTGGCTTGGTGCCTGAGGTGGCCCTATCCCCCTTGAAGCCAGGCTCTGTCTCCGTAACCTGAAGCTCTACCGAAGTGGGTAGCTCTATGTCTACTGTATCCCCCCTGCAGGTCAGAATCTCTAGCATCAGGCCCTCTTTTAGATAATTTGTGTCCTCTCCTATTTGAGCCGAAGTTAACATAATCTGCTCGTAACTTTCGTTATCCATGAAGTAATAAAGGTCGCCATCGCTATAAAGGTACTGGACTGGGCGATGCTCCAGAAATACTGATGTAACTTTATCCCCGGATTGAAAATTCCGCTCGGTGACATTCCCGCTACGAACACCACGAAGTTTCAACTTGACTACAGGCTGCCTTTGCTGCATCTTAACATGTTGGTATTCCAGAATTTGGTATATTTCGCCATCTAGTTCTATGGCGGCTCCCTTTCTCAATTCTCCGGCATCGATCATTTAGTAACCTCCGTGGTTATCGATAATGAATTGTCACTCCGTTCCCTTTGCTCCTTGTCAGAATAACAAATCCTTCTTTGCCTTGCTAAGCACTTTGGCCTTGCCATTTTTCAAAACTACCATATCCTCAATCCTAACACCACCTTTTCCCGCAAGGTAAATTCCCGGTTCTATGGTAAAAACCATGCCATCTGCAAGTGAATCGGAGGAGCTGGGACCAAGCGCGGGAAATTCGTGTACCGCTAGCCCAACACCATGTCCAAGACCATGTCCAAAGGCATCTCCATAGCCAGCTTGTTCAACAACGCTTCGAGCCAATCGGTCTGCCTGCGAAGCATCCATACCTGATTCAATTCCCTTTATGGCAGTGGTCTGTGCTTTGAGAACTATATTATAAATTTCCTGTAGGGATTTGTCTGTCTCGCCCAAGAATAAAGTGCGACTGAAGTCGCTACAATAACCGTTGATCCTGGCTCCCATATCAATCAACACTGGTTCACCGGAGCAAATTATTTTTTCTGTAGGTCGAGCATGAGGTAAAGCTGAATTTGGGCCTGAAGCCACAATGATTTCAAAAGGCAGTCCTTCACTACCTTCTTGGCGAAGGAATTTTTCTATCTCCCAGGCTGCTTCCTTTTCCGTTATGCCGGGGCGAATTATTGCCCTTGCCTGTTCAAAGGCAGCATCGGTTAGCTCCATTGCTTTTGTGATAAATCCTAGTTCCCCGGGCTCTTTTATGGAGCGAAGTTGCTCTACTATGCCAGTGGTGGGAACAAGCTCAAGGTTAACTGGCTTGGTCTTTATTGCCTCGCTGAGCTTGTGATAACTATCGTAAGAAATAAAATTTGCCTCGAAGCCTAATTTGTGCCACCCCAAATCAGAGACCAAACCAGGAAGCCAGTCACGTAACTCTTGCTTAGTCTGGATAATTTCAAAATCTGGTGACTCTCCCTTAGCTTGCTCTACATAGCGAAAGTCAGTAGCTAAAATGGCATTCTGTCCTGAAATGAGTAGCCATCCGGAGGAGCCGGTAAATCCAGAAAGGTAGCGGAGGTTCTCCGACTGCGAAAGCAGGAGAGCATCTAGTCTCTTTTCGGCGATCGACGTTCGCAGCTTCCGCAATCGCTTTATTCCTGACTTTCTACTCGCGCCTTCGGCAATTCTATTCGTCATTTCGAGTTTCCCTTTACCCATGAAGTTCTCTATCTTGCCCCGGCGTGCTGATTACAATCCCAATACCATATACGCAATCCCAAAGTAAACTGCCACGCCGAATATATCCATAATCGTAGTTATAAAAGGGGCGGAGACCAGAGCCGGGTCAATCTTGAGTAGACGGAAGATGAATGGTAAAGCTCCACCTGCCAGTGTTGCCATTACCGAGATGGCCACCAGGGTCGTGCTCACCACGACGGCTACCTGCAGGTTCCGGCCGAGCGCATAAGCCCAGCCGAGGGCAACCGTGCCAAGGACAATGCCCAGGAGAGCACCTATCCCGGCCTCCCGCAAAACTACGGCCAGAGCCCGTCTTGGTTTCACCTCCCCGGTAGCCAGCCCACGAATAACGACAGTGGCCGATTGCGCTCCTACATTCCCGCCGGTGCCAATCAGCAGCGGGATAAAGGCAGCCAGTATCAGTATCTCGCCGAGCAACTCTTTCTGCCCGGCAATAATAGCCCCAGTAACCGTGTTCACCACGATAAGCAGGAGGAGCCATACTCCCCGGCGCCGGACAACATCAAGGATACGGCTGGCAAAGTAACCTCGCTCTGTACCAGATACCGCGCCAAAGCGATAGATATCTTCGGTGGCCTCTCGCTCTATGATGTCCGCCACGTCATCATGGGTGATGGTACCGACGAGGCGCTGTTCTGCATCTACTACGGGAATTGCCAGCAGGTCATGTTCCCGAAGTTCTCTGGCTACTTCCTCGCGGTCGGTGTGGGTAGAGACAAAGGGCGGGTCTGGTTTCATGATATCGCTTACCCTGGCATTCGGGTCAGCGATGACCAAGTCCTTGAGCGAAACAGTGCCTATAAGATAGCGGCGGCGGTCCATGACATAGCACTCGTATACTGTCTCCCGGTTGATGGCCAGCTGTCGGACCCTTTCCAGAGCCTGTGTCACAGTCATATCGCTGTGCAGGTCTACAAATAGGGGAGTCATCTCACGCCCGGCCGTTTCTTCATCATAGCCCAGCAACTGCAGGGTGACGCGGCGTTGGTCAGGCGAGAGTATCTGTAATAGTCTGCGGGCTACCTTGGCGGGTACCTCGTCCAGCAACTCCGTCCGGTCATCGGGTGGCATTGCTTCAAGGAAATTCCTCGCTGTCTGGTCACTGAACGCCTCAAGCAGCTGGTTCTGAAACGCTCCATCCATATAGTCGAAAACAGAAATGGCAAGACTCTTCGGAAGGAGGCGAAACGCTATCACTGCTTCGTCTGTCGGGATGCTGGTCAGGAGGTCGGCAATATGTGTGGGTTCTGAATCCGCTAGCCTCTCTCGCAACGCCCTGTATTGCTTGTTTTCCAGCAACTCCTTGAATGTGTCTTCATTCAAAACTTCCAATGCAGCCTCCCAAGGAAAATCTTGGGCCATATCACGACAAATAAAAGCCCCACGTCCGGTGGGACGTGGGGCACACACGCCTCAATCAAAGGCCTACACTAAAGCAAGCCCCACCACCATCGAACGAAAGTGACAATCCGTCGCCGTTTATGGTCTGGGTCTGGAGATGATTTCGTTTCCATACCTTATATCTTGTTCCAGAAAGGATTATAGCCCGCAAATACAATCATGTCAATCTAAAAACACTGGGGTGGCAACAACATATGGTTTATTGCTCAACGAGGATTGTATCGGTTTACTCTAGGCTATAGTTCGTGCAATTTGTTAAGAAAAGTCTGCGTGAAGGAAGTATTTCATATTAATTTCTTAACATTTCTGGTATAACATTAGAGGGCTTGAAGAATCTTCAGGAGGCTAGGGATGGCAGGCAAGAAGGTTTTGGTAGTTGATGACGATATAAAAACTGTAGAGTTGGTCAGGCTCTACTTAGACCGGGACGGCTACCAAGTTCTAACTGCTTATGATGGTGTTGAAGCCCTGCGTCTGGCTCGTGAAAGCTACCCCGACCTCATTGTTCTTGACCTTATGCTGCCGGACATCGATGGACTTGAGGTCTGTCGTACCTTGAGACATGAATCCGATGTACCAATTATTATGCTTACTGCCAAGACTACTGACCAGGACAAGCTAACAGGCCTGGACCTAGGTGCCGACGACTATGTGACCAAGCCTTTTAGCCCTAAGGAACTAGCGGCTCGAGTGCGGGCAGTGCTAAGACGTCTTCCCGGGGAGCGTGGCCCTGAGGAGATTAAGAGTGGTGAACTTAGTATGAATTTTACGCAACACGAGGCGTGGCTTGCCGGCAGGCCACTGAATTTGACCAGTGTTGAATTTAAGTTACTGGGAGTTCTCGCCAAAGAGCCGGGTAGAGTTTTCAGCCGGGCAAGCCTTATTGAAGAGGCTTTAGGCTATGATTTCGAAGGTTTCGACCGCACCATTGATGTTCACATACTCAACCTACGCCGAAGGCTGGAGCCGGACCCCAGCCACCCCAGATATATAAAGACGGTATATGGAGTCGGCTATAAGTTTGTCGAAGGGGAACAGTGATACATCGGTTGTGGTTTCGCCTCTCAGTAACTTTCGCAGTGATAATATTGGTGACTGTCGGCACCATATATTTCTTTGTCAGTCAGCGCATCGCTGTCGAAATAGAATATTATAAGACAATAAGTGCGCAATATCGCTCTGATCAAATACAATCCAGGCTATATATCTACTATTGGAAGGAACGAAGCTGGGAGGACGTCCAGTCCGTAGTTGAAGATACAGCGCATGTCTCCGGGACACATATTATATTGGTCGCTGTCAACGGGACAGTCATAGGTGATTCAAAGGGAAAACTTTTAGGGACGAACTATACTGACTCATCAGACAGTCCTCTCGAGATGTTCCTGGGAGCACAGTTTCTGGGAAAAGTTTACATCAGCTCTGACCCAGAGGCAGAACTATATGTTGCTCCATTTCTAAGACTCTCCACGTCAATCAATCGCTCTCTTCTCCTGGGAGGCTCGCTGGCAATCGCCATCGCTTTGCTATTGACTTTTGTCCTGTCGCGGAGAATAACGTCACCTATCGGTGTCCTTGCTAAGGCTGCCAGACGATTGGGACGGGGAGACTTGTCTCAGAGGGTTCAATTAAAGGGCGAAGGTGAAGTTGCGGCACTGGCTCAAGCCTTTAACTCTATGGCCGCCGACTTAGCGCATGCCGAGCAATTACGACGAAATCTGGTTGCTGATGTTGCTCACGAACTGAGAACTCCTATTTCTAATATTCAAGGCTATCTGGAGGCAATTCGCGATCGGGTGATGAAGCCAAATGCCGCTACCATCCGCTCCCTCAATGAAGAGGCAGCTCTGCTTTCACGGTTGGTTAATGAACTCCAGGAGCTAAGTCTCGCTGAAGCCGGCGAACTGAAGCTGGTTTATCAAGCAGAAAACATCACCACGTTAATTAAACAGGCAGTAACTCCCTGGCAGCCCAAGGTAGCAGCAAAGGAGATAGCGCTGTCCCTTGACCTGCCTGATAATCTGCCACTGGTTAACATTGACTGGCAACGGGTCAACCAGGTGCTGCATAACCTTCTGGAAAATGCGGTGGCTTATACTCATAAGGGAGGCACTATTAATGTGGCTGCTACAACACAAGGTGACTGGGTAGAGGTTTGCGTATCGGATACTGGCGAAGGTATTCCTGCTGAGGATTTGCCTAATATCTTCGAGCGCTTCTATAGAGTGGACAAATCTCGTGCCAGAGTCACCGGAGGCAGTGGTCTGGGTCTTACTATTGCCAAGCGGCTGGTGGAAGCCCATGGCGGCAAAATCACAGTCCAGAGCAAGCTGGGAAAGGGAAGCCGTTTTTCATTCACTCTCCCTATCGCGGAATAGCATTCACCATGCCGCATGCGTGATGTTTAGCTATTGAGTATGGAACCAATCCTTTCTTTTTGTTTGGCGTTAGAGTATTATAACAAGCTACTTGCTTAGAAAAGATTCTACATATGAGTAAGAAACTATTGATTGGTTTATTGGCTTTGGGTGTGGCAATGATAGCAGTAGGCTTGGTGATAGTGTTTGCGGGCTTGCCTTAGCTTAATCGCTCTTGTAACTTAAGTTCCTGGTCGAACACCAAACAGGTTACCACTGAACAAACATCGGCATGTTTGCCCTTTCATGCGTACGTTACAGTCTAGTAGACACGAGCTGATGAAAGGATATAATTAGCAATCTTCTGAATAGTTGCCCAATCTTGGTTTGTTGGCTCAAAGCGCCTATCCACTTGCAATGTCCACCCTTGAAATTCTTTGGCATAACTGTGAACTGTCAAATTGCCAATCCTTTTCGCTAGGTTTTTTACTGTTTCATCGTTGGAAAGAACTTCGGCTAGTCCAGTATGATGATCGTTACCTTTCCAAGTCACATCGACTACTTTTCCGAACAATGGAAATGTCTTTTTTCTTATTGTCTTGATGTCAACCGCTTGGTGATTTGTGAGGGGTCTCTCATCCGGTATAACAAGAATGACCCACCATCGAGGAGGGCTGTTTCTACTCCCATCTTTTTTCAAGATATTTATCCATCTGACCAATCCTTCTGGTATGTCTATAATTCCCAAAGAACGTTGATACCATGAATTCTCTATTTTTTCTTCCGCTCGGCCACGTTCAGCCAAGTCCGCTCTAATACCCAGGGAGTTGAGGTTCTGAGCTAATTTATCTCTTGATTTATCACGGAATATTTCTTTCATTTGTTAGAATCATAATTATAGTGTATTGGAGATAGCAATTAAACCATTTTGTTTCTGTAGAACAAACATCGGCATGTCTGCCCTTCCATGCGTATAAATATTGTATACCTTTTTCTTACTCAGTACGAGTATAAGAGTTTATTTTTCCATTGTTCAATTTAAGAAGATGCTATTGACATCTCATATGGTAGTGGGTAAATTGGGTAATAGAGGCAGATTTAAAAACTATGAGAAGATTGAGTCCTGATTCATTATTTCACTTTACATCTTGTCTTGAGAATATTCTGGGAATACTGAAGAATACATTTTACCCTAGATATTGTTACGAGGAATTTGAATTGATAGACAAGCCGAAAGAAAAGTTTATGCGTAGTGCTATACCGATGGTTTGCTTTTGTGATACTCCATTATCTCAATTAATGAATCATATGGAAATATATGGGAAATATGGATTGGGAATGAAAAAGGAATGGGGGATAAAGAAAGGTCTTAATCCTGTTATTTACTTCAATAAAAATTCAGATATGGCAAAAGACGTAAGCAAGACAACAAATCGGCTTTTGAAGAGTAGAAGCTCAGCAGCTTTAAAAACGTTTTGGAATATCCTTGTGTACTTAAAACCGTATGAGGGAGTCCTATACAGAGGTGGGAGTATTGCCAAAGAGAATGTAAGGTTCTATGATGAACATGAATGGCGATACGTGCCAGATAGAAGAGTGATGAATAGAAATCTAATGAAAGTGTCTCTAACAGGAGACATGTATCAACAACCGGAAATACTAGCGGATGCAAATAAAGAGCTTGAAAGGGATGAAACTAGGCTTTCTTTTAATGCAGATGATATTAAGTACATAATTATCGAAAAAGAAAGTGAAATAAATGAAATGATAAAAGCATTAAGAGTCATTAAAGGTATTAGATATAATAGTGATACGATAGACAGACTAGCGTCACGTATTATTACTGTTAAACAAATTGAAGGTGATTTTTAAGGTTAATCGCAAAAGTATTGTGGGAGTCACAAGGGGATGTTTGCCATTGCATACGTACATCTCAGACACGCGCGATTTGCGGATAGAGGAGAATAGCGGGCGCCTAAATGCCATACTTGGCGCGCAGCGTACTAATGCGAGAGTTACCTCGGACCCGTCGCCCTGAAGGGTGACAGATGCGGACACAACCTTGTGGAAGGTCGAATACTTTTTCTATCTGTCTCTGAATAGTCGATACATAAGCACTGCCTTTGGCTACGTAGCTTCTGCGGGCTTCAACCTTTCTTGTCTTCATTTGAATTTGCACCTCCTGAAAGTCTGACGGTTAATGTCTTGCCTGATTATAACAAAGATTAATAAATAGCATCCAGCGGTGACTAAAAAGTCCTGCGTGAAATCAGTCGAGTGCAGAATTTGTTGCAGCTGTACAAAGTTCGGGATGTTTGCTCTTTAATGCGTGTGTAGCATCGAAGAGGATGTTACAAAGCATTGTTTAGGTCAATGTCCAAACCTGAAGCCTTCAATTCTTTGGCTAACGAGAGTTTCCAAGCTCCAGATGCGTCATAAGGTATATATACGACTCCTTGAAAATCTGAGGGTAACTCAACGCGCTCGGTATAAAGAGCGCATACTTTTCCTCTTCCGAGCCTTCCAATAAAAAAACCTAGCTCAAATACAACATTCTGGCGAGCTCGTGATTTTGGTTCGGAAGGGTTTGAAATTGGGAATGCTTTGTCATCAGGAGTAAGCAAGACGACCGAAAAAGCCACGGGAGACCTACGTTCCAGCTTCTCGATTATAGTATCACCGAGATTTGGTTGCTCGTGTAAAATTATCGGGTTGAGGTTCAACTTTGCCAGGTAGCGGGCAACAGTATCTTTGACACCGTGGTCTGCTCCATGGACTAAAAAGACTTCTTTTATATTAGGTGCGGTGTGGTCGGGTGAATTAGGTGATTTGGCTCCTGAAATTTCGGGCAATTCGGGATAAAGAGGTAAACGTTCTTTTATTGACTCAAGCCTTTTTATATGGGTAGCAATATCACCGGTAAGCATTTCAATTTTCTCGCTTAAAGTGGAAGGAGCCCAGGAAAGAGTAAGAAAACTATAATCTCTGGAAAGCTCGTCAGAGTCAAACATTCTTCGCAGAAGCTCTGTATTGAATTCGTGCCATATCGTGTGTTTGTAATCAATTCTTTGGTAATCTTGACTGGTGCTGATAGTCTCAGAAAGAAATTCTTTTCCCTTGGTAATTCTGGATGCGAGTTGCCTAGCAGCTTTTAACCTAGACATCTTTAAATTAGGTGGCGGAGATTCTGTCTGCTGTTTTGTTGTCATGGAATCATTCTATGTAGGTAGGAGAAAGATGTCAATATAGATTATACGTCAATTGGGGTAGTAAATACACGTACTTAATGAAATATATCTGATGTTAGAATAGCTAGGTATGGCGAAGAAGGACAATGTAATATTAACCCTGTATCTATTGGGAATTCAATAATTTAGGTATGTAATGGATAAAACATCGTGGTTTAGAGACAGTCCTCATTATTGGGCAGAAGCTTCATTGCCTTTGGCTTATGCGGTGGCGTGTGTTGAAGTTGTTTGTGAAAGCTCGGAAAAGGCTCGTATACTCTACAAAAAGATTGTTGAGGCATGGAGTGACGCCGGAAGGCGCAGACATCAAAGGCTACCTTAAACCAGAAGTGATTGGGGCTGATTCGTACCTACTCACCACTGGACAAACATGGGCATGACTACGTGAACATAATTGTCCACGCCTATGGGGCGGATGGTTCCCGGGCTCGAGGGGGTGGTGAGTTCTAGAGCGACCTGGGTTTGGGAAAGGACGGATAGAACATCGGAAAGATATTTTACATTGAAGGCGATTTTCGCCTCTTCTCCGTCAGTGAGAGCGTCGATTTCACCAACATTGTCTCCAACCTCCTCAGCCTGAGCAGAAACAGTTACCTTTCCCGGGGTAAGCTCACTACCCGGGGTAATTACGATACGAACTATGCCACTGGCATCACGAGCAAATATGGAGGACATTTTGGTAACCCGCAGAAATTCATTAATGTCCATTACAGCTCGCGTGGTATAGCTTTGAGGAATAACCTGGGAATAATTGGGGAAGGAACCTTGAATAAGCTGAGAAACCATCTCAGCATCTTTTAGGCGGAAGAGAACCTGGCTCTTTTTTTCGTTTACGGTGATTTCTACGGGTTCCTCCTGCTCACTAAGAAGGCGATTAAGTTCATTGAGGGTTCTGGCTGGGACGATAACCGTAGTCTTCACACTGACTGGCGAGCCGATGGTTGTCTTATGAACAGCCAGCCTGAAGCCATCGGCAGCCACCAGGTTGAGTTGTTCACCATCAAATTCAGTGTTAATTCCGGTTAATACCGGGCGGGATTCTTCAGTGGCAGCAGCAAAAACGACCTGTGTAATGCCTTCCCTGAGGCTAGCTGCCTCAATGGTGGTAGTTATGCCATCGTTTATCTGAGGGATAGGTGGGAAATCCGCAGCATCAATGCCGTGAATATGGGCTTGGAAATGGCCGCTCTTAAGCTCCAGGATGCGACTATTAGCGGGAAGATTGATTTCAATTAAGTCATTGGGCAAGGAATTAACAAAGTCTATGAGCAAGCGAGCAGGCACAGTTATGTCCCCTTCCTGTTTCACTTCAGCACCAATCCAGCATGTAGTAGCCATTTCCAGATTGGTAGCTGCCAGTTTGAGACGCGATTTCTCAGCGGATAAAAGGATATTTTGGGTGATAGGTAAAGTGGACCTAGTGGCTACAGCTCTTCCTACGATGCTTAGCCCCCTATTTAGGTTTTCTTGATGACAAGATAATTTCATGGAATACCTCCCCCCTGTGTGTATGATGACAGTATACTATCAACAACTGTAATAATCAATGATTCGATTTGACATAATACTGGCTTTACCGAAGGCACATTACCACTGACTATTATGGTCAAACTGGCTTACTTTATTAACTGCAGGCTAGTCTTTTCAACCTAATAAATCTTCCGGTATAAGACCATCAAGTTGTAATTACCGTCTATAGAGTGCAGTTAATTCTTTTAACCTGCCTTTGATTGTTCACGAGAACTTACTGTCTTTTTTTATTATCTGCCCCAGTATACAATATAATATAACTGTAACAAAACCTATTATTGACATTGGGACAGGGTTCTGCAAGTTGGGAGAAGATGAATATAATCCGAGGCTAACGTTATTAACAAGCTCAAGTATGAGGCTGTGAAGATACCCACTGGGATAATCTATGAGTAAAATGAGTAAAATCAAGAGCAAGCCTTACTTTTGAGAGAAATGCTAGCTTCGGCAAAGGGGCCTACTTATAGCTGAGGCTCATAGCAGGAGTTTGAAATTGGGTAAAAATGCTGACGATTTGATTCTTGGCGTTGACCTTGGAGGCAGCAAAATACTGACGGCAGTGACCAACTCTCAGGGGAAAATGCTATCGCGCGACCACAGTATAACGCCAGCTCCAAAAGGCTATGAGGCAGTTATTCAGTCTATTTTGGAGTCTGCGCATCGTGCTTTAGAGCAAGCAAATGTTGCCATTTCGGAGCTTGCTGCCGTAGGGGTTGGGGCGCCCGGGCTCTCAAACCCTGAGACGGGCATCCTCTTTACCTCACCGAATCTGCCGGGATGGCGAGACGTTCCCCTGAGAGACATAATCCAAGAAAGGCTGGGCAAGAAGACTTTTCTCATCAATGATGCCAATGCCGCTGCCCTGGGGGAATTTTATTTTGGCGCCGCCCTGGGTGTTCGTAACTTCATCTATATTACTCTCAGCACAGGCATCGGCGGAGGCATTGTCATTGATGGCAAGATTTACAGTGGTGCTATCGGTGCTGCTGGCGAGGTAGGGCATATGACCATCGATGACGATGGTCCAATCTGCAACTGTGGAAACAGAGGTTGTTGGGAAACGCTGGCCTCGGGGACAGCTCTGGCCAGGGCGGCAAGGCATCGGATTAATGAAGGAGTCACGACTTCCATTCTGGAATATGTTGAGGGTGACGTGGAAAAGGTGACGGCGCAGGTCATTCATAGCGCTGCCGAGCAGGGTGATAGCCTGGCTAAAGAACTTATTGCTCGGACTGGCTACTATGTAGGTGTGGGGCTGGCTAATTTAATCAACATATTCAACCCTGAGTTGATAGTTATTGGTGGTGGTTTATCAAACATCGGTGATATGCTGCTTGAGCCAGCCTTCAAAATAGCCGGGGAGAGAGCATTTAAGGAAGCTTTCCAGGCTGTGCGCTTTGCTTCTGCTGAGCTGGGTCGAAATTCCGGCGTGCTCGGTGCTGCTGTCTTTGCCCTCCAGGAGATGAGAAAGCCCATTTGTGAATAAAAGAAAGGACATGGTCTGCCATGAGGTGATGTAATGAACATATCTATCGGCAAGTTAAGAGGACTCCAGCAATTGGCTGATTCCAAGGGCATAATGACAATGTGTGCCATTGACCACAGGGGAGCGCTTAAGCGGGCCCTGAACGAGAAAAACCCTGATGCTGTAAATTACCAGGATATAGTTGATTTTAAGCTTGATCTCTGTCAAGCGGTAGCGCCTTTTGCCAGTGCTGTATTGCTTGACCCGGAATATGGAGCTGGTCAGGCTATAGCTGCAGGTCTCTTGCCCGGACCTAAAGGGCTTCTTGTCAGCATTGAAAAGACCGGCTATACCGGAGACAGTACGGCTAGAATTACTGAGCTTCTGCCCGGCTGGAACGTAAAAAAGGTAAAAAAAATGGGAGCTTCAGCGGTCAAGCTCTTAATCTACTTCAGGCCCGACCTGAAGGATGTCGCCTCAAAACAGCTGGATTTGGTGGCAAGGCTAGCCGACCAGTGCCTTGAAGAAGATATAGCCTTTCTGGTTGAGCCGATAAGCTATCCCACTGAGGAAAAAGAGAGTCCTGTTCGTAAAGAACGCATAAATCAAGGCGGGGCATCCCCGAAGAAGTTTGCTGAGATAAAGCCTGGCATGGTAATCGAAACTGCCCGGCAAATTACTGCCTTGCCCATTGATGTATTGAAAGCAGAATTCCCGGCAGATATTAAGTTTGAGCAAGATGAGGGAAAGCTGCTGGGATTGTGCCAGGAGTTAAACCGGGCATCCCGGCTACCCTGGGTGCTGCTCAGTGCCGGTGTTGACTTTGAGTCATTCAGGAAGCAGGTCAAGATAGCCTGTAAGGCGGGAGCCTCTGGTTTTTTGGCAGGGCGTGCCCTGTGGCAGGAGGGCGCTCAAATTCGTTCCCGGGAAGAGAGGATGAAATTTTTCCAGAATACGGCTGCTCCGAGGTTGAAGGAACTAGCTGAGATAGCTGATAGCTATGGTAAGCCCTGGTATTCAAGGCTGGGGGCTGAAAACGGCAAATTTGCCCCGGTGACTGAGGGCTGGTATAGGAGTTATTGATAGGTAATACTTTGGCAGAGCTAGGCGGTGATATGAAACGCTCCAACTTTTTTGAAAGGCGAACCAAAATAGTATGCACTATCGGTCCGGCTACTGGCTCGGTTGCTGTGATTGAGCAACTAATAAGAGCTGGCATGAATGTCGCCAGACTTAATCTATCCCACGGTACCCACAGGGAGCACGCCCGTCATATCCAGACTGTAAGGAAGCTGTCCCGTCGTCTGGCAATCCCTGTTGCTATACTTATGGACTTACCAGGGCCCAAATATCGCACGGGCAAGCTGAAAGATGGTCAAGCCAGACTGAAGAAGGGTGCGCAGGTTACCCTCACCACAAGGCAGATAGAGGGAGATGATAAGGTAATACCAATTAATCTTCCCACCCTTACTCAAGATATAAAGGCGGGGGATACAGTGTTGCTTGATGATGGCGCAATGCAACTTAAGGTACTGGAGGAGCAAGGCACAGAGGTTAGATGTAAGGTCATGGTTGGGGGGATACTCACCGAAGGACGAGGGCTGGTAGTTCCTGGTATGCGTACCTCTGCCCCTTTCATTACCGATACTTTACGAGAATGCATTTTCTTTGCTGTCAGGCAGCAGCCTGATTACCTGGCTCTCTCCTTTGTCAGTAATGCTGAGGATGTAACCAGTGTAAAAGCTATATTATGTGAGAACGATGCAGCCATACCAATTATTGCCAAGATTGAAAGGGGCGTGGCAGTTAACAAATTTGACAGTATACTGGTAGATAGCGATGGTATCATGGTGGCGCGAGGAGACCTCGGTGTGGACATCCCTCTGGAGAAAGTGCCATTGGTACAGAAGGAGATTATCAGGAAGTGTAACCAAGCAGGCAAGCCGGTGATTACCGCCACGCAAATGCTGGAGTCAATGGTGAATGCTCCCCGGCCAACGCGGGCCGAGGTCGCTGATGTAGCTAATGCCATATTTGATGGTACCGATGCCATCATGCTATCAGAGGAGACCGCCATCGGGAAGTATCCAGTGCAAGCAGTTAAAATGATGGTGAAGATTGCCCGGGAGGTAGAAGGCAAACTGCCCTACGAGCAAATACTGGCAGAACGAGGCAGATGGCTGGAGCAAAAGACGGATGAATTGATAAGCTATAGTGCCTGCCATACGGCGCAAAGTCTGGGAGCAGCCGCTCTTGTGGCCTTTACTCAGGCTGGCAGCACGGCAGGGCGCGTATCAAAATACCGTCCGAGAATGCCTATTCTGGCGATAACCACTGATGCCGTGGTCGCGAAGAGATTGGTGCTGCGCTGGGGTGTTTACCCTTTTCAGATAGCCAAAGCCTCGTCGGTGGACGAGTTATTCACAACAGCGGCTAAGCTTTCTAAAGAACTGGGACTGGCAAAGCCGGGTGATTTGGTAGTGATTACCGGTGGCATCCCTATTGGGGTGACTGGCTCCACGAATCTGCTCAAGGTGGAGAGAATTCTGTAGTTACGCTGAGAAGAGGCAAGCTTATGGTAGCTATAGTATTAAAGGAGTCGTTGTTGTAATAAGGCTTTTCCTCTGGAGCCGATGTATTACTGCCAAGAATTGGTAGGTAACGACCAAGCTCAGCTGCGGGCAACTGCCCGTCCGCTGAAGTGATTTCTTATACTGATTGTCCTAAATACACTCCTTCACTCATTGAATGTGGGCCAACATAGACGCTAACCAATTCATCGATTCTTGTAAGCTTGTCTGTGTGTGATGCTTTGAAATCTTGAAACCAAGATTCGACCGCATTGCAAACATCGGTGCAAAATGTTGGTACGTCTAGCTGTAAAACCGAATCGATTTGGTTGCAATGAGAACCCACAACCGTAAAGTGAAACCTCTCTAGCACCTCCCTGGATTGTTGTGAAGCGATATTACTTTCCCCCTCATGCAACATTGCGCACCTAAGTGCATAGCAATCATTTTCACTGAGAAATACATGCATCTCTCTATCTGCACCTATTTGAACTCGGTACTTACTAGCTAAGTATTTGTCAAACCACGCCACGAACTTATTCCGATTAGTTTTTCGATTATTAGATTCCAGCCGTGCACAAATATCCGGTAAGGTCAGACTTAAATAAAGCGCTGCATACCAGTTTTGAGTTGCAAGCGATGTATGTATAGCATCTATAAATCTATCCATAATGTCTCCTTTGTCCGCATAATATTAATTTTTATATTACTGTATTCTTAGCTGCTTCTCAAGGCAAAAATTCAAAGGGAAATCCTTGCCACACATCTGCTGGAAAATGGCTATGACATCAGGACAATCCAAGAGTTGCTCGGACACTGGAATCTCCAGACCACCATGATTTATACTTATGTGGCCACAAAAACATATTAGGAGTGAAAAGCCCCCTTGATAGCTAATCGAGGGCCTCATCGGTGGATGAATTATTCGCTACAGAGGCTAAGCTTTCTAAAGAACTGGGGATGGCAAACTAATGTTGACTGAAAAGGAGACTCCCGATGTTTCTTCCGATAGTATTCGGTATTGAGCGACTTTTGCGAAGGTTAAGGAGGCGACGATGATACAGTGTGCTTTCTATCTGACACCGGATGGGAAACTCCTGGACCAGCTAGGCATGGAACAAATCAAGGACTTTCTGGCAACTGGAGAGGGGTTGCTCTGGGTTGATATAGAGGACGTGACGAACGGGGATGCCGAGTTATTATCGAATGTATTCTGTTTTCATCCCCTGGCAGTGGCAGACTGCATTAGCAAGAATATACATCCACCCAAGATAGATGACTTTGATGATTACTTATTTGTTATCATTCATGGCATCAATTACCATATCGAGTCTGAGGTAGTGGAGACCACAGAACTCGCTCTCTTTCTGGGGAAAAACTATGTGGTCACCAGCCATGATGTACCCATGAGGTCGGTTTCATCTATGTTGGATCGCGTTCGAAAAGACGAACGCCTTATGCGCAGGGGAGTCGATTTCTTGGCTCACGACCTTATCGATACCCTGGTGGACAATATCATGCCTACTATCGAGGAGATGGATGAGAAGAATGATCAACTCGAGGCCGAGGCACTTCACGAACCTAAGAAGGAAACATTGATATCGATTATGCAACTTAAACGCAGCATACTGGCGTTGACACGGGTCATATTGCCTCAACGGGAAATAATGAACGGGCTCAGCCGCGGCGAATATGCCTTGATAAGCGAGCGAGCTCAAATATATTACCGCAACATTTATGACCATTTGGTGCGGATTGAGATGCTTACTCTTGGTCTCAGAGATATGGCTGAGAGTGTACTGAGCACTTATCTTTCTTCAGTGTCCAACCGTATGAATGAGGTGATGAAGGTGCTAACAATCATAGCCACTATCTTCATTCCGCTGACCTTCATTACAGGCATTTACGGCATGAACTTCGCAAATATGCCGGAGCTAGAGTGGAGGTATGGGTACTTTATCATCTTGATTGTAATGGCAGTAATAGGTATTTCTCTGGTAGTCTATTTCAGGAGGAGGAGGTGGCTCTAAAGTTACCGAATGAAGAATATGTCTCTGGCATCTGAACTGAGAGGCGCAGCGATTGGGCACTCGCAACCTTCTATACAGACAGTGCCATCTATGCCTCAGAAGAACATAAATTGGAGGTGTTGAATATGGCTTATGTAGGCATTTTACTGATAGCTATTCTAGTTTCTTTCATCGTCGTCCGAATTGGAGGCTTTGCCCTCCAGTTAACAGGGATAGAACCTGATGTAGCTAGATTTCAGGCGTTATCTGCCTTCTCAGGAACGGGCTTCACGACAAGAGAAGCTGAACGGGTGGTGGGAAACAGAACCAGGCGCAGAATTGTGACCATTCTCATTATACTGGGAAATGCCGGCATGGTCACTGTAATTGCCACCTTAGTGGCATCTTTTACCCAGGTGAGCGGTTACGCGTGGTTTTTCATTCGCCTGGCCATAATAGTTGGAGGCATATTCGGCTTCTATCAATTAATTATAAGAAGCAATGTTGGCCAGCGGATTCTTGACCGGCTGCAAAGGCCAGTTATAAACCGAATTCTTAGGGAAGCTCCAGCGGTTGAGGAAATATTCCATGTGGAGAAGGACTGGGCTATTAGTCTTGTCATGATAAAAGGAAGCTCGAATATCATTGGCTTGTCTGTGGCTGATATCACCGCGGAAGAGGATATAGAAGTCCTTGCTATAGACAGGGCCGGTACTTACCTGACCAGGCCGAATTGGGACGAGAAAATCATGGAGGGAGACCAGCTTCTGGTTTATGCGAATAGAAAATCTGTGAAGCGAATTTTGAACTAGTAACCTTGCTGGTTTTCTAGCTTATCCTGCCAAATTCCTTCTCTAGTTGATGAGAACTTAAATGAATCATCGTTGGCCGGCCGTGGGGACAGGCGCGCGGTTGTTTGGTTTGCTCTAGCTGCTTTATTAGCTCCCGCATCTCTTCATTGCTTAGCTGCTGTCCCGCTCTGATAGCACCGTGGCAGGCTAAGGATTGGGCTATCTTTTCCTCCCAGGGATTGGGACTTTGTTTGCTGGCAAGATTATCAAGCAGCGCGCTTATTATCTCAATAATATTCGCCCTGGCCATTAGTGCCGGAATGGCACGTATCACATAGCTTCTATTTCCGAAAGGCTCAATGGTGAAGCCAAATTCAGCCAGAAACTCTTTACTAGCTCTCAGTGTCTCTTCCTCTCTTGGGCTAAGCTCTATGGTTATTGGCTGGAGTAAGCCCTGGACTTCAACTTCCTTTTGCGCCCACTGCGCTAAAATTCGGTCATAAAGTATGCGCTCATGAGCAGCGTGTTGATCGATGAGATAGAGTCCATCAGGTCCCTCGGCGATAATATAGGTGTTAACTAGCTGCCCCAGTACCCTCAAAACTGGCAATTCCATGGTCGGCAATTGGGCAACAACAAAAGCCGGCTCGTTATCCATTATCATGCGGGGGCTCTGCCACTGCCCTGAGCCAACTGAGAAGGGCACAGACTTCGAGCTGGCTATAGGCGTCCTGGCTATTGCCTCTTCTATGGCCTTCTGTACGCTGCTAAAGACAGTCTGATCATGGCAAAACTTTATTTGGGCTTTGGCAGGATGAACGTTGACATCAAGCTCTTGAGCCGGCAGGGAGATATTGATTACCGCCATGGGATGCTGGCCATCCATAAGTAAGCCACGATAGGCTTCCTCAGTTGCCCGAGTTAGCAAGGGACTGCGCACCCACCTGCGATTGACGAAAAAGCTGAAATAGTTGCGATTGGAACGGGCTAAGGACGGCGGACTTGTTAAGCCGCTGATTTTAGTGAAGCCATTCTTCTGTTCTACCTTTAGCATCCTTTGAGCTACCTCTGAACCATAGATCTCATTTACCACCTCGCGCAGGTCACCATTGCCCGTCGTGCGCAGGCTGGGACGTTTATCAAGGACCAGGCTGAACTTAACCTCGGGAAAAGCCAGGGCATACTGGCTTACCAAATTGGCGATGTGGCTATTTTCGGTATTTACCGATTTGAGAAACTTGAGTCGCACGGGGAAATAGCGAAACAAGCGGCGCACGGTTATGGTGGTGCCTCTGGGTCTGGCCCGGCTTTCCTTGCCAACTACCTCGCCCTTTCTCAAATGCAGGTAGCTGCCTATGGTTTCCGAGGGTGTTTGAGTGAGAATTTCTACTTCGGCGACAGCAGCGATGCTGGGCAGAGCTTCGCCCCGAAAGCCGAGGCTGGAGATTTTCTCCAAATCGTCTAAGTTGCCAATCTTGCTTGTGGCATACCTATGAAAGGCAAGCGCTAGCTCCGATGCCGGGATGCCCTCTCCATTGTCGCTCACTTTAATTAGCTCTACTCCGCCGCCCTGAGCTTCTACGGCAATCTGAGTAGCTCCAGCATCGAGGGAATTCTCTATCAGCTCCTTGACCACCGAGGCCGGCCTCTCAATCACCTCCCCGGCAGCGATCTTGGCGACAACCTCCGACTCTAAAACCTTAATAGGCATCTATATTCCATTTTACACGGTTTCGTGTATTTTGTCAATAGGTTATGGGGAAAAATCGAAATTTTTCTCGATTTTTTCCAGGGGTGCCAGGCTGGCCAGGAGCTTCTTGACTCCCGCCTCTTCAAAGGCTACGGTCAGTTCCTGGTCATCCCTGGTAGGAAGGCAATTCATTACTATGCCGGGGCCAAATTTGCTATGGCGAACATGGTCACCGACCTTTAGCGCTAGAGTGCCAAGAGGCCGTGGTGAAGGCTGGGAGTAGGCACTAGCTACAGGAGTCGGGCTCTCTTCCCATAGTCCTCTCGGGCTTATCAGGTGGGGTGAGATGTCCTGGAGAAAGCGAGATGGTGGGTTTGCCGTGCTGCCGCCGAATAAGCTTCGGCGGTAACTGCGTAAAAGATAGAGTCGCTTCTTGGCTCTAGTTATTCCCACGTAGCAAAGACGGCGCTCCTCTTCCATCTCTTCCGGGTCGTCAAAAGATCTCCTGTGTGGGAGAATTCCTTCCTCCATGCCAACAATAAAAACCGCAGGGAATTCCAATCCTTTAGCTTGATGTAAGGTGATCAGTGTCACAGCGTCAGCTTTTTCATCCAGCTCATCTATGTCCGATACCAGGCTTACTTTTTCCAAAAATGCAGCTAGCGCCTCTTCAGTGTCGAGCTCATCATATTCGCTAGCGACGCTTTTCAGCTCCATTACGTTCTCCCATCTATCCTCACCATCTTCCTTGTCCAGAATGCATTTTCTATATCCGGTGTGCTCCCATATCTCATCCAGTAGACCAGAAAGACTTAGCTCACGGCTTTGGGCAATGAGCCCAGCCATAACAACAGCAAATCCGGCCAGGGCTTGAATAATGCGTGGAGGAAGAGATTGATTCGCTTCGCCGGTAATGACATTTTGACTCACCTGTTTTAAAGCCTCGAAGAGGGGGATATCATGAGCCTTTGCCCAATCCTGAAGATGGCTTAGGGTACGCTGCCCAATGCCCCTTACAGGAACGTTTATTATCCGGACAAGGCTGACATTGTCCTGGGGGTTGTGAATGATTCTGAGGTAAGCAATGATATCCTTAACCTCTCTCCGTTGGTAGAAGCGCGTACCACTAACAAGCTTGTAAGGCACACCATACCTCAGGAAAGTTTCCTCCAATGCCCGTGACTGCGCATTGACCCGATACATGACGGCGCAATCTTTGAGGGATATTTGCTCCTGGCCGATGAGTTTTTCGATCTCGTTGACCACGGATTGAGCTTCTTCCTCGGCATTATAACTTTCGATAATAATTATCGAAGCTCCATCTTCGTTTTCCGTCCATAGCTTTTTGGGCTTGCGCTGCATATTGACTGAGATGACGTCCGTGGCTACCTCTAAAATAGTTTTGGTGGAGCGGTAGTTTTGTTCCAAAAACACTACTTTGGCTTCGGGGTAATCCTTCTCGAAGCTCAGGATATTACGCAAATCAGCAAATCTCCAGGAATAAATAGATTGGTCGGGGTCGCCGACCACGCACAGATTCCGGTATTTTCCTGCCAGTTGCTTCATCAACATATACTGTACGATGTTGGTGTCCTGAAATTCGTCAACAAGAATATGAACATACTTTGACTGGTATCTTTTAAGAATTTGAGGCTGGTCCTGGAACAACTGCACAGTCTTCATCAGCAGGTCATCGAAATCCACCGCCCGACCCTGGCTGAGCAATTGCTGGTAGCGTTGATAAACCCTGTGAACTATCTCCTCAAAATAGCTGCTAACCCGCTGGGCGTAGTCATTAGGGTCGATAAGACGGCTCTTAGCAGCGCCGATAGCCGAGCGTAGAGCCCGAGGAGCATATTGCTTGGGGTCGAGGTTCAGTTCTTCCAGTGCTTGTTTTGCCAGGCTTAGCTGGTCTTCTTCATCGTAGATAACAAAGCTTGAGTCAAGCCCGATGGCTTTGCCCTCACGACGGAGAATTCGGGCACAGATAGCATGAAAAGTGCCTAAAGTCAAGGCTTCTACTGCCTGCCCCAGGAGCTGTTCAAGTCTCTCCCTCATTTCTCGGGCGGCTTTGTTGGTAAAGGTGACCGTCATGATGTGGCTAGGATTAACGCCGCAAAGTTTAACTAGATAAGCGACCCGATGGGTAATCACTCTGGTCTTGCCGCTGCCGGGTCCAGCCAAGATAAGTACAGGCCCTTCGATGGCTTCCACAGCTTCTCTTTGGGTGGGATTAAGCGTGGCTAAGATATCCATGAAGACTCAAGAGCTATTATAGCATTGAGGGGAGAAAGCCCCAAAGAGAGCTAGAGGCTGGATGTCCGGAGGACAACACAGGCTCTAATTTGGTGGAAATATACCAAGTGAAAAATGGCGAGAGGCTTCCCTGCTCAAAGGCAAACGGCAGCTCTTCACTATGTGGGCAAAGCCTCGATAACCGGTGATTGTAATGGCGCAGTTCGAAGTGATATGATGTTTCCAGATTTTTGTAGTTGCTTGATTCATTACGCAAAATCCCCTAAATAGCCTCTGTAGCAGTAGGCAAGGAAGGTTATGATGAGTGGCTTTAGTGACTATGACAAATATGATGGCTTCGGTCTGGCTGAGCTCGTGCGGAAGAAAGAAGTCAAGCCATGCGAATTGGTTGAAGAGGCAATAAGTCGTATCGAAAAACTCAACCCACAGCTTAACGCAGTAATTTACAAGATGTACGAACTGGCTCGAAAAGCTGCCGACAGAGACCTACCAGATGGTCCATTTAAAGGCGTTCCCTTCCTGATGAAAGACGTACTAATGGCTTATGCCGGAGTCCCCCTGTCCAACGGGAGTCGGTTTCTTAAAGACTACATCCCAGACCATGATAGTGAGCTGGTCAAGCGGTTTAAGGCAGCTGGCATCATCGTTGTTGGCAAGACTAACACGCCAGAGTTCGGGCTAGTGCCGATAACCGAGCCAGAGTTGTTTGGCCCGACCAACAACCCTTGGGACCTAACACGTACTCCAGGTGGTTCTAGCGGTGGCTCGGCTGCAGCTGTAGCCGCACGGATGGTCCCCCTGGCTCATGGCAGTGATGGTGGTGGTTCGATCCGCATACCAGCCTCTTGCTGCGGTGTGTTCGGTCTCAAGCCGACCCGGGGTCGCAACCCAATAGGCCCTGATTTTGGAGAGGCCTGGCGTGGCTTGACTTGTGATCACGTTTTAACCCGCTCAGTTCGCGATAGTGCTGCCATGCTCGATGCCACCGCTGGACCAGATGTCGGTGCTCTTTATTATGCCGTGCCTCCGGCTCGTCCCTTCCTCAGTGAAGTTGGCATAGATCCGGCAAAGCTGCGTATTGCCTTCACCTCAGAGCCTTTCCTGGGCAGCATTGTCGACAAAGATTGTGTTAAGGGTCTAGAGGCCACGGCTAAACTATGCAAGGACCTCGGCCATGAGGTAGTAGAAGCAGCACCTCAAATAGACGGCAAAGCCTTTGCTAAGGCATTTCTGATGATAGTTTGTGTCGAAACTAGAGCCACAATTGAGGAGAGCGAGGTTCTATTGAACCGTAAAGCTTCGTTTAAGGATTTTGAACCTAGCACGTGGGTGTTAGGCTTGCTTGGCAAGCAGTGCCGAGCGCCTGAGTTCTCCAAGTCTCTCAACTTGGTCCAACTTACAGCTCGACAAATTGGTGAGTTTTTCAAAAAGTATGATGTCATGCTGACACCAACGCTGGCCATGCCACCCGTGGTTACAGGTACACTCCAGCCGAAGGGGAGCCAACTTACAGCTATGAAGTTACTAGGCAGGCTCAATGCCGGTGGGTTGATTAACAGGTTCAGTGGAATAGATGTTCTCTCCGAACACGTCTTTGAGTTTATGCCTTACACGCCGCTGTTTAATGTTACGGGCCAGCCAGCCATGTCAGTTCCGCTCTATTGGAACGATGAAGGGCTGCCCATTGGTATGCAGTTTGTCGGTCGATATGGCGATGAAGCAACCCTATTACGTCTGGCTGGACAACTTGAAAAGGCACAACCATGGTCTGCTCGTGTTCCCCCAATCTGTGCCCAGACCAACTAGTGGATATACAGGTCCTTCAAGTCCTATTAAAAAGATGAAGCTCGAGCAACAAAAGCCTGTTTTGTTTACCCACACTTTCCATGAACTAAAATGTGGCTAGCACGAGCCAGAGCGACAGGTTGAGCTAGCTAAGCTTTGTTGCTATACTGGATTCCGAAAATGATTGATTGGAGCGATTGCCAGAAGGACTTAGGAATATCTTTCCACCAGGAATCTTTACTGGAGCAGGCCTTCGTGCATCTATCTTATCTTAACGAAAATCCTGGTTTCGCCCGGCCTAGCAACGAGCGCTTAGAATTTCTTGGTGATGCCATACTTAACTGCATTGTAACGGGAAAGCTGTATGAAGAGTTTCCCGAACTACCTGAGGGAGAGCTAACTGAGATTCGTGCCTCTCTAGTTTGCCGCGATACTTTGGCTGAACTAGCTTCTTCGCTCAAGCTTGGTGGCTGGCTCTTGTTGGGACGAGGTGAAGAAGCAAATGGAGGAAGGGTGAAGGAGAGCAACTTAGCAAACGCTATGGAAGCACTGATCGGTGCCTTATATTTAGACCAGGGGCTAGCCAAAGCCCGGAGATTTATTTTCAGGCAGCTCAAGCCAGAATTGGAAAAAATAAAGGCAGGGAAGACAACCCCAAACTACAAGGCATTAGTGCAAGAGCTCATCCAGGGACAAAAGAAGCCAACGCCAGTTTACCGTTTGGTGGAAGCTACTGGTCCTGACCACAGTAAGCAATTTACCGCCGAAATCCTGGTAGAGGGGGAGGCATTGGGCAGGGGGGCAGGAAGGAGTAAGAAAGCTGCTGAGAGCCAAGCAGCAAGAGCAGCTTGGAAAAAACTGAGGTGTAGCCATGGGTAGACGAGATTATAGACGGCGAGAACCAAAGAAACCCAAGAAAGGGACGCAGCAAAGCAAACCAATTTCGGAACTCGTGCCCCAGATGGAGACAGAGGTAATCAAGAAAAAGAGAAAGCCCGCTGAGGAGTACGAGGAATAGATTAAATTGGCAGCTTACCTTGAGCTTTACCATAGTGGCAAGCTAAGGGAGCGGATAGACGCGGCTGTATCTTTGCTTGAGAGTTGCTCCGTATGCCCTCGTAGTTGTGGTGTGAATCGCCTGGCTGCCGATGTGGGCAAGTGCCACATAGCCCACGAAGCAATGGTGTCCAGCTATGGGCCTCACTTCGGCGAAGAAGCTCCATTAGTGGGTAGACATGGTTCAGGGACTATATTTTTCACCAACTGCAACCTCAGATGTCTATTCTGCCAGAATTATTCCATTAGCCAGCTAGGCGAAGGGCAGAAAGTGAGCAAAGAAGAGCTAGCTTACATAATGCTCTCCCTTCAAGCTAAAGGATGCCACAACATAAACTTGGTATCCCCAACTCACGTAGTTCCTCAAATTCTGGAGGCACTGGAACTAGCAGTGGAGTCTGGCTTGCATCTTCCCTTAGTATACAACAGCGGTGGCTATGACTCGGTGGAGACCTTGAGGATACTCGACGGCATTGTCGATATTTATATGCCTGACATGAAATATGACGATGATGAGACTGCTAGAGAATTGTCGGGCATTGAAAACTATCCTGCGATAAATAAAGCAGCAATCAAAGAAATGCATCGGCAAACAGGTGACCTAGAGATAAACGAGGAGGGAGTGGCTCAACGAGGACTCCTGATTCGCCACCTGGTCTTACCCCACGGTTTAGCAGGAACGAAAGGGATAGTGAATTTTCTCAGCAAAGAAATTTCCCGCAACATCTATGTCAATATCATGGATCAATACCATCCTTGCCATAAGGCCTTTCAAATTCCAAGTTTAGGGCGGCGGATATCATCCGCAGAATTCCGTGAAGCATTATCTTTCGCCCAGGAAGCAGGGCTAAGTCGGCTGGATAAGGTCCATCCCATAGAGATTCTTCGCATTCGCTCAGAATGACAAAAGTGGCTCAAGCTGGCAATGATAGCCAAGAACGACGAAGGTAACTCAGAGTAACGAGATGGCTGATATGGCACGACTTTCCGCGACCGTTTATGGTCGCGTGCAAGGCGTTTTCTTTCGCTATTTCGTCCGCAATGAAGCCAGGGGGCTGGGTTTAAAAGGCTATGTTCGCAACCTTGCCAGCGGCGATGCAGTAGAAGTTCAAGCTGAAGGAGAGAAGCCACAGTTGGATAGACTACTAGAGCAACTTAAGGTGGGCCCGCCGGGAGCCTGGGTTAAGAGGGTGGAAATAGACTGGTCTGACTATTCAGGTCAGTTCACCAATTTTAGTATAAGATATTGAGAAAAAATTAAAATGACAACTCAAAATGCAAATTTTCTTAATTTTTGCACATTTATTTTGGCTTTTTGAATTTCTTAGTCCTCAAGTTGAACCCTACCCTCACTAATCAGTCCTAAGTGCCCACAGTCAACTCCAGCTATTTGAGAAGCCTCAAGATCAATTTCATAAGGTTCGCCAATCAAGATTTTTCCATAATCCTCTGCTTCCCCTTTCGTGGGGTCATCAGTGTAGAAGAATTTTTGATGGGCTTCGATAATGCCCAAATCGAAAGGCAAGGTGAAGTAGAGGTCAGCAAGGACTTTCTCAATGCCTAACTCATACAGAACTCCCCAACCACCCGATTTGCCCCTTTGATACCTGCTCACCGGCAACAGACTCAAAAGGTTTGCCACACTGAAGTGACCAGAGCTACCACAAACCTTAAAGGGGGTAACGCTGATCAAGAAGTCGCTGCGCAACACTACATTGGGTACCCAGAAACTTTCCACAGCATGGAATTGAGATAAGGGATTCTGAACCTCTATAAAAATGGAATCCCTGATATCAAGCATAAGGACGTGATGAAAGTTATACCCTAAAGCTTGATATATTGGGTAAATCGATTCACCGCTAGGAGTCCCATCCGCAATGAGGATATCTGCATTGCTAATTTTTCTAATACCTCTAATAATAGCATTAAGTAGTTTGGGGCTTGTAGTTACAGGGTACGAGAAGGGATAACCAGCACAGGGTTTGATCAAAACTCGTCTTGCCCAGGCAAGCTGTGGGGGAGGAGTAAACACAAAATCCGAATCTTTAACAATCATTGACTTCATATCAGCGACTAAATTTCAATGACTACAAAGCCGGTCGCAATAGTACGATTTCAGTAGCAGCCGGAAGTTTTTCTTGCTCCAAGTCCACTTCACTACCCCCCACCCTTCTTACATTTTTCTGGCCTCTAAGGAAATCCTCAACACCGGCTATGGGATAGGCACACTTGGGCGTCTTGAAATGCATGGGAATAACTATCCTCGGCTTTAATTGGTCACATACCTGGCTAGCTACAGATGCATCAATAGTGTAGAAGCCACCCACAGGAACAAACAGTATATCCACGGCACCAATTTCACTGACCTGCTCTGGACTAAGCACATGCCCTAAATCACCCAGGTGACAAAGCTTTATATCATCTATGGTGAAACAAAAGACGGTGTTAAGTCCTCTTTGTTTGCCCTGAGCGGCATCATGGTAAGTGGCGATGCCTTTAAACTGAACACTTTTGGCAGTTTTTATGCCGTTACCTTTAACCACTTCAGGTTTCCCTTGTACTGTAGAAACATTACTGTGGTCGTCATGTCCATGACTCACCACAACGACATCAGCAGTTTCCTTGATGGGAGAATAATTAATACCTCCACCCACAGCATAAGGGTCGGTAATTACCCTTAGACCACCCTTGGAGGTAATTAAAAAGCAAGAATGCCCCAACCATTTTACTCTCATATAGACTCCCGACTCTTTGCCTCGCTCAAAGCTAATTCAACTAAAGTTCTGACGCCGACTCCAGTAGCTCCTTTTACTGTGTAGCCACTCTCCTTGTTTGAGGAAGCAGTGCCGGCTATATCGAGATGAACCCAGGGGGTATTCTCAACAAATTCAGCCAAGAAGAGGGCAGCAGTGATGGCTCCGCCATACCTGTTGCCAGTATTCTTAACATCAGCAATTTCGCTTTTGTTTTGCTCCTTATACTCCTCGGGCATGGGCATTTGCCACATTCTCTCCCCAGTTTTTTCCGCAGCTTTGAGGATTTTATCTATCAGGTCTTGGTCATTTCCAAAAACACCGCTATAAAGGGTGCCTAAAGCAACACGGCAAGCTCCGGTCAAAGTAGCCAAATCTATCAGGGAAGATAAACCAAGCTTCTGGGCATAACTCAGGGCGTCAGCCAAGATAAGCCTTCCTTCGGCGTCGGTGCTTATTACTTCTACGGTCTTGCCATTCAATGCCTTCAATACATCCCCTGGTTTCAGGGCGCTGCCGCTGGGTAAATTTTCGGTAGCCGGAATAATAGCGGTGACATTAATCTTCGGTTTCAACTGAGCAATAGCACCAAGTGCTGTCATAACTGCCGCAGCACCAGCCATGTCATCCTTCATCTCACTCATTCCATCCGACGGCTTAATGGAGATTCCCCCGGAATCAAAAGTTATGCCCTTGCCTAGAAAGCCAAGGGCTTTTTCAGAACGTTCATCTCCTTTATAGCTGAGAGTTATTAGCTTAGGAGGCTGGTTGCTTCCTTTCGCCACCCCCAGGAGTGCTTCCATGCCCATCGCCTCCATGTCCTCTCGGTCAAAGACTTTGAACTCTAAATTACATTTGCTAGCTATTTCCTTAGCTGCTTCAGCCATCTGGCTAGGTGTCATGTAGTTAGCTGGTTCATTAACCATATCCCTAGCCGCGTTGGTAGCTGAAGCTACCAACTTCCCCCTGCCAATGGCCAGCTCCAGGATTGGGACCTTTCCCTTTTCCCTTATCCCTATCAGCATTTCTTCGATATCCCCATATTCAGGCTTCTTATACTTGGTGAAGCTATAAAGCCCGAGAAGAGCGCCCTCCGCTATTGCTTCAGCTGAAGCTTCAAGCCCAATACCACCTATGCCAGCACCATGAAGTATTGTAGCTATCTTGTGGCAATTCAATTTACGCAATGCCCGACAAAATTCTCCGGCTACTCTACGAACTTTATCCGCATTGAAATCCTGTCGCTTGCCCAGCCCGGCAATAGCTACTATCTCTGCTGGCAATTTCCCAAACGTATGAACAATGTTAACTTCTCCAAACTTACCCTTAATTTCACCTCGACTGATGAGAGAACTAATAGCTCCGTCCAAAGCTTCATCCACAGCAGCAGTAGCGCCGCCAGGTTGTTCAACACCTTCAAAAAGATTTACCACGATGGCATCAATTTCGATTTGAGCTATGTCTCCAACTATAACTTTAATCTCCAAAATTCATCTCCCTAAAATATGTAAATTTTAGAACATTTATTTTACTTTATTTGGATGAAGAATTGAAGAGGTTAATAAAGGAAATTTTGCGCCTAGCTCTTTGTTGCTCGCACAATCTTATCAATTACGATAGTAATATCCTGCGAGGTATCAACAACAAGATGATTGCGAGAAATCTTTTCCCTTCGAGGCTTCATCTTATTATACACCTCCCAACCGGCTTCTGAGTCATACTGAGACACAGCTGTTTTTTCTCGGGCAAGAAGGCGTTGCTGCACCACTTCGGTAGGAGCTTCAACCCAGACCAGGATGAGCTTTGCCCCTGTTCTTTCTGCAGCGAGGTAGAAATATTCTCGATGGTGCTCCAACAGATTTGTGGCATCAAAAATGACAGGTATTCCCTTCCTTAAAAGCTCTTCGATGAGAACATGGCAAGCAGAGAAAAGCCGCTTATTTTCACTTTCTTTATACTGAGGGTAGGGGAACAGGATTTTTCGCAAAGTATCGCTTGCTAAAATGAGAAAAGATAACCTTTCAGCCAGTTTACAGCAGAAAAAAGACTTACCCGTGCCTGGCAAACCACTGACCATTATAAGCGGAGGCTCTACCTGGGGTTGGGGTAAACCATTAAGGCTTTGCCTTAATTTTTCTACATCTTCATCTAAGCTACCTGCCATAACATCACAATTATCACCATGAGTTAGTTTATGTGTCAAGATGCTAAAGTTACAGTGCCACCTGACATGATTGGTGGAGAGGTAGTGTCCGTCGCCGAGAGTGAGAGGGGCTGGAAGGCAAAGGATACACGGTAAAATTCAAAAAATTACTGTTAATATCCCGAACATCTAAGAGGCTTTGCAGGCCCGAGTTTATGTCGTTGTCATTCCGACTGTGTTAAGGAATGCGGTGACGACATCTGGGTCGAACTGAGTGCCAGCACAACGCTTAATTTCGTCTATGACTTCTGTGATGGGTATTGCTAGCCGATACGGTCGGTCGGATAACATAGCATCAAAGGCATCGGCTACAGCCAGGATTCTGGCTCCCAACGGTATGTCATCGCCCATTATAACCTGATTAAGTCCGCTGCCGTCATAACGGTCGTGGTGGTGCTCAATCATCGCGACTATATTTTCATTAACCACTGGCCGCACAATGTCAGCGCCGACATGAGAGTGAATCATAATGTGCTCGTACTCTTCAGGTGTCAGCTTGCCAGGCTTATTTTGGATAAGCTGGTCAATCGCAATCTTTCCGATGTCGTGGAGTAAACTTCCCCAGCGCAAGTCTTCCATATCCTGTGCGTATAGACCAAGTTCATTGCCTAAAGCTAATGCTATCTCGGTCACCCGGCGGGAATGTCCACCAGTGTACTTGTCCTTAGCTTCGAGGGCAGATACCAGTGCCTCAATGGCGCCAAGGAAAATTTTTCTAATCTCTCCCGTCTGCTCCTCAACTTTTTCCTCCAGAAATTGCTGGTACTCCCTTATCTCGAGCTTTAGATGCCTTTTCTCGAGAGCTCTTTGGACAGCCAAGGAAACTTCTTCCAGGTTGAAAGGCTTGCAAAGGTAGTCATCAGCCCCCTGCTTCAGGCACTGAATGGCAACACTAATATCATTAACAGCCGTAGCCATAATAACCGCCGTGTCTGGGTAGCTTGACTTTATTTCCGGGAGGAGTTCGATTCCTGATTTACCGGGCATCTTTATATCCAGAATAACCAGAGCAATCGGACTGATTGCCAGCGTGTTCAGGACTTGCTCAGCAGCATCCGCTTCCTCGCACTGGTAACCTTCTCTTGATAATTTCTGGCTAAGGAGCTTCCTGATTGCAGCTTCATCATCGACGATAAGCAATGTTTCCCGCTGGTCAAGCATATCCTTCATGCCTTCCTCGTTGGTGTTAGCTTGTTTCATGGCGTTCCCCTGATATGGTCAGTGACCGTTAATGGGCAGTTCGACAAAAATAGTGGCTCCCTTACCCTGCTGGTTCCTGGCATATATCTGCCCGCCGTGCTCGGTCACTATCCCGTGGCAGATGCTCAAACCAAGCCCGGTTCCCTTGCCTGCTTCTTTGGTGGTGAAGAAGGGGTCGAATATACGTCTCAGACTTTCCGGTGGGATACCCGCGCCATCATCTGCGAATAAAATCATCACAGTATCTTTCTGTTTTTTAGTGGTGATGGTCAGGGTCCCCTTGTTATGCTCATTAATCATAAAATATTCGGCGTTGATAATGATATTCATGAAAACCTGCTGTATCTGGAAATAGTCAGCCATGATTTCAGGAAGGTTCGGGGCAAACTGTCTCTCGACCTCGATATTATTCGCTTTGTACTCATAAGCCCGTAATTTCAGCACGTCCTCGATAATGTTATTTATCTGGTTAAGCTGCTTCTCTGGTGCGTGCTTTCGGGCAAATGTAAGGAGATTCTTCGTTACACTAGCGGCACGCTGAGCCTCGTTGTTGATAAGCTTCAGGTCCTCACGGATGTCGTCGGGAACTTCCCTCTCCATAAGCAACTGGGAGAAACCGATAATGCTCGTGAGCGGGTTGTTAAGTTCGTGGGCAGTGCCGGATGCCAGTTCACCAAGGGAAGCCAGCCGGTCAGTCATCATAAGGTGCTCACGTTGCTTCTTTTGCTCAGTAATGTCGGTAAAAGAAATCAAACCCGCTAATTTGCCCTCATGCATAATCCTTGCAGCTGTTGCACTTATCCATATTTCTCGGCCATCCTTGGTTGCCACCTCAAGTTCGTAAACCTGCCGCGAGTCTTGTCCAAACAAATTCTCTACAGCAATCTCAAGAATTCTCTCTTTGTCCCCCGGACGAGTGAAGTCAAGCGGATCTACTCCCCGAGCTTCTTCTACAGAACTAAATCCAAACATCGTCGCAGCGGCTTGATTAACCATCAGTATTTTCATAGTTTCAGCGTCCAGAACAATCGTGCCGATGACCGAGCTATCGAACAAAACTCGATAATTTTCCTCGCTTTGTCTCAGTGCTTCCTCTGCCAGTTTGCGCTCAGTGATGTCTGTAAAAGAAACTAAAGCCGCTAATCTGCCCTCATGCATAATCTTCGCACTCATAATACTTATCCATCCTGTCCCGCCATCTTTGCCTACTACCCGAACCTCGTGAGTCCGCCGCAAGTCTTGTTCAAACTCTTTCGCGGCCATCTCAAGAAACTGCTCCCTCTCCTCTGGAATAATAAAGTCAAACGGATTTATTCCAATGCCATCCCCTGCAGAACTGAATCCAGCCATTTCCGAAGCAGCTCGATTCCCTATCACTACTTTCATAGTTTCAATGTCCAGAACATATATGCCGATGACCGAGCTATTGAACAAAGTTTTGTAATTCTCCTCGCTTTGTCGCAGTTTCTCCTCTGCCTGCTTACGCTCGGTAATGTCACGCCCAACGCCACGGAACCCGATAATCTCGCCCTTGTCATTTCGCAGAGGAGAGAGGGATGTTTCGGCAAACCCGTGGCTCCCGTCTTTGCGGATGGTTTTCCAGGGGAAGCCTTTGTTCGGCACACCAGTCCGGTACACTTCATTAAAGGCTTTAAATACGGATTCGATATCATCCTCAATTGTAAAGTCTTTATAGCTCATTCCAATCAGCTCTTCCCTGGAGTATCCCAAGTCGCGGCACACCGAATTATTGGCAAAGGTGAGGTGTCCGCCGAGGTCAACCTCGAAATAGCTATCTTCCATCTCTTCCAGTATGGTCCGGTATCTCTCCTCAGACTGCCTCAGCGTTTCCTCTGCCTGCTTGCGCTCGGTGATGTCAGTAAAAGAAAGTAAACCCGCTAATCTGCCCCCATGTGTAATTTTCGCACCCGTCGCACTTATCCATATTGTTCTGCCATCTTTGGTCAACGTTTGAAGATCGAAGGCCCGCCGCGAGTCCTGTTCAAACACCTCCTTCTTAAGAAGCTCAAGGGCTTTCTCTCTCTCCTCTGGAGGAACGAAGTCAAGCGGATTTACTCCAGCGCCTTCCTCTAGGGAACTAAATCCAAACATTTTCGCAGCGGCTTGATTACCAATCACTACTCTCATAGTTTCAGCGTCCACAACAAGCGCGCCGATGACTGAGCTATCGAACAAAGCTCGATAATTTTCCCTGCTTTGTCGCAGTTTCTCCTCTGCCTCCTTGCGCTCGGTGACGTCACGCCCAACACCACGGAACCCGATAATCTCGCCCTTGTCATTTCGCAGAAGAGAGACCGATGTTTCGGCAAACCCCTGGCTCCCGTCTTTGCGGACGGTTTTCCAGGGGAAGCCCTTGTTTGGCATGGCGGTCCGGTACACTTCATTAAAGATTCGAAATACAGCTTTTACATAATCTTCAGCTGTAAAGCCTTTATAGCTCATTCCAATCAGCTCTTCCCTGGAATATCCCAGGTCGCGGCACAGCGAATTATTGGCAAAGGTAAGGTGTCCGCCGAGGTCAACCTCGGAATAGGCATCTTCCATCTCTTCCAGTATAGTCCGGTATCTCTCCTCAGACTGCCTCAGCGCTTCCTCTGCCCGCTTGCGCTCGGTGATGTCCCGGCATACACAGAAGATCAGCTTCTGCCCCCCACACATGGTCCCATTGATACTGATATCAACGTCAATGACCGAACCATCCTTGCGAGTGTGCTTCGTCTCTAAGTGTAAACCCTTCTCGTCAACATTCCGTCCCATCTCCAGTATTTGCTCGGGTGGAAAATTTTTATCCCAGTCCCAGGTGTGCAACTCACGGACTTCCTCGGGGGTATAGCCAAGCATCTCGGCAAAGCGCTGGTTTGCCTCATACACCTTGGCATCCTCATCGAGGACGACTATCCCGTCTATGGACTGGTCGACCAGGATACGCCGCCGGGTCGCTTCATCAGCCAGCGCTTGCTCCTGTTTCTTGCGCTCGGTGATATTCCTGGCAATCTCAAGGCAGGAAACAATCTCTCCACTGGCATCTCTAATGGGATTAGCCGTATTCTCCCAGAAGGCAACCTCCCCCGAGACTACCGTCCTCCTCTCCGCAGTGTGTGACTTACCATCCTTAAATGCCTTTTCTACCGGGCACCCCTCACAAATCTTTTCTCTGCCTTCATAAGCTCGGTAGCATTTCTCCCCCGTGCGGTCACCGTCAGTATTTTTTTTTGAGAGCTCATTCTGAAAAATAATGTTATATTCTGTATCCTGTATGGTGAGGGTGTCAGCCATGGCGTCTATTACCGATTGCAGCTTATTCTTCTCGGCTTGAAGCGTCTCCTCTGCCCGCTTGTGCTTGGTAACGTCCTGTGTTAGCTCCAGGCAGGAGACAATCTTACCCTCGGCGTCTCTAATGGGGTTAGCCGTATTCTCCCAGAAGGTAACCTTCCCCGAGATTGTCGTCATCCTCTCCGAGGTGTGTGATTTACCATCCTTAAATGCCTTTTCTGCCGGGCACCCCTCACACACTGCCTCCCTGCCTTCATAAACTCGGTAGCATTTCTCTCCCAGGTGGTCACCACCAGAAGCTATCCTAGACTGCTCATTTTGATAAATAATGTTATATTCCGTATCTTGTATGGTGAGGGTGTAGTCCATGGCATCTATCAGTGATTGCAGCTTATTCTTCTCGGCTTGAAGCGCCTCCTCTGCCTGCTTGCGCTCGGTGACATCCCTTGTAATCACCTGGACAGCCTCTTTTTGTTCTGAAATTTTCGTGGGGATAACTATGTGGTGGAAGTATCTTCCCGCTATTTCATCCTCGAAAATTTGGGGTTGCCACTCATCCAAAACCTTTCTCATATTTCCCAATCGGAGCTGCGCAATCTCTTGCGGCACCACTTCGAACACTGTCTTGCCAATCAGTTCTTCCACGGGAACTCCCAGGCTTTTTGCCGTCGCAGGATTCGCAGCAAGATACCTTCCCTCTCCATCCACTTGGGCGATGCAATCCAGAGAAGTTTCGAATAGCAGGCGGTATTTCTGTTCAGACTCTTTTAGCCTGTCCTCCATCTGCTTGCACTCGGTGACTTCCATGTAATGCCCCAGAACTGCCCGTCTTCCATGGTACTGGACGGATCTAACTGCCTCCATAACCCACCTAATGCTACCGTCCTTATGAATCACCCTGAATTGATATGGCGGAATGAGCTCTCCATTGAGCATCTTTATTTCATTTTCCCTAACCATCTTCCTATCTTCGGGAACGATAAGCTCCAAAGGATCCTTGCCTATCAATTCATCTGCCGTATAGCCGATGGCAATTGGGAAGTTGGAGTTGAAATAGCAAAACTTTCCATCCTGCATGACGCAAACTCCAACTGGCGCTTGCTCGCCCATAATCTTGAGCAACTCTTCTTCATCCGTTCGTTCGATCGTTGATTTCATTGATTTCATTTGTCCATCCCCTTAGCCACTCCGACTTATCGCGATAACGTGGTCGGTCTTCATTCTAACGGTCTCCAACTGAACTGGGGTGAATAGCCTCCAGCCCCGCCAGTCCCGGTATTCGACGTCGCAAAATACCCCCTCTTTCAACCACCTGAAAAGGGTATTTCTACTGATGCCGACCATCCGGCAAACCTCGGCTGTTCTGTAATAGGTCTGGTCACTAATAACAACAGGCATATCTTCCTCTCATAAAACTACTCAGCTATACCACACTATACTGTTAATATACTATGGCTCATGTTTGGGGAAAGCGTCAATCACCCATTTGTACCGGTCATTCCGTTACTTTAGTCCTAGCCTGTTCAGCGACTCCTGCCGGTCGGATACCTGACACAAAGCACTGGCACTGTTTCTACACTCTTCTATTCCGACTGGCTACCAGCGGAGCAGGGTCACCACATTTATCATCCCAGACCATAGTGGGACGCGAGAGGAGATAGGTCGATTTCTCTAACAAGAAGGACAACGGGGTAGCCTCAGGTGAATCCAACTTCTGGTGAACAACCGCCCCGATTATCGTTTCATCAGGGGCGAAATTAGTTCTTCGTCTTTTCTTAATTCGCTGATGCGGTCGCGAATCATAGCAGCTTTTTCAAACTCCAGCTTTTTAGCTGCTGCCTTCATCTGGGATTCTAGTTGCTTGATGAGTTGGCTTATTTCCTCCTTAGAAATAGGAGTCACCATGTAAGGAGCCCTTGTCTCGGCTACTGCCTGAACTCTTTCAGTTATATCCTTAATTGCCTTTTTGATTCCCTGGGGAGTTATGCCATGCTCCTTGTTGTAAGCCTCTTGAATCTGACGGCGGCGGCTGGTTTCTTCTATCGCCTTTTGCATGGATTGAGTAATGCTGTCAGCATACATTATGACATGAGAATTTAGGTGTCTGGCAGCACGCCCCATGGTCTGAATGAGCGCTTCCTCCGACCTGAGGTAGCCTTCCTTATCAGCATCGAGTATGGCTACCAGGCTCACCTCAGGCAAGTCCAATCCCTCACGTAGGAGATTAATACCCACTACCACATCATAGACGCCAAGGCGGAGGTCACGGAGAATCTCCACCCTCTCTAAAGTCTCTACCTCCGAATGTAAGTAATGAGTCTTAATTTCCATTTCCCTCAAGTAGTCGCTTAATTCCTCTGCCATTCGCTTGGTCAGGGTAGTTACCAAACAACGCTCCCCCTTAGCTACCCTGCTTTTTATTTGATAAATAAGGTCATCAATTTGCCCCTTAACTGGCTTGACCTCCACGGTAGGCTCCAGTAAACCAGTGGGGCGGACTAATTGCTCTGCCACTTGTTGACTATGCTCATATTCATAGGGCTTGGGTGTAGCCGAGAAGTAAATAACCCGGTTGATGTGGTTGTTAAACTCCTCAAAATTCAGTGGTCGGTTATCCAGGGCTGAAGGGAGTCGAAAGCCGTAATCAACCAGTGTCTGCTTCCGAGAAATATCACCATGGTACATGCCCCTTATCTGCGGCAGGGTCATATGTGATTCATCGATGAACAACAGGAAGTCATCAGGAAAGTAATCCAGCAAAGTCCAGGGTGTGCTTCCCGGCGCCCGTCGCTGGAGATGCCGGGAGTAATTTTCCACCCCGGTGCAGTACCCCACCTCTTGAAGCATTTCGATATCGTAATTGGTCCGCGCCTCAAGCCTCTGGGTCTCCAGTAGCTTTCGCTGACTCCGTAACTCCTTTAATCTTTCCTCTAGTTCGATTTTGATATCCTCGATTGCCGACATCAGCTTATCGTGAGAGGTAACAAAGTGCTTTGCGGGGTAAATATCTACCTGGTCGCGATGAGCCAGCACTTCACCAGTCAGAGAGTCAACCTCCACAATGCGTTCAATCTCGTCCCCCCAGAATTCGATTCTGAGGGCAGTCCCCTCGTAAGCTGGCTGAATCTCCAGAGTGTCGCCCCGAATACGGAATCTCCCTCTGGTGAAATCATAGTCATTTCTTTCGTATTGCATATCCACCAAATGACGGACCAGTTTGTCGCGCTTGTAATGCTTGTTCCTTCCAACAGTAAGGGCAAAGCTATGATATTCCTCAGGTGCACCCAGGCTATAAATACAGGAGACCGAGGCGACAATAACTACATCTCGGCGGGTGAAGAGAGACCTGGTAGCGGCATGCCGTAGTTTGTCAATCTCCTCATTTATATCGGTTTCTTTCTCAATATAGAGGTCGGTGCTGGGGATATAAGCCTCCGGCTGATAGTAATCATAGTAGCTGACAAAATACTCCACAGCACTTTCGGGGAAAAATTCCTTGAACTCGGTTGCTAGCTGAGCGGCCAGAGTTTTGTTGTGACAAATAACCAGGGTTGGCCTCTGTATTCTCTCGATGACGTTAGCCATGGTGAAGGTTTTGCCACTGCCGGTGACTCCAAGCAGTGTCTGTTCTCGGTAACCTTTCTTCAATCCCTCAACAAGCTTATATGTGGCCTGCGGCTGGTCGCCGGTAAGACGAAAATCGGAAACTATTTTAAACTGGGACATCGGGACACTCACCACAATAAAAAAATAACAACCCTTACTATATAAGAAACAACGAAATTTTGCATAATCGGGTGAAGGAGCAGCACCATATACAGGTGCCGTGTCAACTCAAGGTCTTGTTTGAGACATCGAGCCATGTTAGAATTTTACTATCCTGATATAGAAGAAAGGAAACTGGTGACATGAAGTCCTATGAGGAACTCGCTAAAGAGCAAGCAGACAGAGAAAATACCCTCTTATCCAAGTTAATGGGAGAGGCTGGGGTAGAGGAATTGGCTGATTTTGAGGCCGGGCTAAGCGGGCGGCAAAGCGAAACTTTGTTCAAAATAACCACGGAGATGGAAGATACTGAAAATGCCTTGAACCAGGTTGAGCAGCTTGCTCAGAGGCTCAGGAAACATCTGGAGCGGTTGAAAAAGCTACATCAAACTCTCTCTAAGTAAGGTTAAGTCACGCAAAATATAGCGCAATGCAGTCTGAGGCGGAAACATTGGTTAGACTTCGTTTTGCGCCCAGTCCCACAGGGTATCCACATTTAGGCAACATCAGGACTGCTCTATTCAACTGGCTTTTTGCTCGCCATCACGGCGGCAAGTTTATCTTACGAATTGAAGATACTGACATTGCTCGTAAGGTGGAGGGCGCAGTGGAGGTAATAGTGGATAGCTTGCAGTGGCTGGGATTAAACTGGGATGAAGGGCCTTACTTCCAATCACAACGATTGCCCATTTACCATGAAATTGCCCACAGATTGATTGAGGAGGGTCATGCATATTTATGCTACTGCTCTCCAGAGCGATTAGAGACGATGCGCCAAGAACAGGCAAAACGTAAGCAGCCACCGAAATATGATCGCCGTTGCCGAGATTTAACACAACATGAAAGAACCCGGTTAGAGGCAACAGGTATTACTCCCGTGATTCGCTTTAAAACACCTCTTGAAGGCGAAACCACTTTCTACGACTTAATTCATGGCCCGGTAACTTTTAAGCACGATGTCCTGGATGACTTTGTCCTGCTCAAATCCGATGGTTATCCCACATATCACCTGGCTAATGTAGTAGATGACCATTTAATGGCTATCTCACATGTCCTCAGAGCCGATGAGTGGCTCTCCAGCACTCCCCGCCATGTTTTGCTTTACCAAGCTCTAAGCTGGCAACCTCCGCAACTTGCTCATTTACCCATGATTCTGGGACATGACCGTGCCAAGCTGTCCAAAAGGCACGGTGCTACCACTATCACTGAATATCAAAAACAAGGATACCTCCCAGATGCGATGGTCAATTTCTTGGTGCTTTTGGGCTGGTCGCTTGATGACCGAACCGAGTTATTATCCCAGGAAGAGTTGATAAAGCACTTCTCTCTGGAAAGGGTGGGCAAAACAGCGGCTATCTTTAATAATGATAAGCTAGAATGGATGAACGGGGTTTATTTGCGTAAACTAAGCCTGGAGAAATTTGTCCAGCACGCCATGCCATTTTTAGATAGAGATTTGCCAAAGTCGGTAGAACGCCCATTGGATAGCAATTACGTCAGCCAGGTTTTATCTCTCATTCAAGAACGAGCTAAAACACTGGTTGAGGTTCCTCAGCTTGCTAGCTTTTTCTTCCTCGACGAGCTGCAATATGATACAAGCCTGCTTTTAAGCGGGAAACTGGATGCCCAATCGGCTGCTAAGGCTATTACGATTGCTTCGCAAAAGTTAGAAGAAGTAACGACCTGGGATGCCACTACGCTCGAGGGTATCCTGCGTCCTCTGGCCGCAGAGCTAAACTTAGGCACAGGGAAATTCTTCGGTTTATTAAGGGTAGCTGTTACAGGGCGTGTTGCGGCACCACCATTGTTTCAGACCATGGAGGTATTGGGAAAAGAGAACTGCCTGAAACGATTCGATACGGCATTGCAGCGGCTATCCACTTATTTTAACTAGGATGCCACATGTAGCTTAATAGCAGGACTCTAAATAGTTTTTGGCTCTTGCCTAGCTTGCTAAAATGGTTAAATTTCTACAATCTTTGCTTTGGAAGCCCAAAAGGTATTGACAAAGCTTTGTTCTTATAGTAACAATATAGGTGTAACAAAATTAAAAGGAGGGCATGATGGCAACAGCTTATTGCATGAAGTGCAGGAAAAAGGTGGAGATAAGAAACCCAAGGCGGGTTACACTCAAGAACCGCAGACCAGCAACACAAGGTGTCTGCCCTAACTGCGGCACAAAAGTATTCAGAATAGAGAAAGCCTAAATTTCTACGACGGTCATTGGGTGTTGAGAAAGGTCACGCATCGATAGTGCTGCTATTTGCGTTTGCGTGAAATCCACAAGCGAGTGGACTTGAATCTTTAGGGGATATTTATTTCCCGGGGTGTTGTGGTATCTTTTTGAGAATAGTCTCAAAAAGTAAATACCAGAGAGTTTGTTATCTCTCTAAGACTGTGGTTCAAGGCTTCCTTGTCTGCATATCTTAGATTCAAAACCCTCTGGGAAATTTTCTGGGCTTCTTGCTGAAGGTATTTGCATTCTCTTAATAAGGATGGGCGGATTAATCTATTCCCTCCCCAAAATATATAATCCAGCGTGCAATTCTTAAATTCTTCCTCGATTCTATTGCTAACCTTCCTCAGAAAATCTTTCTTCTGTTCTTCAGTTCTGCGGGCAAATCTTTTTTCGCTTCTCCCTCCTTTCCTATGCTCCTTATGGATATACCCTGTGCCCGTTTTTGATTTTACGAGATTATCACGATGGAAAATTCCTATGGAGTATGTCCCCCATGTTACCAGCACCACACCGATAACATATGCTCGTTCCAGGGCTGCTAATAGGAGGGAAGCATCAAACTTACCTGGTGAGCTTTTATCTTCAGTAATAGGAAATGGCGGCAACACTATATATTTACTGCCGTTTTTTTGCCAATGTATGGCTGCTCCCGTATTGTACTTTGCAACTGCTTGAGCTACAGCTTTGATATTGACTGATTTCTTAATTTCGTGGGCATATGTATTGTATTGAGGCTGAAGCGATAGTTTACTTATGCAGTAGGGAAAGGAAGAAGGTTTCATATACAGACTTAGATAGTCTCCAGGGCTGCTCTCGAGTCTGGACAAAAGTTCATACAGCCGAGTTTTGCTAAGGATTTCCTTTTCCATGTTGATTTCCAGCAGTAGAGAGGGGCTTTTAATTCATCCTGACTTAGGTTAAACTTTAGCAAATATGGCTCAGAAATATAACCCTCATGAAATCGAAAGGAAATGGCAACAGAGGTGGGCAGTTGACCATATTTATGAGGTAAAGGAAGATAGTAAGCGCCCAAAATTTTATGCCCTGACCATGTTCCCCTATACCTCAGGAGACCTTCACATTGGCCATTGGTACGCCATGGCACCTTCAGATGTTTATGCCAGATTTAAAAGGATGCAGGGCTATAATGTGCTTCATCCCATGGGCTTTGACGCTTTTGGCTTACCGGCAGAAAACGCTGCCATCAACCATGGAATTCACCCTTATGATTGGACAATGAAGAACATAGAGAATATGCGTCGGCAACTCAGGAGTATGGGGGCAATGTATGACTGGAACCGTGAAGTAGTTACTTGCCTGCCGGACTATTACAAATGGACGCAGTGGTTTTTCCTTAAATTTTATCACGCCGGTCTGGCCTATCGGGCTGAGGCGCCTGTTAACTGGTGCCCTAAATGTCAGACAGTGTTGGCTAATGAACAGGTAGTAGGGGAAGGTTTTTGTGAGAGGTGCAGCACGCCAGTGACTGAAAGAGAGCTGGAGCAATGGTTCTTCAGGATTACTAAATACGCCGAGGAACTCCTCGATCATAGTCGTCTGGACTGGCCAGAGCGCATAAAGATAATGCAGAAGCATTGGGTGGGCAAGAGCGAGGGCGCTGAAATTTCCTTCTGGCTAGAGCATGAGGGTGTAGAGCAGAAAGAGATAAGGGTGTTCACCACTCGCCCTGATACTATTTTTGGGGTGACTTTCTTCCTCCTGGCTCCGGAGCATCCTTTAGTTTCTAAATTGACTGCCCCGGAGCATCAAGCTGAAGTAGATGAATATATTGCTTGGTGTCGGCGGCAAACTGAATACGAACGGGTGGCACTGGGCAGGGAGAAAACAGGGGTCTTTCTGGGAAGCTACGTTGTCAATCCTCTAAACAGAGAGAGAGTGCCTATCTGGATTGCTGATTATGTATTGCCAACTTATGGCACCGGAGCGGTGATGGCAGTGCCTGCTCATGATGAACGAGACTTGGAATTTGCCAGGAGGTTTAAGCTACCTGTGCGAACAGTTATTGCTCTTCCGGGTTGGACAGGTGAGGAATTGACGGAAGCATATGCTGGGTCAGGTACAATGGTGAATTCTGGGGAGTTTAGCGGTTTACCCAGTGAACAAGGATACGAGGCAATCTGTGATTTATTGGAGGAGAAAGGATGGGGCAAGCGTACGGTTATTTATCGCCTTCGTGATTGGCTTATCTCCAGACAGAGGTATTGGGGAGCGCCCATACCTATAATTTATTGTGATAAATGTGGCATAGTCCCTGTGCCTGAAGAGGATTTGCCTGTTCTGCTTCCTCCCGATGCAGAATTTAAACCTACAGGGGAATCTCCCCTGAAATATTGTCAGTCATTCGTCAATACCACCTGTCCCAAATGTTCTGGGCCAGCAAGAAGAGAAACTGACACTATGGATACTTTTATGTGCTCTTCATGGTATTTCTTAAGATACACCAGTCCGGAAACTAGGGATGCTCCTTTCGATGCTACCAAAGTGAAATTCTGGTTGCCTGTGGATTTATATACCGGTGGTGCTGAGCACGCAGTTATGCATCTCTTCTACGCTCGTTTTTTTATCAAAACATTGAGAGATATAGGCCTGGTCAACTTTGATGACCCCTTCACTCGTCTATTCAATCAGGGGACCATAATTTATCGTGGTGATAAGATGAGCAAATCTAGAGGCAATGTAATTGCCCCCGACGAATATGTGGCTGAGTTAGGAGCTGACGCCGCTCGTGGGTATCTCATGTTTATCGGTCCTTGGGAGCTGGGGGGGGAATGGAATGATAGGGGCATTGTGGGCATCAGTCGCTGGCTGAACCGAGTGTGGAGCTTAGTAACAACAGACTATGCTAGCCATGTTATTGATCCTGAGGCTGAGAAAGAATTCCTTCATTTAACGCATAAGACAATTAAAGAAGTGACCGCTGATTTGGAAAGGTTCCGCTTCAACACCATGCTGGCTAGCCTTATGGAATTCAGCAACTACCTATCTAAGGTTAAAGAGAGCGGGGTAGTGTCAGGTTCTTTATGGTGGGAAGCTATTAGCTATTTCCTGCTTCTCCTTGCCCCCACCGCTCCTCATCTTGCCGAGGAGTTATGGACCAGGACTGGGCATCCCTACAGCATTCATAATCAACCATGGCCCGAGTATGACAAAGAGCTAGCCAAGGAAGAAGAGATTACCTTAGTCATTCAGGTAAATGGCAAACTTCGCGATAAGGTGCTTGTACCCGCTTCCATAAGCGAAGTCGAGGCCAAGGAATTAGCGCTGGGTCGAGAGCGAGTGAAGGTTTATATTGATGGTAAGAAACTTACCAGAGTCATTTATGTCCCCAAGCGAGTGGTGAATATTGTGGTGGCATCATGACAGAAGCGCAAAGAAGCGAGGAAAAGGAAAAATGAAGATAGCATTTATTGGCGGTGGGACTATGGGGGAAGCAATGGTTAAATGTCTTTTGACTAAAAATGTGGCTGCGTCACAAGATATGGTAGTTAGCGATATCAGTCCGGTGCGGCGTGAATTATTGAGCCGGGAATATGGAGTTAGCACTTTAAGCGATAATAGAAAGGCAGTGGCAAATGCCGACTTGATTATTCTGGCAGTGAAGCCTCAGAATCTGCCTCAGGTAATGAAAGAGATAAAGACTCCATCGCCCGAACAGCTAGCGCTATCTATAGTAGCTGGCGCTACCCTGTCCAGCTTATGCCAGGGTTTAAACCATTCCTCTGTAATTCGGGCTATGCCTAATATGCCAGCGCAAATTGGCGAGGGAATGACTATCTGGACAGCAACTGCTGAGACTGAACAGAAGCAAAAAGAGTTAGCTCGGACTGTACTGGGTGCTTTGGGTAAAGAAATTTATGTTACTGATGAGAAATATTTAGGTATGGCCACTGCTTTAAGCGGCAGTGGTCCGGCTTATGTTTTTCTTTTTATCGAGGCACTTGTAGATGCTGGTGTGCATATTGGTTTGCCTCGGGATATGGCCCAAGAATTGGTTATACAAACTGTACTTGGCTCTACTCGCACTGTTGAGAAGACGGGCAAACATCCTGCTGATTTGAGGAACATGGTTACTTCGCCAGGGGGAACCACTACCGAGGCTCTTCTTCAGTTAGAAAAGGGGAGATTCCGCTCTCTCATTCTCGAGGCTGTGGCTGCTGCTTGTAAAAAAGCTGAACGCCTTTAAGAGTTGTATAAGATGGATTCACTTTTTGAATATCGCAACTGTCCCTGTTGTGGGCAAAATGATTTTGAGGTTCTCTTTGAATCTAATATGAAAGACGGCGATTTCCGAGAAACGGTAGAGACTGTATATATGATACTTGGGGGGAAATATGGAAGGCATGTCAAATGTCGGAGTTGTCATCTCATATATGTAAACCCTATTGAGAAAGCGAGCAAAATCAAGGAAGGTTACTTCCAAATGGCAAGTATCGATGCTCCTATTATTAGAGAAAGTCGTTTGAGTGCTACCGAATCACAAGTAGGGTTAATTAAGCAATATAAGAATGGCATATATCTTTTGGATATAGGTTGTGGCGAGGGTTTTTTCTTGTTTAATGCCTCCAAAGCTGGGTATACTGCTAAAGGGATTGAATTATCACAAGATGCGGCAGTATATGCGAGAAGGGAATTTGGCTTAGATGTAGAAGCAAAGCCCTTTGAAGAATTACGATTCCCAGAGAACCATTTTGATGTAATTACTCTATGGCAAGTTCTGGAGCATGTCCCATACCCGCTTATGATTCTCAAGGAAGTTCATAGTATACTCAAGCCTGGGGGGTTGCTGGCAATATCAACCCCGGATATTGGGGGCATACCGGCAAAAATCTTCCGAAGAAGATGGTGGAATATAAGGAGGCTGCATATAAACCAATTTACCGCAAAGACCCTTACGGATATGCTGAATCGCGCCGGATTCAAGGATGTATTCTCCACCGGTTATAAGGAATACATAAGTTTATCTATGCTGGTTATACCGCTGCTAAAACATTTGAAAGTGTATGAGCGAGCAAAAGCTCTATTCCATCCTAGCTCCACTTCAGGTAGAATCATGAATAAGTTAACGTTGGTATATCCATCAAGACTGGATAACTGCACAGTAATTGGTTTCAAATAGGAAGATAATAAATGGCAAATATTTCTATATTGCAAGGGATTGAGCTTGTCAGAGGGGGAATACATCACTATATAACTAATCGCCCCATAGTAGTTTCTTATGAGGTAACACTTTCTTGTAACTGCAATTGCCGTCACTGTGATCTTGGGGGGTTAATAAAGGATGAAAAGCAGATTAAACCAGAGGAGTATGGAGACTTAACTCAACGCCTGAAGCCGCTTGCAGCGCAAATTTCGGGTGGTGAGCCACTTCTACGCAAGGATATAGCAGCCATAGTCAAGGCTATCAAGCAATCTGGGATAAAATATATGATACTTGTTACCAATGGGGCGCTGCTGAACGAGAGTAATTATCTGCAATTACGTGAAGCAGGGGTGGATCAATTTTCCGTATCGCTTGACTTCCCTGATGAGCGGCATGACGAATTCCGACGACGGCCAGGTCTCTATAAACGTTTGGAGCAAAATCTTCCCCGGCTAGCGAAGCTTGGGTTTCGGGATATTATCTTGAACACAGCTATAACTAAAGCCAATCTGAGGGAAATAGTGCCCCTGACAAAAAAGGCCGCTGAGTGGGGTGTAGATATATCGTACAGTGCATATACTGCGCTGAGAACAGGGAATAAGGACTATTGTCTCAACAATGGAGAGGATTTGGAAATTCTACGCCAGGCCATTAACGAACTAATAATATTAAAAAGGCAGGGCATTCACCTGGTTAACCCAGAACTCACGCTCCGAGATACTTTAAAATTCTTTGAACAAGGATACATGCCAAATTGTAAGGCAGGAATAAGATTCCTTGTCGTAATGCCTGACGGGAGCCTAGTCCCCTGTTCACTGCACCGCAACAAATACGCTACTCAAGAAGAGATGATAGAAAATTTTTCCCGAACTAACCAATGTGGTAGTTGTTATGTCGCTATAAGGTCCTACAGTGAGATGTCGTTTTTGAGTCACGTGAAAAATCTCCCTAAGTACATCCAGCAAATGATTCTTCACTGAGAGATATTTATTAACCGCTCTTGGTGAACTTGTCGAACCATGAGCGGTACTCAAGATTAAATTAGCTCGCCCTTAGACACGCCCAAGACGAACGCGTTATTAAACGAACACTTTTCACTAAAATATTAGCCAAGCTTTATCTTAGGTAACGGCCGGAGTCTTACCAGGGTGTAGCTTGTGCCACTTTTCCAACAATTGCTCCCCTGTTTCCTTGTGGTCGGGGTCGGGAATGCAACATTCCACAGGGCAAACCTCAACACACTTTTGTGTCTCGAACCAGCCAACACACTCAGTGCATTTATTGGGGTCAATAACATAGATTTCCTCTCCCTCAGTTATGGCCTCATTCTTACATTCTGGTTCGCAGGCACCACAGCTAATGCACTCATCAGTAATTTTGTATGCCATCTTTCTATTACCTCCTTAATTTTTAGCTCTTAATTTTACATTTTATCCTTACCAGTGGCAAGCTCAACAGGCAAAGAAAACTTCTCCTTTAGAGCTACAGCCACGTGGTCAGGAACCATGCCTTCAAGACAGCCTCCTAACTTAGCTACTTCCTTGATCAGGGTAGAGCTAAGAAATTGATATTGAGAGCTAGTCATCAAGCAGAGTAGCTCAATATCTGGCGCCAGCTTTCTGTTCATCAACGCCATTTCAAATTCCCGTTCGAAGTCAGAATTTGCTCTCAATCCACGTATCATAACCTTTCCTCCTACCTGGCGTATAAAATCTACGGTCAGTCCTTTGAAAGCTTTAACATGAACGTTGGACAAGCCAGTTACCACTTCTTCCACTAACCTTACCCTTTGTTCCAGAGGAAAAAGCGGCTGTTTAGCAGGATTCTCATAGATACCGACAATTAACTTGCCAACCAGGGCTGCTGCTCGTTCGATAATGTCCATGTGCCCGTAGGTGAGGGGGTCAAAGGTACCTGGATAAACTGCTACGACCATAGTTAAACCTCCTTTTGGTATATAAAAATAAAAGTGTCACCGTAGCGGCGTTGCTCAACAAGATGCAGGCCATCACAGTCAGAATTTAAGGGGAAACGGTTTGCGTGGCAAAGCACGATTGTAGCGTTTTCCCCCAGCAATTTCGACTTAGCTAGATTCATTAGTAAATTATTTATAGAAGGGGCAGAGTAAGGTGGGTCTATGAAGATAATGTCATAACTATTGTTAAGGAAGGCAAGTGCTTTGCTCACACTACAGCAGTAAATGTGAGCCCGTTGTAGTTCCCCTATTTTCCCCAAGTTGGTTCTGATAATGTCACAGCAACTTTTTCTGTAGTCAACAAAATCGACCCACTCTGCCCTACGGCTCAGAGCTTCGATACCCAGAGCACCGCTGCCGGCGTATAAATCAAGAACCTGGCGCCAATTGGTAGCTCTGTTCTCCAAAAGAGAGAATATAGCTTGCTTTACCACACTGGTCGTGGGTCTAATGGAGTGCCTTGATAGAGTTTTTAAACGAGTTCCCTTTACTTTACCACCAGTGATCCTCATTTCTATTAACCTTCAATAATAATTTCATGGTATTATAGTATATTACCATCCTATCGCTTAGTTCAAGTAAGCCAGGCTTGTTGACGGAAAGGGTAGTATGTTCTATACTTTAGGTTAAAATTGCGAATAGGATTGAAATGAGCACAGGATTTGAAAGGTTTTCTGAAGGAGCTCGTAGAGTGCTGACTCGGGCTCAAGGAGAGGCACAACGCTTGGGCCACAATTACATTGATACTGAGCACATATTATTGGGGATAGCAGGGGAGGAGTCGGGGATTGCGGCCAAGGTTTTGAGTAATTTTGGTATCTCGGTGAGTAAGATACAGGCGGCTGTAGAATTTGTAATTGGGAAAGGAGAGCGTCAAGCTACCAAGGAAGAGGTTGACCTTGCTCCCCGGGCGAAAAGATCCATCGAGTTTGCTGTGGATGAGGCACGTCGTCTTAACTCCAGCTATATAGGTGTTGAACATCTTTTGCTCGGGTTACTGCGCGAAAGCGAAGGGGTAGCTTTTAGTGTTTTAGAGAGTTTTGGTATTACCTTGGAGCGAACACGTGATGAAGTTAATCGAGTTGCTAAACAAGAAGCTGTGCGAACTCGTACCACAGGTCGCGCTGCCACACGCACACCGACCCTGGATCAACTTGGGACCGATTTAACTGCCCTAGCCCGGGCGGATAAACTTGACCCCATCATTGGGCGTGACAAGGAGATTGAACGAATAGTTCAAATACTGAGTCGTCGTACTAAAAATAATCCCGCACTTATAGGTGAAGCAGGTGTAGGCAAAACAGCTATTGTTGAAGGGTTGGCACAGCGCATAATAGCCGGGGAGGTTCCTGAGGTATTACAGGGCAAGAGAATAATTGCATTAGATATAGGTGCCCTGGTAGCGGGAACAAAATACCGTGGTGAATTTGAGGAGAGGCTGAAGAGGGTTATTGAGGAAGAGAAAACTGCTGGTAATTGCATCTTATTTATTGATGAAATGCAGACTATTGTAGGTGCCGGGGCAGCTGAAGGTGCGGTTGATGCATCTAACATCCTGAAGCCTTCGTTGTCGCGTGGCGAGATTCAGTGTATTGGCGCCGCTACTTTGGACGACTATCGCAAATATGTGGAGAAAGACCCAGCTTTGGAACGACGGTTTCAACCTGTCTTGGTAGCCGAACCTACCATGGAGGAAACCCAGGAAATATTGCGAGGCATTAAACACAGATATGAAGAATTTCACCAGTTGGACATAAGCGACGAAGCCCTGCAGACAGCAGCTACGCTGGCTACCAGATATATAGCGGACCGTTTTTTGCCTGATAAGGCTATTGATTTGATAGATGAAGCTAGTTCTCGAGTACGCATTAAACGAGGTAGTGCCCCCATTGGATTAGCTGAGGCAAGGCGAGCCTTGGAAAGTGTACGCAAAGAAAAAGAAGCAGCTATCGCAGCTCAACAGTATGAGTATTCCGGTGAGTTGCGTGATCGTGAGCTTCAGCTAACGGAGAGAATCGAGACAATGGAGAAGGAGTGGCAAGTTAAGAAGGAACAAGGCCGACCTGTAGTTACCTCAGAGGATATTGCTGAGGTAGCTAGCATGTGGACGGGCATCCCTGTGATAAAGTTGACTATCGATGAAACGAGCCGCCTTTTACAGATGGAAGAGGCTCTACACCACCGCATAATTGGCCAGGATGAGGCCATAAATACCGTGGCCAAAGCGGTAAGGAGAGCTCGAGCTGGATTAAAAGACCCGAGGCGTCCCATTGGTGCCTTCATCTTTTTGGGCCCCACCGGAGTGGGTAAAACTGAATTGGTTAGAGCCTTGGCCGAGTTCATGTTTGGTAGCGAAGATGCTTTAGTCAGGCTTGACATGTCGGAGTTTATGGAGCCTCACAATGTTGCTCGCTTGGTTGGAGCACCACCAGGTTATATTGGTTACGAAGAAGGTGGTCAATTAACCGAGGCAGTAAGGAGGAAGTCCTATTGTGCTATTCTTCTCGATGAAATTGAAAAGGCGCATCCTAATGTATTTAATATCCTGCTCCAGATTTTCGATGATGGTCATTTGACCGATGCCAAAGGGCGAAGGGTTGATTTTCGTAATAGCATCGTAGTCATGACCAGTAATGTCGGTGCCGAGCTTATTAAGCGTCATATGACCCTCGGTTTTGCTGCCCATATCGAGGGCGAGGGAAAAGAGCGGGTGGAGTACGAAAAAATGAAGGAACAAGTGCTTGACGAGTGGAAGAAAAGATCTCGGCCGGAGTTCCGTAACCGCATTGATGCCACAGTCGTGTTCCATGCTTTAAGTGAAGAGCACATTCGCCAGATTGTTGACCTGATGCTTAAGCAGGTTATCGCTTCCCTTCAAGAGAAGAATGTCACTTTGGAAGTAACTGATGAAGCTAGGGATTTTCTGGGCAAGAAGGGTTACGACCCTGATTTTGGAGCCCGCCCCTTGCGTCGCACCATCCAGGCTTTGGTTGAGGATCCGCTCTCCGAGGATTTGCTGAGTGGTAAATTCCTGCCTGGAGACACGGTGATTGTGGATTGTGTCGAGGAGAAAATTGTAATGAGACCCTTAGTTAAGGATGCTGTATAAATATGGCTCAAGAAATAATCGAGGCGCCACTACCGGGAAAAATAATACGTGTTGAGGTAACCGTAGGGAATACAGTTGAGGAGGGTGGCGTGATTTGCACCATAGAAGCTATGAAGATGGAAAATCCTATATTATCTCCAGTAAAAGCCTCAGTTATAGAGGTGGCAGTTTCACCAGGGCAGGTAGTTAAGACCGGGGAAAAGATAGCCGTTATCGAGTATTAGGTATCTTGGCCAGGGGACTTGAAATCTAACGAGCGGGGCAAATCCAAATTCAAGAATGTTTTCGTTTGTCAGCAGTGCGGTAAAGAAAGTCTCAAGTGGTTAGGACGCTGCCCTGATTGCCAGGCATGGAATAGCTTTGTAGAAACTAGGGTCACTTTATCCCGTGCTCCCAGCCAGCTTTCCTCTAGAGGAAATAGACCTCAGGAACTTTCCCAAGTAGAGAAGGGTGACTTTCCTCGCTTTCAACTTGGTTTTGCTGAAGTAAATCGAGTTCTGGGAGGTGGTTTAGTTCCAGGCTCTCTGGTGCTTGTTGGTGGCGAGCCTGGAATAGGCAAGTCTACTCTTTTACTCCAGATTTCGGCGATGATGGCTGAGAATAATAAAGTTGTCGCCTATGTCTCCGGTGAAGAATCTATTAATCAGGTTAAACTTAGAAGTGAGCGCCTCGGTATAGGGGGCAAAGGGATATACTTTCTCTCTGAGCCCGATTTAGCTGCCGTATTAGAATGCTTGGAAGAGCTTTCTCCTGGATTGGCGATTATCGATTCCATTCAGACTATGTATTTAGAGGATGTAGCTGGGATGCCGGGCAGTATTTCCCAGGTGCGGGAGTGCACTTGGAGGTTGGAGAGGTGGGCAAAACAAAATAATGTGCCCCTGTTAATCACTGGGCACGTGACCAAGGAAGGGGCCATCGCAGGTCCAGGAACGCTGGAACATATCGTTGACGTGGTGCTTTACTTCGAAGGCGAACCATTTAGTAGTTACCGGGTGCTACGCAGCGTAAAGAACCGGTTCGGTTCCACTCACGAGGTGGGAATATTTGAGATGAGCGATAGGGGACTAATAGAAGTAGGTAATCCCTCTCAAGTTTTCTTATCCGCATACAGGGATGGAACTATGGGCTCAGTGGTGGTGCCCACTCTTGAAGGGAATCGCCCTTTGTTGGTGGAGATTCAGGCTTTGACTACTCCTAATAGTTTTACTCCACCAAGGCGCATCGCTAACGGCGTTGATTTTAATCGGCTACTGTTGATAATTGCTGTGCTTACTAAGCGTGCCGGATTAAAGCTTTTCAACCAGGATATTATAGTCAACGTTACTGGTGGCTTAAGGGTTAATGAGCCGGCGGTTGATTTAGGAATCGCCTCAGCCATTGCTTCCAGTTTTCGTGATGCCAAGCCAATTTCAGGCTTGGTTGCTTTGGGAGAGGTGGGGTTGAATGGAGAGCTTAGAGGGGTATCACACGTAGAGAGGAGAATTGCTGAGGCCATCAGGTTGGGCTTTAAATCCTGCCTTATGCCTAGACTCCCCCCTATCATTGCGGGCGAAGTGAAGCAATCCCTTCACTCTGCGGACATTCACCTAATCGAAGTTGGCTCGGTGGCTGAAGCTCTGAGGCTGGGACTTACAAGGGAAGATAAAATGCAAAGTGCAAAGGGCAAAAATACAGGGCAAGAATAAAAAGTTTTTTGCATTTTGATTTGTCATTTTAATTTTTTATCTTTGACTTTTGATATTCAGGGGCAGAGTTTAGAGATTTGAATCTTGGATCTAGTAATTTAGGGGTGGTTATAGTCGCTGCCGGAACTAGCCAGAGGATGGCGGGTATAAACAAGCTCTTTGCTCCTCTAAGGGGGAAACCTTTGCTGGCCTGGTCCGTGGATACTTGTCAGAGATACAGCTTGGTTCAACAGATAGTCCTGGTATTGAATGATGAGGATTTGGCTCGGGGGCAGAAATTGGAAAAAGAGAGGGGCTGGTCTAAAGTTACTTTATGCCCGGGTGGCGCACGGCGACAGGATTCGGTGAGGGAGGGGCTAAGACAAATAAGGGATTGTGATTTAGTCATGATTCATGACGGATCTCGGCCTTTCTTGACTCCAGATTTGATTGAGGATGGTCTGAAGATAGTTGGGGAGATTGAGGCTGCTGTAGCCGCAGTGCCAGTTAAAGATACTATCAAGCTTGCCGCTGATGAGAGATTGATTGGGGAAACGCTTCAGCGCGAGAGGTTATGGGCAGCGCAAACCCCCCAGATATTCAGCTTTGATGTGATAACCAAGGCTTATGAGAACCTCGCAGCAGAGGTTACCGATGATGCTACTGCTGTGGAAGGCTTGGGACACAAGGTGCAGCTTTATATGGGCGATTATAAAAACATAAAGGTAACCACAACTGAGGATTTGGCGTTAGCACGTATCATCGCACGAGAATGGAAAGAGAAGAATTAAGGGTTGGGACTGGTTGGGATAGCCATCCTTTGGTTTCGGGGCGAAGGCTAATTTTGGGAGGCATTGATATCCCTTATGACAAAGGCCTGTCCGGGTGGAGCGATGCTGATGTGGCAATCCATGCCATAATAGATGCTTTATGTGGCGCTGCTGATCTGGGCGACATTGGCACCTTATTCCCCTCCCAGGAACCGGAATATAAAGATATTTCAAGCCTAGTTTTGTTGAGCAAGACCAGCGAACTGCTTAAAGCCAAAGGACTCAGGGTAGTCAACATTGATGTTACCATCATAGCTCAAAGCCCCAAGCTCTCGCCTTTCGTTCCCGAAATGAGGAAACGCATAAGTCAGGCCTTAGGTGTAGATTCGACACAAGTGACGATCAAAGCCACCACCACCGATGGTTTGGGCTTCATCGGCAGGGGAGAAGGAATAGCTGCTCAGGCTGTGGCTTTAATCCAAAAGTAAAGAGCTAGAAAATTGAAGTCGTTGTTGAAGAGGTATGAAGGAATCCATTCCTTCATAGGGAAGCTGAGGGTGAGTACTCCCTCAATCCTCAGACTCTTCGGTTACCATCATTTCGTAGCTTGGCTTGCCCTCTTTCCAGGAAATTACGAATTTAACCTGCTTGCCTTCTATTAAGTATCTTTCGCTTTGGCTGCGGAGCTTTTTAAAGTCCACTGACTCCAGGAAGGTTTTGAGAAGCTCAATCCTCTCCTCAAGTTTTTTATCCTCCTGCCCACCTTCCATATATTGGTTTACTGAGTCCCAGAATTCCTCCTTGGCTGCGGTTTCTATACAGTGGGAGAGGCTGGGAAAAAGCTCAATGCCATCCATATTTTAATTTGTACCACCAAGCGGTGGCTATAGTCAAAATTTGACAAATTTGACAGGATCTATTATCATTATTATTGACATATGTTCACAATTCATAGCGAAAAAAGGTGATTTTTAATGGCTAGGCCAGAAAAGTTGCGATGTGTTGCTCAGTTGCCGAATGTAGGCTTTTTTAAGCCGGTGGGGATTCCGGCAAATGCCTTGCAGGGTGTTCGCCTTTCACTTGAGGAACTTGAGTCTATCCGCCTTAAGGATTTAGAGAGGCTGGAACAAGAGGAGTGCGCGCAGCAGATGCGTATTTCCAGGCCGACCTTCCATCGCATATTGGAGGTGGCTCGGAAGAAACTGGCTGATGCTCTGATTAATGGCAAGGCAATCCAAATCGAAGGGGGCAACTTTGAGCTCCCCCAGCGTCGCTTTAGATGTGGCAACGATGGACATGAGTGGGATGTGCCTTTTGAGGCAATGGCACAGAGGCTTCCTTTGTCTTGCCCGGTGTGCTTCAGTGGGAATATCCAGCCCATACCTTTGCCTCCATTTGCTGCGGGCAGAGGATATGGCAGAGGATTTCGCGGTGGCAGGCGATGGTGAAGAATAAAAAGAAAGGAGGTGATGGAGATGCCGTTTGGAGATGGAACTGGACCGATGGGCCTAGGTCCAATGACCGGAAGGGGGGCTGGCTTCTGTGCTGGTTTTGCCACGCCAGGCTTCGCCAGCCCAATGCCTGGTTACCCCTACCCTTATGGGTACGCTCATTTAGCGCCGGTATGGCCTAGGTGGGGCCGGGGATTCGGTCGTGGCCTTGGTCGTGGCTTTGGTCGTGGTTGGCGGAGATGGGGACCTTATGGATACCCTGGGTAGTAAGTTTTAGAATTTTTTATGAAGGTGATAAAATGTGGCATCGGTTTGGATGCTGGCACCCTTGGGCATGGCCTAGATACAGAATGCCTTATGGGTATCCCTATGGAGGATATGGCTATCCTTGGGGAGCTATACCCAAGGATAGCCATGCTTGAAGAGCAGAAAAGATATCTGACTAGCGAATTGGATGGAGTGACAAAGAGGCTTGAAGAACTTCAGAAATAGAAAGGAGGTGAGAAATGCCTAATGGATATGGTAGAGGATTTGGAAGAGGTGGATGGGGATTTGGCTTTCGAGGAAGCTCTCCCCCCTGGCCTTATGTTGGTATAGGAAGGGGAGGATTGCCTAGATGTGGTTATTTCCTCAGTGGAGCTGCGGGGATGCCCACCCCGCCGGGTTATCCCTCTTATGGTAGCCCTGGGGCTATGCCTTATGGAGGAACAGCTTATCCTGAAGCTATGCCATATGGTTATGCCGGAGCACCTATGGGGGCAGTGCCAGGAGCGGATCCTTATGCTCCGCAAATGACTCGGGAGCAGGAGCTGGATTTCTTGAGAAACCAGGCTGGAGCGTTGGAGAGTGAGTTAGATGTAATTATGAAGAGGCTGGAGGAGCTTCGCAAGTAGAGAAGTGAGGTTTGTGTATATAATATTTAAATTGAAAAGGAGGTGAATTATGCCAGGATTTGATGGAACGGGACCACGGGGAATGGGCTCAATGACGGGAGGAGGGAGAGGTTTTTGCAGCCCTTGGAGTATAGGGCGCATGTATGGTTTCGGCAGGGGATATGGTTTTGGGCGAGGATATGGCTTTGGAAGGGGATACGGGTTTGGAATGGGCATGCCTTATGCAGGGCCTGCACAATATAGTTATGCTGGGGCACCTACGGGGGCAGTGCCTTATGGAGGAATGGCTTATCCGGGAGCTATGCCATATGGTTATGCCGGAGCACCGATGGGGGCAGTGCCAGGAGCCAGTCCGTATACTCCGCAGATGACCCGGGAGCAGGAGCTGAATTTCCTAAAAAGCCAGGCTGAAGCAATAAAGGGACAATTGGAGCAAATTGATGCTAGAATAAAAGAACTGGAGACAGAATAAACTAGAAAGAGGTGCATCATGAAAATTGCAGTATCAGCAACAGGGCTTGACTTAGATGCTGAGGTGGACGCTCGCTTTGGAAGGTGCCAATACTTCGTCATTGTTGACCCCCAGAGCATGGAGTTTGAGGCCTTGGATAACTCTAGTGCTATGGCCGCTGGTGGGGCAGGCATCAGCACAGCCCAGATGATTGCCAGCAAAGGGGCGGAGGTCGTGCTCACGGGTAATTGTGGTCCCAACGCTTACCAGACCCTTTCAGCAGCGGGGATTCAAGTAATCACCGGTGCTGCCGGCAGAATAAGAGATGCTATTGAAGCCTATAAGACAGGGAAGTTTCAATCAAGCGCTCAACCTAGTGTAGCAGCCCATTATGGAGTGGGAGCTACTCCCGGCATGGGAATGGGTGGAGGTATGGGCATGGGTCGTGGCATGGGCAGAGGAATGGGTATGGGTAGAGGCATGGGAATGGGGGGAACAATGCCCATGGCAGAGCCGCCACCTCAAGCCATGAGCTCGGAGCAGGAAGTAGAGATGCTTAAAAACCAGGCTCAAGCGATGAGCCAGCAGCTAAATGAGATTCAACGTCGCATCGAAGAGTTGGAGAAGGGGAGGTGAACTATGCCAATCTATGAATACCAGTGTGCGCACTGTGGGCAAAAATTTGAAGTTCGCCAAGCTATTGGTGAAGATGGTTCTAGTTTGAGTTGTCCTAAATGCCATGCTGGCGAACCCAAAAGACTCCTTTCCTCATTTTTTAGCCGCGGCTCAAGCGGAACCGAACCCTCAGAGGTGAGTTGCCCAACTTGTAATTCTGGAGTCTGTGGGCTGCCGCCGATGGGGTAAAGCAAAACCAATTCTTGACGGAGGTGAATTATGCCTAGAGGAGATGGCACAGGCCCTTATGGGCAAGGTCCAGGAACAGGCAGAGGATTAGGACGCGGCGGGGGTAGGGGCAGAATGGATGGAAACCGCCCCGGGGCAGGCCCCAGCGGTGATTGTGTGTGTCCTAGCTGCGGGGCAAGGATTCCTCACCAGGCAGGCGTTCCTTGTTATAACCTGAGTTGCCCCAAGTGTGAGGCAAAGATGATTCGGGAATAGAATGATAATTTCCGTTGCCAGTGGTAAAGGTGGCACAGGAAAGACGCTGGTGGCTACCAGTTTAGCTCTTTCCCTAAGCGATAACTATAAGCTTCAACTGTTGGACTGTGATGTAGAGGAGCCAAATGCTAATATTCTTCTGCATCTAGCTATAAACCAGAGCCAACGCCTGTATATTCCTATTCCCAAGGTGGACGAAGCGAAATGTACTTATTGTGGTAAATGCGCTGAAGTCTGCGCCTATAACGCTATTGCGGTGCTTAAGGAAAAAGTTCTTGTGTTCCCCGAACTATGTCATGGTTGTGGGGCATGTTCTTATCTATGCCCTGAGTCTGCTATTAGTGAGGAGGGAAGAGAGATCGGGGTAGTTGAAAGAGGTGATTTAGGGAATTTGGAATTAATTCAAGGGAAGCTTAACGTTGGCGAAGCAATGGCTCCGCCCATAATCAGAGAAGTAAAGAAATATACTGACCCTGCAAATATAGTAATCATCGATGTTCCTCCGGGAACTTCTTGTCCTGTAATAGAGGCGATAAAAGGGAGCGATTTTTGTCTCCTCGTGACCGAGCCTACTCCTTTTGGGCTAAATGACCTTTCACTGGCAGTGGAGGTAGTGAGAAAGCTGGGTATTTCATGTGGGGTGGTAATCAATCGTGTTGGTGTAGGAGACGAAGAAGTTGAGCGATATTGCCATCAAGAAGGGGTACCAATTTTGCTGAAAATCCCTTTAGATAGGAAAATCGCCCTGCTCTATTCTAAAGGAACTCCCTTGGTAGAAGGGATGCCTCGATGGCGTAAGGAGTTTCTCAAACTTTTCCAGGACATCAAAGATATACTTGCCGCTAGGTGGGCAGCGAAATGATGGACTGGCAAGAAGTTGCCATAGATGGCGAAACACACCTCAAAAGGCTAGTGGATATGTATGAAGAGCCTGGCTTTGAGATTCGCCTGGAGGAAGCCAAGCCTGAAGAAGTTGAGCATTGCACTCAATGTTTGCAGGAGAGCGGTGAAAAAATATACCGGGTCTATACCCGACGCCAGCAGGAAGCTCAGGAATAAATGAAAGAAATCGTGGTTCTTAGCGGCAAGGGAGGAACAGGGAAGACGTCCATAGTGGCGTCCTTTGCAGCCTTAGCCCAAAGTAAGGTATTAGCCGACTGTGATGTAGATGCCGCCGACCTTCATATTCTTCTCCAACCTGTGGTTAAAGAAGAAAAGGAATTCTGGAGTGGGCAAGTCGCTTTCATAGACGAAGAGAAGTGTACGGAATGTGGCTTATGCCAGGAACTATGCCACTTTGGAGCCATTAAAGATTTTGAAGTTGACCCCACTTCCTGTGAAGGCTGCGGCTTCTGCTACCAGGTCTGCCCTGTTGATGCCATCACTATGAAGGACAGTATGGCTGGGCATTCATTTATCTCGGAAACAAAATACGGTTATTTATGCCATGCCAGGTTGGGTATTGCCGAGGAAAACTCAGGAAAGTTGGTGGCGTTAGTGCGACAGAACGCCAAGCTCATTGCCGAGAGGGAAAATTTAGACTACATCATCACCGATGGTCCCCCAGGCATCGGCTGCCCGGTTATCTCCTCGCTATCGGGTGCAAGTTTGGCATTGCTTGTGACCGAGCCCACGCTATCAGGGATTCATGATCTTGAACGTGTCATTGGCGTTTGCCGCCACTTCGGCATTCCTGCCTTGGTTTGCATAAATAAATATGATATTAATCAAGAAAACAGTAGCGAGATCGAAAGTTATTGCTTTAACCAGGGAATAGAAGTGATATCCAAAATACCCTTTGATAATGTGGTTACTGAGGCTCTTATTAAGCGATTGCCTGTGGTAGAATATAGCGATGGTAGAGTCAGTCGTGGGATAGAGAATCTGTGGCAGATTACTGCCCGAGCACTTAGCTAAAAAAAGGCTAAGACCAAAATTAATGTAGGAGGGAAGACAAACAAAATGGAAAAGGCCGATGTACTAGTCATTGGAGGAAGTGCTGCTGGACCAGTAGCAGGAATTAGCTGCCGTAGAAGATATGGGAACAAGAGCGTAATTCTAGTTCGCAAAGAAGAGCAAGTGCTCATTCCCTGTGGAATACCATATGTCTTCGGAACTGTAGGCAGCCCAGAAAGAAATCTGATTCCTGATGCCCTAATTCAGAACAACAGCATTGAGCTTGTTAAGGGCGAAGCGGTGGAAATAGACAGGAAAAAGAAGGCAGTTTCTCTGAGTAATGGAGACACAGTCAGCTACGATAAACTGGTCCTAGCCACTGGTTCTTCTCCATTAGTTTTGCCTATTCCTGGCATAGAAAAAGAAAAGGTTTTCATTGTAAGGAAGGATGTAGCATATCTAAAGAATATGCTGGATGCACTCAACGATGCCAAGGATATTGTGATAATAGGAGGAGGCTTTATCGGTGTGGAGTTCGCTGACGAGTGCAAGAAAGGCCGCGATTGCAATGTCACTATCGTGGAGTTGCTTCCCCATTGTCTGCAGCTAGCTTTGGATGAAGAGTTCTGTATCGAGGCCGAGAAAGTACTCAGCGATAGAGGCATTCAACTGCTTGTGAACAGCAAAGTCGAAGCAATACTCGGTGATAATCAGGTTAGCGGAGTCAGGTTATCAGGGGGACAAGAGTTAAAAGCTGATATGGTCGTTGTCGGAGTGGGAGTTGTGCCAAACAACGAACTAGCCAAGAAAGCTGGGCTTGAAATAGGGCCAGGAAAGGCAATTGCGGTGGACCGATATATGCGCACCACTACAGATCCAGACGTCTTTGCCTGCGGCGACTGCGCAGAAAAGGTCTCATTCTTTAGTGGTAAGCCAAGCCGCCTTATGCTCGCATCTATTGCCTGTACCGAGGCACATATAGCTGGAGCTAATCTCTTTCATACGCGCTATAAGAATCCAGGAGCGGTTGGCGTTTTCTCCACCATAATCGGTGAGCGAGCTTTTGCCTGTGCTGGTTTAACAGAAAGAGCAGCAAGACAAGAAGGTTATGATGTTGTACTGAGTGAATCAACTGCTCCGGATACACATCCGGGGGGTATGCCGGGGTCGGTCTCAACAAAAGTAAAGCTATTATTCTCCAAGGATAATGGGGAATTACTTGGTGGCGGAATCTCAGGAGGCAAGAGCACCGGCGAGATAGCCAATGTCATTAGCGCCTGTATCCAGAGTAAGATGACTGCTTATGACGTTTCCCTGTTTCAAATGGGCACGCACCCTGCCTTGACAGCATCGCCGATAGTCTATCAGTTGGTAAATGCGGCAGAACTTGCTGTCAAAGCTATATAGGAATTAATGATTCGGAGGGATGATGCCAATCTATGATTATAAGTGCCAAGACTGTGGCGAAATCTCGGAGATATTTCTCCACGGAGTAGATAATGCTAAATCTATAGCTTGCCCCGTCTATGGCAGCGAAATGATGGAAAAACTTTTTTCTGCCTCTTATCTACTGCAAACTGAGACAAGAGCGCCAGGTAAAACTTGCTGTGGCAAAGCAGAACGCTGTGAAACGCCGCCATGCTCTACAGGTGATATTTGTTCGAGGAGGTAGAAAGTGAATAAAGTTGTACCCAAACTGGTTTGGAGGAGACAATGAGATACGCAATTCCCATAACAGACGGCAAAGTAGCTGCTCACTTTGGCCATTGCAGCCATTTCGCCTTATTTGATGTTGATGAGGCGGCTATGACAGTTGTGAGCAAGGAGACCATACCGTCGCCAGGCCATCAACCTGGGCTTCTTCCTGCATGGCTGGCTGAAGAGGGAGTTTCCGTTGTCATAGCTATTGGCATGGGTTCCAGGGCCCAAGCGATTTTCAACGAGAATCAAATTGAAGTTGTTATTGGAGTGCTTGGTGATGACCCTGAGAAGGCTGTTCTGGATTATATAAAAGGCGGGTTAGCAACAGGCGATAATATATGTGACCATTAAGGCAAACGACAAAAAGGAACCAAAACAAAATCATTTTCCAGCGATAGCAATTTGGACCCTGGGAGGTAATTAAAGAGGCGAAATAGGGAACAAATGATTATTGTTGGGCTGACAGGGAGTGTGGGCACGGGCAAAAGCACGGTAACCAATTTTTTTAGAGAACTGGAGGCTTATATAATTGATTGGGATGAGCTGGCTCGAGAGGTAACCCGTCCTCACTTAAGGGCTTGGAAAGAAATAGTAGAGTATTTTGGAAAAGACCTCTTAAATGAAGACCTGACCATAAATCGGCAGAAGCTGGCTGAGATAGTATTTTCCGACAAGGAAAAGGTGGCGAAGCTAAATCAGATAGTTCATCCCGAGGTGTTTAAGGAAGACGAAAGAATTACAAATGAGATCAAAATTTTTGACCCCAACGCTCTAATTATTAAGGACATTCCATTACTGTTTGAGCTTACTCGCCCTACGTTTGTGGATAAAGTAATCGTTGTTTCTGCCAGTGAACAAACTCAATTAAGACGATTAGAAGAAAAGGGGATGAATCGGGAGGATGCCCAAAGCAGGATAAAGTCCCAACTTCCTCTTGAGGAAAAGATTAAATCTGCCGATTTTGTTATTAATAATGATGGTCCGCTTGAAGAGACAAAGAAGCAGGTAGAGGAAATATATTCTTTGTTAAGGAAAGGAGAGCAACATGGAAAGCAAAGGTAAGTGGGAGACCTTTTACCAGCAGGAGGTGATTTGGTGAATCAAATCGATGCAAAATTAGAAGAAGCACTGAATAAAGTGCTTGTCCCCGGGACAATGCGTAGCCTGGTACAGATGAACCTGGTTCGAAGCACGGAAGTTAAGGATGGCAAGGCGAAAATAAATTTGGCTTCGACTGCTATCCCTGCCCAGCATCATAGTTGGCTGAAGGACAAAGCAGCGGCAGCGGTTAGCGAGGTTTCCGGGGTGGAAGAAGTAATTGTTGACCTTATCGAAGCCAAGCCCAAAGAACTTAATCAGATTGATAAAATAATAGCAGTCATGAGTGGTAAAGGAGGAGTCGGCAAATCTCTGGTTGCTGGTTTGTTGGCTACCTCTTTTGCTCGGGACGGAAAGGACGTGGGCATACTTGACGCTGATATCACTGGCCCCAGTATCCCTAAGATGTTCGGTTTAAATGCTCGCCCCAGCGGTAGCGAGACAGGTATTTTGCCCATATTATCGAGGGCTGGAATTGAAATTATGTCCATGAACCTGCTTTTGCCTAGTGAGGATGAAGCGGTTATCTGGAGAGGTCCCCTCATGTCTAAAGCTATCACGCAATTCTGGGAGGAAGTTCTTTGGGGCAAGCTGGATTATCTGGTAATAGACCTGCCCCCGGGCACTGGAGATGCCCCATTAACGGTGCTGCAGGCAATACCCATCTCAGGGGTAATAGACGTTTTTACTCCGCAGGAGTTGACGGAGATGATAGTTAAGAAGGCAATAAAGATGGCACAACAGATGAATGTTCGAGTTTTGGGAGTAGTAGAGAACATGAGCTATCTCGTATTGCCTGACACAGGTAAGAAGATGGAAATTTTCGGTAGGAGCAAGGGGGAGGAAATGGCCAAGGCTTCCGGAGCTCCTCTTTTGGGGACGTTGCCTATTGACCCGGAGTTAGCCAGGTTGTGTGACCAGGGAGAAATTGAGAGGTATAGCTCAGATGCTGTGTCTGAGCTTTTTGCCAATGTGGTCGCAGTTCTAAATGGGAAGAGTGAAGGGTAGCTATACGCGGTCAGGCACGTTGGTCTGGCCCGTGAAATCCTTTTCTAGAGGAGTAGAGAAAATGGCAGAAGAATCTGATGACTCGTTCAAAGAACTGGAGCAATCCGTCATGGAGGATATGAAAAGGGTCTACTCAGAGAAAATGATTGACCATTTTCTCAATCCCAGAAATCTGGGTGAAGTTCCCGCCCCCGATGGATTTGGCAGGATAATTGGTCCCTGTGGAGATACTATGGAAATATGCCTTAAGGTGAAAGATGGCAAGGTTATAAATGCTTCCTTCTGGACCGATGGCTGTGGCCCTAGCATTGCCTCGGGCAGCATGATTACCGAGATGGCTAAGCGAATGAACATCAACGAAGCTCAAAGGATTAGCCAGCATGATGTCTTAGCTGCTCTAGGTGGGCTGCCTGAGGAAAGCGAGCATTGTGCTCTTTTGGCGGCCAATACGCTGAAAGAAGCGATTAGAGACTACCTGGCCTTCAAGAATGAGCCCTGGAAAAGAGCTTATAGGAGTTGAAGGCTCCACCGGGTTCGAAAATGAGAGGAATACATTTACAAAATGTCTTTTACCAAAGGGATGTAGAAATTGTTTCTTTATACCCTTCACTTTTGACTGAAGCGATGGCCAAATTTCTATTTGGAATTTCTTAATTCTTCCCTAAATTTTCGATTTTAGCCAAGATATCATCAACTTTTTGGGATAATGCTCCCACCTCTTTTCTTAATGATGCTGGAGAAGGAGAGGGGCCTGCTCTTTGAACCAGAACGGGCTGATAGAATTCATATCTATAGCTGGAAGCCGGAGCTTGCACTCCAAGAATTTCACTTATTCTATAGCCTACCCAGGGATTCTGCTGGCAGGCAAAAGGTGATGCCTTCCCTCGCGCCACTGCTCTGGCAAATTGCCCACAATTACCATACCCACAAAGGCCACAATTAAGCTTAGGCAAAGCCTCATAGATATTTCTTATTTTCTCCTTATTAATGTTTGCCATATTTTCTCCTTATACTCTTCCCTGTAATTCGATCAATAATTGTCTTCAACTTCTGCTTCTTGCAAGCTAGCGCCGTTTTATCAGAGATTACCGGGGGTATTTAGCCAAGCACATCTATCAATCTTTGTACAGGAACTGCCACTTGATCCTCTTGAACGTGAGGTGAATAACAGCTATCAATCTGAACCAGTTTTTGGAGCGGCATTCTGTTGGCTATAGCAACGGCAAGCTTGTCAATTGTTCCGGATACTATCTCTTCGGAGATCAGCTGAGCTCCTATCAACGTCTGGGTTTTGGGCTCAGCGATAAGCTTATACCAGGCTGGCTTGCCCCCCCTCGGTTCTCTCAGATAAGGGGTATTAACCACGGTAGATATTGTCTCTATCCCTTTCTCTCGAGCCTCCTTTTCAGTAAAACCTACAGCACCCACCTGGTAATCGAAAATCTTGGTTATGAAAGGCATGACCGTGCCCCCATAAAAAAATTTATTGCCAAGGATTGCGTTTCTTCCTGCTATGTAGCCAGTTCGAACCGCATTGGTAGCTAATTGATGCCGCCGCTTGGAACTTATGATCATGTCCCAATTCTCCATACAATCCCCAATGGCATAAATATCGGGATCGCTTGTTTGGAGATATGGGTTGACAACTATAGATCCTGTCTCTCCTATCTCGAGGCCCACCTTTTGGGCTAACTTCACATTGGGTTCTGCCCCAGTGCCAAAAAAGATGAAATCTATCTCTACCTCTCGATCAGAAAGAATCACATACTTCTTTCCGTTCTTGCTGCTTATTCTCTCAATCTTGGCAGGCATAATTAACTCTACACCTCTTTCCAAAAGAACCTGCTTTAACTTCTCGGCTATATCTTCGTCCAGATGGGCACGCATTATATTCCGCCTGACCAACAGGTAAACCTTGCCATATCCCCTTGCTTTTAGAGCATCAGCTATCTCAAGTGCAATAAACCCCCCTCCGATGATAGCTGCACTGCTATGTTTTACAATCGCATCCCTTAAAGTTCTGCCATCCACTATATCTGTACTCAGGGAAAACTCGTTTCTGCCGTCCAACCCAGGAAAGGAAGGGATGATTGGGGTAGTGCCCAAGGCTACGATTGCTTTATCATAGTTATATTTTTCCCCATTAGCAACGATTTTTTTCCCATCCCTTAGAATATCAGTGACTTCAGTGTTTAAGTGGAGTGTTATATTTCTCTTTTCATAAAACGGTGTAATGCGGTAGCCACGATATAGATCCTCCCATTTGCTGATAGTCCCGCTTAGGACCAAAGGAATTTCACAGGGGTTGCATCCGAGTTCCTTTCTTTTATTAAAGACATCGATTTGAACCTCGCTACTCAGACGCCGGGTTTGTAGTGCTGCTATTGCCCCAGCATCTCCGGCACCGATAATACAGACTTTCATACTTCCTCCTTTGTTTCGTTTTTTTCTAAGCGGTTCTTTGGCTGCCTCCGTGTAATTCAATCAATAGTTGAGATAACCTTCTCATTAATTCTTTCATCTCTCAAGCTACCTGCAGTAGGATGAACCTTGATAAAAAGAGTCTGCCTCAGCTAGAACGCGATCGCCACAGACGAAGCATTTCTATATCAAAGTTACCTTTCGGTAAAGCCTCAGCGATTTTCCGTTTCAATTCTCGTGTTTACGCTGTCCTTCCATGCTTATTTGCACCTCCCTCCACCTTTGCTAACTACGTTCCTCTTTTATCCAAATCCTATGCATTTCTTCACCACTCTCCTCAAAGCATTTAAACCCTGTGGAGTCTATCTCTTCCACCTCTATTTCAAATCCTAGCTCTTGGTATTGAGCCAGCCAGTTTCTGAAATGTGCCCCGCCACCAAAATAGACTTTTCTCCATCTGTTTCCTTCCTCATCTGTTCTTTCCTCAACTAATTCTTCCTGAGCCATCTTCTCCCGGATCGTCGTTTCCTGATACGCTTTTCTTTGAGCTATCTTTACCTGAAATATTTTCTCTACGTCATTTTCTTGCCGAGCCATTTCTGCCCTTCCTTCTGAGCGAAAATCATCTCTTCCTAAAATCTAACATCTACGCCCTTTTCAATGTCAACGCGGTTAAGAAGAATCTTCTCTATGTATTCGCCTCCGAGATGAAAATTTGCACTTTCTGTTTCATTTTCGATTGTTTAGAATAACTTCTAGCCCCGGTCTTTGTAACTGGTTTCTATTGTCTCTTCTGGTCTCAACACAATGTGTTTTTTATCCTCTTCGTTGTTTTTCTGTTCCACTATCGAATCCATGCTGTTACGGACAGCCAGAATCGCATTAGTGATAGTGTCTGTCCTTACCACTATGCAGACAAATTTCTTAAGTAACCTCGGAAGATTGGGGCCAAATCTTCTGCCCACAAGAACATCCACGTTTTTCAGAACAGAAGATGTAGCCTTGGCTTTCTCTGGATCTCCATGTTTTATAGATTCATCCCCCTGGAACTTCACATTCTCTCTTCGTTCGACAAGCTCTTCTTTGCCATTTGAGAACCTGTAAACATAGAAATATTTCGCCATGCCTACATGATCATTGTTCAAGTTCTCACCATCATCCGTCCCAAAAGCTACCAAGAGTTCCATCATTTATTTCTCTTTTAACGGGTAATTCTTCTCACCCGCATATATCGGTACTTCAAGCTGGTTCTCTGGGGGCACTAGGGGGCAGGTGTAATTTTCGCTGTACACGCACCATGGATTGTATGCTTTATTAAAGTCGAGAATCCATTTCCCCTCGGCAGTCTGATCTCTATCAGGTTCAAGATCGAGATAGCGTCCCGCACCATATGTTTCCTTTCCAGAAGTTGCGTCTCGGAAAAGAATAAACAGCCTCTCTTCTGCAGGATCGTTTTTATAGGCCTGAATTGCTTGCTCTCTGTCGCCGACATTGAACCGAAACTCACCCCATTGTAGGAAATCTCGCTCCTGACCCTTCGTGTAAGCCATCCTTACTGCCCCCTTTTCTTCATGCTCATGAAGTTCGAGTTCAAATCTATAAGTGGGGTCGGGGGGGAAATAGGCAAGTCCTCCAAAGCGCGTGCGGTCTTTGGCAGGTATGGGTGATTGCCAGTGTTCAGCAAAGAATCTATCTTTCACTTCACGCTCTTGTTCAAGGCCCTCTTTCCATTCCGAGATTTGCATGATAGATTCACCTCCTTCTTTCCGAGTGTTTTTACTTGAACCTGGCTAGTTTCTCCTCCATCCTCTTCCCATCGCTCTTCCGTCCCTTAGCCCTCTGTCTAAGCCTCTGCCCATTCCTCTGCCTGGTTCTGGATTGATTGGAGGGAATTCAGTTTTTCCATAGCCAGAGCCTGCGACGGTTTCTCCTTGAATATGTAGAATAGAAAAAACCCTCTCTGTTTTTTCGCTGCCACAATTGGGGCAATTCACTTGTTCATCCAGCTCTGAGAAACGACGAAAAACTTCAAACACCTTTCCACATTCTGTGCCTTTATAATCATAGGTAGACATAGTTTCCTCTTTCATTCAGGTTGTGAGCATAAATATATTCGCACTTTTCAAAATTATTGCCCATCTTCAGGTCATCCAAAGAGACGCTTTGCACCTGAAATTCCAATCCTTGAAGATACTGGACAAGTTCCTCAACCGACTGACCTAGTTGCTTCAAGAAATCGTGGTGGATCTCACAAAATATCTTGACTTTATTTTCCCAAAGGGTTTTTTGGGCTCCCTTGAGGACCAATAGCTCACTCCCTTCACAGTCCATATTAATCAAATCTATTCTTTCTATCTTCTCCTCACTTAAGAATCTATCTATGCTTGTAGTGGAAACTTCAAATTTTTTAGCTCCTTCTCCAAAAACGATTCCGCTTGAGAGTCCTTTTTGATAAAAAGGCGCTCTCCCTGCCTTATCAGTCACTGCCAGTTCATAAACCTCAACATTTCCTAATCCGTTAGAAGATACATTGTCCTTAAGGACGTTGAAATACTCAGGCACTGGTTCAAACGAGTAAAGCTTACCTCCCCTTCGTATTTTCCTTGCTGCGGTCACGGTCGTGATGCCCACATTCGCGCCAATATCGATGACGTTCATGCCTTCTTTGACAATTGATTCCAAGAATTTTACCTCTCCTGCTTCATGAGGATTATCTTTTAGAAAATTCTTGAAGCCAGGTGAATCATAAAGAAAAAGCTCTATTTCCATTCTTAAATACCTTAAGTCCGCTTGTTGCTTCTTACAACAGAAACACCTCCCGGCGTTAGATCAACCCTATTACCTTCTATTTGTATAAAATATGAACTCTTAAGGAAGTTGAGATGATATCTCAGTGCAGGTCCCGTAACGCCTACCCTTTCAGAAATTTCATCTATTTCTAAAACTCTTTCCTCTAAAACGTTTAAAATGCTTCTTCGAACGGGATTTTTTATGGCTTCGAGAGAACATGCACCTCCCGCAGAGCCTTTCCCTTCCACTAACTTGCTAACTAATTCTTGCATCCACCTCATTGCTTCCTCTTCAGTCATTTCTCTAGGGTCTCGTCGAGTAGAATCCATTTCAACCTTCCGCTCAATAAACATCGTCTAGATACATCGTTCTATCTCATTTCTTTTTGTTACTCTGCTTTAACTCTTGCTTTCTTTTTAGATTCCAGCATATCAGCAATTTCCTTGATACCCTCGACATCCATACTAAATTCGTTACCAGCTAAACCAGAGATAAATATCTCTTTACTTTCTGGAATAATAGCTACCACCTTCTCTCTATCTATTGAATTCAAGAGGAACTCTTTTGTTTCTTGGTCAGCAATCCGATTCAATATGTAATAGACAGGCTTATCAACTTGCCGGCCCAGTTCAGATATCTTCTTCGCTAGAAGGATCGATTCCTGAGAAGGATCGATAATAACAAGGAGTATATCCACGCCTGTCTCTATCCCTCTTCCAAAGTGCTCTATTCCAGCGTCGGTATCTGCAATCAAGAATTCTCCGTCCCCTAAATCGACGATTTCCAAAAACTTTGAAGAAAGAGCATTGATTGGACAGGCGCATCCTTCACCGAATTCGTATATTTTGCCCATTGATAAGAGTTGGATATTCCCTTTCTTGGCTAAATAATCTCCGGGCAAGTCATCTAATCTCCATTTATTTTTCATCTCCTTAGTTTTTTCAAATAGAAGTTTTTTGCCCCCAAAGTAGTTCATAAAATCGGCAGGTTTTTCCATTCCTAAACGGCTATGAAGACCAATGTTCGACTCATCGTTGTCAATCACCAATACCTTATTTTTCCTTGCTGCTATCTCTCTGGCCAAAAGAGCCACAACCGTGCTTTTTCCACAGCCCCCTTTACCACAGACTAATATTTTCATTCACTTTCCTCCGTTCATCAGTGTCCTCCCTCGAACCTCCGACGGTTAGAAAATCTGCTGCACGTTCCTCTCTTTTCATCTTCCGCGCCGACCTCCGCCAAAACCCCGGCCCATGCCACGACCGGGACCCATACCTCGGCCTCCACCCATGCGCCGACCTCTACCTAGACCTTGGCCCATACCTCTTCCCATGCCTCTGCCTCCGCTCAATCCAGGCTGGTAAAGCCCAGGACTGGGGGCAAATTGCGCAATTGCTTGTTCAGGAACTCTGGCTCCTATAATTTCACACACTTTAGCAGCCACCTCCGGTCCACCACTAACACATCCATAACATGGTGCCTTTCCTTCGGCTACTGCCCTGGCAAATTCCCCACAGCTTTTGTATCCACATCGCTGATCATCTAATTTAGGCAAGACCTCATAGATTTTCCTTACCTTTTCCTTGATATCCTTTTTATCTACCATTGTTACTTCTCCTGGCTATGCTCAATTCATATCATTCGTATCGCTCTTAAAGGACATGCAGCCGAACAAGAGCCACAGCCTACACACATAGATGCATTATGCATGGGAAAGTCATACGGTTGTTCTTGGAAGAATGCCCTATGTGGGCAAGCATGACCGGCAGCGCAAATGCCGTGGTCGCATCTCTCTGGGTGACACTTATTAAAATTTATTGATGGGACTGGCTTTATAAGCATTTTTCTGTCCTGTTCGCAAAAAGGGATGGCTTGAGTTCGTGGAGAGGCGTTACATCCGAGTTCCTCTCTTTTACTAAAGACATCAAACAGGCTTTCATGCTTCCTGCTTTATTTCATTTTCTCTAGTTTTGCCCCTTTTTATCCCCTTCCCTGTAATTCGATCGATAACTGGGATAACCTCTCATTTGCCTTTTCCATCTCTTGGGCTGCCTGCGATATACTATTGTAAATGGGCTCATCTTCTGCGTTCTTGACTTTCTCCATCCATTTCCTGAATTTCCCACTATCCAGTTTGTTATGCTCCACCCAGGACGTTAAAAGCACTTCAAGCTTGCCCCTTTCATCACTTGGAAACCTTACGATAATCTCCTCGACTCTTGACCGGATCACCTGCTCCGGAACTGCGCCCAGGATTTCGTCGACTTGCTGGCCATCAACGAAATACTTCTGCATGGGTATGCTCATAATCTGATATTTCGTTGCTGCACGTTGATTTTCATCCACATTAATCATGCAGAATTTAAATCTACCTTCATATTCCTCTGAGAGCTTCTCGTATATAGGTATAACCATCTTGCATGGGCCACACCAGGGTGCCCAGAAATCGACCTCTGTAGGAAGGTCTGAATTCAGGACCTCCTCCTCAAAATTTTGATCCGTGATGTCTATTATTTTACTCATGCTACCTCCTTCTGATTGATTATTAAGCTGTAACTATAGTAGAGACATATCGTGCTTTCCTGAAATTCAGGATTCTGCGCTTTTTAAAATTCTTGTCATTATAATTAAGCGTCTGTGGACTCTCTTTTTCCAAGCGAAAGTCTGCATTTTTTATCTCATCCGCGGTCCCTGGCTCTACCAGGTTTGGCCAGACTGAAATAGAGACAAAGGCGGCGGGTTTCATGATTCTGTAAATCTCACCCAGCAGTCTTCTTCTATCCTCTGCCTGCGGGAAATAGAAAGAATGAAAGACATCGAACAGGAGAACCACATCTACAGACTCATCAGCTAAGTCGATTTCCAGTTTCCCCGATGTCTCCATTCTTTTTATATTTTTCAAACCCGCTGACTCCGCTTTTTGCATCAGTTCATCCAGAGCTTCATTATCCTTATCCAAGGCGTACACTCTTCCTTGCTCATCGACTATTTTGCCAACCGCAATGGTATATGTTCCAGAGCCGCAGCCAAAATCCAGTACAGTGTGTCCTCTCTTAATCCCTATCTGCTGCAACATTTCAAGGGCTCGTGATTCTAGTTCCATTTCCAACCTCTTGAACATACTTAAAAGCGGACATGGCAGCAGTGACGCCATCTCCAACAGCAGCGGAGACCTGGCGAGGTGAGTTCCTGCGTATGTCTCCGGCAGCGAAGACGCCGGGAGCCGAGGTAGCCATCGTCTCATCAGTGATGATATATCCAGCATCATCAAGATCTACAATTTTGAAAAAACTCCGGCTATTGGGCATGAGCCCTACGGCAACAAAGACACCAGCAACCTCCAAAATGGAGTGCTGCCCTGTTTTAACATTGCGTAGTTTGAGCCCGCTTAGCAATTTCTCTCCCAGGATTTCTTCTACCACAGTGGTCCAAATGAACTCCAGCTTGGGCTGGGCAAGTGCCCGCTCTCGAAGCACTTTTGCTGCCCTGAGCTGGTCTCGTCGATGTATTACATAGACCTTCTTAGCATGCCGACTCAACTCCATGGCATCAGTGATGGCGGTGTCACCTCCCCCAACTACCACTACTTCTCGGTCGCGGAAAAGAAAGCCATCACAGGTGGCGCAATAGGAAACGCCATGGCCTGAGAGCCTTTCCTCACCAAGAACTCCCAGCTTACGATATTCCGAACCAGCAGCGATGATTATAGCTGCAGCTTCAAAGCTTCCCTCGGTGGTCGAGACGCTATAAGGTTGTCCTTGGGCAATGCCTGTAACCTCAGCAGTTACAATCTCTAGGCCATATTTGGTGGCCTGTTGGTGCATGAGCGAACCCAGCTCTAAGCCCGAGATGCCTTGGGGAAAACCAGGATAATTCTCCACCAGAGTGGCATTTATTATCTGGCCTCCAACTATGCCACGCTCCACCAGTAGGCTTTTGAGCCCTGCCCGCGAGGTGTAGAGACCGGCAGTAAGCCCGGCAGGACCGCCTCCTATGATGATTACTTCATATTTTGCCATTGGCTCTCTTCCTCCGTAGTTTAGGTAGATGCTGGGGTCGCGCCTGGATGCAACCTGTGCCACTTAGCAAGCAGTTCGTCTCGACTTTCTACATGCTCTGGATCAAGCACAGCGGCATCTACCGGGCATACTTCAACACACTTGGGTGATTCGAAATTGCCCACACACTCAGTACATTTGTCGGGGTCGATTACATAAATCTCCTCCCCCTCTGAGATTGCTTCATTCTGGCACTCTGGTTCACAGGCGCCACAACTGATGCACTCATCTGTAATTTTGTAAGCCATTTATTGACCTCCTTAATTTATTGTTATTTATGCTAAACCTTTCCAGTTCTCTTGCTCCATAGCCAGGAAAGCCAGACGCTCTTCCTGATTCATCTCCGCTATCCTGACTTCGATTTTCGCACCCAGTTTCATTACTGCCTGGTGCAGGCTGTTCACGAGATAGTCCTTGATTGAGACCGGAATAGCTAATAAAGGAAGCACGAGGGTAAGCGTGACCTCATCGTCCTTCAAAGCTATATCCTTGACCATTCCCAGCTCAACTAGCGTGCGATTGATTTCCGGGTGCATCACCTGTCCTATTGCTTGATGCACATCTTCCTCCGAAATATTCCTAGTCATTGTGCCTCCTCTGTTTGTGTTTGGAAGTAAATCCATCCGCCGGCTTGAATTGCCGCCTCGGAGTCTATCTACCTTTTGACACATGGTTACCTGATTACGGCGAGAATATCGCTTCTCGAGATGATTAAGTACTTTCTATCTTCGACTTCAATCTCATCGCCAGTAAATTTGGCGTAAACTACTGTATCCCCTACTTTAATTTTCTCAGCAAGCTCCTCATCTGTTCCAACCTCCACAACCTTACCCCTCCTTGGTTTCTCCTTGGCTGTGTCGGGAAGGATTATACCTGATTTACTTTTGCTTTCTGCAACTTCTTCCGGTTCAATTAAGACCCGGTCTTCAAATGGCTTGATCTGCATCCTAAGAGCCTCCTTTCTTATTTAATGCCCAGTAATTTATCGATTTTCGCCTTATCAAAACCGACAATGGGTCGGTTATTAATTAAAACGACAGGTACACCCATTATATTTCGGCGCTTGAGTTCTCTGGCTCCCTCGGGGTCTTTTTCCACATTCACCTCCCTGAATCTGAACCTTTTCTCTCTTAAATACTCCTTAACTCTGCTACACCAGGGGCACGAGGCTCCGGTGAGAATTATGATCCTTGGCTGACTAGAAGCAGGCATAGCTACCTCTCATTGTTCCATAGGCCCTCATTCGCGGATTATTGACTTTCCCTCCCGGCTTAGCTTTCTTCATTTTACCTGGTTGAAGCTTATCTTGCAGAATCCGTCATTTTGTCGCCCTAAGCAAGCGTAGGTAGCCCCTTAGGAAGAGTTCCTCTTGAAAGCTCGTAAATCCTTGGCTTGAGAGCATTCCTTTCAGGTCAAGCCTGAGAAATTCTGAAGCGAGCTCGCACTCCCCACGGATAAATGCCTGGCGAATGGGAAACCATAGCCTCTCCAGCTTAAATTCACTATAGTCAAAGATGCAAAAGTCGCCCTCAGGCTTCAGGGCTCGGTAAGCATTGCTGATAATCCCAGCCTTCTGAGTATCCTCAAAGCCGTGTAAGGCGAACGAAATGAATACCTTGTCGAACTCCTCCATGTATGTCAAAGGCATCTCAATTCGCTGCTCCTTAAACTCGACATTGGGATATGACTGGCAGCGTCTTCGAGACAAGCGCAGCATTTCCTTGCTGATGTCAAGCCCCAGGATACTGCCCTCAGGGCCTATCTTTTGGGCTATAAAGCAGTCGTTCCTGCCCGTCCCTGATCCAAGGTCCAGAATAGATTGTCCAAGCTGAACGTCCATCTTGTCAACAACCCCCTTAATCAGATGAGGGTAATACCCCAGCGAGATAACATCCATAAAAAGGTCATAGTAGCGGGCTTCCGTTGGACCAACCTCCACCTTCGACCTTAGCGGCGGCAAGATACACCTCTAGCCAAGCATCGCCAGAAACTCATCAGCGTACTTACCGTTCCTTGCGCCCTCAAATATCTCACCTTTCTTTACCATTTCCAATGCCAAGTACTCGCTGGCAGCCATCCCCGCAGAAGCTCCTTCTGAAGCGGAAGTGATAAGATGTCGATGGCCGGGAGTGATTTCACCGCAAGCGAATATCCCCTCCTTATTAGTTCTCATTTGACTATCGACCTTCATAAATTTGCCCTCCATCTCGATCCCCGCTTCCTGTGCCAGTTTAGTATTTGGCTCCGTTCCCACGCAGATTATCACCCAGTCGATTGCTATCTCCTTCTGTTCAGCAGTCTTATTGTTCACCACTACTGCTGCCTCGACCTTATTGTTACCTTTTATTTCCTTGACCTCGGTGTTGTACCAAATCTCGATGCCTTCCTTTTGCAACCTTTTAGTCATGGTAGGGTAAGCCCTCAGCGACTCTCTCCGATGAACCAGGATAACTTTACTAGCTTCGCTCTTGGCTACCAGTGCGCTTTTTGCTGTGCTATTCCCACCGCCTACCACCAGGACTTTTTTCTGAGAAAATTGGTGGTAATCTCGCTTGGCATAATAAGATATGCCCTTGCCGACAAACTTGTCCTCTCCGGGCACACCGAGCTTTTGCATGGTGCTCCCTGTAGCTAGGATGATGGCTTTAGCCTGATACTGGTTCGCCTCAGTGGTTACAAGCAAGTTCTTGGTATCAAGGCCTAGTGCTTTCTCTTGCCTCAACTCTGCCCCCACGCCAGCGGGGGGCAGCGATGTGACTTGCTTCTGCATGTAGTTCATCAGCACTTCGCCATCGTCAGGTGGGAAACCCGGATAATTGGTCACAGTGTAGGCGATGGTGCCCTGTCCACCCACCCAGTTAGCCTCCAGAACTAGCGTGCTCCAACCATCGAACTGGGTAAAGATCGCCGCTGATAATCCGGCAGGGCCAGCTCCAACGATGACCACGTCCCTTTCTTCCATGTTATTCCTCCTTTCACTAGTTGCTGCATCATATATGTATGCGTCGGCTTACAGCATCTTAATTGCCTCCAGAGGGCAGGCCTCAACACATATGGCGCAATCCTGGCAAAAGCCCGGAATGGGATAGGGTAAATCGTATGGCTCCTCTTGCTTCCACAACTTGGTGGGACATTCAAGAACGGCAGCGCAGACTCCCTTGTCGCATCTCTCCGGGTGGCACTTCTCATAGTCCACCGCAACCTTCAGTTTTATGTCCAGCATCTTTCCTTCCTAGCTAGAGTAGTGCCTCCACCTTGGGTCGGATCATGCTTTCGGGAAGAGCGCCAAGACTGGAATCTATGAGCTGACCGTTTCTGAAAAACAGCAGCAAAGGGATGCTCATTACCTGATATCTCACGGCCGTCTGACGATCCTCATCCACACTAAGCTTACAGAACTCGAATTTACCCTCAAATTCATCTGATAGCTTCTCAGTTACCGGGGGAATCAAATTGCATGGCCCACACCACGGGGCCCAGAAATCTACCACCGCGGGTGAGTCGGATTTTAGGACCTCATCCTCGAAATTCTGATCCGTGATCTCTAGCACCATAACGCTCTTCTCCCTTTATAGCTCCTTACATTTATGGCAATGGCCTTCCAAATATAACTCAACCCTAGTCACAGAGAAGTTATTTTTGCGTTGCACCTCTGCTACCAATTTACGAATTAGAGGACTCTCAAACTCGATCACTTGCCCACAGGCTTCGCATACTAGATGCTGATGTTCTCCTAAGCGCTTCATCGCATAGTAGCAGCGTGCCTGCCCCAGATGCCTTTCGTTTATCAGACCTTGTTTCTCAAATACGTGAAGATTGCGGTAAACTGTGGCAAGGCTGATGTTAGGATCCCTCTCGCTGGCTCGGCGGTACACTTCTTTGGCATCTAGATGACTTCCAGCCTCTCGCATAATACTCAGGAGAAGTCTTCTCTGTGGTGTAACTGGCGTGGCTTTTACTCTCGCCTCCTGATTGCGATTGATTCTCATTATCAATCAGTAGTATGGCAGTTCCTTTTCACTTTGTCAAGGCGACGACCAGGCATTGTTTATCAAGCTACATCTCCTTGAAATTGCACGTGGTTTTATTCTATATTACTGAAACCGATGAAAGGAGCTCGAAGAGATGTCCGAGTCTAAAATTCGTGCCTTCGATTCTCTGGCCTGGGCTTACGACTCTTGGTTTGAGCAAGAAGGCAGGCTAATATTTGCCTTGGAGGTTGAAGCTCTGAAGCAAGTCTTACCTCTATTGCCCAAGCCATGGATTGAGATCGGGATAGGCAGCGGCCGCTTTGCTCAAGCTTTAGGCATAGATATTGGCTTGGACCCGTCTAGCGGACTTTTGAAGATAGCCAGAAATAGGGGCGCAAGAGTGCTTCTGGGTCGAGGCGAAGAGACACCGTTTAAGGATGGTTCTTTCGGGGCAATTTTCTTTATTGTTACCTTGTGCTTTGTTGATTCACCCGAGAGAATTTTGAGTGAAGCTGCCCGTCTCCTCAAAAGTCAGGGGAAAGTGGTATTGGGCTTGGTATTGAAGGAAAGCCCTTGGGGCCAACTTTATCAAAGGGAGAAAGAAACGGGCCATCGTTTTTACAGACATGCTACGTTCTATAGCTATGCCGAGGTTGAAATGCTTCTGATGCAAACTGGCTTCTCCATCGAGAAGGTTGCCTCGACATTGTTTCAGAACCCTGGTAAAGTAAATCACATTGAACTACCGCGACAGGGTTTCACTGCTGACGCTGGTTTCGCCGTGATATTGGCGGGTAAAACCACTGTCTAGGAAATAGCATAAAATGGCTGGCTCTATCATTTATGGACCAGTGCCATCCTGGCGGTTAGGAAGATCGCTGGGAATTGACCTTTTATCTCGTAAGGCTAAAACTTGCAATTTTAACTGCGTTTATTGTCAGCTAAGTGAAACTGTTAACCCTGTTACCCGGCGAGGGGAATTTGCATCCCTTGCCCAGCTAACTGAGGAATTAAAGGAAGTGAGGGGCATAGCTGCCGATTATGTCACTTTTTCCGGGACAGGAGAGCCTACTTTAGCTAGCAATCTAGGGCAGGCTATCGAAATAGCAAAATCAACTTTAAATCTCCCTGTAGCAGTCCTGACTAACTCTTCTTTAATGCCCAGAGAGGATGTGCGCCATGACCTTGCCAAGGCGGATGTAGTGGTAGCTACAGTAGACGGTCATACCCAGGAGTTATTTAGACAAATTAATAGACCTGTAACTGCACTTTTGCTCACTGATATACTTGAAGGCATTAAGCTCTTCCGAAGAGAGTTTGAAGGCAAGCTGTGTCTGGAGGTAATGTTCATAAAACTCAATAAGAATTTCGCTGGGGAAATAGCACAGGTAGTAAGGTTGCTTTCGCCCGACCAAGTACAACTTAATACTCCTTTGCGCCCTTGCGCTGTTAAGCCTCTAACCCCATCACGAATGAGTTTTATAAAAGGTGAGTTTGTCAAACTTGGGGATGTAATCACAGTTTATGAAGCATCTAGGCCTGAAGTCACACCGCTGAACTTAAAAGAAACCTTGCGACGAAGACCAAAAGTCTAAATAAGTTATGTTAAAGGTAAACAAGGAACCCTGCTTGAGTTGTGAGCTATGTGGCTAATGATATAATTTGAAAAATTGATAGCTTAGTTAGTAAGGCTTGGGGGATGAGGAAAAGGCATAGCTAGGGGTTCTCTATTCCATTTTCCCATTTTGCTTAGAACTGGATTTCAATACCATCCATGGTTAATTCCTCATCTGTAACCGACTTTAATGGGATAGGAGCGTTTACATCCATTCCTGGCTCGTATTTGAAGATATCGGCAAGCTCCCTGTTCAGCATAAAGGTAAGCCGGGCAAGGGGAATTTCCATGGAGCAAGCGTCTTGACACTGGCCACAATTCACACAGGAATCCATGACATGGACAATCCTTATCATAGGGAACATGATATCGGGTGGAATTTCTCCGGGAGGTATCATTCCCCTGTCTGCCTCAAGGATGCAGTCTTTACAGTAGCATATAGGGCAAGCATCCCGACAACCATAGCACTTGATGCAGCGACTGAACTGCCCGAACCAATAGTTGAATTTCTCCTCAGTGCTCATGTCCCTAAGAAAGGCAAAATCCTTCTCCTGCCGTTTCCTGGCCCTGTTGATTTCTTCCTTGTCCTTTTTCTTCCGAGTTTCTATCGCTGCACTATCAGGCTTTTCCACCTTGATATATCCCGCTTCAATGGCTTTTTCGATGAAATCAGCCCCCTTTTCAGAGCAGACCTCGACAAAAGTCGCCTTTTTGCCCTCTGTGCCCCATTTGCCACAGGCTATATCTGCCATAATGGGTATGTTGACGTCGCACCTGCGACAGTTCTCCCTTCTTCCATATCCCTTTTCCTCAAGCTCGTCCAAATCTTTCTCTTTTTCAGTGCCATCCTTCAGCGTGATAGTTAATTTGCCTTCTTCTATGTCTTCTCCCACGACATCAGCGGGATCCACCTCGAATATTTCACGGAACATCTGCTTTGCAGCCGCCGATGGGAGTGTGCCGGTGCAATTAAGACCAACAAGAATGAGATTCTCCATTTTGATCTGAGCCCTTTTAACCAGCTCGATAATGGCCCTGGCATCGCAGGGCTTGCAGACTACAGCTATTTTCATGTCGAAGGCGCCGTTCAGGTATTCCTTGAGAAATCGGGCAATATTAGGGGAAACGCAATGCAGCGACCCCGCTGTCTCTATCACTGCCTCCGGGTCAGTTATCAGCACAGGGATGCCATCATATCTATCGCCATCCCTGGCCTTTACCGCTAGCACGGCATCCACCATTTTGCTCTCCAGGGCAAATTTGAGGAGTGAGGTAACTGCACCGCCACATTCAGCCCTTTTTAAGGTTTCATCATCAGAAGACTGAGCAAGATACATATCTCCTTTCATTACTTTACCTCCCTCGATGATCGCTCTTTAATTCTCCTCGGCTTTGGCACTTTTCAGAACTCTAGATGTGACTCATTTTCAGCCCCATTTCGGTTTATCGCTTCACCTTCATTCTGACAGCACAGACTTTGGTTTCAGCACATTTGGCACTGGGGTCTAAGGCTGATATTGTCAGCACATTGGCAAGGGATTCAGCAAAGTGGAAGGGGAGAAATAATAGTCCTGGCGGCACCGTATCAGTGAGTCTGGCTTCAATTTCAATTCTGCCTCGCCTTGTCTCCAGAGTAAGCATATCCTTGTCTTTTATCCCTGCCTTAGCGGCATCCTCGGGGTTCACCTCAACAAAACCGCGGCGAACCTCATCATTCAGCTTGGGCGTCCTGCGTGTCATAGTTCCGGTATGATAATGGAAAATGCTTCTCCCTGTGGTCAGAACATAGGGATACTCGTCGTCAGGTAATTCCGCTGGAGGCTTAAACTCCACAACCTGGAAATGCCCCAGACCATCAGGGGTGTTGAATTTCTGCAGAAACATAGTGGGGGTGCCGGGATGATCTTCTGAAGGGCATGGCCAGTGAATCCCTCCTATCGTCTTGCCCAGCCGTTCATAGGTTATACCTTTATATTGGGGAACACAGTTTCTTATCTCCTCAAATATCTCTTCGCTTGAAGAAAAATCAAATTTATCCTTGTAGCCCATTTTCTCCGCCAGGCTGCATATAATCCACCAGTCAGGCTTGGCCTCGCCAGGCGGGTCAACAACCTTGTTTATCTTCTGTACTCGTCTGTCTATCCAAGTATGAGTAGCCTGCCTCTCTACCCAGGTCGCTGCAGGCAATACTACATGCGCAAGCTTAGCTATCTCAGTGGGAAATATATCCTGAACCACTATGAAACTAGCCTTTTCTAAAGCCTTCTTTACGTTATTCACATCGGGCACTGCCAACGTCGGGTCTCCACCCACAATATAGAGGTAAGGGCATTTGTACAGCATGTCTATATAGGTAATCCCCGGCTTTGTAGGCAGGTTCTCTACTCCCCAAGCCTGTTCAAAAAACTTTGCTGTCTCTTCACCAACGCGCTTGAATCCAGGATAGAAAACACATAGACAACCCATATCGCCACTGCCCTCGCCATTTATCTGCCCTCTCATTGAGTTTATGCCACTCCCAGGCTTGCCAGCATGCCCGCAGAGAAGAGCTAGGTTAGCATGATTCCTGACATTGTCGGTGCCAACATAATGCTGCGACACACCTTGGTCATAAAGGATGCAACCCCTCTCTGCCTTGGCATAGGTGATTGCCGCCTCTCTAATCTTTTCCAGCGGCACCCCGGTAGTTTCCTCTGCCTGCTTCAAATCAATTTTGGAGAGAAAACTGCGCAGTTCATCAACCCCGGCCGTCCTTGCGGCAATGAACTCTTTGTTCTCGAGCCCTTCAGCTAGGATAATGCTCATCATGGCGTTTATCAGGGCAGCATCAGTGCCTGACCTTAATTGTAGGTGAATATCAGCCAGATGCCTTGCCGTGGCAGTCTTCCTGGGGTCAGTATAGATAACCTTAGCTCCCTTGGCTTTGGCTCGGAATACCCTTCGAGCTATCAAGGGGAAGGTCTCTTGAATATTAACGCCGGCGAGAAAGATGCAGTCGGCAAGCTCAATCTCAGGCTGAGAGGTCTGCATTGCCCCTGAGCCCATGGCGGGAATTAGGGCAGCCGCTGCAGGAGAATGGCACAGCCTGCCGCAATACTCCACATTATTGGTCCCCATTACCACTCGGGTAAACTTCTGCATCACATAGGCATCCTCATTGCTATTTCGACATGAAGCGATAAAGCCAAAACTCTCCGGGCTGGCTTCCTTCAGCTTGGAGGATACTAGGTCAAGAGCTTCATCCCAGGATGCCTCGTGAAGAGCGCCATTCTTCCTCACCAGTGGCATTTTCAGCCTGTCTTCGCTGTAGAGGAACTCGTAAGCATTCTTGCCTTTAGGGCAATTCGCCCCCTGGTTTACAGGGTGCTCTTTCCACGGCTCCTGTCCAATTATCTTGCCATCTTTGACTACGAGATATATTCCACATCCGCAGCTACAATAGGGACATATAGTGGGTACATATTCAATGCTCATTTTTGCCTCCTGTTAAGCGGACTGGGACCAAGATTTTTTATGGTTTGGGTAAAACTCTTAATCGTCTCAACCACCTTTAGTGCTTCAGATGCCCCAATCCATTCCAGCCTCAGCCTATCGCTATCAATGCCCACAGTCTTAAGGAAAGGCTTCAACCCCACCACCCTCCGCCTAGCATTCAGATTACCTTTTGTATAATGGCAATCCCCGGGATGACAGCCACAGACCAGAACACCATCAGCCCCAAGGGCAAAAGCCTTTAATATAAAGCGGTCGCTTACCCCACCGGAGCACATCACCCTTATTATCCTGATATTTGGAGGGCATTTGAGCCTGCTCACTCCGGCAAGGTCAGCGCCAGCATAAGAGCACCAATTACAAAAGAATGCCACTATCTTGGGCTCAAATTCGTCCATGCCGCCTCCTTGCTTTGTTCGATTTCTGTGGTATGTAGTCCGCCTATGGTAAAATAGAAAGCGAGGAAATTTAACACAAGAGGCGATTATACCCTAGATGGGTATGGAATTGCAAGGATATAATGGTTGAAGAAACGATATCAAAAGAAGTTTTGTTGAACCGATTGAAAAGACTTGAGGGGCAAGTTCGGGGCGTTGAGAAGATGATCGAGGATGGGCGTGACTGTGAGAGCATTGTTACTCAATTGGGGGCAGTGCGCTCGGCAATTGAAGGTGTTGGGGCGCTTCTGCTTAGAAATTATATGAAGCTTTGCTTTGATAACAAAACACCCGAATGTTCTGATATTGAGTCTCTGGAGCGGGCTATTGCTATCTGGAGTCGGGTTCATATTGGGGATAAAACTTAGGGGATGAAAAGGGTGGCTATGAATCAGGTTAGCACTGTGGGAAATAGCAATAGTCGTTTCAAGGGGTCTTTTTCCCGGTAGCAATGGTTGAGTCTAAGGTTCGTGTTTTTAACTATTTGGACTCAGATTATGATGCTTGGTTTGAGGAAGAAGGACGATTGATATTTGCCTCATTAGCGGGGCTTAAGCAATCTAATGGAAGAACAACATAGCCTGGAATTGAAGTCCATTGGGATAATTCATTCTCATTACAAGAATAAGGGGAAAGCCCCTTATCAGGGCTATAAAAGTGAAGAGATTTCTCAGATAGAGCTATTTAAGGAATTCGAGGAAGGCTTAAAAAGCATTGAGGGATTTTCTCATATTATCGTCATCTATTGGTTTCATAAGTCTCAGGGATACCATCTGTTGGTTAAAACGCCCTGGGACGATAGTTTACACGGTCTCTTCACTACCAGATCACCGCATAGACCTTGTCCCCTGGGGTTGACTGTCGTGGAGCTGGTTGCCAGGGAAAAGAATATCTTAAAGGTGAAGGGGCTAGACGCCATAGACGGCACCCCTCTTTTAGATATCAAGCCCTATGTTCCTTCAATAGACGAAAAGCTGCCTATCAAATCTGGCTGGTTTGAAGGCAAGCTGGGAAAGGAAATAAGCTGACAGCAACCCACATCTCCATACTGCTAGCCGCAGGCGCAGGTGCTGGTTTTGCCAGCGGACTGCTGGGAGTTGGTGGCGGGTTCATCATGGTTCCCATCAGCCGCTGGCTTATCCTGGCTATGGGTATCTCTCAAGACATTGCCATAAAAATAGCCATCGGGACAAGTTTGCTGGTGATTTTTCCTACGGCCATAAGTGGCACCTGGAGACATAATAAGAAGAAGGCAATTCGCTGGAAAACCGCCTTAACCTTAGGCTCCTGTGCCCTGGTCGGGGCCGTGGTTGGAGCTACTCTGGCAGCTCATCTTCCTGGTGAAATACTGGAGATAGGCTTTGGAGGACTGGTTCTGGCCGTTGCTTTATGGATGGGTTTGGGATTAATGCCAAAGTTGAGAAGAGGGGATGAAGAGCCACGGGAGAATTTCAGGCTTGTGGCGGCTTGCGGCTTCCCAATAGGCATGGTAAGCGGGTTGACCGGGCTTGGTGGCGGGGCATTGATAGTCCCTATGCTGGTATTAGCGTTAAATTTTCCCATGCACATTGCTGTGGGAACATCGGTGGCTTCAATAATATTTACCAGCCTGGGTGGTACTGCTGGTTATATCGTAAATGGACTCGGAGTATCTGGCCTGCTCCCTCATTCAATAGGCTATGTAAATTTGCCCATATGGCTATGCCTGGCAGCTACCAGCATACCCCTGGCTCCGCTTGGAGCCCGGGCAGCACATGCCCTGCCGGCGAAACCACTAAGGTATATCTTTATTGCTTTTATGGTCTACGCGGGCCTGGAGATGATTGGCGTTTTTAACTAGATACAGGGCATTGAGCCCTAAAAAGCACCAAAAATCGGCGGTATGGTCGCCCTTACTGGACTACCAGAGTACGCTACATATGGGTTTTAGAAACTCGAACCGGGCAGAGTAAAGGCAGCCGAGGAGCAGTACCCCCAGAATTATCAGTATTGTGGCACCTACTGGCCTGGAATACTTCGCATATCGGTCTCCCAGGTTTGAAGTCAGAGCAAAAGCGGCTGTGCCGAAGATAATGAGGTCGTCAAGCATAAAAAATAAAACATACAGCAGGATGTAGCTATAGTATTGGAAGGTGGTGAGACCAGCTAAGGATAGAACACGAGTGAAAACCGCCGGAACTGCCGCTGAACAGACGAATTCGACAGAATTTACCATAAAGGCCAGAGCTATAATTCCCGCTATCGTTCCCAGAGTTATGGGGGAAGACACAATCTTCTGTATTCTGGTCATCGTCTTTTTTCGGGATTCCTCGTCTGTAACTTCACAGACAATAGCGCCTTTTGTCTCTATCACTTCCCTTATTTGCAATATCCCTCCACCCAGAGCTACCAATCCAATCACAGTTGTCACTGGCTTGACGTAGCCGATGAACAGGAAAGCATTGAGCCACGCTGTCATGAACAGGAAATACAGGATACCTGAAGCTAAAACAAAAGAGCCGACAATCAGCCATATTCTTTTCCTATCTCTCAAGGTCGCTATCAGGGATATGAGGTAAACAAGTACCCACATAGCACAGGGGTTGAAGCCGTCCACAAGACCCAAAATTACAGCCAAAGCCGGAAGCGAATAATCCTCAAGTACAATTTCCCCTATGATGGGCAATACGATTTTATGTCCGGGTTCTTCACCTGCCGGCGGCGGGCAGTTCCCCGCTAGACATTGTTCCAAGGCTTCCTCAATCGCTCTGCCCGTTGTTTCCTCGGATTCCCAACCACCAAATACTTGATTCCCGAAGATTGTTATGGGAAAGTCTGGCTCGTCTTCTATCCCTAGCTCTGCAAGCTTCTCAGACAATAGGGCACTTCCTGCAGGTGTAGTGGCGTCGTGTTCAATAATTTGAATTGAAGGGTATGTATTGGCTAACTTTTCATTAAATGGCTCTTGTTTCTCACAGTGTGAACAGCCGGGGATATGGAAGAAATGGACCTCAAAACCTTCATCGGTACTTGACGTTCCCTGACTCGTGAATCCGATGACTATTCCTAGGATTATCAGGGATATAATCAAGTATCTCTTGAAGCGGTCCTGGAAGGTGTTTTTCAGAAAATCGGTCAACCTGTTGTACATCGACAAATGCCACCTCAAAATAGCCTCTCCTGTTCAGGATTTTTCACATGAAAGGCACATGGTGTGCAGGTCGCCACTTGGAAAACTATGCCCTTAGCTGGAATCGCTATTTATCTCCTGATTTTATCCAAAAGTACATGATGAACAAGTCACCACCTCGAAAAATATGCTCTTCCTGACCCAATTACCTAAGCTATCAAACACTTTTACCGTGACCGTAACGTCACCGGCCGTATCCGGGGCAGTCCAGGTAATCATAGAGCCCTCCCCGGAAATCTCGCCACCATCGCATGACCATTCGTAAACCAGTTCGCCGCTCGTGTTTGAAGAAGCAATGCACTCAATATAGTAATCGTATGTTTTCGCGACCTTGTACCCAATAGGGGCTTCTTTCAAATACTTGTGCTCGGCAGTAACAATCAGGTCTTCAACAATTGGCGGAGGACCATTTGACGCGATGAGCTCTATCGATCCTGTGGCGTTCTTACCCTGGCCATCATCAACCACAACTGTGATGTCATACATACCAACTTCTTCAGGAGCAGTCCAGATAACTTCAGGCCCCGTGCCAGTAATATTACCTCCGGTGGTTGACCACTCATAGCTTAGCTCGTCGTCATCAAAGTCTGAAGCATTACACGTCACCTGGAGACTATCCAAAGGAGCGGTCCATCCGGGTGCCTCGGCTTCCAGGCTCGTGATAACTGGCTGCCAGTTGCCCGTGCAAGATGAGGCCAGGAGCAGCACTGCTGCCGCTACAATTAACATAATTGCCAGGCATCTTTTTTTGTTCATCAGTTTCTCACCCTGGAGCCTCTTGCGTTAAAGCCTACATTCAGGGCATCACATATATTACCACTCTTATAAGGGTGATGGAACCTACCGGTTGAATGACTTTTCAGGCATCTTCTGTATGAACGGCACATGGTGTACAGGTCGCCACTGGAAAGACTATGCCCTTAGCTAGAGCTGCTATTTATCTCCCAATTTATCAAAAATTACACGATGTACAAGACACCACGTAGAAAACTACGCTCTTACTCACCCTATTGTCAGCAACATCAGACACTATTACCGTGACTGTAAAGTAATCGGGCGTATCCGGGGCAGTCCAGGTAATCACGGAGCCGCCCCCGGAAATCGTGCCATCATCGCATGACCAGTTGTAAGATACTCCGACGCTCGTGTCTGAGACAATGCACTCAATATCGTATTCTTTTGTTCTCCCAACCTTATAGTCATAGTTCCCAGTAGTGCCTTCTTTCAAATACTTCGGCTCTTTAGCAGTAACAATCAGGTCTTCGATAGTTGGCGGAGTACCAGTTGCCACGCTAAGGGGTACTGACCTTGTGTCTTCCCGACCATGACCATCCTTAGCCACGACTGTGACGTGGTATATGCCAACTTCTTCGGGAGCATTCCAGGTTACAGCCGTTCCTGTGCCAGAAATATCACCTCCGTCGGTTGTCCACTCATAACTCAGCTCATCGCCATCAGGGTCTGAAGCATCACACGTCACCTGGATACTACCCGAAGGAGTAGTCCAGGGTGCCGCAGCTTCCAAGCTGGTGATAGTTGGCGGCCTATTGGCTCTCACTTCGATGATTACACAACTCATGACTTCGCCACTGCGGCCATCAGTCACCGTGACTGTAACATTGTAGGAGCCTGCAGAGTGAGGAGCGGTCCAGGTAACCGTATCTCCTTCCCCAGTTATTCCACCTCCGTCAGCCGACCAGTTGTAGCTCAGGTCGTCGCCATCGCGGTCTGTAGCATTACACGCAATCTGGCAGCTTCCCGAAGGAATAACTTTCTCCGGGTCAGCCTCCAGACCGGTGATGGCTGGCCGATGGTTGGCCAGCATCGTGTCAAGTAGAATCGCCAGTATCACTGCTACAGCCACGATTATAATAGTCACGAGCCATCTTTTTTTGCTCATTAGTTTCTCTCCCTGAAGCCTTTTTCGTTCAAGCCTGTATCCTGGGC
>Ga0307427_1000024_pt1 | contig 154752 bp, 132 predicted proteins | sample SalMarWE160190MG_FD_202162 | JGI IMG/M metagenome (GOLD analysis project Ga0307427, IMG submission 202162) | Salt marsh sediment microbial communities from the Plum Island Ecosystem LTER, Massachusetts, United States - WE1603-190 | ecosystem: Environmental > Aquatic > Marine > Intertidal zone...
TTAGATTGTACTTTTTAATTAATTTGCGTAGTTGGTCTTTGGGTATTATTGACATTTTTGTGTCCTCCTCTAAACCTTTTTATTTTATATTGGTTTGGAGGTTTACACAAAATTATTTACAGACTCTTCTTAAGATTGATTTTATTTCTTTAAATCACTACTTCCGAAACCGGATTCTCCTCTTTCAGAATCATCAAGATTATCTACTAATTCTATTTTAACATTTTCTACTTTCTTTATAACCATCTGGCATATACGGTCTCCTTTTTTTATAAAGAAGCTTTCAGAAGGATTAAAATTGATAAGTATTGTACATATCTCACCCCTGTAGCCTGAATCAATAAGACCTGGCGAATTAACCATGCCAATACCGTTTTTAAAAGCCATTCCTGAACGAGGTTGAATAAATCCAGCATAACCATGCGGTATTGATACCTTTATTCCGGTTGGTACTTTTTTCCTCTCAAAAGGTTTAATCTCAACATCAATTGAACTAAATAAATCAAGTCCCGCATCACCTTTATGCGCATATTCAGGTGCAGGAATTGATTTATCAAGTAATTTTATCTTTAAAGTTACCATTCTCTAATTATTAAAATTAATTACTTATAAAATAATATATTCTGCAATTAATTCAAGTTCTAATTTTAGAAAAATCAGGATTTTAAAAGATTATACTATTCAGATTTAATTATAGGAATAATTAGAGTAGAATTTCCTGGAATAAATTCTGTGGAGTTTATTTCATTAATTCTCTTTATTTCACTTATAAATTTAGCTTTGTTTTTGGAATTAGTGTATTTATCTGCTATTTCGTCAATATTTGTTTCTCTGTCTATATTTATTCTGTCATATTTAATTGTTACCCCGCAATCAAACTTATTCCAGTTAAAATATATAGCTATTAAGACAAGAAAACTTACGATAGCTAACAGAATATAAAGAAATATATTTTTTATATCCATTTTTGCTATTTTCATTACTTGATATTTCCTCCCTGTCATGTTCTTGTAAATGAATTAAAATTTATAATTCTAGAATAATTGCAAACATATGTTCGTTTATATATTAATACGAACATTTGTTTGTGTCAATAGAAAAATTTGTTTTTTTTATTTAAAATTTTTAATAACTTTTTTTATATTATTTGTTAGAATAATCAGTAAAATTAATTATAAGTAATTATAAGCAAATAAAAACGCAGTTAAATCAAAGAGGAGGAAAAATGGCGAAGATATATTATGACAAAGATATTGATATGAATATCTTGAAGGGTAAAAAAATAGCTGTAATTGGTTATGGAAGTCAGGGCCATGCACATGCCCTTAATCTTAGGGATAGCGGCATGGATGTAATTATAGGTGCGGTTAAAGGAAGGAAGTCATGGGATATAGCCAAAAAAAAGGGATTTGAAGTTTATACTACTGAAGAAGCTTCAAAAAAAGCAGATGTAGTGATGCTTTTGATACCGGATACAATGCAGAAAGAGGTTTACTATAAGCATATTGAGCCAAATCTCGAGAAAGGAAATATCCTTGCATTTGCCCATGGTTTTAATATTCATTTCAATCAAATTATTCCCCGCGAAGATATTGATGTTATAATGATTGCTCCAAAAGGTCCGGGTCATATCGTAAGAAGAATGTATGAAAACGATAGTGGAGTCCCTGTAATTATTGCAGTTTATCAGGATTATTCAAAAAAAGCCTGGGATTACTGCCTTGCCTATTCAAAAGCTATTGGTGCAGGAAGAGTGGGTATAATAACAACTACTTTCAAGGAAGAGACCGAAACAGACCTTTTTGGTGAACAGGCAGTCTTATGCGGCGGTACAACCGAACTTATCAGGGCTGGTTTTGATACGCTTGTTGAAGCTGGATATCAACCGGAAATAGCCTACTTTGAAGTATTAAGCGAATTAAAATTAATAGTAGATTTAATATATGAGGGCGGTATATCCTGGATGAGATACTCTATAAGCGATACAGCGGAATATGGGGATATGGTAAAAGGTAAAGAGATAATAACTGATGAGACCAGGAAAAATATGAAGAAGATATTAAAGGATATACAGAGTGGTTCATTCGCAAGAGAATGGATACTGGAAAATCAGGCTGGTAGACCCGTATATAATGCTATCAGAAAAAAGGAAGAAAACCATCTTATCGAAAAAGTTGGCAAAGAGCTCAGAAAAATGATGACCTGGATAAAAAAGCCAGGTGATTAATCAGTAATAAATATCCAACTTATAAAATCTGTTTTTCGGTATGATAATAAATATAAATAAATAAAAATACTAACAGATGCTAACAGGCGAACCTTTGTTTGTTTTGTGTATCTATATTTGTTATAATCATTATAATAAAACAAAAAAAGTAAATCTTAAAAAATACAATGGTAAAAGAAAATATTAGTTCCAGACAGGAAAAGATATTAGATTTTATAAGTAAGAGCATAAAAGATACCGGCTATCCCCCATCAGTAAGGGAAATAGCTAAAGCTGTTAAGCTGAGTTCATCTGCTACTGTTCATTCTCATTTAAAGAAGCTCGAAGAAAAAGGATACCTTAAAAGAGATAGTTCCAAGCCACGTGCTATTTCCTTATTAACCGGTTATGATAATGAAATAGAAAAAACCAACTTCAGCAATATGGTATATGTTCCTGTAGTTGGTAAAATAGCAGCAGGGACGCCAATTCTGGCAGAAGAGAATATTGATGATTATTTCCCCCTGACACCTGATTTCATAAAGGGCAAGAAAGAAGTTTTCATATTTCACGTTAGAGGCGACAGCATGGTTAATGCAGGTATACTTGACAGAGATTATATTATTGTAAGAAAACAGGAAAGCGCTATAAACGGTGAAATAATAGTGGCGCTCCTTGATGATGAGGCAACAGTAAAAAGGTTTTTTAAGACCGATAAAAATATAAAATTAATGCCCGAAAATGACTATATGGAACCTATTATAGCAAAAGATGTGAAAATAATTGGAAAAGTAATAGGCGTAATAAGAAAATATTTTTAAAAAATTCTTAAATTACTTTCCTCTTCATCTTTCCTTTATAGCCTCTTTTTATAATATATTTCGACAGCAAAGATACATATTTCGAGCTAGCGCGCACATTAAATATTGAACAATCTTCTGAATCAATACGCTTTAATACATCGCAATTTTTATAAATAGAGGAGATAATCTTATTTTCCGAATATGGTATTCTTATAACGATATATTTATAATCTTTCTCAATTAATGCCTTTATTTTGGAACATAATTCTGAAATGCCTGTACCCTTTAACGCAGATATAAAAACTGATTCACTGTATTTAATTTTTACATTATGAATTATTTCCCGGTTAATTTTATCTATCTTGTTAAAGACGGGAATTATTTGTTTATCATCCGCTTTAATTTCTCTTAACACACTTTTAACACTTAAAATATTATTCTCAAAATCTTTCTTGCTTATATCAACAACCATCAATAATAAGTCAGATTTTTTGACTTCTTCCAGAGTGGATTTAAAGGATGCTATTAATTGATGGGGTAACTTTTCTATAAATCCTACTGTGTCTGAGATTAAAATTTTATTCCCGGTAATAATTTTTAGTTTTCTTGTAGTTGAGTCAAGAGTTGAAAAAAGACGGTCTTCAACATATCCATCCGCCTGGGTTAAAAGGTTGAGCAGTGTCGTCTTTCCGCTGTTGGTATATCCTACGAGTGCTATTTTAAAAACGTCTTCTTCTTCCCTTTTCTTCCTCTGAATATTGTGCTGGATATATATTTTTTTTATCTTTCTTTCGAGCTGGCTTATCCTCTTTCTAATTTTTCTTCTATCAACTTCCAGTTTTGTCTCCCCGGGTCCTCTTGTTCCAATTCCACCACCCAATCGTGATAACTCTACGCCTCTTCCTGTTAATCTTGTAAGAAGATAATTAAGCTGTGCCAGCTCAACCTGTAACTTACCTTCACTGCTATGAGCCCTCTGAGCAAATATATCCAGTATGAGCGCTGTCCTATCAAGAACTTTTGTATCAAGTTCTGACTGTAGATTTCTCTGCTGGGTTGCTGTTATTTCATCATCAAAAATAACAAGCTCTATCCCGCTGCTGCTGACTATATTTTTTGCTTCCAGAAGTTTACCTTTTCCAATAAAATATTTTGGATTGGCCCTATCCTGCCTGCATAATAAGATGTCCTCAACCTCAGCACCGGCACTTAAGGAAAGGTTTTTTAATTCTTCTATATTGTCATTCAATGTTGCGTTATCTGCAGGCTTATCTTTGATTAATTTTCCCTGATTATTAAAGATGGTAAATACCAGAAGAACTTTTTCTTTTGACATTAATTAATAAAATTTATTTAACAGATTTATTTATGTTGTGATCAGCACTCTTATATTTTATAAAATACCTTTTATCCTTATTAAGGCTTCCTCAAGCCTGTCGTCGTCTATAGTCAGGGAAATCCTAAAAAATCCCTCGCCGTATTTGCCAAATTCATTCCCGGGAGTAACAACTACATTTGCTCTTTCCAGAAGCATTTTGGAAAAAGAGCTTGATGTGAATCCTTCTGGAACTTTAGCCCATACATATATAGTAGCATTTGAGTCGTAATAATCAATTCCTGCCTCATCAAGCATCTTTTTTACTTTTTTTCTTCTGTTGTTGTAAATTTCGTTTATATTATCAGTATATTTTTTAAAGTTATTTAGTGCTTTTGCAGCTGCATACTGAATTGCATTAAAAACTCCCGAATCCACATTTGTCTTGTATTTACCAATGCTTTCTATTATCTCCTGATTTCCTACAGCATATCCAATTCTCCACCCTGTCATATTAAAAGTTTTAGAAAGCGAGTTTAATTCTATACCCACATCTCTTGACTTATCTGAATTTAAAAAACTAACCGGCTTATCTTCACCCCAGTATGTGTCAGAGTATGCATTATCATGACAGATAATTATGTTATTCTTTTTTGCAAATGAAGCTACTTTATTAAAAAAATTAATATCACATGTAGCTGATGTAGGATTATTCGGGTAATTAAAATATAATACTTTCGCTTTTTCTGCTATCTCCTGATTAATATCATTCATATTAAAGAGGTAATTTTTCTCTTCTTTTAAAGGAATAGATTGTACTATACCACCTGCAAAAATTGAACTTATTCTGTAAACCAGATATGATGGATCCGGAATAATTACATAGTCACCCGGGTTTATATAAGTATATCCAATAGTGGATATACCTTCCTTTGAACCCATTAAAGGTATTACTTCCCTATCTGGGTCAAGACTCACATTAAATCTCTCATAGTAGAAATTAGAAACAGATTCTTTGAAAAACTTTAAACCATAACTTGAGGGATATCTATGGTTTTCTGCATTCTTTGCTTCTTCGCATAATACTTCGGTTATTTCTGATGGAGTTGGTATATCGGGGTCGCCTATCCCGAGACTTATTACATCAAAACCCTCGCTTCTTTTCTTTTCTATCATTTTATCGATCTCGGCAAACAGGTACGGTGGCAGAGATCTCAGCCTTTCAGACTCTTCAAAATTCATTTTATTCCTTTTAATGATTCTCCATATTTATATTATATTACAATAGTTTAACATAAATTCTTATATTAAAAATAATACATGCCATCAAATTTGTAGCTTACTTCGCCTTCAAGGTAAACATTTGAATCTCTCTCATCCCAGAATACACTTAATTTCCCTCCTGGTGGGTTAACTACTACACTATTACCCTTTACTTTATTTAGTTTAATTGCGCATATACCTGCCGCACATGCACCAGTACCGCAAGCTAGTGTTTCACCCACACCTCTTTCCCAGACTCTCATGTCAAGTTTATCGGAACCTTTGATTTTAACGAATTCTGCATTAACCTTATTTGGAAAAATAGGATGATTTTCAAATAAAGGACCCCATTTATTTAATGGGAATTCTTCAAGGTTTCCGTCATTATCATCCAGAAAAACAACACAATGCGGATTACCCATTGAAACGCAGTTTATGTAAAAAAATTTAGAATTTATTTTTATCTTATATTCAAAAATTTCATTTCTGCTTTCTATATTTACCGGTATTTTTTCTGGACTGAATTCGGGTATGCCCATATTGACTTTTATATTCCCGACTCTGTTATTTTTAACCTCCATAAAAATTTTCTTTATTCCGCCAGCTGTTTCTATATCTATATTTTTATTAATTATTAGATTTTTTTCATATGCAAATTTTGCCATACATCTTATACCATTTCCGCACATTTCCGAAACAGAACCATCTCTGTTATAAAAATCCATTTTTAAGTCAGATATTACTGATGGTCTTACTATTATTAGACCATCTGCACCTATTCCGAAATTTCTGTCGCACATTTCGACAATCTGTTCTTTCGAAAGACTTATTTCTTTCGATGTGGAATCTATTAATATAAAATCATTTCCCTGGCCATTTAGTTTTGAAAATTTAATGTAATTCATTTTCTAATTTCTTTTGAATTATTTTAAAAATATCACCAATTAAACTAAAAATATTATCATAATTATCTGCTCTTATCCAATTAATTTTAGATTCTGATTTAAACCATGTTATTTGTTTTTTTGCAAGTTTCCTGGTATTCTTCTTTATTTCCTCAACACAATCATCAAGAGTAATCTCGCCTCTTATATATTTTAAAACTTCTTTATAACCTACTGCCTGTGTAATACTACGGCAATTGCCATATCCTTTATCTACCAGTTTTTTTACTTCCTCAACAAGTCCTTTTTCGAACATTTTATCAACTCTATTCTCAATACGCTCATATAGAACTCCCCTATCCATTTCAATACCCAGAAATATTGAATTATAAGTTGTTTTATTATTTTTCCATGTTTTCTGAAAACTTGAGAAAGACAGACCTGTTATCTCATAAACCTCCAGTGCTCTCACTATTCTTCTTGTGTCATTCTGACTTATCTTTTTTGCATATTCCTCATCTAAATCTTTTAATCTTAGATAATAATTAATTGCGCCGTGTTTCTTAATACCTTCTTTAAGCTTATCCCTTATTTTTTTATTTTCTGCTGGAACATTATCTATCCCATTCACAACACTCCTTATATATAAACCCGAACCTCCTACAAGAAGTGGTATTCTAGAAAATGGAAAAAAATTCTTTTTAATTATTTCATCAACTAAATCCCTGAATTCAACAACACTTAAAATTTTATCGGGTTCGAAAATATCGGTCATATATTGTTTTATGTTATAACCGGAAGTATCCTGCTTATCGGTACCTATATCCATACCTCTGTAAACCTGCATCGAATCTATTGATATAATATCAGTACCCAGTAATTTAGCCAGAAGAATTCCAATTTCACTTTTCCCGGAACATGTAGGACCACATATAATTAGAATTTTTTTTAATTTTAAAAGCTTTTTTGATAGTTTATTCAGGTCTATTTTATTTATCTTTAAATATTCCTTTAAATCCCCTGAATCATTTCGCAGGAGATTAGTGATTTCTTCGCTCATTCTTTTTAACTTATATTAATTAAACAATTACATTATTATTAGCTTACCATATCTCCCATAAGATAAAATGATCTTGCTTCTTTTATAATTACATAAACAAAACTACCAATAAGATCTCCACTTCCTGTAAAATTAACTACCGTGTTATCTTCCATTCTTCCTTCAAGCATATTATCACCACCTGCACTAAAACCTTCAACTAATACTTCAAATACTTTTCCAACAAATTTTTTATTTGTTTCGTAAGAAATATTATTCTGTGTTTCAACCAGTTCAAAAAACCATTCTTTTTTCGTGGCAGCCTGGATATAATCATCCATTTTGGCGGCTCTGGTCCCGTTTCTTGGTGAATATATGAATGTAAATGCTCTGCTAAACCTGACTTTTTTAACAATGTCTAGAGTATCAATAAAATCTTCCTTTTCCTCCCCGGGAAAACCTATCATTATATCAGTAGTAATTGAACATTCGGGAATTTCTTTTTTTATATTATCTATAATATGTAGATAGTTTTCCCTGGTATACTTTCTATTCATTTTTTTTAATACATTATTGGAGCCTGATTGGAAAGGTAAATGTATGTGATTTGCGATATTATCCTTACTTTTAATAACCCTGATAATATCTTCTGAGAAATCTTTTGGATTTGAGGTAGTGAATCTAAGTCTCTTCAATCCTTCAACATTTGAAACTTCATCTAATAGTTTTGAGAAATTATAAGGTTTTTCAAGATTCTTCCCATAAGAATTAACATTCTGTCCAAGTAGTGTTATCTCTAGAGTACCCTGTTTTACAAGCTCTCTGGCATAATCTACAATCTTTTCTGGCTCTATAGATTTTTCTCTCCCTCTCACCCTCGGGACTATGCAAAATGAGCAATAATTATCGCAACCAATAATTATAGGAATGTATGCTTTAAAACTGTAAGTTCTTTTAACTTTAAAAAGGTCAGGGTCAAAACCTCTGTCTTTTACTGAACAAATGCTTTTACCTGAGGAAATTCTTTCTTTTATTAATTCCGGAAGTTCATTAATATTATGAGTACCGAACACAATGTCCACAAAAGGAAAATCTATTATAATCTTTTCCCTTAAATCCTGAGAGGCACATCCGCCAACGCAAATCAAAATTTTTTTATTATTACCTTTTAATTTTTTTAGATTACCAAGATGACCGTAAAGTTTATTTTTTGCTTTCTCCCTGACAGTACACGTGTTTATTACTATGATATCTGAATCCTCAGCATTGTAAGTTTTTTTATATCCTTCCTTTTCAAGAAGATACAAAATTCTTTCTGAATCACTTTCGTTCATCTGGCATCCAAATGTTTCAATATATGCTTTCATAACTATAAATATCCCCTGCTAATAGATGGCATAATTAGACCCAATAGTCTTATTTTTAAGATGACAATCAATGATTATCTTGGCTCAATTGTAAGTACGATAGCGGTTTTTATTTCACCATTAACTTCAATATCTTTAAAATATGGAATGCATATTAATTCCTGACCCGTTGGAGCTATAAACCCCCGGGCTATTGCAATCCCCTTAACTGCCTGATTTAAAGCACCTGCTCCTATTGTCTGAATTTGAACTCTGGTGCTGCTTCTTACTATTCCTGCTATAGCACCTGCCACTGAATTAGGCTTTGATTTTGAAGAAACCTTGAGCAATTTAATTTCGTTATCCATGTTATTTATTTTGCTATTTTATTTTATTCTTTTTGCTTTAATTCAACTGACAATTTTATAATATTATTTACTTTCTTATATTCTACATTATCACAGGCAGTAACGTAATATTTACCACCTAATTCATCGATTTTGTTTTTAACTGCATTGATTATACATCTTATCTCTTCGTCTTTAAACCTGCTTGCCAATTTCGATTCATCATAGAGGTCTAATTTCCCCTTATCTTTTTCATCATCAGAATTATTATATTTTTCTGTTTTTTTCTCATAACTTTCATTATCCTGCTCAATATATATGCTTTCTGTAGTAATTCTGAGTGGCTCGAGCTCTTTAATATCATTATATATTACTCTCTGTATACCTCTCTGTGATATATCCATATTAAAAATTTTCCTGGCAATAATTTCCATAATATTGTAATTATCTGTTAGGACTGGAATTTCCGTTACTTTTATATCATTTTTTTTGACAAAATCAGTTAATTTTCCCCATTCATCAAATTTAGGGTATAAATCGTACCCACTTTTCCTTTCTATGATTTTCCTCATAGTGGTAAGTACCTGTGTCGGACTGCCATAAAAAAAATTAACATGTTTTGACTGCAGCTGAAATTCCATTATAGTTTTTATTATATTGTTAACTCCACCAATAATATTTAAATCTCCTTCTGTCTTAATTACTCTTGGCATAATGGATTGGTCCTTTTTCTCGGGAACTTTTGAAAGATCGATATCCAGATAAAATGAAGCTCCTTTTAGCTTATCAGAAAAAATTATCCTTATGTCATCTACGTTTAATTTTATTGAAAAAAGAGCCATTCCCCTACCATGAAAACCGTAAGAATCCTTTATGAAATTCTCCAGTTTCGAAGTTACCCTTGATTGAAAAATTAGATTCTGAAGATTTGGAGGTATCCCACAACCATCGTCTACAAAATATACTTTTCTTCTCTTATCCTCAATTTTCTTAGTTCCGATAAAAATATTTTTACTTCCGGCATCTCTACTATTCCTGAGCAGCTCCAGTATTATATCTTCTACGCAATTTATATCCTGAAGTGCCTGTCTTCTCTCAGCTTCAGATATTTTTAATCTTACGTATCCATCACCCAAATCCTCTTCAATATTAAGTGAATCTTTTATGTTTAGCTCAGATAAGAATCTGTCTAAATCAGGACTATTTTGCATAGTCTACAGCTCTGCTTTCTCTTATAACTGTTACTTTAATCTGTCCGGGGTATTCCATCTCTTTCTCTATTTCTTTTGCAATATCTCTTGCAAGAATTACTGACATCTCTTCATCAACTTCTTCAGGTTTAACCATAACTCTTATCTCCCTGCCAGCCTGTATGGCATATGCCTTTTCTATACCTTTAAAATCTGTAGCAATCTTCTCCAGACTTTCAAGTCTCTTAACATAACTCTCCAGCGTTTCTCTTCTTGCACCCGGTCTCCCGCCTGATATCTGGTCTGCTGATTGAATAATTACATCAAGCACGGTATTCGCTTCAACTTCATTGTGATGGGCCCTTATTGCGTGGCATATTTCATCATCCTCTTTTAATCTTTTTGCCAGCTCTGCACCAATTATTGCATGCGAACCCTCGATATCATGAGTTAATGCTTTACCAATATCATGAAGAAGTCCGGCTCTCTTTGCTTTTTTAACGTTATATCCAATCTCAGAAGCAATTATTCCGGCTATATACGCCACTTCTTTTGAATGCAGCAGTACATTTTGTCCGTAGCTTGTCCTGAATTTTAATCTACCCAGCACTTTTACAAGACCCGGGTTTAATTCTGATATACCTGTATCAAAGACTGCCTGTTCCCCTTCTGCTTTTATCTCATCATTAATAATCTTACTGGCTTTTTCATACATCTCTTCGATTTTAGCAGGATGGATTCTTCCGTCCATTATAAGGTTTTCAAGTGTTACCCTTGCTATTTCCCTTCTCACCGGATCAAAAGATGAAAGTATAACAGCTTCAGGAGTATCATCAACAATTATATTTATTCCCGTAAGATTTTCAAAAATCCTTATATTCCTGCCTTCTCTTCCTATTATTCTTCCTTTCATTTCGTCATTCGGTAAATTTACTACTGATACGGTAGATTCGCTTACATGGTCAAGCGCGCATCTCTGTATTGCCTGTGATATTATTTTTCTGGCCATCATGTCTGATTCTTCTTTTAACCTGGACTCAATATTTCTCAATTCCTTTGCAGATTCATATTTTGCTTCTTCTTCAATCTTTTTCATAAGAATTGCCTTTGCTTCATCCTTAGTCAATTCAGCAATAGCTTCTAATCTCAATATTTCCTTGTTTAAAATATCTTCAAGTTTTTTATTCTTACCTGAAAGCTCTTCTTTTATTTGAATTACTTCCTGCTCCTTCTTCTCCAGATAATGAGACTTTTTTTCTATTGAGTCTTCCCTGCCCAGCAGTCGATCTTCCTTCTTTTTAAGTTCATATTTTTGTCTTTTAATCTCATCTTCTTCGTGATTTTTTAAATTTTGTATTTCTTCTTTACCCTCAAGCATTATTTCTTTCTTAAGTGTCGCTGCTTCTTTTTTTGCATTGCTGAGTAACAAATTTGCTTTTTGCTCTGCAGAACTTAATTTGGAATCTATGATATATTTTCTGAAAAAGAACCCCAGAAAAAAGCCAATTATCGCAGCAGCTGCAACAGCTAATATTTTTAGTAATAGATCCATTTTTAAAAACCTTCCTTCTAAATAAAAAAAGTCGAGTTATTAACTCGACTTATAAATTAACTTGCTACTTTTAAAATACACAGTACACTTATCAAAATTTAATATCCGCATACAATATCACGCATTTTCAGCCTTTTTTAGCAAATATTATTGATTCTGTCTAAATAGAGCGTTAAAAAAAGCCCCCTTTTTGTCCTATTATTATAACTATCATTAGCAAATGAAATATTGTATATAATATTTAATACCCTTTAAAAAACTTTTCATTCCTCTATAATTAATTTTTAATTTCTCTCGCTAATAATAAAACAAAATAATTGTGATTTTAAGCGCAAATTAATTCATAAATCAAGTAATTTATTAAATTTTTAATTGTTTTTATTTTAGCTATAGCACTTGCTTAAGTCAATATAAATTAAAAATGTATTAAAATTAAAAGCATTAATTCTTTAAAAATTACTATTTTGGGAGAAAATATTATAAAATAACTAATCTGTAAGTTTATTATGAGAATATAAAATGATTTAAATCCTTATGCGAAATATTAGCTTTGAAAACAAAGACCTTTACAATTCAGGAGAGACAAATAATATCATTAATGCTTTAGAGTCAAATAATAAAAATTTATTAAAAGATATAGAAAAAAAGATATTATATGTTAATCTCGGTCTTTTGAAGTATATGGAAGCCTATATAATACAAACATATCTTTTTAATATAATAAAGGAGAATAACGGTATTGGAATAATTTTGCTTCTTGAGCATAGTCCTGTTATAACAACTGGCAATAACGGTTTAACAGATAATCTGCTTGTTAATGAATCTGAATTAAAAAAGCAAAATATCGAGCTTATTAAATCTAACAGAGGCGGCGATATAACTTTTCACGGGCCCGGGCAGCTTATTGGTTATCCCATATTTAACCTTTCTTATTTTAAAAAGGATATAACTCTTTACGTCTATAATATTGAGCAGGTAATAATTAATTTACTTGAAAAATATGGAATTAAAGGTAAAAGAATTCCGGAACATAGAGGAGTGTTTGTTGACAATAATAAAATAGCATCAATAGGCATCAGGATAAAAAGATGGATTACAACACATGGATTCTCGCTTAATGTTAATGTCGACCTGGGATACTTTAATAACATAATAGCCTGTGGTCTTAAAAATTATCCCCAGACCTCTATGAATAATCTATTAAAAAAACAGATTGTTATGGATGACGTAAAAAATCAGACAATTATAAGTTTCAGTGAAATATTTGAATATCCTGTATATTCTGTAAATACTTAACTATTTTAAGATTTTCAAATTTTTTCTTTATAAATTTTTAGCTATAAACTTTTTAATATCTTCCCTGTTTTTACATAACAAGCATCTCGGGATTTTCAATAAGCTCAACTATACGCTGTAAAAATTTTGCGCCCAGTGCACCATCTATTATTCTGTGGTCGCATGATAATGACAGGTTCATAAATGAGCGATTTTCGATTTTCTCGTTTACAAATGATGGTGAATCGTAAATCTCTCCGACCGCCAGAATAGCAGCCTGCGGGGGGTTAATTATTGCTGAGAAAGATCTTACTCCAAACATTCCCATATTAGTCAAAGTAAATGTCCCGTTTTTTACCTCATCCGGTGTTAACTTCTCATTTTTTACTTTATCCAGTAGTTCAATTCTCTTCTTTGAAATATCAAGTATGCTTAACTCATCACAATTAAAAATAGTTGGTACTATAAGACCCCCTTCAACAGAAACAGCAAGCCCAATATTTACATCTTCATAAATAATATAGTTATTATCCTGAAGAGTTGAATTTACCTCTATATTTTCTCTCAGGGCAACTGCACATATTTTAAGCAGGATATCCGTATATGTTATCTTTATTCCATAATTTTTGCTAAGTCTATCTTTAGCCATCTCTCTTAATTTCACAAAATCTGTAGTGTCAGCTACCGCATTTATAACAATATGAGGGATATTAGTCTTGGAATAGCTCATTCTTTCGGCAATTATCTTTCTCATACCTTTTAGTTGAATTGTCGATTTTATTTTTATATCAGTGGTAAAAGCTACGGACTTTTCTCTGGTAGATTCTTTTTTAACTTCTCCACCTTTGCTCTCTGCAAATTTTAATACATCTTCCTTTACTATTCTTCCTCCCGGTCCTGAACCCTTTCCTATTTTATTTATATCAATTCCTCTATCAATAGCTATCTTTTTTGCAAGTGGTGATATCTTTATTTTACCTTCAATTTTTTCAATTTTCTCTTTCTCAGTTACAGATTTTTTTCCTGTATCCTTAACTTCTTCTTTTGCTAATTTTGCTCCTTCTTTCGCGGGCTTTCCTTTTTTTTCAGTATCCAAAGGGAGTTTTTCATCTTTTTCACCAATGTATGCAACTATTTCTGTTACCGGAACTTCTTCTCCTTCTTTTACCAGTATCTTTCTAAGATATCCTGAATCATAAGCTTCTACCTCAACTGTAACCTTATCTGTCATTACTTCAAAAAGTACGTCTCCTTTTTCAATCTTATCCCCTTCTTTTTTATGCCATTTCTCAATAACACCCGACTCCATGGTAAGCCCTAATTTGGGCATAATAACCTCATGCATACTTTATCCTCCTATAATTAATTTTAAGCTTTTTTATTTTATTAACATATTATATTAAAACATTTAAAATCTGAACCAGTAAATTCTAAATTTTAAATATTTAAAAAATAATACCACTATTATCCTATTATTAAAAATTTTTCCTCTATCTTCTTAACAACCAGGGAGTCATATCTGGATCGTTAACAACGTACCATTTTTTGGAAAAAGTTTTTTCGGGATGAATATCATCCTTTGCCGGTGCTTCATAGATTTCATCATATGTTTTCGGGCGCCACAATGTTAATGTGTGGTGATAAGATACATATTCATCACGCATACGGAACCATTCTTCCCAGAACAACCTGTCCTGTTTATCTTCAACCGGAACAGCACTAAAAACAATAACTTCTGGATGGTTATTTGCATACCATTTATGTTCCTGATAGGGGTTTATGGTTAGATTGTTCCGAAAAATCTTATCAAAATCAATCCCGATTTCTCTGCAGGCTGTATCAATACCTTCTTCTTTAAGGATTTCTATTAGACTATTCATATAAACTCATCCTTTTAATAAAAAAAATTACAAATCTAAAATTAAGCTAAATAAGCTTTAATTATAATTTTTAATCTTACAACCCTAAAGTTATAATGATGCCAGTTTATCATATACTTTTAAGAGTGATTCATATGCTTCTTTGAATACAGGGTAGAAAGATTCATATTCTTTTATATTTTCAGTATTCGGCTCATAAACTTCTGTTATCGGGTTTAATTTTTCGGCAACTTTTATGCTATCAAATATACCTGCTCCAACTCCTCCAACAATAGCTGCTCCCAGTGAAGTTGCTTCTTCCATTATTTTTGGCCTGAGCACTTTTTTATTATATATATCAGCCATTATTTTTCTCCATACAGGACTACCTGCTCCACCAATTACCCTTATTTCAGGGAAATCAATTACGTCTTCAAAAATTTCACTTATAATTTTAAGATTATAGGTAACTCCTTCCATAACAGAGCGGATAATATCATTTCTATTATTTTTTAAGGTAAGACCAATAAAAGCTCCCCTTGCATTTGGGTTCCAGTGCGGACTCCTCTCACCCATTAAATAAGGAAGAAAAATAAGCTTGTTGGCTGTTGGCCTTGACTTTTCAACAGAAAGATCCATTAATTCGTAAGGGCTTATATTGATATTTTCCACTGCTTTTTGTTCCAGAAGGCATACATTATCTTTTAACCATTCGTATGAAGCACCTGCAGTCTGCATAGTACCACAGGGCATATACATATCAGGTTCAACATGAATCCAGTTAAATATCTTCCGCCGCGGATCAAGAATAGGTTTATTGGTTGCCAGAGCAACCCAGGAAGATGAGCCTATATAATTATAAGCACTTCCTTCACTTACTACTCCGGCTCCCACACTTGCCGCAGTGCCGTCACCGGAACCAATGACAACAGGTGTACCAGCTTTAAGACCTGTTTCCTTGACAACTGAATCTGATACTTCTCCAACAATATCGAATGAACAATGTGGCTCTGGTAATTTTTCTACATCAAGACCTGCTACTTTTAAAATTTCGGTAGACCATTCCTTTTTAATAATGTCAAACAGATTCATTCCGGAAGCATCTGAATAATCCGTAACAAAATTACCTGTTAGCTTACTAACAATATAATCCTTCGCCTGGACGAATTTAAAGGTATTCTTATATATATCAGGTTCATTTTCCTTTACCCACATTATTTTTTCTAATGAATAAGTCGGACTTATTTTATGACCGGTAATATTATATATTTTTTCCTCTCCCAGCTCACTTTCCAGCTTCAGGGCCTGTTTAACGCTTCTCTGGTCTGCCCATATAATTGACCTTCTCAAGGGACTTCCTTTCTTATCAACAGGGAGACACCCCTGCATTTGAGCGCTGAAACTAATTACAGCAACTTCTCTTTTATTAATCCTGCTTTTACTTATAAGCTTATTCGTAGATATACATATAGCTTTCCACCAGTCATCAGGATTCTGTTCCGCCCAGTTAACCTCAGGATAAAAGGTATCGTAACCAACAAAATCGCTGCATAATAAACTTCCATGCTCATTATAAAGCGTTGCCTTGTTACCCGTCGTTCCAAAATCATGTGCAATAATATACTTGGCCATTTTTTCTCCTATCGTATAAAGCTTTTTCACTGTTTCTTATTTAAAATTACTTTATTCTAATATTGAAAAAACTTCAATTTGAAGCAAAAAATAATTCATAATTACTCTAAGACTTTTTTATAAAAAAGTAATAATTTAGAATCTATATTTTTTCCTTGCAGTAATCAGAATATTCAAGTATTTTTAGATAGAATTTCAGATACAATTAAATCAAGTAATTTAAAAATTTATATATAAAAGGAGTCTCGGCATGGCAAAAAATAAAGCACAAAAAGCTTATGACCTTGCCTATAAATACGAAAAGGAATGGAGTGTTTGCTCCCAGGCTACTATAAAATCGCTTCTTGATGTTTACAACATTGATAATAATGATTATTTTAAAGTTCTAAGCGGTTTTGGGGGTGGAGGAGCAGACCAGGGAGATGGAATGTGCGGCGCATATCTTGCTGGAGTTTTTTTTCTCGGACTGCATTTTGGAAGAAATATTAGTGATATAGGGGTAGACCCTGATGACCCCAGAGGGTCAAAAAAGAACAGGATACTAAAACCACTGGTTATAAAACTACATGATAAATTTATTGAAAAATATGGGACAGTTACATGCAGCATGATACACAGGAAACTGTATGGAAGACCTTTCCATTTACTGGACAAAGACGAAAAACAAAAATTCGAGCTTGCAGGAGGCCACGATTGGGGTTGCACATCTGTATGCGGAAGCGCTGCAAAATGGACCGTTGAGATACTTGAAGAAGCAAATAAAAATAAAACTATCAAATGAAATTAACTTATATCTTAGATACTAATCAGAACGTACAATAATAATTTATATCTAATTCTCTATCACGATTTTCTTAAAAAATCTCTTTCCTTTCTGTATCACCTTATTATCTAAATCAATCAAATCAATCTCAAGGTTAATATCATTTATTTTTTTATTATCAATCTTTACCCCACCCTGGGTTATCAATCTTCTTGCTTCACTATTTGAAGAAGATAGGCCGGAATCATTTAATAATTTTACAATACTTATTTTTTTATCTTTTAAAATACCTGCATTGATAATATATTTATCAATTTTTTCCGGCACTTTTTTCTTCTTGAATATCAAATCAAAATTTTCCTCTGCCTTAAAAGCCTCTGTCTCATTGTAAAGATTTTTTATTATTGTTTTTGCAAGCATCCTTTTTGCCAGCGATGGGTTTAACCTATCTTCTTTTATATCACTTTCAATTTCTTCTATCTTTTTCTGCTCTATTGTGGTAAGGAGCCTGAAGTAATCAATTAAAACATCATCTGGAATTGACATTACTTTACCAAAAATTTCGTTCGCTGGCTCATATACTCCTATATAATTTCCAATGCTCTTACTCATCTTCTCTACCCCATCGGTCCCAACAAGGATAGGCATTGTAATAGCAATCTGCTGTTTCTGCCCAAATTCCTTCTGGAGCTCTCTTCCCATAAGTAAATTAAATCTCTGGTCAGTTCCACCCAGTTCGATATCTGCTTTTATGGCAACCGAATCGTATGCCTGCATAATTGGATAAAGAAATTCCATGATAGCTATGGGAGATTCATTTTTGTATCTATTCTTAAAATCCTCTCTCTCAAGCATTCTTGCAACAGTAAACCTTGAAGTAAGACTCAGAATATCCTCAAATTTTAATTTACCAAGCCACTCTGAATTTTTTACTATTTCTGTTTTTTCTGGAACAAGAATTTTAAAAGCCTGCTCTGTGTATGTTTTTGCATTATTTTCTATCTCGTCATCTGATAATTTTGGCCTCAAATTAGACCTTCCAGAGGGGTCCCCTATCCTTGCTGTATAATCCCCTATAATTAAAATAGCCTTATGTCCAAGGTTCTGAAATTGCCGCAGCTTGTTTAAAACTACCGTATGCCCCAGATGGATATCAGGTGCTGTTGGGTCAAGTCCGAGTTTTACCTTTAATGGCTTATTTTCGGCGACTGATTTTTCTACCAGTGATTCTAATTCCTCTCTTAGAAGTATGTCCTCAGCACCCGAGGCAATAATATCAATTTGTTTTCTTAAATTCTTTTCCATATAATTCTTCAAAAAATTAATTTAAAATTAAAAATTAGATTAAATATTAACATAATATTTATATTTATGTCTATTTATCAGGGCACTGTTAATCTAAATCAAAAAAATCTTTTTGAAAAAATATATTTTTTATCCTTAACGGCTATAGTTTGACTATATTGTTATTTTGTAAAATTTTATATAAAATTTTACAGGCTATATCAAGTTAATAAAGCCAAGAAAAACCTTGGTATTTAAATTAATTAAATTTTATTATGAACACTAAACGAAGAAAACCGGGCGGTTGCTTAAAATTTTTTCTGGTAGCTACTGCAGTTATCGTCTCATTTATTATAGTAATAGGCATAATAATTGCTCTTTATTATGTTAACACTTTACCTACTCTTGAAGAACTAACTCCTTCTCCAGTAGCTCAAACATCCAAAGTTTTTGCCATTAATGGTAGTTTAATTACAGAGTTCCATGCTGAAGAAAATAGAGAAATTATACAGTTTAAAGATATGTCTCCTTATATTATAGATGCAGTTGTAGCAGTTGAAGATAAAAGATTTTTTGAACATCAGGGTGTAGATTATGTGAGAATTATAGGAGCTTTTATTGCAGATATAAGAGCCGGCGAATGGGCTCAGGGAGCAAGTACCATTACCCAGCAATACGTAAAAAATATATACTTCAGCCCTGAAAAGACATTCAGGAGGAAAGCTAACGAAGCATTAATTGCCATACAGCTTGAAAGAAATTACACAAAAAATAAAATTCTGGAGATGTATCTAAATACCATAAGCTTTGGTTCTGGTGCTTATGGGATAGAGAAAGCAGCAGAAATATATTTTGGAATAAATGCTATTGAGCTTGATATTTCGCAGGCTGCACTTCTTGCAGGACTTATAAGATCTCCAGAAACATATTCACCGTTCAATGATAAAGAAAAAGCAAAATCAAGAAGAGATCTTGTTCTGGAGCTTATGTATGAGCAGGAATTAATAAATAACGACGAATACCTGGATGCTCTTTCCGAGCCTATAGAAGTTAATTCCGGCTCACTTTCTTCATCCGGAGAATCTGTATCAAGGATCGCTCCATATTTTGTTGATTATGTAAAACGTAATTTATATGACCAGAAATTCACTGATTACGACGTTTTCAAGGGAGGCCTTAGAATATACACCACCCTGGATATCGATTTACAGGAAAAAGCAGAGAACGCAATAAAAAAAGTTTTCCCTGAAGATATACAGCCATCGTATTCACTTGTATGCTCAAACCCTGAAAATGGATATGTATACTCTCTTATAGGCGGCAAGGATTATAATTCGTCTAAATTTAATATAGCAATCCAGGGTAAAAGACAGCCTGGTTCTGTATTTAAAGTTCCAGTTTTAATAGAATCAATAAGACAACGTTTTTCATCAAAAAATGTTTTTAACCCAAATGGACCAATTACTATAGATATGGAAGAAGGTCCTGACTGGAATGTAGATAACTACGGTGGTCAAAAGTTTGACACAGATAAAATGTCGGTAACTGATGCAACCGTGTACTCTGTTAATGTAGTATATTCTCAGCTCATAATGAAAATGGGTGCTGAAAATGTAGAAAATCTTTTAAATCAAATGGAAATATATGATATAGGTAATAACCCGGCAATAGGTCTCGGTGGCTTAGAAACAGGTATAACTCCTCTTGATGTAAGTAAAATCTTTTCGACCCTTGCATCAGGTGGCTTTTACAACCAGCCCGTCTCCATATTAAAAATTGAGGACTCTCAGGGTAATATAATATATGAATATGACCCCGAGAAAAATAAAGCAAACAAAAGAATTATTGAAAGTCAGGAAGCATACTATATCACACAAATCTTAAAAAGAGTCATAGAAAGTGGAACCGGAACCCGAGCCAATATAGAAAGGCCCTCTGCAGGTAAAACCGGAACAACTGAGAGTTATAATGATGCATGGTTTGCCGGATACACACCTGAACTGGTCACTGTGGTATGGATGGGCTATCCGGATTCCAACAAACCCCTTGAAATAAATGGAACAAATGTTGTAGGGGGCTCATATCCTGCAGAAATATGGAGAGAATTCATGTCCTCTGCTCTTGAGGGGGCCCCTGTGTCTGATTTTAAGGAGCCTGATGAAAAAATAATCGATGTTGAAGTTTGCAGCGATTCTAATCTCCTCCCATCTTTCTGGTGTCCAGAGGAGACTCTTGAGTGGAGAGTATTCCCTGAAAGTGAGCAACCTGATGAAATCTGTAATATACACAACAAAGTAGAAGTTCCTGACGTTACAGGATTAAACAGAGAAGAAGCAAAAAAAATATTTGAAGACTTATATTTCGTGGTCTCGGAAATTGACGATTATAATGATGTCTATAACCAGAATATTATTTTTAAACAAAATCCTGAAGCAGGTGTCGTACTTGAATCACTTGAAGGAGAAAAATTAAGTATAACTCTCTATGTAAGCAAAGGTAAAAAAACTTTCAGCATGCCTGATCTTACTGGAATGGATTTAAGCGATGCATTAACTGTTATAGAAAACCTGGAACTTGTTATTTCTGATATAGAATATGAATATAATGATATCCAGCCCGAAAATTGCATAATAGAGCAGAGTCCAGTTCCTGGTTCCATGGTACCTAAATCAACTGCTGTAAATTTATATGTAAGTAAAGGTGAAAACCCTCAATCAGAAATACCAGACGTATTGGGTCTAACTGAAGAAGATGCATTGGCATTGTTTGATGAAGCCTGCTTTGAAAATGTTACGCTGCTTTACGAAGAAAACGAAGAGGAGATGGATAGAGTATTCTCCCAGACTCCTGTGAGCGGTACTATTTATGATAAAAAACAGGAAGTAATAATAAAAATAAGCATTGGCATTGAAATACCTGATGTTATAGGAATGACAGAATCTGACGCAATATCTACTCTTGAAGAATCAGGATTTATTGTTGAAATATCTCCGGATTCCGCTGAAGAAGGAGAAGTTATAAATCAAATTCCATCAGCAGGTGAATATCTGGACTCTGGTTCTACTGTTACAATTGAAATCGAATAAAAAAATCAGTAAGCTTTTTTAAGAAAATATTAACAGATTCCGTATAATCAAAAAAATAAGTAATAAAAAATCAGCCTTCAAATAGAATAATTGTTATTTAACTAAAAGTAAATTTAGCGATTTCTTCAAAAAAAGGTATTCTTTTAGAAAAAACATCCAGTTTGTCCTTATACTTATTTATTTTTTTATTCGCAGAGCTCATACTCGACATAACCTGATTTTTTGCAGTACCACAATCCACTTCTTTATGGTATATACATGAGCTAATTTCTGCATAGTTAAACACATCACTTTCAAAATAAGGCGAATATTTTTTAAGCTCTTCCAGTTTCATATCCTTAAAAAGAATTTTCTTATCAATACACTGCCTTATTATCTTCCCTACTATGCCATGGGCTTTCCTGAAACTCTCACCTTTTTTGACAAGATAATCAGATATATCTGTAGCTTCCATAAAACTATTTTCCAGCGATTCTTCTATCTTTGATTTATTAAATTTCAAGACCCCTATTAATTTTGAGAAAATTTTTATACTTGTTATGGTTTCTTTATATGCACTAAATAAAATTTTCTTATCTTCCTGAAGATCACTGTTATAGGTTGAAGGTAATCCTTTAATAATCACCATTAACTGTAAAAGATTTCCCAAAACAATGGCGCTTTTAGCTCTTATTAACTCAAGGACATCCGGATTTTTTTTCTGGGGCATAATACTGCTTCCAGTACAAAAAGAATCATCTATTTCAATAAATGAAAATTCTACAGTATTGTATATAATTAAATCTTCGCAAAACCTGCTAAGGTTTAACATCATTTTGCTGCATGAAAATATAAAATCAACTATAAAATCTCTGCTGCTTACTGTATCCATGCTGTTTGGTTCAAGTCCCCTGAACTTTAGAAGCTCCTTTAATAATTTTCTATCCAGTTTATAACCACTACCCGTGCATGCCGCAGCTCCGATTGGAAGATAATCATGTTTTTCAAAGACATAAAAAAAGTCATTGATATCCCTGTCAAATTTATAAAAAAATGACATAAGGTAATGCGACAGCAAAACAGGCTGGGCATCCTGCATATGAGTAAAAGCTGGGATAATTACGTCCAGATTATCCCCGGCCAGTTTTAAAACAGTTTTTTGTAAATTTATTGACTCTTTTAAAATATTTATAAGACTATCTTTTAAAAACAATTTTTCATCCAGGACTATCTGGTCATTTCTGCTCCTTCCTGTATGAATTTTCATTGCTATATCTCCAATAATTTTACTTAATTCTTTCTCGATTAGACTATGAATATCTTCATATTCAGATGTATTAATTTTACAATTGTCCATATCTTTCTTTATTTTTCTTAAACCATAAAAGATTTTTTCCAGCTCATCCTTTTTTATAATACCTATTTTATAAAGTCCTGAAACATAAGCTGCTGTTCCTGTTATATCATATATATAAAGATTCTTATCTATTCCTATTGAAGATGTAAATTCTTCTACCTCCCTGTCTGAATCTTTCTCTATCATCCCCTTCCATATTTTATTTTCCATCAGTTCTTCCTTTTTTACCCATTATTTCATAAGGATATCCCCATAACTTAATAAAGCTTTCCGAATGTCTGTGATCAAAACTATCTCCTTTGTTATAAGTTGCAAGATTTACATCATATAACGAATAATTGGATTTCCTTCCGACAACTCTAAAGTTTCCACACTCAAGTTTAATTTTAACTTTACCTGTAACATTTATCTGGCTCTGTTCTATAAACAACTCTATGCACTTTCTCAACGGAGTAAACCAGTATCCGTAATATACAAGCTCCGCCAGTTTCTCCTCAAGATTAAACTTATAATGAGCAAGCTCCCTGTCCAGCACCAGTGACTCCAGTTGTCTGTGCGCCTCAATTATAATTTCAGCTGCAGGTGCTTCATAAATTTCTCTTGATTTTATACCTACAAGCCTGTTCTCAACAATGTCTATTCTGCCAATGCCATAAGACCCTGCTATAGTGTTCAATTTCTTGATAATTAATTCAGCCGACATATTATTACCATTTAGAGAGACGGGTTTACCGTTGAAAAACCCTATTTCTATATACTCTGATTCATCCTTATTATGTGTTATCCTGGTCCACTGATAGATATCTTCAGGTGGTTCGGTCCATGGGTCTTCCAGGATTCCGCATTCTACACTCCTCCCCCACAGGTTCTCGTCAATGCTGTAAGGATTGCCTGCCGTAACGGGTATATCTATGTTGAATTCTGCTGCATACTTTATTGCCTCTTCCCTTGACAGATTCCATTCCCTTAATGGCGCTATTATCTTAAAATCTGGTTCCAGGCTTCTTATCCCGACATCGAAACGTACCTGGTCATTGCCCTTTGCGGTACAGCCATGTGCTATAGCTTTAGCACCTTCTTTTCTGGCTATTTCAACAAGTTTTTTTACTATAAGGGGCCTTGCCAGAGCAGTAGCCAGAGGATATTTTTTTTCATATTTTAAATTAGCTTTTATCAAGGGCAGTATAAAGTCATTTACAAATTCATTTTTTGAATTGATTAATACGGACTTAGAAGCTCCAATCTTAAGTGCCTTTTGATAGGCTTTTTTCAAATCACCAGGCTGACCGCAGTCTATAAGTGCCGCTATTACATCCATATTATATTTTTCCTTGATCCATTTTATAGAGATCGACGTATCAAGGCCTCCAGAATATGCTAAAACTACTTTATCGGCCATTTTTTAGTCCTTTCGTTTATTTTAACACGTTAATAATAACATAATTTAAGCAACATAATTATAACTGAACCTAAAACTGCGCTTTCATCATCTCCAGTATTTTTTTTGCATTGCTTAAACTGTCTATTACACAAATTATTGTGTCATCACCCGCCACTGTTCCAAGAATTTCTACAAAATTCATACCATCAATTATTGCTGCTGTCCCCTGTGCTTCTCCCGGGAATGTCTTTACCACAATAATATTCCCGGCATCTTTTATAGAGACTACGCTCTGCCTGAATCTTGCCCTGAGCTTTTCCGGGTCAAAAACCTTATTTTCATATACTCCTTTACTTAAAGTGTAATATTCTTCCTGCAGATAATTCCTGATTTTTATAACCCTTAGATAGTCCAGGTCTCTTGAAATAGTCGACTGTGTTACTTTGTAACCCTTTTGCCTGAGTTCTCTTAATAATTCATCCTGAGAATTTATTTTTTTACTACTTATTATTTCTTTTATATCATTAAGTCTTTTTAATCTAATCATTTTTTTCCTTTTTGAAGGTTGATTTTTTACTTATTTATAAAAATTCATAATTCTTTTTTAATGCTTATATCTAAAAATTAAAAAACCAAATCTAATAATTGCCATACAAGCAAATGCCTTTGAAAAAACTTTTTTAACATTCATACAAATAAACAAGCAGCCCTTTCTGAGCATATAAGCGATTAGCAGCCTGCTCTAAAATAACAGAATTTCTAGAATAAATAATTTCATCTTCAATTTCCTGACCCCTGTGGGCAGGAAGGCAATGCATTACTTTTACTTCTTTATTCGCATTTTTAAGCAAATTATAATTAACCTGATATCTTTCGAGCTCTTTTAATTTAATGTCATCATTTTCCTGTCCCATGCTCATCCAGACATCTGTATAGATTACATCAGCGCCTTTAACTGCATCAAAAGGATTGTTTACTATGTTGACTTTGCCACTTTCCTTCTGGCTCATAACATACTCAATTATCTCTTCAGAAGGAGAATATTTCCGGGGACATCCAATAGTTATGCCAATTCCAAGCTTTGAGAGCCCCAGTATAAGGCTATTTGTTACGTTATTGCTATCACCTATATAAGTAAATTTAAGTTTACTGTTCAAAATACCCAGTTCTTTTAAAGTTAGCATATCGGCAAGTACCTGGCATGGGTGATATGTATCGGTGAGTCCATTTATCACAGGTATATCTCCACATTTTGCAAAAATCTCCAGGGTTTCCTGTTCAAATGTTCTTATAATTATCCCGTCAACGTAAATTGAAAAAATCTTTGCTGTATCTTCAAATGATTCCCCCCTGTTTATTTGTAATTTTTTTGAATCCAGAAAGATTGAATTACCTCCAAGTTGCCTTATTCCAACTTCAAAAGATAGCCTTGTCCTCGTAGAATGTTTGTCAAAAAGCATTGCTATATTCTTGCCTTTCAAGGTACTATTGTATTTTTCTCCATTCTTTTTTATTTCTTCTGATAAATTAAGTATATATTCAATTTCATCTTTAGAATAATCTTTTAGTGTCAGAAAATCTTTTTTCATTTCATATCTCCTTTATTTTCTTATCCAGCCATTTAATCAATACGTCAATATTTTTCTTGTTTATTATTAAGGACGGGAGAAACCTTAAAGTAGTACTTGATACTCTGTTTATGACTATCCTGTCATGCAATGCATCTAATACCAATTTTTCTGTTACCGGTTCATTAAATTCCATCCCTATCATAAGCCCCATTCCCCTTACTTCCTTTACAACAGGATACTTTTCCTTAATCTTTATCAACTTATCCATAAAATATTTCCCTGAATTTTTAGCTTTTTCGCAAAGCTTATTATTAATTATGTAATCAATTGCCGCTATACCTGCTACACATGACGCCGCATTTCCGCCAAATGTAGAACCATGTGAACCAGGTCCGAAACTTCTTGCTACAACTTCAGTGGTTATTATAGCCCCTATCGGCATTCCACCGCCAAGGCTCTTCGCCAGTACAAGTACATCTGGATAAATACCAAAATTTTTATAAGCAAAAATGCTTCCCGTTCTTCCAAAACCTGTTTGTATCTCATCAAGAACCAGTAAAATGTTTTTTTGCGTGCATATTTTTCTTAAATTTATCAAAAATTCTTTATTTGAAGGATAAACACCACCCTCACCCTGAACCGGTTCTATCATAACCGCACACGTGTTTTCATTTATTAAATCCTCCACAGATTTTATATCATTCAGCTCTGCGTATTTAAAACCCGAAAGCAATGGCTCATATAATTTTTGCTTATCTTCCTGTGCGGTAGCAGCAAGTGCTCCCAGTGTTCTCCCATGAAAAGCTTTTTTAAAAGTAATTATTTCATATCTGGAAGAATTATAATTATCTATAGAATATTTTCTTGCAAGTTTTATCGCACCCTCTATTGACTCTGTTCCGCTATTCGCAAAAAAAACTTTCTGGCCAAATTCGGAAACTTCGCATAGTTTTTTTGCAAGCAGAACCTGTGGTTCATTATAGTATAGATTTGAAGACTGAATTATTTTTTTTATCTGGCTTTTTACTGCATTTATGACAAACTTATTAGTATGCCCTACATTAAGGCACCCATAGCCTGCTATGAAGTCGAGGTATTTATTCCCTTCAAAATCCCATAGATACTGCCCCCTGGCTCTTTCAAACGATACAGGAAGCCTGCTGTAGGTCTGCATTAGATATTCATGTCCTTTATTAAATAATTCACTATTTGTCTTAAAAGTCATATTATCACCCTTGTTTACTTGTTTTTTGTTATCATCGTTCCAATACCTTTATCGGTAAATATTTCTACAAGTGTTGAATGCTTCCTGGTTCCATTTAATATATGAGTTCTTTCTGCACCATTTTCCAGCGCATCTATGCAGGCCTTAACTTTTGGAATCATACCGGAACCAATTTTACCTGATTTTATAAGATTAAGACTTTGTTCTACTGTTAACTTTGATATTAATTCACTTCCCTTTTTGCCATCGTTCATTATTCCATCAACATCGGTAAGCAGTATCATTTTCCTCGCTTTCAGAGAGATGGCAATTTTAGCAGCACATGTATCGGCATTTATATTATATACATTACCTTTTTTGTCTGTTCCAACTGTTGCAATAACAGGTATATATCCATTACTTAAAATACTATTTAAAAAATTAGAATCGATGCTTTCGATTTCGCCAACAAACCCGAGGTCTATATCTTTGCCATCTTTCTTATATTTTTTCTTGCTGCACTTTATAAAAGAAGCATCATTTCCTGATATTCCTACAGCTATTCCTCCATTCTTGTTAAGAAAAGAGACTATCTTAGTATTTATATCTCCAATCAACACCATTTTTACAATTTCTATCGAATCTTTTCCTGTCACTCTCAACCCATCTACAAACTCTGGTTTTATTCCTTTTTGTTCGGCCAGATCATTAATTTTTTTACCCCCTCCGTGAATTACTACCACTTTTATTCCCACGTATTTCATAAGAATTAAGTCATTAAGGGCACTTTCCAGTATGCTGTCATCTTCCATCATGCTTCCGCCTATTTTTATCACAACAACTTTGTCAAAATATTCTTTTATATAAGGCATTGATTCCAGAAGCACTTCTACTTTTGCTGAATAAAAATCGCCTTCTTTTATATTTCTTTTAGCTACATTATTGTCTTTGTAATTTTTCATTTCTTGCCTTCTTCCAGAATAGTCTCTTGAAATTTTTTTATTTTCACAATTATGTCCTGTATAAAGCATTTATCTTTATATAATCAAATGAAAGATCAGTTGTTAAAACCTCGAATTCTTTATCTCCGTAATTTAAGTTAATAGTAAAATTGATTTCTTTTTCTTTCATAATTTTTCTTGTTTTTACTCTATCGATATCAACTCCAATACCATTTCTGACAATAAGTATATTGCCGGCATATATATCAACTTTATCAATATCAAAACTACATTCTGCCGAGCCCAATGCTGCATTTATTCTTCCCCAGTTCAGGTCCTGACCAAACATCGCAGCCTTAAACAGAGTTGAGTTAGCAACTTTTAACGCCAGCTTTTTAGCAGTTGGCATATCTTTTGAATTTATAATTTTTATCCTTATAAGTTTTGTTGCACCCTCGCCATCCATAACTATTTTTCTTGCAAGGTCTTTCATAACAAAAGAAAAGGCATTTTTAAAACTTTTATAATATTTATTCTTCTTACTCTCTATAAAAATACCACTCTTAGAATTCACCATTGCTATAACCATATCATTTGTACTCTGACATCCATCAATAGTAATGCTGTTAAAGCTCGTTTCGGCCTCTTCATGCAGAAGTTCATCAAGTAAAGCACCGGAAACACCGGCATTTGTAGCTATAAATGCAAGAAGCGTTGCCATATTTGGTTCTATCATTCCCGAACCTTTTGCTATTCCTCCGATTATTATCTCTTTCCCATCTTCTACGCCAAATGATACGGCCACTTCCTTTGTTACTTTATCAGTTGTAAGTATCGCTTCTGCAGCACTATGACCACCTTCAGTACTCAATTTAGGTACGCACTGTTTTATCCCGTATTCTATTTTTTCTAATGGCAGCTGTTTCCCTATCACTCCTGTTGACGATACAATTACATTTTCTTTTTCGATATTTAAATATTTAGCTGCAAGCTCAATTGTCTTTTCAGAAGCTTCATATCCTTCTTTTCCCGTACATGCATTTGCAATCCCGCTGTTAATAATAATAGCTTTTATACTTTTCATTTTATCAAGCTGTTCTTTTGTGACAATAACAGGCGCAGCAAGAAACTTATTAGTAGTAAAAATACCGCTGGAATTACTGCCCTCTGGAATATAAATTATACAAATATCAGGTTTTTTTGATTTTTTTATTCCACAGTGTATTGCAGACGCATACACTCCCGGTACAGTGGTTATAGTCCCCTTTTCTATAAGATTAAAATTTTTATTTTTATTTACTTTGTTTATTACCATAATCCACACCAATTAACTATTATAAATTTCAGGAAAATAGCCCATTTAAGTTCAGACCTTCCTCTTCATTAAAGCCCATCATTAAGTTCATATTCTGTACCGCCTGCCCGGCTGCTCCTTTTACAAGATTATCTATTGCGCTGAATATCTTAAGAGTTTCTGTCCTCTCATCGAAATTAAATCCCACCATGCACATATTAGTACCTATCACATCTTTTAGCTGGGGTATTTCATTGCCTGTAAATTTAACAAATGGAAGACCCTCACAGAATTCTTTAAATAAAATGTATATTTTTTCTTTTGCGCAACTGTTTTTTTTAGATTTCTTTACCTTGCAGTATATTGACGTAAATATACCTCTACTCAGGGGAAGTAGATGTGGAGTAAAAACTATTTTAAGCTCCTTCCCGGACATATTTTTAATTTCCTGCTCAATTTCTCCAGTATGTCTGTGTCCAGAAGTAGAATAAGCATAAAAATTATTTTCGGTATTCGTAAAAAGATATTTTTCTGCATATTTCCTACCTGCACCTGTTATACCTGATTTTGAGTCAATATATATATTTTCTATATCAACTCCACCTTTTAAAACAGGAGCCAGGCCCAATAAAACAGAAGTAGGATAGCAGCCAGGATTGGCAATATAGTTGCTTTTCTTTATTTCCTCTTTATTTATTTCAGGCAAACCATATACAAATTCTGACAGCCTGTCTTTCATAACATGATCTATCCCATACCAGTACCTGTAATCTTCAGGATCCTTTAACCTGAAATCAGAACCAACATCTATAATCTTAAAATTTATAAAATTGTATATATCCATCAGATATTCCATCGACTTATGTGGTGGCAGACATAAAAATATTATATCAACTTCATTTAAATTACTTTCATCTGGTTTCTCAACAAATATAAGCTTTTCATTATTTCTATCCTGATATGAAGGGAAAACTTCACTTACAGCCTGGTTTTTATAAGTCCTTGAAGTTACGAAATTAAATTTTACATATTTATGCATGCTCAATATCTTAATCAACTCAAGACCTGTAAAACCTGACCCTCCTATAATTCCTGCTTTAATTATTTTTTCCATAAATTAACCTCCATTTTTTGCATATTATACAAAAATTATAAATAATATGCAATATTTTTTTATATTTATTTTCAAACTCCAATATTATTGATTTAAAACAAAATATAAAGGATTTTATAGTGCGAAAGATAAAAAAATTTATTATTTTTTAGATTTTATGAATTAAATTTAAAAAAAACTTTAAAAGGACAGAATAAAAAATTCTACTCGTAGCCAGGGAAGTAGTCTATTATTATATCTTTCTCTCCGATATTCAAATTTGATAAAACTGACTGCACGGCCTGCACCATAAGCAAAGGTCCCGATGCGTAAAAAAATCTTTCCCTGAAATCCCCGACCACGCTTTTTATTATATCTTCGCTAACGCGACGCGGTTCAGTTATATAATTAATCTTTATGCTATTATATTTTTCTTCAGCTTTATCAAAAATATTTTTAAAGATAATCTCCCTGGCTTTACAGAAATACAGAAGAATTATATCGTTTTCTTTTCCCCTGTTGATTAAATCCAGTAAAATAGAGCGGTAAGGTGTTATACCAATACCCCCTGCAATAAATGCATATTTTGATTTTAATTTTTTTATTAAAAAATCCCCTTCCGGCTCAGAAATTTCTATAGTTTTTCCTTCATCTAAATTCAACAAAGCTTTTTTAAATGAACTACCATTTTTAAAGTCAAATTTAGTAGTTACCATAATATTTTCCTCGTAAGGCGCAGATGAAATAGTAAAATGTCTTGTTTCACCTCTATCATCAGGATTTTTATGTGGTATATTTAAGAATATGTACTGACCGGCTTTCCATAAAATCTTATGCTCGGGCTTAAATACAAATGAATAAATATTCTTTGCTTCCTGAATTTTTTTAATAAGTGCACCTTTCATACTTTATATATCCCCTGCACCGGACTTTCTATTTAACTAACATTAAAATAAATGCTATTTCTGCTCAGTATAAAAATTTAAATATAAACAAAAAAAAATTAATTATTCTAAAATATTATACCATATATCCCACGGATAATTCTGAGTCATTATAAAAAAATATTTTTCTACCAGATATTTGTTTTATGATATAAACAAAAAATTTGTATAAGATTCAATCAAAAAATTATATTCAATCTTATTTCTATTGTATGATTACCTTAGAGGCATGTAAATTCTAAAAGTTATTTTCATTTTATCTTTATCATAATTAACTTCTATCTTGCCGTCGTGGTTCTCTACTATTTTTTTACTTATAGAGAGCCCCAGACCAAAACTTTTTTTACCTTTTACAGATGAAGTTTTGTAAAAACGTTCGAATATATGAGGAATATCTTCTTCCTTTACCACTTCACTTATATTTTCAATGCTACATATTAGAGACTTTCTGCCAATATCATTTCCAAGTCTTATTCCTAATTCTTTTCCATTAGAACTGTATTTTACAGCATTATCTATGAGATTAAAGAAAAGTTGCTCTATCTGGGCCTCATCTCCCAGCACAAGAAAATTACCCCTGTAATCTTCCTTTAATTTTATATCTTTAGACACTAACTGGTTCCTAAAAAGCTTTAATATCCTAACAATAACCTTTCTTATATTAATTTCAGTGAATTTATCCTTTGCTCCATTTTCTTCAATTTCCGATAAAGTCAGTAACTCCTCTGTTATTTTAGAAAGCCTCATAACTTCGTCATCAATCATATCTATCGTTTCTCTGTATTCTTCTTTTGTAATATTTTTTTTCTGTCTCATTACATCTATTTTCGTTTTCATAATGGTTAATGGAGTATTCAACTCATGAGAGGCATTCTGAACAAATTGCTTCTGCTTGTTAAATGAAATCTCTATTTTATCAAGCATACTATCAAACACTTTCGCCATATTTGAAATAGCATCCTTTCCCTTAAAGTTCAATCTGAGATGTAACTTCTTCTCATCTATCTCTTTTACATTTTCCGTTATCATATTTACCTGGTTTAACATTCTCCTGAGCACCAGATAACCTCCTGATACCGATATAATTATAATTGCCAGTACTCCTCCTGTTATCGTGTAAAATATTCTCGTAAAAATCCTTGGCGGCAGTATTTTCAAATGAGGTGGAATTCCAAAAGGTTCAAGCCTGTTTACCTCCCTTAATTTTTCAATTATTACAAGATCAACACCCTTCAGATTCTCTGTGATGCTAATAATATATCTTTCTCCCCTTAGGTTATAACTGTAAACGAAATATATTAATAATCCATATAGTATAAAGGATATAAGAATTATTATAACGAACCACAAAAATATTTTTTTTTGAAGAGTTAATTTCATAATATTTTTTTTATTTTTAATCACCGTTTATTATTCTATAACCAGAGCCATATACAGTCTTTATACAACTCCCGGCTTTCCCGAGCTTTTTTCTTATATTCTTTATATGTGTATCAATTATATTTGTAAAAATATCGACATTCCTATCCCATGCATGCTCAAGTATCTGGTTCCTGCTTATTAACTGGCCTTTATGCCTTAAAAGATATTCCAGTATCATAAACTCTTTTTTGGTTAGATTTATTTCCACATTTCCTCTGGATACCTGCTCCTTTTCCAGATCAACTTTTACATCGAATATTTCCAGCACGTTTTCCTTGCTTCCTGTTTTTCTTCTTAAAAGTGCCCTCAACCTTGCAAGCAATTCAGAAAACTCAAATGGTTTTGTAAGATAATCATCTGCACCACAGTTTAGTCCCTCCACGATATTTTCTATTTGCTTTTTTGCAGTTAACATAATTATGAAACTATTTACTTTCTCTTTTCTTATTTTTCTGCATAAATCTTCACCGGTCATATCAGGCAACATTAAATCAAGAATGATTATGTCATAGTCATAATTGTTTATCATATCATATCCTTCATTTGCGCTATAAGCCACCTCGGCTATAAACCTGTGCTGCTCAAGTCCAACCCTGAGATTATCTGCTACCTGTTTTTCATCTTCAATTATAAGTATTTTCATTTTACCTTTGTTTTAGTAAAAATTACTATTTTTACATTAAAAGTATAAACCAATTCAATTCTTAAAACTATTCACGCTTCAATTAATCAACCGGATCAAATCCGGTTGCTCTTATATCAGGAAATATACAATATACTAAAACTATCAGTATCGAAAATATTATTAAAATTACTTTTAAAAATTATATTAAAAAAAGATGAAGAAATTTTGGAGTTTATATTTTTTAAAAAAAGTCATTTTCAGTAATACTCCATAAAATCTTCATTATCTTCTGTTAGAATTAAAAAAAAAGCAGAAAAGCTTAGTTGAAGCTCAAGACTAACTTACAGCAACTGAAACTATAACTTCTACCTAAATTAAAGGGAGGTGATAGTTGGGGGAAAAAATTCTAAAGACAACGTAGCGCAGCTTTATAAAGCGGGTAAGATTCGCTTACCCGTTTTATTTTTTAAATTCTATCAAATAAATAGAAATTCCCACTTATAAAAAATTTATAAAAACACTATAAAACTATTTTCCAGTTATCATAAGCAACTTTAACTTCTACAATACCCTCAGAATACTCATTTATCATTTTCGTTAATTTATCCTCATCCATAGTAACTATCTGTCTTCCGCAGTGTGTGACAATTAATTGATTTATATTGTATTTTTTACACCATCCAATTATTGTTTTAACTCTGGTATGGCCAAAAAACTTATCACCTCTTCTTCTTACCATATTGATATTCAGGCTTGCACCATCAGCTATAAGCATATCAACCCCATCCAGAACATCTTTCTTGTCATCCTCAAAGTCCAGAATATCAGGAGCGTAAATTATGTTTTTATCCGCACTGATTTTATATGCTACTGCAGGGCATCTTAGTGAGTGAAAAACTTTATAGGCAATTATTTTAAAATCCTTAAGATCTATCTCCTTATTATTTTCAATAATTATATAATTCCCCGGCTTATACTTGCCGTAATCAAAAGTCACTTTTGTTATATAAACAGGTATTTTTATTCTACTTTCATTCTTTAATGACCATATATAATGGTCCGGGTGGGCGTGTGTTATTAGCAAAAAATCATAATCATTGATTTTACTTATCAGTTCAGGATTATGTTTTACACCAAAATCAATAAGTACTTTAGTTTCCTTATAATCTAAAGTAAGAGAAGAATGATACTTATGTCTGGCACTGCTCTCCTCTATTTCTCCCTTTGTGCCCGGAAATCCAATTATCATGCCTTATTTATTCTCTAATTCTTGCATTGAACCTTTTTCCAAGATTCTCAAGTATTCTATTTACAATTATGCTTACTTCCGTATCTTTTAAAGTCCTCGAGTCATCCCTGAAGCTTAATGAATAAGCCATACTTTTCTTTTCTTTATCTATTTGATTCCCTCTGTATATATCAAATAGATGGACACTTCTTAGCAATTCAGTGCCATTTTCTTTTATTTCATTTATTATATCCTCATTCTTTATATGCTCGTCAACAACTATTGCAAGGTCAATATCTATTGAAGGGAATAAGGGTATAGTTTTATATTTCCTTACTTCATTCATATTATTTATAAATTCATCCAGATTTAACTCCATATAGTAAATATCCTGTTTTATATCAATTTCATCCACTATTAGCGGGTGCACCTCTCCTATTATTCCCATTACTTTCCCGTTAATATATATATTGCCACTTATCCCTGGATGAAAAAATTTAAAATTCCTCTCTATTATTTCCAATTTCCCATCAGGAAAATATAAATTAGTTAAAAACTCAAGAACCCCTTTCAAATCATAAAAATCGATATCCCTTTCAGATTCATTCCAGCTCTTTATCATCTTTTTACCGGTTAAAACAATTCCTAGTTTATTTATTTCATCAGGTAATAAATTCTTATTACTCTTCTTAAAAATCTTAGAAATTTCAAATATCTTGATATCATTTATGTCGTGATTTACATTGTCTTTTACATTCTTAATAAAAGCCGGCAGTAGAGATGTCCTTAAATATTTAAAATCTTCATTTATTGGGTTTAATATTTCTACAGCTTCCTTATAATCAACTTCAACATCCAGCCCGAACCTCTTTATCTCGTTGATATTTATAAAAGAATAGTTTATGACTTCAGATAATCCAATATCGCATAGATATTGCCTTATTTCTTTGATCTTCTTCTGATAATATGTATATCTGCCCCTTCTATCACTTGCAGGAGTAGGAATAGAATCCAGCTTATCATAACCATAAATTCTGGCTATTTCTTCAATAAGATCTATTTCTCTCTCCAGATCCTCGTACCTGAAAGAAGGAATTATTGCTTCTATAAAATTATCTTTTATCTTATTTCTTATTTTTAGACCATTAAGTATGTCTGATATCACATTCCTATCGATATCTTTCCCGAGAATCTTGCTTACATTATCCGCACTTACTGCTATTTTTCTTTCCCTCTTTATCTTCTGGCAATAGTTATCGTATAAAGAACCTCTTATCTTAGAACCTGCAATCCTGGTTAAGATATCTTCAAATCTACTGATAGCAAATAAAGTTAACAACGGGTCGATACTTTTCTCAAACCTGTTTGAAGCTTCTGAGCGGAGTCCTATCCTCTTGGATGTTCTCATTATAGAAGGACCGGAAAAGTTTGCTGCTTCAAGAAGCACTTCTTTTGTAGCATCGTTTATCTCGGTATCCTTGCCTCCCATAATTCCTGCTATGGCTACTGCTTTATTCTCATCTGCTATCACAAGAGAATTATCATCAAGAACTCTAATGGAATCATCTATCATCTTAATCTTTTCTCCTGATTTCGAACTTCTTACTATGATTTTATTGGAATTAAGTGTATCTTTATCAAATACGTGAAGAGGCTGTCCGGTTTCGAGCATGACATAATTAGTCAGGTCAACTATCAAATTAACAGGTCTTATATCGCACATTATTAATCTATTCTTCAGCCACCAGGGTGATTTAATATCTGGAATATTATTAAAAACCCCTGCAGAATAACGTGAGCAAAGAGCACAATCATCGATTTTAATATTTAACTCCGAATCTATATTCAATCTTTTTTTATAGTCGTAAACAGGAATTCTAAAATCTAACCCGGTCAGAGCACTTATCTCCCTCGCTATCCCCACTATGCTCATGCAATCAGGTCTGTTAGGGGTAATCTCAAACTCATAAACAAAATCATTAAGACCTGTTGATTCTGCAAAGCTTTCACCTATCCTGAAATTATCATCGAGAATCATTATGCCCTCTGATTCTGAAGAAAGCTCCAGTTCCATTTCGGAACACATCATGCCCTCCGAGACCTGACCTCTTATCTTGCTTTTTTTTATAGTAGTTTTTTGTATTACTGCACCCGGAAGAGCAACAGCCACTTTATTTCCTGATTTAAAATTCTTTGCGCCACATACTATATTAAGTATTTTTGAACCTACATCAACACTGCAGACAGATAATTTATCAGCATCCGGATGTTCGTGAGTGTCCAAGATCTTACCTATAACTATATTCCTGTATTTGATGCCTATATCCTCAACCTTTTTAACTTCACTTCCGCTCATTGTAAGCATTCTGGCTGTAGCTACTGGATCAAGTTCACCTGCATCCAAAAATTCCTTTATCCAGTTAAGGGTTGCTTTCAATTCTTCACTTTCCTCTCATTTATATGATTAATATCAACTACTATAGATTCTCCTGATTATATTTTTTAATTAAATAATAATATAAAAAATATTTTAGATTCTTAATTGCGTTCGAAGTTAAAATTGATCAATGAATCTCAAATCATTTTCAAAAAATAGCCTTAAATCATCAATTCCATATTTCAACATACAAATTCTTTCAACACCCATGCCAAAAGCAAATCCACTGACTTCACCCGGGTCATAACCCACAAAAGAATATAAATTAGGGTCTACCATTCCGGCACCCATAATCTCCAGCCATCCGCTTCCTGAACATACTCTGCAACCTTTTCCCCCGCATATATTACAGATTACATCTACTTCAGCACTTGGCTCTGTAAATGGAAAATAATGAGGCCTGAATCTAACTTTTCTATCTTTCCCAAAAATTTCGTGTGAAAAAGTTTCAAGTGTCCATTTAAGATTTCCGAAATTTATTCCCTTGTCTATTACAAGACCTTCTATCTGCGTAAACATGGGTGTATGGGATACATCATAATCTCTTCTATATACCTTCCCTGGCGATATTATTAGTATCGGAGGCTTATATTTCTCCATGTACCTTATCTGAACCGGAGAAGTCTGAGTTCTTAATAGAATCTTGTCAGAAACAAAAAAAGTGTCATGTAGTGATCTCGCAGGATGATCTACAGGAGTATTCAATGCTTCAAAATTATAATAATCTGTCTCAACTTCAGGCCCCTCCGCAATGCTAAATCCCATACCAATAAAGATTTCTTCAATCTCTTCAATAACCCTTGAAATTATATTCTTTTTACCAGCTACTACTTTTCTCCCGGGCAATGATAAATCAATACTTTGCTCTTTTAATTTTATGTCATACTCGATATTTCTTAGAAATTTCTCTTTCTTCTGAATTTCTAATTCAATTTCTCTTCTCGCAGTATTTAATCTCTTCCCTATTACCGGCTTAAGATTTTCAGGTAAATTTCCTATACTCTTCAAAGATTCAATCAAAAAACTTTTCCTGCCTGTGTATTCTGTTCTTATTTTATCAAGTTCAACTAAATCTTTTACCAAAGCCAGTTTATTGCTAAAACTGTCGAGTTCCCCCTTTATTTCTTCATCTAATGCAATTATCTTATTGTCATTATCATCCATATTATTATGCACTTTTTTTCTTTGCAATTTCAGCTAATTCCTTGAAAGCATCCGGGTCTTTTACTGCTATTTCTGACAGCATTTTTCTATTAATATCGATACTTGCTTTTTTCAAACCAAAAATAAACTCATTATAAGATACGCCATTTATCCTGGCTGCAGCGTTTATTCTGGTTATCCACAACCTTCTGAAATTCCTTTTATTGTTTTTCCTATCTCTATAAGAATAACTCATAGATTTAAGAAGCTGTTCCTTGGCAATTTTGTAACTCCTGCTCTTGGAGCCGTAATAACCACTTGCTTCCTTTAGTACTTTTTTATGCTTTTCTCTCTTATTTTGCCCTCTCTTAACCCTGGCCATTTAAATACCACCTTTCATTATCTACATAGTAACCTTCTTACTTTTTTCTTATCAGACGAAGACACTTCCTGCACTTTTCCAAGACGTCTTTTTCTTTCTGCATCTTTCTTTGTTAGTATATGGCTTTTATATGCCTTTACCCTCATAATTTTGCCACTGCCTGTTACTTTAAACCTTTTGGCAGCACCTTTATGTGTCTTAATTTTTGGCATAATAAACATCCTTCCTTTGAATTTCAACCTAATTTTATAAGGTATTTCATTTTGAAATAGGAGCTAAAACAGCAGTTATATTGTAACCATCCATTTTTGGTTCCAGTTCAAGATTATATCTGTCTTCCAGATCATCCATTAATCTTTCCAGTATACTCATCCCAATTTCTTTATGGACAATTTCCCGTCCCCTGAACATAATTGTTATTTTTACCTTATATCCACTATTTAAAAATTTTTCTATCTGCCTTTTTTTAATATTAAAATCATTTGTATCTATCTTCGGTCTTAATTTTACTTCCTTTAAAATAATCTGTGATTGCTTCTTTTTCTTTTGCTTTTCTGATATTTCCATTTTATATTTATATTTTCCGTAATCCATTATTCTACATACCGGTGGCCTGCTGTCAGGTGATATTTCTACCAGATCCAGCCCTCTCTGCTCTGCAGTACTTAACGCTTCCCTTATTGGAACCACTCCAATCTGCTTGCCTTCTTCTGAAATTAGCCTCACTTCCGGTATCCTGATTTGCTCATTTACTCGAATTCTTTTTTTGTATTCGAATGTGCACCTCCTTAATCATTTTTTTAAAAAAAATAGGCAGATAAATCATCTACCTATTTATTTAAATTACTTTTAAAACAACCAGATTAACAGGCTTATAAAACCGCCACCTGGTGAGAAATAGATGATTTCTACTTAACAAGTTTCTTATTATCTTAATTTTTTCAATAATATAACGATATGGAATTATACTAATTATTATTTGATTTGTCTATCTATATATCTATACTGCTACATCTCCTTCTTCCTCCGGCACATATTCTTCTTTCCAGGCTTTATCGGCTATTGCCTTATACTCAGCTGCATATTTATCAAGATCTTTCGCCAGTGATGTAATAAGTGTCTCTGCCCCGTCATGTGTTGGATAGGCACCGGTTTCAGCTACGATATCTCTTAATACCCATGGATTATCAAGAAAGCTGCACGGCCTTAAGTGGTTTTCAGTATATGGCTGTCTCTTCCTGAAACCCATAAAGAAATCTGATGTTAATACTTCTGCAAGGCTTTTTTCTTTTATATTGTCAGTAGCAAAATGTACAAACACACATGGTTCTACGTCGCCATTAACATTTATATGTAAATAATTCTTTCCACCAGCCATACAACCATTTACCAGCGGACCATCATTCCAGAAATCAGCCACTATAATGTTCTTGGTTCTTCTAATTTCCAGTATCTTTTTTCTTCTATAATCTCTTTGCTCGGGTGTTGGCATAAGCTCTAGATTGGGCTCCCTTCCTATAGGAACGTAATTAAAGTACCAGCCTATAAATGCGCCTTTTTCTACAAACAAATCAATAAATTCATCACTTACAACAAGTTCGTTATTAGATCTGGTTGCAGTTACCGAAAAACCGAAAAGGACTCCATTATCTTTCAAAACATCCATCGCTCTCATTACTTTTTTCCAGACACCCTTCCCTCTCCTTGCATCGGTCTCTTTTTCAAAACCTTCTACACTTATACACGGGACAGCATTCCCGAGTTCTGAAAGTCTCTTTGCAAACTTATCATCAATCAATGTTCCATTGGTATAAATCTGAAAGAAAGAATCGTTATGCCTTTCCAAAAAATCAAAAAAATGGGGCCATATAGTCGGTTCTCCTCCTGTGATTACGAAAAAGTAAAGACCTATATCATTGGCTTCATCTATAACTCTATTGCATACATCATATGGAAGATCATCCTTTTTTGAATACTGCCATGCATAACAGCCGATACACCTTAAATTACACTTCATGGTAGGGCTAATCACTAAATGATTGGGAGGGTTAATGCCGTATTTCTTTGCAAAAGCAAGTCTTTTTGGCTGTCCCTGTATCATAGCATTATTTATAAGGTTCATTACTACTTTATTTCTTACACTCGGTGACATATTCTCTGAAGCTCTCTTAAGACTTACAAGAAGATTTTCCATAAAATCTCTCTCTTCTCTCTTTTTCAACCTGTACACTCTTCCCTTAACAAGCGAAAGCCATTTTTCATCTGAAATCTTGGGGAGTATCTTAAGTGCACTCTGTATAGCTGTTTTTGTAGTATACAATTTTACTCTTTCTTTTAGTGTCATTTTATATACTCCTTAACAGATTAAATAAATAATAAAACTTATTCTTATTGAAAGTATTAATTTTAAAAACTTATTATACTATTATAAGATATTTTTATAAAAAATAAAGCACCCGAAATCTTAATCAGTAACTTATTTCTTTATTGTCAACAACTTTTCTCAATTCTTTAATAAAATTTTCCAGCTTTATTTCCTTTAAGTCCCCGCCGATTTTTTTTCTTATAGTAATTGTTCTCGTTTCTTGCTCTTTTTCGCCAATCACAATCATATAAGGTATCTTTTTAATTTCCGACTGTTTTATCTTTTTACTTAGTGATTCAACTCTCTCATCTATATCTACCCTGAAATCATTCTTCTTAAGATTATCATATATTTCTCTCGCATAAACATGATACTTTTCTGAAATAGGAAGTATGACAATCTGTACCGGTGCAAGCCATGGTGGTAGATTTCCACTATAATGCTCCAGAATTATACCTAAAAATCTTTCTATACTACCAAGTATTGTTCTGTGAATCATTACCGGTCTGTGCCTTTTATTATCTTCTCCCATATATTCGACATTGAACTTTTCCGGCATTGCAAAATCAAGCTGTATGGTCCCGCATTGCCATGTCCTATCCAGACAATCCCTGACATGGAAATCTATTTTCGGCCCATAAAAGGCCCCTTCCCCCTCATTTACTATATATTCAATACCTCTGCTAACCATTGCTTTTATTAAAATACCTTCTGCCCTGTCCCACATATCATCAGTACCTATTCTTTTTTCCGGTCTTGTTGAAAGCTCCACTTTATATTTATCAAAACCAAATACCCTGTACATACGACAAACAAGATCTATCACTGCCCCTATCTCATCTTCAGCCTGCTCTTCCATGCAGAATATATGCGCGTCATCCTGAGTAAAACTCCTTACCCTGAATAACCCATGTAAGACTCCTGATTTTTCATGTCTGTGTACCAGACCCAGCTCAGCCATTTTAATCGGCAATTCCCTGTAAGAATGCTGGCTTGATTTATATATTATGATGTGCCCCGGGCAATTCATAGGTTTAATTGCGTAATCATCCTCGTCAATTTTAACAAAATACATATTTTCTCGATAATTTTCCCAGTGGCCTGAAGTTTTCCACAAATGGTTGCTCAATATTATAGGGGTACTTACTTCCATATAATTCTCTTTTACGTGCTCCTCTTTCCAGTAATCCAGTATTATATCTATGAGTTTTTTCCCTAAACCATGGAAAAATGGAAACCCGGGTGCTTCATCATGAAAACTAAATAAATCAAGGTCCCTGCCAATTTTTCTATGATCGCTTCTTTTTGCAATTTCCAGTTTCTGAAGATATTCCTTCAGATCCTGTTTATTGAAAAATGATGTTCCATATATCCTGACAAGCATCATGTTTTTCTCGTCTCCTCGCCAGTAAGCACCAGCAACACTTAATAACTTAAATGCCCTGACTCTTCCTGTTGAAGGTATGTGTGGTCCCCTGCATAGATCCACAAAGTCTCCGCATGTATAAATACTTACTTTATCATCACTGATTTCGTCTAATATTTCTATTTTATATTTATTATCCTTAAATAACTTCCTGGCTTCCCCTATAGCTACTTCTTTTCTTTCAAACCTGAAATCTTCTTTTATAACCTTTCTCATCTCTTCTTCAATTAAAGGGAGGTCTTCTGCTGATACTTCCTTCGAAGTCTCGAAATCATAATAAAATCCATTTTTTATTGCAGGACCAATTGCAAATTTCGCGTCAGTGAATATTCTTCTTATGGCTGCCGCCATTATGTGTGAAGTGCTGTGATTCAACAGATTGAGAGCTTTTTCATCACTATCAGGAGTAATTATATTAAGAGCAGAATCATTTTTTAATTTATAATCCATATCAACAAGTTTCTTATCAATATCCAGATTATCTTCGCATATAAATTCGGCTGCAATTGCATTTTCTGCAACACTCTTATTGATTTTAGCTAAAGCATCAAAAACACTGGTATTTTTTTCTACTTTGATTTTTCCTTCGTTTATAAAATTTATTTCAATCATTTTCACAAATACATTTTAAAAAATTTTATTATTTTCTTTCTTTTATCTATTATATATTTTTTTACGAAAACAAAACAAATTTAATTTAATGTAAAAAAATGGAGCGGAAGACGGGACTTGGACCCGCGACCCCCACCTTGGCAAGGTGATGCTCTACCAGCTGAGCTACTTCCGCTTACTGTTTCTTCAGATTATGTATTATATTACTATTTCACTCTCAAGACAATTAATGGCTGCTAAAAAATCCCCGGTTTAAACTTACTTTTTTTAAAAATATTATAATACAATTAAACCGTACTCAATATCTTTTTCAAGGTATAAAAGGACAATCGTGCCTTTAAAAACATTTTGTTAATAAAGGAAACGCTTTTTTTATTAATTATTATCCTATATAATTATTTTTAAATTTATAATTCTAATTAATTACAATATAAATAATTTTAAGATACCTCAATGAATGAAAATTTTGAATTTGACATAGAATCACAAAAAAAGGGATATTTCCCATTCATGGGGCCCGATGAAAAAACAGTATTTACAGCATATGGTAATCTTGAAAATATAGTTGATGGATATCTTATACTAACAAACAAAAAAATATTCTTTTATTTTTATTCCAATATAAACCGCGATAAAAAATTTATAGCTACTTATCCCTACATTGTTTCAGTAAGATTAAACGAAGGCTTTTTTTATTCAACTTTAACTATAAATAGCAAAAAAGAAAGCATTAACATATATAAATTAAAGAAAAAAAGCGCAAAAGAATTTTATAAAATTCTTAATGAAATAATTGAAAAGAATAAAAAAGAGTCTTAGTTGTTAAGTAATTCTGTTTTCTCGTCAAATATATAATACTTGTTCCGGGAAGCAGACATGTTTTCATCCTGAAATCCATTCTCATATAGTGGTACATCTCCATATAAATCTCTCAGTTGATTGCAATCGCTACAATTTATTATTCTAATCCATATGCCTTTTCTACCAAAATATTCTGCCTCTTCTTTTGATTTAAAATATATATCTATCCTGTTACCTTTTATCTTTCCTCCTGTATCTTCAGCTACAAAAACACCCATATTTTTTATTTCTACTTCTGTACCCAGGGGTATTACATCAGGGTCTACTGCTATGAAACCTTCTTTTACTTCCTTTCCCGTTGCAGTTATATTATCTGTTCCCTGCTCTGCGTCATCAGCACTATATCCTGAAGCGACAAAATAAAACCAATCAATCTCCTTCTCTACTTCCTTTACTTCCCTGATTATTATCTCTTCTTTCTCCGGAATTTCTTCATCTCCTAATAATTTAATAATAGAGTCGAGATCTCCATATCTTGAAAATACAATTAATAACGAAGTAAATAATAATATAAATGATACAAGAACCCAGAATAAAACATTTACAGTTATATTATATTTTTTCATATTTTTCTGACTTCCTTCTTTCAAATTTAAATAAAAAAATAATAATTCTATTTAAACATTTGTTAATAATGCCAGACAAAGTTAGTTATTATATATAAAAAAAATATAAAATCAACCCTTAAATTATTACGAACTTAAAAATCCATTACGTAATTTAATGTTATTCCTTCCTGGAAAAATAAAAAAAGAGAAAAATATCATTAAAAGAACTTTTGTGAATTAATTCAAATAATAGAGCCATGCAGCTACAATTTACGAATATAACTCTCCAGGGAACTTAAAAATTACGGAACTCATTCTTCTTTTAGCATTTTTACAAATTTATCAACAAGCACCGGGTCAAATTGCGCACCACTTGATTTTCTTAACTCTCCAATAGCTTCTTCCTGGCTTAATGTCCTTTTATAAAATCTGCCACTTCTCATCACGTCATAGGCGTCTGCAATTGCAGTAATTCGTGAAAGTAAAGGAATATCTTCTCCTTTTAACCCCTGTGGGTAGCCCTTCCCGTCCCATCTCTCGTGATGTGTTAAAATATATTCTGCAATATTAGAGAATTTTTTTGATGAAAGTGCAATATTATATCCAATTTCAGGATAACTCTTTAAAACTTTCCAGTCTCTATCACTTAATTTATCTTTTTTCGTTACAATGTCATCAGGTATAGCTATTTTCCCAAGGTCATGAAGATCAGCAAGAACCGATAGCTCATCCAGTTTGCTTTTTGGCAAACTCATAATTTTACCCATTTTTAAAACCATTTTTCTAACTCTATTCCCATGTTCCCTTGTTTCAAAACTCGTCTGTAGAAGCGAATCTATAAGAGATGAGATAACAGAATCAGGCACGCTTTTAAACTCGAGTAATTTATTTTTATACATCTCATCTTCAGCTTTTTTTATAACAACTTCCATATCTTCTTCTGGTTCTTCTTTTGTAGATGCACCAATAGCGAAATCGAATCTTGCTTTTACCTTATCATTATCAATACATTTTTGTTTAATTCTGTTTACTATTCTTCTTGCCTGCTCTTCATTAGTTTTAGGAAGTAATACCGAGAATTCATCTTCGCCCCACCTTGATATTATATCTTCCTTTCTGCAACATTCCTTTAAAGTTAGCGCTATGGTCTTTAAAATATTATCTCCCTCATTGTTACCATAATTGTCATTTATAATCTTAAGTCCATTTACATCTCCAATAATAAAACTTATAGGTATCTGCCTGTCAGAATTAAGCCTTTTTAATTCCTCTTCAAAATAAGCTCTATTATAAAGACCTGTTAAACCATCATGGAATCTTAGATATCTTAATCTTTCTTCTGCCTTCTTCCTTCTTGTTATATCGGCTATTAATATCTGAATTAACTTCACCTGACCTTCTTTTTTTACAAGACCGTAATTAACTTCTCCAAAAAAAACATTCCCATCTTTATCATGACCTGAAATTTCAAAAGGTGCACCTTCTCTGCCACTTAAGGCAAAAGCAAATATCTTAAGATATCTTGGGATATCCTCGATGTTAAAAAATTTATTTTTCGTAAAATGCTTCCCAACTATATCGTCTTCAGCCTGCCCGAGAAAACTCACCACCTTATTATTACATGAAGTAATTATTCCCTTTTCATTAATTGTAAGTATCCCAAACGGTGCAGAATTAACTAAAGTTGAGTACTGCTCTCTACTTTCCTCCAGTGCTTCCCCCAAATCTTTAAAATCAGGTTGAGGATATTCATATTCATTTATAATACTTCTTAACTTATCTAATTCAGACAGTAATTGATCCTTAATCTTTTTTTTATTATCTTCCATATTTAAATTAATTAATTTATATTACTATACTATAATCCTTAGATTTTTTTCTATAGTATCTATTTCATTTAAAAAACTATCATTTGCCATTTCAGATTCCTTATTTATCTTATCTAATTCTCCTGGATCTGCCAACAATGAAAACTCACTAAAAAATAACTTTTCTTTATTCAGGTTATCAAGCTTGTATCCGAAAGCATCATTCAGGAACGGCGGTACTTTTATTTTTAAAAAATCTTTTATATATTTATCATATTTCTCTGAAATCTCTATTGCATAATTTATCTTAGTTTCAATACTCCCTCTCTCACTATCAAAACTCTTAATCATGTTATTTATATCACCTGAATATTCGTTACTAATTTTAAAACATTCTCTCCTGAAATTATCAAGCTGGCTAATTTTCTTTTTATCTCTTGATTCGTCAGTTTTTATAAGTACCAGTGAAATAATGGACATCAATATCACAATTAAACTCGTCACTCCATAAAAGACGCTTGCGGTCATAAGACTAAAATCAAATACTTTTTCATTGTTAAGCATATATATTGTCAATGTAATTATTTCAAGCAACATTGCTACGGATATCAGTATAAAATATTTTAATTTTATAACTCTATATCCAAAATCTTTAAATAATCTAAAATTATGTCTTTTATTTAAAATTCTTAATTCATCTTTCACTTTATCTAACCAATTATGTTAATAATATAATAAATACTTTTATAACTACATTTTTATATTATACCAAAAAAATAATATTTTATACTATTATAGCTACAATATTTATACTTATATAAAAAATGTCACTTTGCCTTACAATATTATCCTATAAAAATGGCCCTATCTTGCTATTCTTAAAATTTTTAAAATAAAAAATAAATAATAAACTAAATAATTATCTACAATATTAATAATTCCATTCTATTGAGCTAAGTCTGCGCGAACTTATATTTATTAATAATTTATATAAAAAAATGTTTACTAAAATTACTGCTATCAGTGTTATTAAAAATGTGATAAATTCGGACCACCCAAAAAATCCTGCTAACAGCATCATGCCCACAACAGCTAATGCCCAAAATGCAACGTACAAAACAAAAAACACCATCATCAATATCCCTCCAAGAAATGAAAAACTATTCTTATTTTGATGGTAGGGCTTAAATACCGGGAAGAAAGTCCCCACAGAAGTTACGATTAAAGAATCTCCCCAGCTAAATAAAATAATGAATAGAATACCTGCTGCTAAAGTTAATAAACCGGGTTTATATAAAAAATAAAAACCAATCATCATAAAAATTCCTATAAATGAAGTTATACAGGAGCTAAAAATAATTTTTGTTCTTAATATTATTCTGGCCGGAACTGGAGATATTTTTAATATCCAGAATTTCAATCCTTCTCCACCTATATTACTCCCTGATATATTTATATTGGCAAATCCCGAAATAAACATGGGAAAAAGTAAAAATACGAGTTTCTCTGTTCCTATAGCAAAATTAAACTCTCCACTATTGATATGGGTTGAAAATGATAAGAAAAATATAAAAATGAACATCACGATAGGCATTAATATCTGTATAATCCTCCTCGTATCCCTGAATAGTATCTTAAACTCTTTAATTATCAGGTAATTAACACCTGAAAAAATGGAAGATACTTTGCTTTCATTGTTAACTTCATTTAACCCTGCTTCTGCTTTTATTTTTTTTCTACCACTTGAAACCTGATGTGCACCAGACCAGCCCGTATAATATATTTTTTGAGATAAAACTATACATATAAACATTAATAAACCAGAGACTACAGTAATTAAAATAAAATTAATAGCAAACCTGTCGTAGTATCCATTATGAATATAAAAAAGTGAACCTGAGCTCCAGGTAGATGGAAAAATTTTTAAAAATGGCTTTTCAAATATAGCTAACAGTTGCTGCTCAATATTTGCCGTTTCTGTTAATTTCAATTCTGGAACCAAATTATTCATATACCTTGGTAAAATCTGTGATGTTAGCCATATAACAAGTCCGAGTAGCCCTCCCACTATAGCAAAAATTTCTCTCGCTTTTGACGGGTTTATATATCTGGCAGCAACCATACCCATCAGTACACCCAGACTTGTTGGAATCGACACAGTTGAAGCAAAAATTATTAGCATTACCGGGTAGTAAATAAAAGGAATATGCGATGTTACCCCATAGGCAATCAAAAATGGCAAAAAAATTATAAAAAACAAATAAGAGTTTACAACAAGAGCTTCCACGTACTTATATGTAAAGATGGTCCGATAACTTATAGGTAAACTCAACAACAAGTCAAGATCTTTAGACATGTAAAGTATATAAAGTGTGGTGGCAATGCCTGAAAATAATATAAAAATAAAAATTATACCAAAAACATAATCCAGAGCTATTTTTAATATAGTATCAGCAAGTTTAGTATCTAAATTATTATAAATAAAAGAGATAAGCTTTATTGAATAAAACAAAATCAGCGAAAAAACCGCAATTCCTGCAACTACTCCAATGATTCTACCTGCTCGCTTCCCGGGTTCACCTGTTTTAAACCCCAGAAAAATCATCTTTAATCTGTTTTTAATTAATAACCCGAGCATAAATTACTTATTACTTATGTTAAAGATTTTATAATATCTATATTTTCATCTCCCCCTGTCAGCTGTAAGAATATGTCTTCCAGATTAGCTTTTTTCTCCATTGATAATTTCCTCAACTCATCCATATCTCCCACAGCTATCAGTGAACCATTATTTATAATTCCCACTCTGTCACATATCCTTTCAGCTATTTCAAGAATATGGGTGGACATAAAGACACAATCCCCCTCCTGTGCCCTCATCCTCAGAATGTCCTTTATTATCCTTGCACTTTTAGGGTCAAGTCCAACAGTAGGCTCATCGAAAAAGAGTATCCTGGGAGAATGGATCAAAGCTCCTGCTATTGCAATCTTCTGCTTCATTCCATGTGAATAACTCTGAATTAATTCATTAGCTTTTTTGGTCAGGTCGAATATTCTTAAAAGTTCTTTTATCTTTATACTAATCTCATCTTTTTTAAGACCAAATAAATTTCCTATAAATTTCAAGAATTCGTAACCGGTTAATTTTTCATATACCTGTGGTTCCTCGGGTATAAGCCCGATAAATCTTTTTGCTTCTATTGGATTTTCCTGCATATCTATTCCCATAATTTTAACAGTTCCAAAACTTGGTTTGAGCAAACCGGTCATTAATTTTATTGTGGTAGTTTTTCCTGCTCCATTGGGGCCCAGAAATCCGAAGATTTCACCTTTTTTAATTTTTAAATTTAGTTTATCTACAGCAGCTATATTACCGAAGTTCTTACTGAGGTCAAACGTTTCAATAGCAGCAGAATTATTATTTATATAATTTTTATAAACCATAATTTACACTCTTAAACTTAAACTTAGCATCCTTTAAGTTCAACAGTTTTTTATTATCTTAATTTTTTAAAACCGCTAAATAAAATTACTGAAAAAAATTATATTGATTAACTTTGAAATTTAAAAAGAGATTACAATATTCCAAAAAAATCTTATATGTAATCTTTTATAAATAGTTTTTTAATAAAAGATCTGGCAATATTAAGCCCAGCCCTAAACAGCTCCCTGGGCCAGCATCGCATCTGCAACTTTTATGAATCCTGCTATATTTGCTCCCATAACCAGATTATTCTCGTCTCCATATTCTTTTGCTGTCCTGCTAATATTATTTAGAATCCCCGACATTATTTCTTTAAGCTTCACATCAACTTCCCCGGCGGTCCACTGCAACCTTGCGCTATTCTGAGACATCTCGAGCGCAGATACTGCAACTCCACCTGCATTTGCAGCTTTCCCCGGAGTATATAAAATTTTATTATCTAAAAATATTTTGACCGCTTCGGGATTGCAGGGCATATTAGCTCCTTCTCCTACTGCATAACACCCATTATTAACAAGGATTTCTGCTTCCGTGGGACCTATTTCATTCTGCGTTGCACAGGGAAGTGCAATGTCACACTTGTTTTTCCAGATTTCTTTTGAATTTTCATTAAACTCAACTTCTGGATATTTTTTTCTATACTCGGATATCCTTTTCTTATTTAATTCCTTTAAACTTTTTATCTCATCCAGATCCAGACCGCTTGAATCAAATATATAACCATTAGAATCGCTCATAGCAACTACTTTCCCGCCAAGTTCTCTTGCTTTCTGGTGAGCGTATATCGCAACATTCCCGGAACCTGAAATAATAATTCTTGCGCCTTTTATTGATTTACCTTTTCTCTCTAAAAGATCATTTATAAGATATACAAGCCCATATCCTGTAGCTTCTTTTCTCAAAAGGCTGCCCCCGAATTCAATACGCTTTCCCGTTAAAACACCCTCAAAAACATTTTTTAATCTTTTATACTGACCGAACATATAACCTATCTCCCTCATTCCTGTGCCTATATCTCCTGCAGGTACATCTGTGAACTGGCCAATATATTTAAAAAGTTCTGTCATAAAACTCTGGCAGAATCTCATTACTTCCATATCTGATTTTCCTTTAGGGTCGAAATCACTTCCTCCTTTACCTCCTCCCATACTGAATCCGGTAAGTGAATTTTTAAATATCTGTTCAAAACCAAGAAATTTAATTATTCCCAGATTGACCGAAGGATGAAGTCTTAAACCTCCCTTGTATGGGCCAATTGCGCTATTAAATTGAACCCTGTACCCACGATTGACCCTTATCCTGCCACCATCATCTACCCATGGGACTCTAAACATAATCTGTCTCTCTGGCTCTACAATTCTTTCAAGTATGCTTTCCTTCTCGTATTGGGGATTTAATTCAAGAACTCTTTCTATTGATTCAAAAAAAACTTTCACTGCCTGATGAAATTCAACCTCTCCTGGATTCTTCTCCAGAACACTCTTAAAAACATCCTGCGTATAGCTCATACTTTTACTCCTTTTAGTTTAAGCAAAAATAAATTAATTAATACTATCTAATATGGAGGCGGCACCCGGATTTGAACCGGGGATAAAGGTTTTGCAGACCTCTGCCTTACCACTTGGCTATGCCGCCTTTTAAACAATAAAAAATTATTATAGGATAATTTTATTTAAAAGTTAAGCAAACCTTTACCCATTATTTTTTCTACAATTCAAACCCTGCAATCTTTACCGGATTTAAAGTATCATTTATGATATGTGGCTTTATCTGCTTCTGCAGCTCTTAAAATATCCCCTCTATCTTTTCTCCGCAAAACGGGCAATGACCATCTTTGAGCTTATTACTTATAAGCGAAAACCCCCTTCTCTCAATCAACAAAGAATTACAATTTGGGCAGAAGGTATTTTCAAACCTGTTTCCAGGTATATTTCCTCCATATACATACTTTAACTGCGCCTCTTTACCTATGCCAATAGCCATCTCTATCTTTTCTTCGCTCGTGGGCGGAATATTCGACTTATAACTTGGATAATAAGCACTTATATGCCATGGTATTCCCTTATCCACATCTGCTATAAACTTTGCTATTTCTTCAAGCTCACCCCTGGAATCATTTATGCCGGGTATTACAAGAGTTGTTACTTCAATCCAGATACCCATTTGTTTCATCAAAATAATATTATTCAGAACAGGTTTTAATCTCCCCCCCATTTTTTCTCTGTAAGTATTATCAGAGAAACTTTTTAAATCTACATTTGCCGCATCCAGATATTCCTTTAACATATTCAAGCATTCTTTGGTCATAAAACCATTGGTCACAAATATATTCTTAAGTCCCTTATCATGCGCTATCCTGGCCGTGTCATATGCATACTCAAAAAAAATTGTAGGCTCTGTATAAGTATATGAGATGCTCTTATCTCCATTTGCAAGCGCGTGTTTAACAATAACTTCAGGCGGTACATCTTCACCTTCAATTATTCCAAAATCAGATGGAGACTGAGAAATCCCGTAATTCTGACAATAAAAACATCTAAAATTGCAACCTACTGTTGCAATCGATAAAGAAGTTGTGCCGGGCATAAAATGAAACAAAGGTTTCTTCTCAATTGGATCAGAGTTCTCTGCAATTAGTTTCCGATACACAAGTGAATAAAGAGTCCCTCCAATATTTTTACGCACATAACATTCGCCTATCTCCTGGTCAGTAATTACACACCTGTGATTGCATAAATCGCATCTCACTTTTTTATTTCCGATCTTTTTATATAGATAAGCTTCTTTCAATTAAACAACCTGCCTTAAATTAATATTTATATATAGAAGACACTGATATAATTATATAACCGTCACTATTTTTAATAAAATGATTTATTAATAAAATAAATCCAGATAAGGATATAGATATATATAAATAGCAATTTTTTGAAAGTAATATACCGGGGAGTTTTTTAGACTTTTTATGTTATAATTAATGGATAAAATTATTTATAACAATCTTTTAATTTAAGTTATAATTATTATCTATTTTTGTTTTTAGAAATATGATTAAATATTCTAAATTAAATACTCGATTTTAATTAATTATTTTCATCTTAAGGATTAGACTATAATATGGAAAACGAAAAGGATGCATGGGTTTACTTTATAGAAATCCTCATCAAGCAGGGCAAGTATGATGAAGTTATAAGAGCGTGCAACAATGCTTTAAAGATGGATAGAAAATTTAAAGAAGCATGGTATTATTACGGAATAAGTTTTTATAAAAAAGGAAAATATAATGAAGCAGAGCTCGCCTGCAGAGAAGCCATTGAATTAGATAAAAGATACAGCAAGGCATTATTTTGTCTTGGCGCCACTTTATTTAAACAGAATAAGTATGTCCAGTCCGAAGAAGTAATAAGAAAACTAATTGAATTAGACGAAAATAATAAAGATGCATGGAGAATTCTTTACATATTACTTCAAAGAGAAGGAAGATATAAAGAAGCTGAGATAGCATATAAAAGAGCAGAGGAAGAATAATTTATTTATCTTCTACTACTACTTAGTCCCATAAACACCAAAACTCATTTTATTATTAATCTATATTTATAATCTTAATTATATTCTTTTTATTTTACTGGTGTCGGAAGGGGGACTTGAACCCCCATGAACAATACTGTTCACAAGGCCCTCAACCTTGCGCGTCTACCAATTCCGCCATTCCGACAAGTTACACTTTACAGTATTTATAAACGATTCTTAGCTTATATATTTTAGCTTTCTTATTAATATTTTTTATAGTTCCAACAATTATTTAATTCTAAAAACAATAAACCCTGTTGTCAATGGATAACAATTATTCAGTTAGCTGCAATTTATGTCTTATAAATTAGATAAACAAAACCTTTAAGGTTTTAAGATATTCACTCCTCCTTCTGCTTCAGACATATAGCTAAATGCTCGAACATATTACCCGGCTTAATCAATAAGTTAAAACTCTCATCTTCATCAAGACTTTCTATTAAGCTAATATCAAAAGGAACAACCAGCAAATCTACCTCTTTATCTTTAAGCATCCCGATAAGATTATTTATATCGGAATCAAATACAACTTTAAAATAATCTATATCAGGTATCTCTCTAAAATATAAGCTGTTCTTCTTTAATAATATAAAATCATCACTTACATATTGCTCTATTTTATAAGGTCCATTAGCAACTATGTCTTCAATAGAAATATCATTTATGTTCTTCTCATCCATTGCTCCTTCGGGCAGCAAAATAAAACTGAAAAATTTCTTCCAGTCTTTAACGTCCTCGCTAAAAATAATATAGAATTCATTATCATCTATAATTTCAATCCCTGTGATTTTTGATAAATCTAAATTACTACCTGCTATAATTCCATTCTCTTTAATAAAATCAAAAGTGTATTTAACATCACCAGATGTTATGGGGTTTCCATCTTCCCAGAATATACCATCTTTAAGTTCAACTTTAACCTTTTCTTCGTTTGAAACTCCACTGACATTCTCCGCAGCATTATCTTCTTCTACCAGTACACTTTCATAATCTCCATATTCATTTATTTCCCACAGACCTTTCATTAAAAGATTCCCTATGTAATCACGATCGAATAAATCATCTACTCTATAATCCTCGCCCTCAAATCCAATGATAACTTCATTTGACTCCTGATTTTCCGACTCATGGGCATCGCTTAAAATCCAGTTTTCCAGCCTAAAGAATAATTTATTATTTTTAATATCAATATCTATATTCTGTAATTTCTCATTATTAAAGACAATGTAAAACATCCTCTCGTAAAGAGGTAGGATTACTGCATCATCTGCAAGCATAACCTGTAAATTTTTAAACAATTCTTTTTTAATATCAGTATTCTCTTCACTCTCAATATCTTTTATAATTACGTCAACTTCAGGATTACTGTACCAGTAAAAGTTCTCACAATACTTGTTTTCTTCAGTAACCATAGAGGGTATCTTATCAGAGCTAAAGCTACAGCCTAAGTTGCTACCATCAAAATTATAAATTGACCACAAACCAAGCTCATAATCACCTTTCCCAACACAATCCATGTACCATTCTTCAGAAGGTTTATTAAAAATCCAAAGTTTTATTCCTATCTTTTCCAGGTCTTCTTTTATAATTTCCTCAATAGTCTGCTTTGTATTACTCTCAGAAATAGAACCTATTGTAATGTAAACAGGATTATCAACACCATATCCTGCCATATTCAAAAACTCCTCTGCTTTATCTATATCATAATCATACTCCTCCCAGGACTGGCTATAATAATAGGAATATTCTGGGAAGAGGCTATTATGTACATGATTAAAACCACCAAATAATTCATCGACTATCTTCTTCCTGTCTATCGCATAGAATATGGCTTTTCTTAAATTAATATCGCTAAGTAAATTCTTATTCATTTGCTCTTCTTTTGATTTCAGGAAAAATTCTTTACTGTTAACATCTAATTCTTCTACGGAATTATCCAGGCTATCTACGGCACTTTCCTCATCCAGTGTGGTAAACAAATCATTACTGTCATATAAACAGGAATTTAGAAGAACACTGGCACATATAAAAATAACTAAAAAACTTAATTTTATAATCCTTTTCATTTTTTTATCTTAATAATGCATTACATGTATAATAAATATATTTCTGATAGATAATTATTATTCTAACTGACCTGAAAAAGGTCCTTTAATCCAGCTTTCCCGCAAAATGGCAGGCTGCAAGGTGCTCTCTGCCATTTTTTGAATAATTTATTAGCGGGGGTTCCTTTTCTTTACAAATATCCTGCGCATAAGGACACCTTGGATGAAAACTACAACCTGAAGGTGGGTTAATTGGGCTTGGAACATCACCCTTAAGTACCATTCTTTTTCTTTTTCTTTCCATTTCAGGGTCTGGAATAGGAATTGCGGACAACAATCCCATAGTATATGGATGAAGTGGTTTTTCATAAAGTTCTACGCTATCGGCAACTTCGACTATTTTACCTAGATACATAACTCCGATTCTGTCACTAACATGTTTTACTACTGAAAGGTCATGAGCTATGAACAGATAGGTTAGATTAAACTCTTTCTGTAAATCTGCCAGTAAATTTAATATCTGCGCCTGCACAGACACATCTAAAGCAGAAACAGGTTCATCACATAACAATAATTTTGGTGTCAGAGCCAGTGCTCTTGCCACTCCCACTCTCTGCCTCTGTCCTCCACTAAATTCATGGGGGTATCTATTTATATGTTCTGGATTAAGACCAACAGTATCCAGCAACTCCTTTACTCTTTTCATCCTGCTCTTTTTGTCACCAATCTCGTGTATTTCAAGCGGTTCACTTATAATATCCCCTATCGTCATCCTGGGCGAAAGTGATGCATAAGGGTCCTGAAAAATTATCTGCATCTCCCTCCTTCTTCTGAACATCTCCTGGCTGCTGAGATCAAATAAATTTTCTCCATTATAAATAGCCGATCCACCTGTTGGCGGTGTCAGTCTCAGAATAACTCTTACAGTAGTCGACTTACCGCACCCGCTTTCTCCAACCAACCCGAAGGTTTCTCCCTCTTTTATGTTAAAACTTATATCATTCACAGCTTTTACTATTTCAGAACCTCTCTGAAATAATAGACCGCTTCTCAGATTAAAATATTTTTTTAAATTTTTTATTTCCAGCAGGTTATTGCTATTCATAATTTCTCACTTTTATGTCCTGCCCAATTCTTTTAATATTTCTTTTACTCTAAAACATGCGACAAAATGCCCATCTTCAACTTCTACCAGTGGAGGTATGCCCCTGCCGCACTCCTCTCTGCTATAAACACATCTGTCTTTGAATGTGCAGCCACCGGGTAAGTCTATAAGACTTGGGGGCGAACCTTCTATTGGCTTCAGCCTCGATTTTTTACTTTTGTCAAGCCGTGTTATAGAATTCATCAAACCCATTGTATATGGGTGCATCGCCCTGTAGTAAATATTATCAACTGTAGAATACTCCACAGCTCTACCTGCATACATCACCATTACTCTTTTAGCATATTTTGCTACAACACCCAGGTCATGAGTAATTAATATAATAGATGAATTTGTTTTATACTTTAACTCTTCAATTAATTCAAGTATCTGAGCCTGAATTGTCACATCAAGAGCAGTTGTAGGCTCATCTGCTATTAATATGTCAGGTTGGTTTGCTATAGCCATAGCTATCATAACTCTCTGTCTCATTCCACCGCTGAACTCATGGGGGTAGCTTGAAAGTCTCCTTTCTGCCTCTGCTATTCCAACCATTTCCAGTAGTTTAATAGCTTCTTTTTGTGCAGACTTCTTGTCAAGTTTCTGATGTAAGATTAATGATTCCATTATCTGATTACCAATTGTATATACCGGGTTTAAAGAAGTCATGGGGTCCTGAAAAATCATGGAAATTTTATTTCCTCTATAACTTCTAAGCTCATTGTTGTTTAATTTAAGCAAATCCTTACTATCGAAAATTATTTCTCCATCTACTATTTTTCCGGGCGGCTGCTGGATTAACCTCAATATGGATAATGCAGTAACGCTTTTACCCGAACCTGTTTCACCCACTATTCCAAGTGTTTCCCCGAACTTAAGGTCAAAGCTTACACCATCCACTGCTTTTACTATACCTTCATCCGTAAAAAAGTAGGTTTTTAAATTTTTTACTTCTAAAACTTTATTATTTGTATCAACTGACATTTTATATAAAAAATTTTTTAAATTTTTTTAATATTATTATTTTAACCTCGGGTCAAAAGCATCCCTTAGCCCATCTCCCAGCAGTACGAAACCCAGCACTGTTATAACAATAGCCATTCCGGGGAACAGCATCATCCAGGGGGCAATATCTATATAATCAAGAGATTCGGAAAGCATCTTGCCCCAGGCAGGTGTAGGAGGTTGAACTCCCAGACCCAGAAAACTTAAAGCAGCTTCGACTATTATCGCTGTCCCAACATTCATCGTTGCATATACTATTATCGGAGCCATTGCATTAGGAAAAATATGCTTTGTAATTATCCTGTAATTACTGGCACCAAGTGCTCTTGCTGCTTCAATATACTCTTTATTTTTTATTGATAAAACGGAGCTTCTAAATATCCTTGCAAAAGAAGCCCAGCCCAGAATTCCTATTGCAATAAATATATTTACAATACCCGGACCAAGAACTGTCATTATTGCTATTGCACCAAGAATATAAGGAAAAGCGAAAAAAATATCTGCTATTCTCATTATAATTGCATCTGAAACACTGCCGAAATACCCTGATAACGCACCTAAAAACAATCCTATTGCCACAGATATCCCAACAGCTACAACACCAACGGCTATTGAAATTCTACTTCCATATATGACCCTGCTAAAGATATCTCTCCCAAGTAAATCCGTCCCAAAAAAATGTTCCCTGCTCGGAGAAAGAGATGAATCCTCTTTTATTCTCATAATAGGGTCATATGGAGCGATAAAACCTGCAAATATTGCTATCAATATCAAAATTATTACAATCCCAAGACCAACCATTGCAAGTTTATTTCTTTTTAGCCTTCTCCAGGCGTCCTTATACAATGAGGACCTTGAGTATTTCCCCTCAATTAAATCTACATCTTTAAAAGGCTCCACTTTGTCTTTCTGTTCAATTTTATTTTCGGGATACATAATCTTAAAATCTAAACATTTATTTCTTTTTTATAAAATCTAATTCTCGGATCAAGCCATGCATACAATAAATCAACCACAAGATTTACAAAAACAAATATTAGCACCAGTATTAATGTCCCACCAATTACTACCGGCGCATCTCTCTGTAATATTGCAAGATAAATGACCCTTCCAACTCCGGGCCAGCTAAAGACTGTTTCTGTAAGGATTGCCCCGCCCATAAGAGCGCCAAGATCAAGCCCGACTAATGTAACTACCGGTATTAAGGCATTTTTTAATGCATGCTTCCCTATAACTCTTGAATTTGTTAATCCCTTTGAATAAGCCGTTATTATATAATCATTACTCATAACCTCAAGCATGCTGCTTCTTGTCATTCTTGCAACAAAAGCAGTTGAAACTGAAGCCAGTGTAATCGCAGGGAGTATATAATATCTGATACTACCGTCTCCCATTCCAGACATTGGTAGTATCCCAAGATTCAGACCAAAAATTATCTGGAGCAACATTCCGAGCCAGAACACAGGCACACAAACAAGAATTGTAGTGGAAATAGTGACAAGTGTGTCCCAGAAGGTATATTTCTTTACCGCAGAAATAATCCCCGCCAGTATTCCAATTATAATTTCAATAAAAATAGCAGCAATAGCCAGTTTTATTGAGTTTGGATAATGATCGGCAAGTATGCTGTTTACTGATCTCCGGTATCTGTAGGATGTACCGAGATCTCCTCTTGAAAGTTGTCTTACATACCTCCAGTATTGCACATACAGAGGTTTATCTATACCCATTTTTGCCCTTAAATTCTCTAAAGCCTGCTCTGTAGCACCTTTCTGAAGTATTAATCTTGCAGGATCCTCGGGTATAACGTAGAGCAATATAAACAATATCAGAGTTACCCCAATTAGAACCGGGATAATCTGCAATATTCTTCTTATTAAATAAAAAAACATATCTAATATTAAATAATTAATAAATTTTACTTTAATATGTAACCTGCACCTTTTAAAGGTGCAGGTTACATTTCTATTATGATATCTTTATTTTTACGAAACAGTTTTAATACTCATAATTTAACTTCATGGAAAACATTAAATTTCATTTATTCTTTTTCAAACCATACCTTGCTCAAATCATAATTTTCCATTCCATCAAGCACGAATCCCTTTACATAAGACTGAACTATACGTCTTGCACCATAGTAGTAAATGAGTACAAAAGCTGAATCATCAAGTATCTTTTTCTCTGCTTCTCTGTACTTTGCAAACCTTTCCTCATCATCGGCAATTTTCCTTGCATCAAGAAGCATCTGGTCTACTTCAGCATTTGAATAGCCGCTGTAGTTGTCTGCAGACTCAGAATAAAAAAGTGGGAACAGGAAATTATCCATAGTAGGATAATCAGCTATCCAGCCCAGTCTGAAGAAACCAATTTGTCCATTCTTGAAAGCATCAAGAGCTGCTCCCCATTCCATACCAACTATTTCTACATCTATCCCAGCTTCAGCCAGGTCTGCCTGCATTGCTTCAGCAATAGCTTCATGTCCGGAGCCAATGTTTATTCCAAACTGGATTGTAGGAAGGCCCTCTCCACCGGGATATCCGGCTTCTTCAAGTTTTTGTTTTGCCATTTCTACATCATATACATGCTTCGATTGACCTTCTTTAAAGCCTGGGATTCCGGGCGGCACAAATCCAGTTGCAATTGTCGGAACTCCTTCCATTAAAACGTCAATTATATTCTGCCTGTCAATGGCATAATTTATAGCTTCCCTCAGTGCCAGATTATCTTTGAATGGCTCGGACTGTACATTCATGGCAAAATAATAAATTGCCAGAAGCGGTATTTTTATAACCTGGTCTTTATAGTCAGGATCACTCGATGTTGACTCTACTTTACCCTGAGGAATAGAGCAGTACTCTATATTACCACCCTGGAACTCAAGAAATGCGGTATTTTCATCAGCAAAAATCTGGTATCTTACTTTTTCCAGATTTGCTTTTTCACCATAGTAGTCATCGTTTCTTTCAAGGTCGATGTACTGGTCATGCTTCCATTCGACGAATTTAAATGGACCTGTTCCATTTATGTGCTCTGCATACTGGTCTCCCCATTCCTCTATATCTTCTTTAGCCACAGGATAAAATACAACGTGACCGAGTGTTTTAACAAAATCCCCGTAAGGATATTTAAGGGTTACTTCCAGTGTATAATCATCAAGTGCTTTTACACCGTCAAGGATTTCTCCTTCGCCAGCCTGAAGCTCGTCATAACCTACTATAGGGTCCAGATGATATGCCAGATAAGATGCAGTTTCTGCCTGGGCAACTCTTGACCATGAGTAAACAAAATCATCAGCTACAACTTCTCTTCCACTGTGAAATTTAACACCTTTCTTAAGATTGAAAGTATAAACAAGCCCGTCATCGCTTACATCCCATGATTCAGCAATAGCAGGGACAACTTCCAGTGTTTCAGGGTCATAGTCAATAAGCCCGTCCCATACCTGCCTTATTACCTGTATTCCTTCACTTTCGTAGGAATTTGGCGGGTCCAGAGATACCGGCTCATGAAGAGAGAGCCTCATTGTACCACCTGATTTCTCCTCTTTCTTACACCCAATAAACACGGAGCTCAAAAGTGCTACTACAAGAAAAACTACAATTGCTGCATAAAGTTTTCTATTAATTTTCAATTAAGCCTCCTTTTTTTTAATAATCATTATGCAGGAAAAATTTATTTTAAACCTCCTTTCAATTAAAATAATCATCCTGCAAATTCATTAATTTACAAAAAAATAAATAAAACTATCGTAGTCACTGCAAAAACTACTCCCAGTATAATAGTAAGGCGGTCAAGATTTTTTTCTACAATACCTGCTCCATCAAAAGTTTCAACCATTCCAGAAAACAGTCCTGAAACTCCGCCGCCCCTTCCTGCATGAAGAAGGATAAGAAGTATCACTCCTATGCTTGCAATCATGTGTATAGAAAATACTATATTCATTAAAATAGAACCCATAATATTAAATCCTCCAATATTAATCTATAAACCCTTTCTCTGGCTTCAGAAATATATTTTACCAAAAAAATAGAACTAAAAACAATATTTTTTAAAATCGAGATGCTTGATTAATTTCTATATAGACTATCAACATAAATAGTATATAGCTTAATGAGATATAAGTGATATTCCTGTCATTTCAACCGGTTTTTTTATTTTTAAAATATCCAGCATGGTTGGCGCTATATCTCCTAACTTAAAACTTCCATCATCTTTTTTTAACCTGACCTTTGAGTCACAAACTATAAATGGCACAGGTGATTTGGAGTGAGAGGTTATGACTTCCATAGTTTTTGTGTTAATCATTTCATCTGCATTCCCATGATCAGCTGTAATTATTGCAAGCCCTTCATTCTCATTTAATGCTGAAACCACCCTGCCAGCACATCTGTCGACGGCTTCAACCGCCTTTACGGCAGCTTCCAAACTACCCGTATGTCCTACCATATCAGGATTTGCAAAATTTATTATAATTACATTATATTTTTTCGATTTTATTTTTTCTACCACGGTATCGGTTATCTCATATGCGCTCATTTCAGGCTTCAAATCATAAGTTGCAACTTTGGGTGATGGAATAAGTATCCTATCTTCGCCGTCATAAGGTTTCTCTATCCCTCCATTGAAAAAAAATGTTACATGAGCATATTTTTCTGTTTCTGCAATTCTTAGCTGTTTTAACTTATTTCTTGATATAACCTCGCCCAGTGTGTTTACTATCTTTGCAGGTGGAAAAGCTACAGGGATATTAAACTCTTTATCATACTGGGTCATGGATAAAAAGTAGGCTTCAGGAGGTTTTTTGCCTCTATCAAATTTATCAAATTCTTTACCTGTTATAAAAGCTCTTGTTAGCTGGCGGGCCCTGTCTGGCCTGAAGTTAAAAAATATTATAGAATCTTCCGAATTCACTTTAGCTCTCTCTTCATCTCTGCAATTTACTACAGCAGGTATTACAAATTCATCATCTATGCCTTCGCTGTAAGATGCTTTAACAACTTCTGCAGCTGTGCCGTATTTTTTACCTTCTCTACGTGCTATAGCATCATAACTTTTCCTGGTTCTATCCCATCTGTTATCTCTATCCATACTATAGTACCTTCCACTAACCGTAGCTATCTTACCGACACCTTTCTCTTTCAAATAACTATCCAGCTCATTTAGATAAGTCAGGGCACTCCTTGGATGTACATCCCTACCATCAAGAAATGCGTGCAAGAATAGATTTTCTACTCCACTCGTTGCAGCAAGGTCAACCAGAGCCCTGAGATGATTTATATGACTGTGCACACCTCCATCCGATACTAACCCTATTAAATGGAGGCTGCTATTTCTTTTCTTAACATTATTAATCGCTTCTATCAGTGCTTTATTCTTATAAAAATTACCATTTTTGATTTCTCTGTTTATCCTGGTAAATTCCTGATATACAATTCTGCCCGCTCCTATATTAAGATGGCCCACTTCAGAATTACCCATCTGACCTTCAGGAAGACCAACCGCCTCCCCCAATGGTTTTAATTTTACATGCGGGTATTTTTTATAATAAATGTCCATATTTGGAGTTTTAGCTATCCTTACAGCATTACCTATAAACTTTCTCGATATACCCCACCCATCAAGTATTATTAAACATATTTGTTTTAATAATTCATGTTTCTTTTCCATTAATTTTTCTCTCGTTTCATCCTAATAATTAATTATCTCTACAAAGTCATTCACCTTTAAACTTGCGCCACCTACCAGCGCTCCATCAATATCCGGCATATCCATTAGCTCCATTATATTTGAAGGTTTTACAGAACCACCATATAAAATCCTGACGGTATCAGAAACACCTTTGTTATATAACTCTTCTATTTTTTTTCTTATACTCATACACATATTATTTGCATCATTTGCTGTTGCCGTTCTTCCTGTCCCAATTGCCCATATTGGTTCATATGCTATTGTGATTTTTACAATATCCTCATTATCAAATCCCTCAAGACACTCCTGTAACTGGCTAACTACGAAAGCTTCTGCTTCACCATTTTCCCTTATTTCCAGCGATTCACCTATGCACATAACCGGCTTCAGACTATTCTTAAAAGCCGCATTTACCTTTTTGTTAACCATTTGATTTGTATCGTTAAAATATTGTCTTCTCTCGCTATGACCAATTATTACGTATTCAACACCCAGCTGTTTCAACATCTCAGGTGAAATTTCACCAGTAAATGCGCCATATGATTCGTAATGCATGTTTTGTGCCCCTAGTTTTATATCAAGGTTATCCGAATCAATAATAGTTTTAACACTCTTCAGTGCGGTAAAAGGAGGGAAGACTGCAACTTCACAATCATTTTTATTCTTATACTTATATTTTAGATCCTGCATAAAAGTAGCAGCCTGAACGTGAGTCATATTCATTTTCCAGTTTCCAGCTATAAAAGGTACCCTCATAATATAATTCCTTTCATATTAATTTACGCTTATTTCATTTTTTAAATTAAATTTTCTACTTCTAAGCATCTAAAAGAGAAGCCACTCCTGGTAATTCCTTACCTTCAAGAAGTTCCATAGCAGCGCCACCGCCACTTGACACATGTGTAAATTTTGAGGTAACTTTATATTTCTTTAATGCAGCCAGTGTATCTCCACCGCCTGCTACAGTAATGGCAGGACTTTCAGCAACAAATCCAGCAATATTTTTAGTTCCATTTGCAAATCTATCCCACTCAAAAACGCCAACCGGACCATTCCAGAATATAGTCTTTGCAGCTAATATTTCATTTCTAAAAAGCTCTATACTTCTTTCTCCAATATCCATGCCCATCCAGTCTATTGGTATAGACTGTATTGAAACAAGTTTTTTATCAGCCTCACTGTCAAACTCTCTCGAAACCACTATATCAACAGGCAATACCAGTTTAATGTTATTTTTTTCTGCAAGTAAAATCATCTCTCTTGCAAAATCAATCTGGTCATCCTCACAAATCGATTTGCCTATTTCATATCCCTGTGCTTTCAAGAAAGTGTAGCTCATTCCTCCGCCAATCACAAGGCTATCAACCTTCCCCAGTAAATTTTTAATAACCTTTATCTTGTCCGAAACCTTACTTCCACCAAGAATTGTTAAAAAAGGTCTCTCGGGCGATTCCAGAAGAGAGTTAAGAACTTCAACTTCCTTTCTCATTAAATAACCGGCTACTGCAGGAAGATACCCTGTTATTCCTTCTACGGATGCATGAGCTCTGTGAGCAGCTCCAAATGCATCATTAACATAAACATCGGCCAGCGAGGCAAGCGATTTTGAGAACTTAACATCATTTTCTTTCTCACCCGGATCAAATCTCAGATTCTCAAGCATTACGATTTCACCATAATGCATTTCATTATTTATGTAATCTTTTATCTCTTCAGAATAAACTTCATTAAATTTTTTAACTCTTATGCCTAACAATTCCATCAATCTTTTTGCTGCAGGGTCCAGCCTGAACCTGTCTTCAGCAATCCCCTCTGGTCTTCCAAGATGTGACATTAAAATAACTTTTGAGTTTTTACCCAGAAGATATTTAATTGTTGGCAAAGATAACCTTATCCTGGTGTCATCTGTAACATTCATTTCATTATCAAGAGGGACATTGTAATCAACCCTTACGAGCACTCTTTTATTCCCTACTTCAATATCTTCTATTGTTTTTTTGTTAAACATTTATAATCACCAAAACCTCACTTTATAAATAGCCGGGGTTTTTTTAAACCCCGGCTATTTATCATTTCGAGCAAATCTGTTATTTATTTCATAATATAATTAACAAGATCATAAAGCCTGCTTGAATAGCCCCATTCATTGTCATACCATGCAAAAACCTTTACAAGATTACCCTTTTTGATTGTAGATAATGAATCAAAGATAGACGAATAGGAATCCCCGACAACGTCCACAGAAACTATAGGATCCTCACAATATTTCAAAATACCTTTAAACCGGGGTTGAAGCGAAGCTTCTTTAAAAGCACCATTAATATCATCAACTGTACAATCCTTCTCAACTTCCACGCTAAGATCTACCAGTGAACCAACCGGTACAGGAATTCTTATTGCAACACCGTCCATTTTTCCGTTTAGCTCAGGTATAACAAGCCCTATTGCACTGGCTGCGCCTGTACTTGTTGGTATAGCTGACAGAGCAGCGGCCCTTGCCCTTCTTAAATCTTTATGAGGAAGGTCAAGTATTTTCTGGTCATTAGTATATGCATGTATAGTAGTCATAATACCGCTCTTAATTACAAAGTTATCATTAAGAACCTTGCATGCGGGAGCAAGAGCATTTGTAGTACAGGAAGCATTTGAAATTATCTTATGTTTATCTTTATCATAAGCTTCATTATTAACACCCAGAACCATGGTTACATCTGCACCATCACCTTTTGCAGGCGCTGATATTATAACTTTTTTCGCACCGGCAGATAAATGTTTACCTGCACCTTCTCTATCCCTGAATATTCCAGTAGATTCCAGGACAACATCAACTCCCAGCTCTCCCCAGGGAAGTTCTGCAGGGTCTTTCAGTGAGGTAATTTTTATTTTTTCTCCATCAACTTCTATATAATCATCTCCGGATTTAATCTCACTATCAAGAACCCCATATACGGAGTCGTACTTTAGAAGATGCGCAAGAATTTTTGGTTCATAAAGGTCGTTAATTCCAGCTATATCAATATCATTATTCCTGTCATATTTAATTTTTGCCCTCAAAAATTGTCTTCCAATTCTCCCGAAACCATTGATTCCTACTTTTATAGCCATTTACTTATCTCTCCTTTTCTAAAATTTTTTGCATTTACAAAGTTGTTACTTATTATACTATAAATCATTTTTACTAAAATATAAACCGTGTAATTTTAACAAATTTATTTAAATCATTAAAGAACATTTACCATTAAAAATAATTGGTATAAGAATTAGGTATATAAGATTGAACACATCATATAAAAAATTAAAAAATTACTCCTCCCTGTCAATATCTCTATGATACAATTTTACAGAGTATCCTTTTGATTTCAAATACTCATATAATTCATCTGATATAACTACTGACCTGTGCCTGCCACCGGTACAACCTATGGCAATCCCCAGATAGCTTTTACCTTCCGCTATATAGTTTGGTATTAGAAAATCCAGCAGCCTCTCAAAAATGTTTAAAAACTTTTTTGTTTCATCTCTATATAATACAAATTTTATAACTTTGCTATTCTTTCCATCCAGATACTTTAGCTCTTCATCATAAAATGGATTGGGCAGAAACCTGACATCCATCACAATATCCATATTCTCGGGAACTCCGTATTTATAACCAAAGGAGTTAATTGATATTTGCATTAACGCGCTTTTTTCCAGATTGCTCATCATACGGTCTGTTATGGTAATTCTTAGTTCCTTTGAATTTAATAATGAGGTATCAATAACTACATCAGCCATGTCTCTTAATCTACTCATTTTTTCAATCTCAATTTCAATTCCGCCTGAAAGATTCCCGTCTCTAACCAGTGGGTGTTTCCTTCTTGTAAGTGAATATCTTTTTACTATCACGCTTTTAGAAGCTTCCAGAAATAAAATTCTGTATTTTACTTTTCTTTTGTCAAGCTCATCGAGAGTTTTATAAATCTCTTCAAAAAAATTGCTGCTTCTCAGGTCTATTGCAAAAGCAATATTTTTAATATCCCTGTTTTCAATAGAAAAATAATCGATAAGATTCAGTAAAAGATGCACCGGCAGATTATCTATACAATAGTATCCCGCGTCCTCAAAATACTTAAGAGCCTCAGTCTTGCCTGCTCCTGACAGCCCTGTAATTATAACAACGTTTACTTCATTATTTATTTTTTCTTTCTTTAAATTCATGTTGCATCAATATTCATTTCAATCTTATATCTATTTTAATCTTTTTACTGTTTTTTTTCCTTATAAAATATTACTTTTGAAACAATTATGCTTATTATGCTAATAACGAGAGAGCTCCATACATACCCCCAGAACCCTTCAATTTCAAGCCCTTTAATAATTAAATCCACAAGCCATAGCATACCGGCATTTATAATAATATTAAAAAGTCCGAGAGTTAAAATATTTATAGGAAGTGAAAAAATCTTAATAATTGGTTTTACAATTAAATTAAATAATCCAAGCACCAGTCCGGCTATAAAAGCTATCTTTATCCTTTCCCATGTAGCCTCGCCCGAGATATATATAAAAGGGAGAAAGTAAGACGCTACTGAAATTGAAAAAGTTAGAATAACCCAGTCCAGTATCCACCTTAACAAACAAACCACCTGCCTCTAACCATGCAGACTTCTATATATTTTAACTGCATCTTTATAACCAATCCCTTTAATATCCGTCAAATCCCTGACGGTCATACTTTTTAACTCCCCCATTGAATTGCTGCTTTCCATAATTATTCTCTTCTTCTTTTCTCCTATTCCTTTTATCCCATCAAAAACTGAATTCAGCATATTTTTATCTCTTAATTGCCTGTGATATTTAACAGCAAAGCGGTGTGCTTCATCTCTTACCTTAATTAAAATCCTAACATAGCTTTCCCTTAAATCAAGCTTCATTCCATCAGGATATTTATCGCAAAAAATAACTTCCTCTTTCTTCGCGATACTTATCACATCTATATCTTCTATCAGTTCTTTAATTAATATATTTCTTACTGTGTTATATTGAGCCTTTCCACCATCAATTACTATTAAATCCGGCTTCTGGTAAAAAATATCTTCCTTTTTTAAATTTTCCTTCATAGCTGAAATATTCTTTAGATACCTTAGCCGCCTTGTTACCACTTCAGCAATCATCCTGCAATCATCCTGGCCCTCAACATTTTTTATTTTAAAATGCCTGAATTTATCGTTAGAAATTTTACCACCCACTGCAACTGAAATAGAGCCTACAGGAAATGAGCTTTTTAAATTAGAAATATCATAACATTCTATCTTTAGTGGAATGTTTTTCAGACCTAGTAATTTTTTTAAATTCAGTGATTCTATGTAAATTTCACTTTTCTCTCTGCCTTTTTCAAACTTTTTTTTCTCAATATAAAGGATTGAATTTTTTAATGCCATTTCCATTATTCTCTTTTTATCTCCAATTTTCGGGACCATAATCCCGACCTTTCTGCCCGCCTTCCTGCTTAACCATTTTTCCATTAATTTTAAGTTTTCAACTTCAGCCTGACAGTAAACTTTGTCCGGAATTTCGTCAAGATTGGCATAATAATCCCTTACAAATGCAGATAATATCTCTTTTTCATCAAAATAATCTGTATTGCCTAAAGTAAAATTATTCACCAGCACAAGTTCGCCTGCCCTGTAAGTAAACAAACTCACAACAGCATAATCCAGATCTTTTGCAACAGTTATAAAATCCCATTTACTTCCGCCTTTAAAAAAAATCTTCTGGTTTTCCCATAACCTGTTTATATTAACTATTTTATCCCTTACATCTGCTGCCTTTTCAAATTCCATTTCTGCTGAATACTTATCCATTTCGTAATTCAACCTATCAATAATATTTTTATTTTTTCCTTTCAAGAATAAAATTATTAGCTCAATATCCTTACGATATTCTTCTTTTTTTATATTACCAATACATGGCGCTGAACATAAATTAATATAATAGCTAAGACAGGGTTTGCCGGCTCCCCTTCCTGGAAGCGCCCTCTTGCAATCCCTTATCTTAAAAGCCTTTCTTAAATATTCAACTGTCTTTCTAACGGCATTTGCATTTGTATACGGGCCAAAATATTTTGCACCTGAGATATTCCTATTTCTCGTCAAAAAAACTCTCGGAAACTCCTCATTAACAGTTACTGCAATAAAGGGGTAACTTTTATCGTCCTTTAAATCTATGTTATATCTGGGTTTGTTTTTTTTAATAAGACTACTTTCAAGTATCAGCGCTTCAGTTTCATTATCTGTAACCAGATAATCTATTGAATGGATTTTGTTTACAAAGTCCGGAGGTTTTGAATATAATAAATATTTTGATTTGTAATGAAAATAACTTCTTACCCTGTTAAATAGATTCTTTGCCTTTCCTATATAAATTATACTATCATTAGAATCTTTAAAAATATATACACCGGGTTTTCTGGGAATTATCTCTAAGATTTCCTTTATTTCCCATTCTTTTTTACTTACCTTATCCTTTTTTTTATTAACTGCCAGCGTATTATTTCTCATAAAGCTTCTCTCGCTATTTTTCTATCCATGTACATCTTTATAAATTTACCCGTATATGAATTTTCATTCTCAGCTACTTCCTCCGGAGTTCCGCAGGCAACAATCCTTCCTCCCTTATCGCCACCTTCCGGTCCGAGGTCAATAATATAATCAGCGTTTTTTATCACTTCCATATTATGTTCTATCACAAGCACCGTATTGCCTGCATCAACCAATCTCTCCAGAACCGAAATCAACTTACTTATATCATCAAAATGCAAACCTGTAGTTGGCTCATCCAGCAGGTATAGGGTATTACCCGTACTCTTTTTTGAAAGTTCTGTTGAAAGCTTTACCCTTTGAGCCTCACCACCTGATAAAGTAGTCGAAGGCTGGCCCAGTTTTATATACCCAAGACCTACCTCACTTATCAACCTAAGTTTTCTACTTATCATAGGAATACTTTCAAAGAAATTCATCGCTTCCTCGACAGTCATATTTAAAACATCATCAATATTTTTGCCTTTATATTTTATCTCGAGAGTTTCCCGGTTAAATCTCTTACCCTTGCAAACCTCGCATGGAACATAAATATCCGGAAGAAAATGCATCTCTATCTTAATATATCCATCACCATTGCAATATTCACATCTTCCTCCCTTCACGTTAAAACTAAACCTTCCCGGCTTATATCCCCTCATCCTTGCATCATGTGTTTTTGAGAATAATTCTCTTATATAAGTAAAGACACCTGTATATGTCGCAGGATTAGACCTGGGTGTTCTCCCTATCGGTGACTGGTCAATAACAATTACTCTATCAAAATTCATATAATTAAGAATTCCATCATGCTTGCCGGTGTAATATCTTGTCTTCATAAGTAAATTAGACATAGATGGATATAGAATCTCGTTAATTAACGTACTCTTACCAGAGCCTGAAACCCCAGTTACTGCTATAAATTTACCGATATCAATCCTTACATCTATGTTTTTTAAATTATGTTCCCTCGCTCCTTTAATAATTATATATTTTCCGTTTCCCTTTCTTCTTTCTTCCGGGATTGGTATAGATTTTTCACCACTTAAATATTTTCCCGTAATAGAGTCACCACAATTAAGTATCCCATCTATTTTTCCACTGAAAACAATCTTCCCCCCATGTATCCCTGCACCCGGGCCAATGTCGACTACAAAATCGGCATTCCTGATGGTTTCCTCGTCATGCTCTATAACTATTATCGTATTACCCAGATCCCTGAGTCTTTTTAAGGCATCTATTAATTTTTTATTATCTCTCTGGTGGAGACCTATGCTTGGTTCATCCAGTATATATAAAACTCCCACAAGCCCGGAACCTATCTGGGTAGCCAGTCTTATTCTCTGAGATTCCCCTCCTGACAAAGTGCTTGACTTCCTATCCAGAGTAAGATAACCAAGACCCACATCCTTTAAAAAATTTAACCTTTCAATAATTTCCTTTATTAATCTCTCCCCGATTAATTTCTCTCTTTCGGATAACTTAAGAGACACCAGGAATTTTATTTCTTCCTCAATTGTCTTTTCACAAAAATCTGCTATTGATAATGAATTAATCTTTACTGCAAGACTCTCGGGTCTTAATCTCTTTCCATTGCATGCTTTACATGGCCTGCTACTTATCATTTTCTCTATTTTAGCTCTCTGTTCCTCGGATTCAGTTTCAAGATATCTCCTGCTTAAATTATTTATAAGACCCTCAAATTTTAAATAATAGTGCCTCGGCTGTCCCCTGTGATTTATATAGCTGATTTTTATTTTTCTACCATCGGAACCATACAGCAATGTTTTCTTTATCGACTCATCAAGTTCTTTATAAGGCTTATTCAGGTCAAAATTATATTCACGTGCAAGGCTTACCATCAGCTTTGAATAATAGTTTGAGTACCCCATTCTGAAAAAAGGAATAGCGCCATCCATTATGCTTAATTCGGGGTGTTCCACAATCAAATCCGGGTCTATATCTTTACTTATACCCAGACCACCACATTCCTTGCAGGCTCCATAAGGACTATTAAAAGAAAACATCCTTGGGGTAATTTCTTCAAAATCTATTCCGCATTCAACGCAGGAAAAATTCTCTGAAAACCTCATTATTTTTCCTGATTCCATCAATTGAATATAAGCAATGCCACTGCTTTCCTTAAGTGATATTTCAATATCTTCTGAAAGTCTTTTCCTTATCTCGGGCTTCACCTTTAATCTATCCACTACAATTTCTATATCATGTTTTTTGTTTTTATCCAGTTGAAAGTCGAAGTCACCGTCCAGCTCATAAACTTCACTATCTATCCTTACTCTTGCGTAACCGTTGTTTTTTATATTCTCAAAAGTTTTTATATATTCGCCTTTTCTACCCCTTATAATAGGAGCAAGAACCTGAAATTTTGTCCCATCCGGCAATTCCATAACCCTGTCAACCATCTGGTCCACTGTCTGCCTGGTTATGCGCTTTCCACACACAGGACAATATGGAATTCCAATCCTTGCATAGAGAACCCTCAGGTAATCATATATTTCAGTAATGGTACCCACAGTGGACCTGGGATTTTTGGAAACGCCTTTCTGATTTATGGATACTGCAGGTGAAAGACCCTCTATCATATCTACATCAGGTTTTTCCATCTGACCGAGAAATTGTCTTGCATAAGAAGAAAGAGATTCCACATACCTTCTCTGGCCTTCAGCATAAATGGTATCAAACGCCAGTGATGATTTACCCGAACCGCTTACACCTGTAAATACAATGAATTTATTTCTTGGAATCCTTAAGTTTATTCCTTTTAAATTGTGCTCTCTGGCACCTCTGATAATTATTTCTTCTTCCATTTTCTTAATTTTTCTACACTTATCCCTGTTATTTTATTTATCCTTTTTATCTCATCTCTTATAACAGCAGCCTTCTCAAAATTTAATTCCCTCGCATAAATATACATTTCTTCTTCGAGGCCGCTGATTATTACAGCAATATCAGAAGGGTTCATTGCTAATAATTTATCATCATTAAATTCTTTCTTCTTTTCGCTGACTTTTAATTCAAGCTTAGTTTCTTTTGCTGACTTTATCCCTTTTCTATATAATATGTCTGATATAGTTTTATTTACAGTGCTTGGAGTAATGCTATGCTTGTCATTATATTCAATCTGCATTTCTCTTCTTCTATTAGTTTCTTCCAGGGCATTTTTTATTGAATTAGTTATATTGTCCGCATACATTATAACTTTTCCATTGATATTCCTCGCTGCCCTGCCAATAGTCTGTATTAAAGATATTTCAGACCTTAAGAACCCTTCTTTATCTGCATCAAGTATTGCAACAAGAGAAACCTCAGGAAGATCAAGCCCCTCCCTTAAAAGATTTATACCAACAAGCACATCAAATTCTCCGGTTCTCAGTCCTCTTAATATCTCCACTCTCTCAAGAGTCTCAATGGTTGAATGAAGATATCTCGTTTTTATCTTTCTACTGGCAAGATAATCAGTTAAATCTTCGGCCATCTTTTTAGTTAAAGTGGTCACGAGAACCCTTTCTCCTCTTTCTATGACCTTCTGTATTTCATAAATAAGATCGTCAATCTGTCCGGCTGTTTTTCTAACAAATATCTCGGGGTCAACCAGTCCGGTAGGTCTTATTATTTGTTCCACCACCTGTTTGCTTACTCTTTTCTCATAAGGGCCTGGGGTTGCCGATGTAAATATCGCCCATTTAATCTTTTTTTCAAACTCATCAAACTTTAACGGTCTATTGTCAAGAGCTGATGGAAGCCTGAACCCATAATCAACAAGAGTCTGTTTTCTTGACCTGTCCCCTTCGTACATTCCTCTTATTTGTGGGATTGCAATATGCGATTCGTCTATAATAACCATAAAATCATCCGGGAAAAAATCCAGAAGTGTATTTGGCGGTTCACCGGGTAATTTACCCAGTATATGTCTTGAATAATTCTCTATACCACTGCAGAAACCGAGCTCAGCAATCATTTCCATATCGTATCTTGTCCGCGACTCCAGCCTCTGTGCTTCCAATAATTTATTTTGCTGCTTAAAATATTCTACCCGCTCATCAAGTTCCTCTTCAATAGTTCCGAGCGCTCTTTCAACCCATTCCACAGTAGCAAGAAAATGTGTTGCAGGTGATATTATACATACTTCCTTTTCATCGTAAATCTCACCCGATACCGGGTTAAATTCTATGATTTTCTCGAGTTCATCACCAAAAAGCTGGACTCTTATCGCTCTGTCCTGATATGCAGGGAATATTTCGATAGTATCGCCTTTAACCCTGAACTTCCCATTAATAAAATCATAGTCATTTCTTTCATATCTTATATTAACCAGCCTGTCTATTATATCTTCTCTCGGGAAATTTTCTCCTTTTTCCAGAATAATTCTCTGTTTCCCATATTCGGAAGGAGAACCCAGCCCATAAATACAGGAAACACTTGCGACCACTATAACATCATCACGGGTATAAAGAGAATTTGTAGCCGATAGTCTTAGTTTTTCTATTTCTTCATTTATGGAAGTATCTTTTTCTATATATAAATCCTTACCAGGTAAATATGCTTCAGGCTGATAATAATCGTAATAACTTACAAAATACTCCACTGCGTTATCCGGAAAAAATCCCTTGAACTCATTGCATAGCTGTGCTGCAAGTGTTTTATTGGGAGCAATTACCAGAGTGGGAAGCTGAACATTCTTAATCACATTAGCCATTGAATAAGTTTTACCGGAGCCTGTAACACCTAAAAGACACTGGAATTTAAAATCCTTTTCAATTCCTTCAGTCAAATAATATATAGCATTGCTCTGGTCTCCCTGAGGAGAGTAATTCGATACAAGATTGAATTTTGTATCAGCCATTTTCTTAAATTTTCCTGATATAATTTTAAAAAATACTATTCATAAACACGGTTTTTTTAACAAAGAGTTAAATACCTCTCAATCTTTCCCGCACTCCCTGCAATAAGCTTTTTTTTGTTCCATTATTTTCAATAACAAAATCTGTTTTATTTTCATTAATTTTTATGTGCTGCCCTTCCATCCTTAATTTTATCTCTTCATCAGAATAACCGCTATTTTTTAAAAAGAGTTTTCTTCTTTTCACTGAGTTTTTGATAACAATAATGTAATTACAGAATTCATCCAGTTCACAATCAAATAAAACTGCTGCATCTATTACGATATACCTCATTCTGTTATTTTTATTCAGGATTTCTTTAACTTCTCTTTTTATCAATGGAAACATTATATTATTCAATTTAATTAATTCCTTTTTAGCTGAGAATACTTTTTCTGCGAGTCTTTTAAAAACCGGGTTACCTTTCTCATCGAATATTTCTTTACCAAAAAGTTCCCCAAGCCTCTCCAGAACTTCCGGATTCCTGCAATAAATGCTTTTTGCCATTTTATCTACATCAATTACCAGAGTGCCTTTTCTTATTTTTTTTATATAACTTGATACTGTACTCTTACCTGAAGCAACTCTTCCCGTAACTCCTAATACTATTATAGTAACCCCCTGACTATACCTGATTAAAAACAATTAATAAGAATATTCAACTATTTAATTTGACTTTAGAAATCCGTTAATATCAATAACTATATTATCATTAATAACAATTTATACATCAATAGAAATGATTATTCCTGAAGTATTTTTGTAGTTTTTCAGTGGTTTTACTATATTTGCCTGAGAATATATATAAACATCACTTACTGTATTATAATACTGTTTTCGTGAACGCTGCTATCTGTTGTTTTTCTTATTTAATCTATATTAGCCTCGTCCTTCATCTCCTTCAATATTTCTTTTATCTGCTTCTTTTTACTTGATTCTTCCTCATTAATTTTTGCTTTTCCCTCTTCAAATATATCTTTTAGTTCAGCTGTCTTTTTGGAATCTTCTTCCTTCATATCTTCTTCACCGGTTTTTTCTTCTACCACATCTTCCTTTTCGGACTTTTCTTCTGCCTTCTTTTCACCGGCATCTTCATCTGGATTTTCTACCTGTTTTACACTAAAAGCCATCCTTCTCTTATCCATATCTATATCTATAATTCTAACTGTAAGTTCATCTCCAATCTTTGCTATATCACTTGGTCGCCTTACAGCTTCCGGACTTAATTCAGATATATGCACCAACCCTTCCAGGTCTTCATCAATCTGAACGAATAAACCGAACTTAACAATTCTCGTAACTTTTCCTTTTAATATTTCCTTAACAGAATATTTTTTAACTTTCTCCAGCCACGGATCCTTCTGGGTTTGTTTTAATCCAAGAGACAGCCTCTGTTTCTCATAATCAATATCAAGTATCTCTACATCCACCTCCTGATTTACACTTACTACTTCCGAAGGATGCTTTACATGATTCCAGGAAAGCTCTGAAATATGAACCAGGCCATCGATACCATCTACATCAACAAAAGCCCCGAAATCTGCGATGCTGGTTATTATGCCCTTTCGAACCTGGCCTATTTCCATTTTATCAAGTATCTCCTTGCGCTGCTCTTTTTTCTCACCTTCTATAATTACCTTCCTCGACAGTACGACATTATTCCTGTTTCTGTCTACTTCTATAATCTTGCATTTACACTTTTCTCCAATGTAAGACTGGAGGTCCCTGGTTTTTCTAACATCTATTAATGATGCTGGAAGAAATCCTCTTAATCCTATATCAACAATTAACCCGCCTTTTACGCATTCTATAATTTCTCCTTCAACTATATCTCCGCTTTCATATATTTTTTCTATTCTGTCAAAATTCTGCTCCACTTCGGCTCTCTTTTTCGATAATATCAACCGCCCATCCTGGTCTTCTTTCTGCAGTACCATTATTTCTATCTCATCATCAACATTTAATATGTCTTCAGGTTTTATATCATTCCTTATCGAAAGCTCGCTTAAAGGTATTACCCCTTCTGACTTAAAGCCTACATCTACCAGAACCTCGTCTTTGCCAATCTTTACTACCCTTCCTTTTATTAAATCCCCATCATTAAGATTAATCATGGTCAGGTCGTAATTGGGAACCATCCTGCCGTCTTTATCCTCTATCATGTAATTGTCATTTGTTAGTTTTTTATTATAATTTTTCTCTGTCATTTTTTAATAAATCAGTCTCCTTTTTTGATATTTGAACAGGATAACACGCAAAAAAAGAATAATCAATATCATAAGTTATTTTTTTAAATATACCAGTTCTTTCCAGTCTTTATGTCTACTTTAAGTTTTACTTTTAAATTTATGCACCTCTCCATTGACTCTACAACCATCTTTTTTACGACTTCCTTATCTTTTTCCTTCAGCTCAAGAACCAGCTCATCATGTACATGAAGAATAATATTACTATCTATTTTCCCGGATTTCAATTTATTAAAAAGCACTACAGTGGAAAGCTTCATTATGTCAGCAGCACTACCCTGAATTGGTGTATTTACTGCAAATCTTTCGCCAAGATTTCTTATTCTATTATTGCTGCTCCCCAATTCCTTCAGATATCTCCGCCTGCCAAAAATTGTTGTTGAGTAACCTTTTTTATAAGCATCATCTATCAAAAATTTAAGATATTTTTTCACACCCATGTACTGTTCAAAATATCTTTCGATATATTCTCTTGCCTCATCCTCAGATATGGAAAGCCTATCTGCCAGTCCGTATTCAGTCATACCGTATATTATTCCAAAATTTATAGTCTTTGCTTTCCTTCTTAAGGATTCGTCAACATTATCATATTCCACATCGAAAAGCTCGGAAGCTGTTCTGGTATGTATGTCTTCATTTCTTTCAAAAGTACCCGTTAAATTCTCGTCTTCAGAAAGGTGGGCCAGGACTCTTAACTCAATCTGTGAGTAGTCTGAAGACATTAGCAGGTCATACCCCACACCCGGAATAAAAGCTTTCCTTATCTGCTTTCCGTATTCCGTTCTCACCGGTATATTCTGAAGATTTGGTTCGCTGCTGCTTATCCTGCCTGTCGATGTCCCGAGCTGGTTATAGGTAGTATGAATTCTTGAGTCTTCTGCATCAATCAGTCCCGGTAAAACATCTATATAAGTATTTTTAAGCTTTGTTTTTTCTCTGTAGTCAAGGATTTTTCCTATTAAAGGAGAACTGTCATAAATTGACCTGAGAGCTCCTGCATCAGTTGATAGTCCTGTTTTTGTTTTCTTTACAGACGGAAGACCGAGCTTCTTATAAAGTATCTCCGACAGCTGCCGGGAAGAATTTATATTAAATTCTTCATTACAGAAATCATATATTTCCTGCTGCAGTTTTTTTATATTAATCTCATATTCCTCAATCAAACCGTTTAGATACTCTCTATCGATATTAACACCTGTGTATTCAATTTCTGCCAGTACTTTTATAAGCGGTTCTTCAATATCCCTGTATAATTTTTCGACACCCTCATTTTTAATTCTTTCCAGTAATTCATTTTCTATATCCTTATACCAGCTTATTTTTTTCAACAGTCGGTCCAACTGATAATTTTGCCCGATTATTTCCTCTTTTTTTCTGGAGAAGTCAAGTTCCAGTTGTTTTTTATTTGTGATTTTCTCCAGACTGCCGGCAATTTTTTCTTTATCATCATCTTCAGTTCCGCCTAATTCGTTTGTGCTTCTAAACTCGATTTTTAGAAGGTCATAAATCGTCTCATCGAGACTTGCGGTGGACTTATTTGGATTTAAAATCAAATATAATATTTTATAATCAATAAATTCACCTTTTAAAACAATGCCATTCCTTTTTAATATCTTATAAATCTCTTTAAGGTCGAAACCTGATATTTTACATTTCTTATTTTCAAGTATCTTTTTTAATTCTTCTCTAATATCTTTTAAAGCCAGCTCATCTTTTGCTGCAAAAATGGCATATTCGTCGCCATCATATAAGATAAACCCTAAAAACTCGCCTTTATCATCTCCATGAATGCACTCAGCAATATATATTTTTTTATTTTTTTCTATATTTTTATTTAAGTATTTTAAATCCTCTATAGACACTATACGCTTTAATTTAATGCTTTTAACTATCTCTTTCGATTCAGATTTTTCCTCGTCGAAATCAATTTTATTTTTCATGTTATAAAGTTTCTTTTCAAGATTCCTGAACTCGAGACTTTCAAATAATCGCCTCACCCTGTTTATGCTAACATTTTTAAAACTATTTCTTATTTCAGTTTTAATATCTATATCTTCTACCATTCTTAATGTAGTAAGTTCCCCGCTCAAACTGGCAAGGTTCTTGTTTTCCAGTAACATATTTCTCAGGCGGTCATCATCCAGCTTATCTAAATTTTTATAAATTCCTTCTAAAGACCCATATTTAGATATTAACAATCTTGCCGTCTTTGGACCTATTCCCGGAACTCCCGGGATATTGTCCGAGCTATCACCCATAAGAGCCAGTAAATCCTTTATATTCTGCGGTTTGACACCAAACTTTTCTTCAACTCCCTGGCTATCAAACAACACTGTGTCTGTAATACCCTTTTTTAAAGACATAACTTTTATGTTATCAGAAACAAGCTGTAACATATCCTTATCACCTGTAACTATTACTATCTGTTCAAACTCATCTTTAATTTTTCTCGTGATATTTGCAAGTATGTCATCGGCTTCATATCCTTCTTTTTCCAGACATGCAATATTAAAAGCACCAAGAACTTCTTTAATTAAATTTAGCTGGTTTCCCAGCTCCACCGGCATTTTTTTTCTCTGTATTTTATACCGGTCAAACATCTTATGCCGGAAAGTCGGCGTTTTGCTATCAAAAGTACACACTATGCTATCAGGTTCCTGTTCATTTATAAGTTTCAAAAGCATACTTGTAAAACCCAGAACAGCATTTGTCGTAACTCCTGATGATGTAGAAATAGTATCGGGAAGCGCATAAAAAGCCCTGTATGCAATATTATTTCCATCTATTAAAATTATTTTTTTATTTCTTTTTTTTTCCACAACTAATTAAAGTTTAAGCTTTAAAAAATTATTATAATTATATTATAAAAATGGGAGTCTTGTAATGGATTATTCAATAAATAAAGGTTTAAAATAAAACCCTGACTTAACTGCAGGCGAGCCTGTTACCCCCTGACTTCTTAGCTTTGTACATCAGGCTGTCAGCCTTTTTTAATAATTCATCTATGTCAGATTCTCCATTGTATTCATAAATACCCATACTAAGAGAAATAATCTTAATTTCTTTTTTACTTAACATACTTAATATTCTTTCACCCATATCCTTTGCTTTATCAAGCTTTATTCTTGATAATATAATTATAAACTCATCTCCGCCGTATCTGCCGACTACATCTATGCGCTCTCTTATATTATCTTTAAACAGACCAACAACATCCTTCAATAACTTGTCTCCCTCGAGATGACCCAAAGTGTCATTATATTTTTTAAAATTATCTATATCCGTAAGCAGCACACAAAATGGTTCTTTATATCTATCGTATCTTTTTATTTCCTCTTTAAGTCTCTCAAAAATATATCTCGTGTTGTAAGCTCCTGTAAGATAATCAATCAATGATTGATTTCTAAGCTCTTTCTCGTAAAATCTGCTTTCAGTAACATCTCTAAATATAGTTGACTTCCCAGCCAATTTACCCCTGCTGTCATAAATAGGATATATGATTACATCAAAGATTTTCTCAGAGCCGTCTACCTCAAAATGTAAATCTTTCCTGAAATCATTAAAAGATTTGCTCTCGAGGGTTTTCAGAAAAAATTTAAAATCCTTCTTATTCCTTGAAAAAGATAAAAGGTGTTCTTTTATGATTTTATCCCTGTCAACGGAATATATAATATCTTTTCTGGAAAACATTCTCTCAAATAAACACCTGTTAAGCTGTGTTATTTTACCCTCATAATCTGTAACCATTATACAATCGCCAACATTTTCAAATATTCTCTTAAATGCTAAATTCTGAATATTAAACCTGGAATTTAGCAATGCAATAGTTATAAATAAGAATAAAAAAAGATTTAAAATAACACTTATAGGAGCCACTTCCATAACACCTGACATTGTAAGAGGCCTGTATGCAACATTCATCAATAAAAATACCAGGAATACAGCTAACATTAAAATATTGGTTCCATTGGACTTCTTTTCCCTTTGATTTCTATAGATCCTGTAAGAAATAGCAGTATTTATTAATAAATAAATTGGGACAAGATAAAAGACCCCTATCAAAACCTGCTCGGAATAATAAGAAATATACCCAAAATAATATTTCCTGACTTCGATACTCCTGTTTGCAACAAGGTATATGAAAATACCAAGTGGAATTATTAGAAATATAAGCTTATATATTAGCCTTGTTTTTGATAGCCTGTTGCCTAAAAAAAAATTCATAAAGTTAAAAAACAACAGCGGAAATATAAGTGTTGTTAGCTCCTGGAAATATGCCCATCTTAGAGCTGCCTGCATACTGCTTCTTGTAAGCGTGGCAATAAAAAATATAGAATTTAATAATACCAGACCAGATAAAATAATAAATGGACCTGTTGCTTCCATGAACGGTTTCTGATAAAGGCTGATAATAATGAAAGTGATTGAGAGTGTAGAAGCCAAGATAGCAATATATACAAATATGTTCATACTAGTTAATAAATTACATCAGATATCGATTCCCGGTAAAAGACATAATCATTTTAAATTTATTTATTGTAAATATAACATACAAAAAAGTATTAATAAAGTTATAAATATATTTATTTGAATTATTCCCGGTAAAAAAACAAAAAAATCTACAAATAAAAAGCGCCATCAAATTTCCTAAAAACTTAATGACGCTTATGTGTTAAATACTTTAATAAATAAGTAAAAAATTGTCAATATCTATACAAAAACCTATTATTTCCAGACTTTTATTATCTACATATCATAAATAATACGTGAAAATTATTTATTGGTTTAATTAATATAAATACAAACTAACCACTTTAATTATTGATAATAATCATTATAAATTGTATTATTTTTTACGTGCCGGAGTGGCGGAATTGGCAGACGCGCTGGACTCAAAATCCAGTGAACCGCGAGGTTCGTGTCGGTTCGACCCCGACCTTCGGCACCACTCACAATGATAGGATATGGGAAAGCCTGTAAAGCTCTTTATCTATACTCTTTGTCACCCCAAGAATATCTTCAAACCTGGATACTACTATCTTCATACTCCTTATGCCAACCATACAATCACTCTTACCTTCAAGCAATAAATCCACAGCTTTTTTGCCAAACTCTGCCGCAAGAATTCTATCCATGGCAGATGGAGAACCGCCCCTCTGTACATGTCCGAGAACAGATACTCTTACGTCACGTCCAACCAGCGATTTAATTGATGAAGCGACCTCGGCTGCACTTTTTGCTCCCTCCGCTACTATTATCAGGGTATGTCTCTTTCCTTCTCTCTGATTTCCTATTTTTTTTGCGATTTTAGCCAGGTCCATTTTTATTTCGGGTATCAATATAAAGTCTGCCCCGCATGCGATCCCTGTATTAACTGCAATAATACCTGAATTCCTGCCCATAACTTCTATCACAAAAATCCTTTCATGAGAAGAAGCTGTGTCTCTGATTTTAGATATAAGGTCAATAATAACATTTAGAGCCGTATCAAACCCTATACTATAATCCGTTCCTGCAATATCATTATCTATAGTACCAGGAATTCCAACAACCTGTATACCCTGTTCATGGAGTTCGTGCGCACCTTTAAAGGTACCATCTCCTCCAATCACAATAAGACCTTCAATATCATTTTCATTTAAATTAGCAATCGCCTTTTTCTGCCCTCTCTTAAACATAAATTCTTCTGACCTCGCTGAATAAAGAAAGGTTCCTCCTCTATCAATAATTCCCCCAACCGAATTCAGGTCAAGAACTTTAAAGTCATTATTTATCAGTCCCTTATATCCTTCATAAAATCCATAAACCTCCAGACCACGATATACTCCATACCTGGTAATTGCCCTTATGGTTGCATTCATGCCACTGGCATCTCCACCACTTGTAATCAGTGCAATTCTTCTCTTTTTATTCACCACAATTACCCTTTCTCCTGTCTCCTTTTTTTTAATTCCCCAAAAACCTCTTCAAGAGTAATCTTCTTTTCAACCATCAGTACAATCATATGATAGAGCATATCAGCTATTTCATTTATCGAATCTTTTTTTTTCTGATGTTTTGCTGATAGAATCACTTCGATGCTCTCCTCACCAAATTTTTTTATTATCTCATCCAGACCCTTTTTATGCAGATAATAAGTGTAAGAATCAGCTGCTTTGTCTTTTATCCTTTCATTGACTATATGGTATAATTCATCCAGCATGCTCTCTTCTTTTACTTCCTTAAAATATCTCTCGAAATCAAGGTCTTTTTCAACATCTTTAAGATTTCTATAGAAACAGCTTCTATTGCCAGTATGACAGGCATTGCCAATCTGCTCGACACTTATAAGCAATGCGTTCCCATAACAGTCATACCTGATATTTTTTATCTTCTGTATGTTCCCGGATGTCTCACCCTTGTTCCACAGCTTCTTCCTTGACCTGCTCCAGAACCAGGTTGTTCCTGTTTCAATGCTTTTCTTTATAGACTCCTTGCTCATATAAGCAAGCATTAGAACATCACCTGATATATAATCCTGTATAACTGCAGGAATCAGACCGACTTTATTTACTTTAGCGTCTTTTATTTTCTTATTCATTTTTGTAATATACCAACCTTTCAGTCTGTTATGAGTTTAGATATTCTGCTAAATTAATTTCTCATTCAACTTATTAATTTTTTAATTTCAGGTTATATTCTAACATTTATTCCCTCGGACTTCAGATACTGTTTGGCTTCTTTTATGCTATGCTGGCCATAGTGAAAAATGGAAGCAACCAGCACCGCATCGGCATCTGCATATTTAATTACATCTCTCAGGTGCTCCAGTTTCCCGGCACCACCCGAAGCTATGACCGGTATATTAACACCTGAAGTAACAGCACGCGTAAGGTCAATATCGTATCCGTCCTTTGTTCCATCCCTGTCCATACTGGTCAACAGTATTTCTCCTGCGCCTAGCTCTTCCACCTTTTTTGCCCACTCTACAGCATCCACTCCTGCAGGAGTCCTTCCTCCATTTAAATATACTTCCCAGAAGTCCTTGCTTCTATATTTTGCGTCAATTGCAACAACTATACACTGGCTGCCAAATATCTTTGAAGCCTCTGAAATTAAAGAAGGGTTATTAAATGCAGCAGTATTTATGGAAATCTTATCCGCGCCTTTCTTTAATATTTCCCTTATATGCTCTATACTTCTTATACCACCGCCTATAGTATATGGTACAAATACTTTCTCCGCAGCTTTGCTTGCAAGTTCAATAACTGTACTTCTATTCTCATGAGATGCAGTTATATCAAGAAATACTATCTCGTCAGCTCCTTCTTTATCATAAAAAGCTGCCAGCTCTACAGGGTCCCCTGCATCTCTTATATTTACAAAATGTACTCCTTTTACGACTCTTCCCCTGTCAACATCAAGACACGGGATAATTCTTTTAGTTATCATTTCCCCTACCTATCTTTATTGCCTTTTTAAGATTGACGCCGGTTTCTTTTTCATACAGAGCTTTGCCTACTATTACACCGATAATTCCCATATTTTCAATTTCTTTAATATTAATAATATCATTTAAGCTTCCTATACCACCGGCAAATATAAATTCCAAACCTGAACTTTCTAAAATTCTCTTTAGAAAATCGAGATTGGCTCCTTCAAGAGTTCCATCTCTCGATATATCAGTCAGAATTGCCTGTTTCATCCCCAGGGCATCGAGCCTTTCTATAATCTTGAATATATTTGCTTTAGATTGACTTTGCCAGCCATTTATAAAAATAATTCCATCTTTTCCATAATCAAGACTAACAATGACTCTATCCTTATATTTTAGAAAACTTTCTCTCAGAAAGCTTATATCTTCTATAGCTCTTGTTCCGATTATAACCCTGTCTGCACCTTTATTTAAAACAGTGCCAACCAGGCCCATATTACGCACACCACCGCCATATTGTATCTTAATATCTATTTTCTTTTTTATTTCATGTACAATTCCCAGATTTTTCAATTCTCCTGTACGGGCCCCATCAAGGTCTACTATATGCAACCAGGTCGCCCCATCTTCTTTCCATCTCCTGGCTACCTCGACCGGGTCATCCGAATATTTCTTTCTGGTATCAAATCTGCCTCTTACAAGCCTCACGCAGGCGCCATCTATTATATCTATTGCCGGTATTACTATCATTGGCTTACCCTTACTTTTTTATATTAATTTAATTTATAGTTTATAAATTAATTCTACAAAAACAATATAGTTATGCAACTCTACTGATTTTTTTCCCGTAACATATTCCAGAAATTTTCAAGGATTCTTAATCCACTGTTACTGCTTTTTTCCGGGTGGAATTGTAACCCATAGATATTACCGTATTTTACACCTGCCGTTAACTGAATATCATAATCAGTAGTACAGGTAATAATACTCTTATCTTCAGGTATAACATAGTAAGAATGAACAAAATAAAAATTTTCTTCCTCTTTAATTCCAGAAAACAATTTATTATCGTCTTTTAAAATTCTTAATTGGTTCCATCCAGTATGTGGCACCTTTACACCTGAAGGAATTTTCCCCACGTGGCCTTTCAATAAACCCAGGCCATTATGCCTGCCATCTTCAAGACTATATTCAAAAAGTAACTGCATTCCGAGACATATCCCTAAAAGAGGTTTTTTCTTTACATTTTCTTTGATTACTTCAATTAGCTTTAATTGACTGAGATTTCTATAAGCATCTCCAAATGCTCCAACACCGGGTAGAACTATAGCTGACGCATCTATAATATCTTCAGGTCTGCTGGTTACCTCCACCGCGGCACCTGCTTTTTTAAAAGCATTCTCAACACTTTTTATATTTCCTGTAAAATAATTTATGATGGCTATATGCAAAGCTCACTCTCTTCCCGACCTGTAGATATGCAAACATTTTTTATTGATTTTCAATAAGCGCATTAAATCAAGGTCATTATCCTGTTTTTATATTAAACCTTTAGTTGAAGGTACGGAATCTGTTCCTCTTTTTCTACTCGCCTCGTAAAGAACTATTCCGAAAGCTTTAAAAATCGCTTCTATAATATGGTGGGAGTTTGAACCTGCATTTTTATTTATATGAAGGTTAATAAAACTATTACTTACAAGGGATCTGAAAAAATCTTCAACTACAGCGGTCTCGAAACCGTTAATCTTTTCATACTCTATATCAACATTATATCTCAGATAAGCTCTCCCTCCTATATCGATAGACACTGACACTTCTGCATCATCCATAGGAAGTAAGATATATCCAAATCTTTTTATGCCGCTTTTATCCTTTAAACATTCAAATATAGCTTTACCCAGACATATGCCCACATCTTCTACCAGGTGGTGACAGTCAACCTCAATGTCACCGGAAGCCTTTATATTCATATTGAAATTACCATGTCTTGTAAAGCTGTCCAGCATATGGTCAAAAAAAGGTATGGAAGTTTTTATATCAGCGATACCACTTCCATCAAGTTCAAATTCCAGTTCTATATCTGTTTCTTTAGTTTTTCTTGATATTTTTGCTTTTCTTTTCATCTTTTCTTCTATCATTTTATAACACTCTTAATTTTATTTATAAAATTATTTATTAAATCATATTTAACTCTGTAACTTGTAGCATTGGCAATAACCCTGGTGGTGGATACTGCAATCTCTGACATCTCAACCAGATTATTATCTTCAAGAGTTCTGCCTGTTGATGTAATGTCAAGTATCTCGTCTGCAATTCCAAGCGCAGGAGCAAGTTCTACAGAGCCATGTAGCTTTATAATCTCTGCCTGAATGCCTTTTTCATCAAAATATTTCCTGGCAATATTTGGATAACTTGTAGCAACCTTTACCACTCCAAAACGGCTGTAGTGCTTCTTAACATTTTCTATCTCATTTTTTAGAGTAGCCAGAATTATCCTGCACTCACCATTCTTTAAATCCAGCAGCTCATATACCTTACTTTCCTTCTCCATTAATGCATCTTTTCCTGAAAATCCTAAATCACATGCTCCGTGTTCAACATATACAGGAACATCCATGGGCCGCGATATAATATATACTATGGAATCCCTGCTGGAATATATTGATAGTTTTCTGTTATCTTCCAGCAAAAAAGACACGTCATAGCCTGCTTTCTCCAGCACTCCAACGCATGGTTCAAATAAATATCCCTTTGGGATAGCAATTTTAATTGCTTCTTTTGCCATTTATCTCCTTTTTAACCCTTCAATAAAGTCATTTATTTTCTCTACTTTTCTTGAATTACTTTTTATATCCAGTACTTCCAGATCCTTAAAATTAGATTTGACCTCAACAATAATATTATATTTCTTTTCCAGTGCAAAAACTTCAAGCTCCGGCTTATCCTCATAGAGCAGTTCAACTATTACACCCATTTTATGCAACTTCCGTGCTATTTCAATCAGTTTTATAGAATCCCCTATATCTGCATTATTCCCTGTTTTCAGTAAAATCTTAAGTTCTTCTTTACCTTGCAGTACCTCAATAGCTTTATGGGCAAGGTCGATATCAAGAGCAAACCCGGTCGCGGGTATATCCTTCCCAAACTTTTTTATAAGTTTGTCATACCTTCCTCCACTGCCTATGATATCATTTAAGGCAGGGCAGTAAACCTCGAATAACAGTCCTGTATAATAATCAAAATCCCTTACGATGCTAAAATCAGTTATAAAATAATCCTTATTATTGAGCCCCGTAAGTATATTATTTAATTCTTTAATATAATTAAAACTCTGAATAACTTTTTTATTATCAATATCAGAGATTAAATTACTTATTTTATCAATACTACTTTCCGGTTGAAGTAATTTTATAAAAATTTTTGCTTTTTTTGTGTCTCTTTTATTTAAAAAATTTTCCAGTTCAACAAAGTCCTTCAGTATAACTCTGTTCCTGATAAAATCTCTCTCCTTTATATCAAGCTCAAACCAGTCGCATAATCCTTCAATAAATTCCACATGCCCCAGACCTATCTTATAATCCTTTACGTTTAATCCATTTAGAATATTTATTAATATTATAAGTACTTCCACATCAGCTATAATGCTATTTTTGAATCCAATAAGCTCCAGACCTGCCTGATTGTAAATCCGTCTTGCTCCTTTTTGTGTTCCGGATTGCCTGAACGAGTCTGCAAAATAACAAAATCTCGATGGTAGCTGATTTTCCTTTAATCTCATCCCGGCAAGCCTGGCTATGGGTATGGTCATATCGCTTCTCAGGGATACCGGATTTCCATCAACATCAAAAAAATTAATCAGCTTATCTTTCCAATTCTTACCGGCACCAACCGATATATTTCTGGTATACTCAAATACAGGAGTGTTTACCTCCCCATAACCCCACATTCTGAACTCTCTCGAAATTAATTCCTTTATTTTATTTCTCTCATCTATTTCAGAAGGAAGTATATCCCTCGTCCCGAATGGAAGTTTTATAATATTATTACTTTTTTTATTATCAAACATTTTTTGTTTTACATATAGTTGATATTTAATATAAAAGGGTATTTTACCACACTACGATAACTTTAAAAAAGCTTTAATTTCGCATTCCAGAAGCAATTACACCTGCTCCGTTAATTTACTTTATACCGGTATTTTATCAAGACGTTCTTCTTCTGTTATAGGCTTACCATAACTGTCAACTATTACGTTTTTACCATCAATAAAAGCTGTTCTTACTTCACCCTTTCCGGCTTTTACTCCCTTAAGATGAGGTGCATCAAGAATTCCCGCTTTTATTGACTTTGCAATTATTTCCGGAGAAATTAAAGGGTTCTCAAACTTCCTGTCTTTATCAAGACTCTTTATTTTTTCTATAATCAACCCGGCATCATATTTTAATTCTTCCTTCCTTGATATAACATCTCCATCTAATTTCATATCAGGACAACCATCAAGATAATTATATATAACTTTTCTTGCGATTTTTATGCTTTCAATTATATCTTCTGCTCTTGCAGCATGGTCCGCTTCACAGTAAGCAACTACATGCAGAATATGCGGACTCAACTGCATCTGCAATAAAGTAGAAGAGGCAAGCTGGCCCTTGCTTTCATCATAATCAGTAGGATAGCTGAATAATCCCGTCCTTGTCTGTCTTAATGTAAGGAAATTGCTATCATGCATGGACTCTATCATTTCTACTTTAGCGAGCATTTTAGCAAGGTCCATTGTAAATGATGTTTCGGGTGGCGTGTTGAACATATACTGTGAGATATAAACCTTTACCCCCATCATCCTGGCATTGTATGCAGCAATATAAGCTGCTGCTACAGCAACTGAATCAGGCGAATACCTCAGACTCCAGTGATGTGATTCATTAACTTCTACCGGAATATCTCTCTCTGCGTGCCATCTCATTACCGATTGGTTTTCAGCTATTGCATCTTTAAGATTTCTGCTGCTTCTGTTATCAAGCTCATTGTACCAGCACAGGGGTACTGCACACCATGCATTATTGATACTCTCCTTAAGGATTTCTGCCATTTTTATAATATCATTCGTCCCGCTGTAGCAACGCATCAGCGGGTAATTTCCTGTTCTTGAAGCAGAATAAAGACTCTTAAAATCTTCTGCACTCCTTAAAGGTACTCCTCCTGCACCATCCTGATTTCTGTCCATCTTCTCAGGGTGGAAAAAAAATTCCTGTGTATTCTGGTCAGGCCCGATAGATATAACATCAAGAAGCCCACTTGAGGAAATTTTCCTTATACCCTTTTTTGTTTCTTCGAGAGAAGGCCTTCCATAATGATGTCTTATAACCGGGAAAGGTTTTTTGTAATTAACACGCCCCAGAATATCCTGAGGGGGAATTTCGCTTCCCCTTTTGATTTTCTTTTTAGTTAAAAAACTCTCAATTTCCTCGATTCTTTCTTCTCCGGTAAAAATAGCACTAAAAATTCCCAGTTTTTTCCCTACCTCGGCAACCGGTTTTGTCCCTCCCAGAATAAACTCCATCTTACTTCTTTTAAGCTCTTTTATTATCTTTTCTTTTAATTCCTTAAATAAAGGAAGAGCACTTTCAGGTGACAGTCGGTAACTGACAGCAACAATATCGGGTTTATATTTCTCTATATTTTCCTTTAGCCTGTCAATCGAACAGGCCGAACCTGCAAATTCTGTCTTATATCCATATTTTTTGGATAAGCTTAGAAAATTCAGTATTCCTGCAATATGTACGCAACTTCCAATGCATGCACCGAGTATCTTTTTCATAATTAATAACTACACCTGACCCTTGATAAAAGCACCTCTTAACTGCTCGAGATTTAAACCTTCAAGATGCAGTCTCGATAGGTTCCTTCCAATTTTTCTAAAATCTTTTTTAAATATAACATCTGCTATATTTATAAGCGAATCAATAACTTCCGTCCTTACTCCCAGGGCTCTGCCAAATTCTGAAATAGGAACCAGGCTCATCGGTACATCCTCTGTTATGTATCTTACATTTATAGTTCTTGGAGCCATAATCCCTACATAACCGGGATTACTATGTATTGCATCAAATAAATTGTCCTCCACCACATTATATGCCATTGACAGCCATTCTATAGCAGTATAAGTGTTTGCACACCTCAGTTTTCTTGCAACAATTACACGTTCTTTATCAACTGCTTCTAAAATTCTCGCTACAGTTTGCGTTACCCCATCTATATAAAATTGAAAATTCCCCATGGTAGATTCAATTCTGCTTGAATTAAGTATTGTAATAGAAGGATGAAATACTGCACCCATGTTATTAAAACTGGTCTCAATAGCGCTTGCAGCAGGAATAAATTCCGTAAATGCATTATTTAGCTTTTTTATTACAAATTCAGTTTTTTTTGAAGGTATAGCAGCTACCGGTATTGCCTGTTTTATTCTGAATATTTTAGCTGATGCCGGTCCCATTCCTCTGCTTGCGTATATAAAAGTCTGGGCTTCAGCTACAATAACATCTCTGTCGTTCCCTTCTTTCCTGATTACGTTTAAAAACTCAAGTGCTCCACAGGTTCTCCCGGGATTTAAAACTACTATTTGTTTTTCAGTAAGGTAAGGAGCGCAAATCTTGGCAATATAATAATGGGCATCTGCTGGAACAACGACCATAATTATATCCACGCCCTTTATTGCTTCTTCTATATGGTTTGTTACTATATTAAGTTTACCAAAACCATTAACTTCACCTTCAAGCTCTATACCCTTCATTTTTCTTATGGGTTGTATATTCGAGAAAGTCCTGTTATATAAATTAACCGTAAAGCCCTTTATTGCCAGATGTGCCGCAACGGCTTTCCCGCCATGACCTGCTCCCAGCACTGCAAACTTTAAATCATGCACTCTAAACCCCCTGACATTCTTTTACAATTTAATACCTGTCCCACATAATTTTATTTCCAAAAACTTCCCTGAGGTCATTCTCCAGTTCGCTATCCATTTTTATTTTGTAAGACGAAGGAAGTTTGTATGTTTTCTCAATGTCTTTTCCATTCTTACCGGTTATTTTAAACTCTACCTCATAATATCCGGGGTACTTTTTTATTATATCATAAAGTTCATTTACCAGATTTTCATCCATCTCACATTCCTTAACCGTAAAAACTATTTTATCGCTCTTGTCGCCGATAAGCTCATCCTGGTTCCTGCTAACTTTTATGTCCTTTCCCAATTCATCAAAATCATTGGCTATAATTTTTATCTGATCCTCTTTTTTGTCTAATTTACCTTTAATCCTTACAATTCTGTCTTCAGCAATGATTTCCCTGAATCTTTCAAGAACTGACGGAAATACGATTACTTCTATATTATCATTAAAATCTTCAAGCTCCAGAAAACACATTTGCTGATCTTTTTTTGTATATATAGTCCTGATCCTGTTAATAATACCTCCAACAGAAACGTTTGTTTTATCTTCCAGATTACCCAGTGCTTCTACCGGAGTTAATTTAGATAATGTATTTCCATATTCAAATAAAGGGTGGCCTGAGATATAAAGACCCAGCATTTCTTTTTCAAAATTCAATAATTCCTTCCTTGAGAATTCTTTATACTTTTCTTCAAGTAAATTAGACTCCTCTGTTAAGGTTCTTTTTCTTCCAGCGCTATTTGTTTCAAATAATGAATACTGACCAATATTCCTATCTTTCCTGATTTTAACTACTTCTTCTATAACTTTCTCGTAATTTTCCAGCAGATATTTTCTGCTTAAGCCCAGGGAATCAAAAGTTCCGCTTTTTATGAGGCTCTCTATAGTCTTTTTATTTAAAACACTATTATCTACTCTCTCACAGAAATCATTGAAATCTTTGAATTTTCCATTTTTTTTCCTCTCCTCCTCCACCGATTCAACCACATTAGTGCCCACATTTTTAATTGCTGAAAGCCCAAACCTTATTGAATCCCCGACCACAGTGAAATCAGAAAAACTTTCATTAATATCAGGTGGAAGAACACTAATGCCCATTCTTCTGGTCTCATTAACATACTGTGCTACTTTTTCCTGACTACCCATCCTTATGCTGAGAAGAGCTGCCATAAACTCCACAGGATAATTGGCTTTTAGATAGGCAGTCTGGTACGAAATCATAGCATAAGCAGTACTATGGGATTTATTAAATCCATACTCAGCAAAATGATTTACCAGCTCGAATATTTTTTCAGAGACTTTCCCGTCAACTCCCCTTTCTCTGGCTCCGTCAATAAATTTGCTTTTTTGTTTTGACAGAAGGTTTCTTTTTTTCTTACTTATAGCTCCCCTTAAAACATCTGCTTCTGACATACTGAAACCGGCGAGCTCTGAGGCTATTCTCATAACCTGCTCCTGGTACAATATAATTCCATACGTACTTTTAAGAATTTTTTCCAGAGAAGGATGCAGGTAATTAATCTGCCTTCTTCCATTCCTGCTCTCAACAAAATCACTCACCATCCCGCTCTGTAGAGGTCCCGGCCTGTAAAGAGCCAGAAGTGCAATTAAATCTTCGAATCTTGAAGGCTTTAAATTTATTATCAGTTCCCTCATACCTGAACTTTCAAGCTGGAATACCCCGAGACATTCTCCTTCACTTAACATGCCAAAAGTCTTTTTATCCTCCAGACTTATACTATTGCTATCTATCTCTATACCTTTCGTTTTCTTTATTAAGAATAATGCTCTATCTATCAATGAAAGTGTTTTGAGTCCAAGAAAATCCATTTTTAGCAGCCCTATTTTCTGAATATCTTCCATCTTATACTGTGTTACGATATCACCCTCATTCTCTTTCTGGATTGGCGTATATTTGCAAAGCTCCTCAGAAGATATCACTACTCCTGCAGCATGTATCGAATCCTGCCTTGTTATACCCTCAAGTGAAATTGCAGTATCAATTACTTCCCTTATCTTTTCGTTATTATCGTAAATCTCCCTTAACTCCGGAGCCATTTCCAATGAATCTTTTATAGTCACATTTAACTCCATGGGAACCATTTTAGCTATCCGGTCCACATCTGCATAAGGGACTTCCATAACTCTTCCTGCATCTCTAATAGCCTGTCTTGCAGCCATCGTCCCGAAAGTAATTAGTTGAGCGACTCTTTTTTCACCATATTTCCTTGTTACATAATTTATAACTTCATCCCTTTTTTCATAACAGAAATCTATATCTATATCAGGCATACTTCCTCTCTCCTCATTTAAAAATCTTTCAAAAAGAAGGTCATATTTTAAAGGTTCTATGTCTGTTATACCCAGAAGGTATGCCACGATGCTTCCTGCGGCAGAGCCCCTTCCTGGCCCAACTCTTATGCTATTATTCTTTGCAAAATTAACTAAATCCCACACTATTAAAAAGTATTCTGAAAAACCCATCTTATTTATAACTGAAAGTTCTCTTTTTATTCTCTCATCTACCGATTCTGAGATGCTGCCATATCTTTTTTCAACGTTACTGTAACAAAGTTCCTTTAAATATACATCAGGGGTATAGCCCTCAGGAACATCAAAAGATGGTATTAGATTCATGCCAAACTTTAAATTAACATTGCATCTGTCTGCAATCTCCAGCGTGTTCTCAATGGCGCCGGGATAACCACTAAAGAGCTCCTTCATCTCCTCATAGCTTTTAAAGTAATATTCTTCTGTGGGAAATTTCATGCGCCCCGGCTCATTTATGGTAGAGCCAGTTTGTATACAGAGCAAAACATCGTGTGCCTTACTGTCACTCTTATCCAGATAATGGATGTCATTAGTAGCAACCATGGGGATTTTATATTCAGAAGACAGCTCCATTATAGCCCTGTTTATATTCTTTTGTTCGGGTATACCAGAATCCTGCAACTCTAAGAAAAAGTTATCCCTCCCGAATATATCAATATATTCCTCCATAATTCTTTTTGTAGCTTCAATATTTCCTGCAGCAATATTCTTTGGTATTTCACCTGAAATACATCCGCTAAGAGCAATGATACCTTCCCCATATTCCCTAAGGAGTTCTTTATCCACGCGAGGTTTATAGTAAAAACCCTCCAGAAATCCCAGGCTCACCAATCTCATCAGGTTTTGGTAGCCGCAATTGTTTTCAGCAAGGAGGGTAAGGTGATATGAAATCCCTTCTTTTTTATCTCTGTCCTTATGCTTATGCCACCTGCTTTTTGGTGCCTGGTAAACCTCACACCCAATTATTGGTTTTATTCCTGACTTCTTTGCCTGAAGATAAAAATCAATAATACCATACATAACTCCGTGGTCTGTTAATGCTACAGCAGGCATATTAAAACTGCAGGCCTTTTCTATTAACTTTGGTATTCTTGAAGCACCATCTAACAGAGAATATTCGCTGTGGACATGCAAATGAACAAAATTATCTTTTTTCATTCCGAAAGAATCCAGTTTTCTGTTATTTTGTTTTGACTAAGCTAAGATTTTTTAATTAAATTAATAACTAACAATAAATCTAATATACGACCCTGTAAAGCTCTTCAAGCGAAGTAACGCCTTCCGCAACTTTCTGGGCTCCACTCTCAAGAAGTGTTTTCATACCCTCTTCCCTTGCAGCATCAGTTATTTCATCTGAACCTCTTTTTTCAAGAATCATCTGTCTGATTCTTTTAGAAACCTCCAGCAGAGAATAAATGCCCACCCTTCCTGAATATCCAGTATAATTGCATCTCTTACAACCAACACTCTTATAAATCTTTTTACCTTTTAGTATAGGCCTTATTTCTTCACTTAATGATGATTCAGGTACATCAACTTTTTTCTTACAATTATCACATAATACCCTTACAAGTCTCTGAGCAACTATGCCTGTTACAGATGATGATATCATATAAGACTCCACACCCATCTCCATAAGCCTGGTTAGAGTTGAAGGAGCATCATTTGTATGTAATGTAGTAAGGACCAGGTGCCCTGTAATAGCTGCTTCTACAGCTATTCTTGCGGTCTCAAGGTCCCTTATCTCACCTATGAGAATAATATCGGGGTCACTTCTGAGCAGGGCTCTCAAACCACGTGAAAAAGTCATATCTATTTTGGGATTAACCTGAACCTGCATTATCTGAGGAAACCTAAATTCTACAGGGTCTTCAATAGTAAATATTTTTTTCTCTACATTTGATATCTTATTAAGACTGGCATACAGAGTTGTGGTTTTTCCTGAACCGGTCGGCCCGGTAATAATAACCGAACCATGGGGTATGCTAATCATTTTTAAAAATCTTTCTAACTCGTCTTCAGACATTCCTGAATTCTTAAGGTTAAAAACAGACTCATCCCTGTCCAGTATTCTTACAGTAATATTTTCTCCAAAAACTGTTGGTATTGAAGCTAACCTGAGGTCAATTGCTCTATTCCTGAAGTTAATCGAACTCCTTCCGTCCTGGGGAAGCCTGTTCTCGGTAATATCCATTCCGGCCATTATTTTATATCTTGATATAAGCAGTCTCTGAACCGTTTTGGGGACATCTTTTATCTTCTGAAGAACACCATCTATCCTGAATCTTATAGTGCAATTCTTTTCCTGTGGCTCAATATGTATATCACTTGCCCTCAAAGATATTGCTTTCAATATAATCTGATTTGCAAGTCTTACCAGAGGGTTTTTCTCTGCTAACTCTTCTTCAAACTTCTTACCAATGGTAAAATCCTCATCCTTTATAATTTCCTGAACCTCTTTAAGGCTGTACTCTTCAGAAGTATATAATCTAATAATATTCTCTATATTTTTACCCGTGCTGATAAAAGGCTTTACATTATATCCGGTAAGGAGTCTTATCTCATCAATAGCATTAATATCTCTCGGGTCGGTCATAGCCACGTGAAGAGTACTATCAACAAGGTCAAATGGAAAAACTTTCCTCTTGAATGCAAAATCCTTTGAAACTAAATTCGCTACTGAAGGGTCAATCCTGTCCTGTATCTTGTTTAAATCCACAACTTCAAAGCCTCTCTGAAAAGAAACAAGCTCCATAAGGGTCTCATCAGAAATATATCCCTTCTTAATTAATATCTCTCCAAGTTTCTCTCCTGTGTTTTTCTGGACATTTAGCGCTTCTTCCAGCTGGCTGGCGGATATAATATTCCTGTTTAATAATATCTGCCCTATTTTTTCTTTTTTATAATCTATGTCTACCATAATATTTTACTAATTTTTATTTATTTCTATTACTATAATATGAATAAAAAATTATATTTTTTATTTTTTTTATTATATCATAAGTCTCAATCAAAGCCCGGGTTATTAAAATTACTGAATAGTGCCTTGATATTCTTTTTGTAATTTATTCAATCTGTTCGGGGCTTTTCATGCCCCTTATATTACTTCAGAAAATCCTTTTCTTAAGGTACAATGTTTGTCAACTTTTACGAAACATATATCCTCAAAATAAATTTCTTTTATCCTCTAAATTATATCCTTTTGCTTTATTTTTCCTTTCTTAAAACCATTAATTAATGTTTTTATTAATTCATTTATATTATTATCAATATCAATAAAATACCACAATTGAAGATATTTTCAAATTACCCGCCATTTAAGCCTCTTTATAAACCATAAAAGAAATACTCCTGTTTAACCTATAAATTCACTCACATATATATTATGATTTTAAAATTATCTTTTATTTTTATATAATTGTATAAATATATATATAAAAAAATCTACATAAGGTCAAAAAATGAATAAGCAAAACAAATTTATTGATTATTCTGGAACCAATCACGATTTAAGAACAATAATTGATAGCATTCCGGTACATTTTCACATCAAAGATAAAAACAACATGTTTGTTATCGTCAACAAAGCAAAAGCAGATTTTCATGGAAAAAAACCTTATGAATTTCCCGGAAAGACAGATTTTGACATTTTCTCTGAAGAAAAAGCAGTTGTGCACAAACAAAACGAGGAAAATGTCATTAGAAACGGTAAACCAGTTTCAAATGTATTAGAAAAAGTTTTACGCTCCGGTGAGGAGATTCTTTTATCCAGTGATATTTCACCCTGGTATGACAATAAAGGGAACATAATAGGAACTATTTGCATATCCAGAAATATTACAGGGATGGAAGATCCCAGAAACAGTTACCTTCTTACCAGACAGAGAAATTTCTTTAATGCTCTTATGGACAATATACCCGATTCAATTTATTTTAAAGATAAAAAAAGCAGATTTGTTTTAATAAACAGAGCTCTTGCTGATAAATTCGGATTGGAGTCTACTGAAGATGCAATCGGCAAAACTGATTTCGATTTCTTTTCCAGAGAATATGCAAAACCAAGATATGATGGCGAACAACATATAATAAAAACAGGCAAACCCCTTATAGAATATGAGAAAGAAGAAGTTTTCGAAGGCAAAGAAAAGAAATGGGTCGCAGCAACAAAAGTTCCCTGGTATGACGAGAATGATAACATAATAGGTATACTTGGCATTACAAGAGACATAACTGACAGGAGAAAAGCAGAGGAAAAAGTAGAGTACCTTTCCTTTCACGATGTACTTACAGATCTTTACAACAGAGCTTATTTTGAAGAAGAGCTAAAAAGACTTGACACATCCAGACAGCTTCCCCTGACCATAGTTATGGGAGACCTTAATGGTTTAAAATTTATTAATGATGCATACGGGCACGCATATGGAGATACCTTCTTAAAAAGAATAGCTGATATTTTAAAAGACTCCTTTAGAGAAGAAGATATAATAGCAAGATGGGGAGGAGATGAATTTATAGCAATTCTTCCCAGAACTACTCTTTCTGATACAAATAAAATAATAAAAAGGATTAAAATCCTCTGCAAAAAAAGATCAACAAAGGATATCCCGCTCAGTATTTCCATTGGCGCTTCAACAAAAAAAACATCAAAAAGCAATATACTGGATATTATTAAAAAAGCTGAAGACAAGATGTATAAAAATAAGATTTCAGAGAGTAAGAACTTCCACGAAAGTCTTATTGAGTCTCTGAGAGATAGTCTTAAAGAAAGAGGGCTTACTGGTGAAAGAGAGGCTGAAAAAAATGAGGGATACGCAATAATCCTCGGAAGAAAATTAAATCTATCCAATATTAAAATTGAAGAGTTAAAACTTCTCTTAAATCTCCACAACATAGGTAAAATAGCCCTTGCCGATGAGATAATGTCCAAAAGAGGAAGACTTACAAAAGATGAGTGGAACATAATAAAAGAGCTTCCAGTAATAGGTTACCGCATTGCAGAATCATCCCAGAAACTAAAAACTATAGCAGAACCAATACTCGCCCATCATGAATGGTACAACGGGGAAGGATATCCCAGGGGCATAAAAGGTGAAGAAATTCCAGTTATCTCAAGAATATCATCTATTGTTAATGCTTATAATGCTATGATTTCCGATAGACCATATAGAAAGAAAATGACAAAAAAGCAGGCAATAAGAGAGATTAAAAGATTCAGCGGCATACAATTTGACCCTGCAATAGCAAATCTCTTTATAGAGATACTGGAAAACGAAGGAAATTAACCGTTAGTACCTGCATTTTTTGGGGAAGAAACCATCAGTATAAAACTGCACAAACTTTCTGCAACTAGTCTCCTATAACCTGTACAAATATATCCCTCGAGCGCGGCCTGTTATCATGGTCAATAACCACTATCTGCTGCCAGGTCCCCAGAACCGGAGCACCTCCCGATACAGGAACAGTAATGCCGGGACCCATAAATGTGGCCCTGAGATGCGAAAACCCATTATCATCTCCCCAGGTCTGTGAATGTCGTGTACGCTTGCTGCTGGAAATAAATTCTTCAAGCTGCTCTTTCATATCCTCAACAAGCGCGGGCTCATATTCTATTGTTGAAACCGAAGCGGTAGAGCCAATTACAAAAATATTTGCCATTCCTTCCTTTATTCCTGAGCTGCTTATTATCTTCTTTACTTCTACTGTTATATCTTTAATATCTGAAAATCCTCTGGTAGATAAATTTATCTTCTTTCCGTAGACCACCATTCCCCCTTTCAGGTTGAATTATTGTTAAAAAATATATTTTCTAGATTTTAATTATCTATAAAATAATTTGAGCTATGATTTAATTAATTTTATTATATAAGAATATAATGAAAATATAAAAAAAGTAATACAAACAAACAACGCAGAAATTATTAATCCATCAAATAAAACCACAGTTTTTCTGACATTTTTAACTTTTTTTATTTTTGGTATAAAATTAGTCTTTAAAATATATTTTTTTATATTTAAGAAAACATAAAAAACCATATACAATATAATGAAAATAGTAGAGGTGAAATCTAAAGATCTGCTTGATAAAGCATATAATCTCCGCTATGAAGTATTCGTAAGGGAACAAAACGTTCCAGTAGAGATTGAAAGAGATAAATACGATGAAATTGCCAATCATGTTCTAGCTATTGACGAAAATTCCGGTGAATACGTTGGTTATGGAAGACTTGTGATTAAAGATAAAATAGCAAAGATTGGCAGAGTTGCTGTTAAAAAAAGTTACAGAAACAAAGGATATGGAAGTAAAATCTGTATGGAATTAATAAACATAGCCCATAGAGCATCCATAGATGATATCAGGCTTAATTCACAATTAGAAGTAGCTGGATTTTATAAAAAACTTGGTTTTAAAGAGTACGGAGATACTTTTATGGAAGCAAATATAAAGCATATTGCCATGAAGCTTCATTAACAATAACAGCTTAATATAATTTTATTAAAAATGACAATATCATTTATTAATATGTAACTATTCTTCGTCCCCTTCGGCATGCATTAGCCCAAAAATAACACTATCTTCTAATGCCTGCCAGCTTGCTTCTATTATATTTTCAGATACTCCTATAGTCCCCCAGCTTCCTGCGCCATCTGTCGATTCGATTAAAACTCTTACTACTGCTCCTGTACCCTTTTTTTCATTTAAAACTCTAACCTTAAAGTCTGTAAGGGTTATCTTTTTTAGTACAGGATAACAACTCCCAATCGCTTTTCTTAAAGCTCTGTCAAGAGCGTTAACCGGTCCATTTCCCTCGGCAGTTTCAATTATCCTGTTACCCTTTATATAAACCTTCACAGTTGCTTCAGACATCATACTGCCATCTTCCTTTTTCTCATTCAAAACCCTGAAACTTTCCAGTTTAAAAAATTTCTTTTTTATCCCCGCAGCTTCCCTGACAATTAGTTCGAAACTACCGTCTGCCGCTTCAAACTGGTAACCCTTATGCTCCATATTCTGAATCTTATTTAATATTTCACTCACTTTTTCCATATCATCTTCAAGGTTAATTCCAAATTCCTTTGCTTTAATAATGATAGATTTTTTTCCGGAAAGTTCAGAAATGAGAATTTTTCTTGTATTCCCTATAACAGCCGGATCCATATGTTCAAATGCCTTTGAAAGCTTGCTTACACCATCCACATGCATGCCTCCTTTATGAGTAAAGGCATTACGTCCAACAAATGGCTGGCTCGGATTTGCAATCTGATTCGCGGTCTCACTTACGAATCTTGAAAGACTGGTCAAATGTTTCAGGCTCCCTTCCTTAAGACAACGTTTATTTAACTTTATCTCAAGGTTCGGAATAATCTGGCAAAGGTCTGCATTGCCGCATCTTTCCCCGTAACCATTTATCGTCCCATGAATCATCTTCGCTCCTTTTTGAACAGCTATTATGGTATTTGCCACTCCACAGCCATTATCATTATGAAAATGTACTCCTATGTCTGCCCTGACTGTCTTTCTAACTTTATCAATTATTTCTATAACCTCATTTGGTAGAGTTCCTCCATTTGTGTCACAGAGTGCTAAATAGTCTGCTCCTGCTTCGGCTGCCACTTTTAATGTTTCAATTGCATATTTTGAGTTCTCTTTAAAGCCATCAAAAAAATGTTCCGCATCAAAAATAATTTCCGGAAAATACCCTTTTAAATATTCGATGGAGTCAAAAATCATGCTAAGATTATTTTCAATATTGGTTCCTATTACTTTCTCAATATGAATTATAGATGATTTTCCCACAACACATACAGCATCTGTCCCTGACTGAACTAATTGTTTTATGTTATTATCATCCTCCACTTTGGTGTCTTTATGTCTTGTCCTTCCAAATGCTACTATCTTTGAATACTGGAATTTTCTGCTTTTTAGTTTTTCAAACAATTCCATTTCTTTGGGATTGGAGTAAGGAAACCCAACTTCTATATAATCTATTCCGACATCATCAAATCTTTCTATAAGCTGTAATTTATCATTAACCGAAAAAGATATATCAGCTCTCTGGGAACCGTCCCTTAAAGTAGTATCCAGCACATATATTCTATCATTATCCCTTAATTCGCTTTTCATTTTATCCACCCTAATTTACTCATTTTATAATACTTAAAATAACCGGCATATTTAAAATTTATTAAAATTCTACTCGTTTTTTTAAAAATTTTCCTCCGCCTGAAGAACTCTATAAAACTATTAATTACAACCTTTTCAAAATTTATTTATTACTTATTTCTTTAATTGCCTTTTTTTATACTTTCCCTGGTAAAATTTATATAACCACCACTTTTTATTATCCCCTGTACAAAATCAGGGAGTGGCTTTACCTCAAAGGATTTATCCTTTGTGATATCCCTGATTATTCCCATGCTTAAATCAATTTCAAGCTCATCTCCATCCTCTATAAACATGCTTGCCTCCCTACCTGTAATAACCGGAAGCCCTATATTTATAGCGTTCCTGAAGAAAATCCTCGCAAACGAATCGGCTATTACAGCTTTTATTCCGCTTGCCTTTATTGATATCGGAGCATGCTCCCTGGATGATCCGCAACCAAAATTACTCCCTGCAACTATTATTTTTCTTGTCTTTACCTTTTCCGGAAAACCTCTATCCAGGTCCTCGAAACAGTGGGAAGCCAGCTCTCTTTCATCTGCTGTGTTTAAGTATCTTGCCGGTATAATAACATCAGTATCTATATTATTGCCATATTTTATAACACTATCTCTTATAATCATTATATAACCTCCTCAGGTATTGCTATCCTTCCTGCTACTGCTGTGGCAGCTGCTACAGCAGGCCCGCTCAGGTAGACCTTACTTTCAGGATGCCCCATCCTTCCAACGAAGTTTCTATTAGTGGTTGATACTGCTACCTCACCTTCTGCCAGCACCCCCATATGGCCTCCAAGGCATGGACCGCAGGTAGGTGTGCTTACTGCACAGCCGGATTCAATAAAAATTTCAACATAACCCCTCTTAACAGATTCGAGATATATATTCTGAGTTGCGGGAATTATTATAGTTCTCAGGTTGTCATTTACTTTCTTGTTTTTTAAAATTTCCGCTGCAATTCTAAAATCCTCAATCCTCCCATTTGTACAGGAACCTATCACAACCTGGTCAACTTTAACATCCTTTAAATCTCTTGCATTTACAGCATTTGATGGAAGATAAGGAGCTGCTACCTGTAAATCTATATTAGAGCAATCTATATTATATACTCTTTCATATTCAGCATCAGAATCACTGGAAAAAGATTTATATTCCCTTTTGGCTCTTGGCTCTACAAACTCTATTGTCTTATTATCAACTCCAAATAATCCAAACTTTCCTCCAGCTTCTATTGCCATATTAGCCATAGTAAATCTGGAATCCATAGAGATTTCGTCTATTGATGGTCCGCTGAATTCCATAGACCTGTAAAGAGCACCGTCAACTCCTATCAAACCAATAGTATATAAAATCAGATCCTTGCCTGTTATCCACTTTTTTAATTTTCCAGTATATACAAACTTTATAGTGCCGGGAACCATAAGCCATGCTTTACCTGTAGCCATTGCTACAGCCACGTCTGTGCTCCCGACCCCTGTCGATGCCGCTCCAAGAGCTCCATAAGTACATGTGTGAGAATCAGCCCCTATTACAAGATCACCCGGCAGCACCAGACCCAATTCAGGTAGAAGCGCGTGCTCAATACCCAGCCTACCAACTTCGAAATAATTCTTTATATTATGCTTTCGTGCAAACTCTCTTATAAATTTACACTGCTGGGCAGATTTTATATCTTTATTTGGAGTAAAGTGGTCGGGCACTATAACAACCTTTTCTCTATCAAATATCTCATCCACTCCTATTTTTTCAAATTCCTTAATAGCAATAGGCATGGTTATATCATTTCCGAGCACCACATCCACGTCCACTTCTATTATCTCGCCTTCCGAAACATAATCTCTTTCACAATGGTACGCAAGTATTTTTTGCGCCATTGTCTGCGCTTTGTTTTTACTGCTCATTTTAAATAATTCCTTCCAAAATCATTTACCAATCTCCATTTAAAATTACGAGGCTGAATCCTGAGAACCAAGGCTGCCTTTTGTTTCCATAATTCTGTTCATGGCACTTACATATGCCTTTATGCTCGCCTCAACAATATCCGTGCTTATACCGCTACCCATAACTTCTATACCGTTACTGCTGACAACTATTTTAACCGAGCCCAGAGCGTCTCTCCCTCCAGAAACAGCTTCTATATTATATTCAACTAATTTTATTTTCATGCCAGTTATCTTATCGATAGCTTTAAATGAAGCATCAACCTGCCCATCTCCTGCTGATGTTCCCTCATAAAGTTTGCCATTTATTTCTATTCCTACAGAAGAGCTTGCTTTAACATCCGAGCCACTTTGAACTCTGTAATATTTAAGTAATAAATATTCGTTGACCTCTCTTATTTCATTCTCAACTATTGCTTTTATATCCTGGTCATTAAGTGCTCCCTTTTTTTCTGCAAGGTTCTTAAACTTCTCAAAAGCCTTCTCAAGATTTTTATCGTCCAGTTGTATGCCCAGGTCTTTAAGCCTCTCTGAAAATGCATGTCTTCCCGAATGCTTGCCAAGTATTAACTCTGATGACTTTAAGCCAATATCTTCCGGCTTTATTATTTCATAAGTAGACCTATCTTTTAGCATACCATCCTGATGTATCCCCGCTTCGTGGCTAAAAGCATTCTTACCTACTATCGCTTTATTTGGCGGTATAATGTAGCCCGTTAATGATTTTACAATACCGCTTGTTCTTATAATCTCGCCAATATTTATATCAGTATGCAGACCCAGATCTTTTTTCCGGGTATCAATAATCATTACAACTTCTTCAAGAGACGCATTGCCTGCCCTTTCACCGATACCATTCACCGCACATTCTACCTGTCTCGCGCCATGCTTAATTGCAGCAAGAGAGTTAGCAACTGCAAGGCCCAGGTCATCATGGCAATGGACACTTACTGTCACATTTTCGATTCCTGCAGTATTTTCGAAAATATAGTCTATCATTTCTCCAAATTCGTCCGGGAGAATATATCCAACTGTATCCGGGATATTTATAACTTTAGCTCCACTCTTAATAGCGGCCTCAAAAAGCTTGCAGAGAAATATGCGATCACTTCTTGTTGCATCCATAGCCGAGAACTCAACCATATCGGTATATTTAAGGCTTCTCTTCACTGCTTCAGATGCAAGCTCAAGTACTTCTTCCCTGCTTTTTTTGAGCTGGTATTTAAGATGAATATCTGATGATGAGATAAATGTGTGTATCACCGGCCAGGTGGCACCTTTTAGTGCCTCGCCTGCAGCATCTATATCCTTAAAATTGGCTCTTGCCAGAGCTGCAATTCTTCTGTCTCTAATTTTAGCCGATATTTCTTTCACAGAAATAAAATCACTTCTTGATGAAATTGGAAAACCCGCTTCTATAATATCTACATTTAATTTAGCAAGCTGCTGCGCTATCTCTAATTTTTCCCTGGTATTAAGATGAATCCCCGGAGACTGTTCCCCGTCACGCAGAGTTGTATCAAAAACGAAGACCTTATTTTTTACATTTTCCACTACCATGCACCACTTTCTTTTTGAATAAAAAAACTATTTTAGATTAATTAATATTAATAATTCCCTTTAATTATTATAATTGTATTAAATTCCCTTATCTAATATTACAATATCCTCTTACTATTAAAGATTGACTATCTTTATGTTCTTGAAACCCGCTTGCTTCTTAAACTCTTCAAGCATCTCGGGTGTCACCTCATTATCAAGATTTAATACCATAATAGCATCCCCGCTTAACTTTTTTCTTCCCACATGCATGGATGCTATATTCACACCCAGTTTGCCAAAAGCGGTTCCAATCTTTCCTATCTGCCCCGGAATATCCTTATATTTTATAAACGCCATATGACTGGAAGGAACCATATCTATTTCAAATTTATCAATAGCTATAAATCTCGGGGTATCTTTTTTACCTGTGGTAGTTCCCGAAATAGAAAGTATGTTATCTTTACTCCCACCTTCAAGGGTAATCAAATTCACATAATCTTTTGAATCTCCGCCTTTTACTTCTTTCACTTCCAGACCCATTCCTTTTGCAAGAAGGTCTACATTTACCAGATTGACATTTTCTGCCGAGTATTTCTCAAGTATTTTTACCAGTATAGTAGAAGTCAAAATTCTTACATCGTATTCGGATACTTTTCCGGAATATCCAATCTTCAGACAATCCATATTGCCTTCAAATAGATTCACGAATAGAATCCCCAGATCTTCGCATAACTCAAAGAAAGGTGAAAGAACGTTTATAAGCTCTGGCCTTATAGCAGGCATGTTTACAGGAAAAGTAGCAGTTTTTCCATTAAGAATATCTATAACCTGGTCTGCAATTATAGTCCCTGCTCTATCCTGTGCCTCTTCTGTCGAAGCACCAAGATGAGGGGTACATACAACACTTTCTAATTTAAAAACAGGTGAATCAGTGCATGGTTCTTTTTCGTAAACATCAAGTGCTGCGCCTCCAAGCTGACCATCCTCCAGGGCTTCTGCAATATCTTTTTCGACAATAATGCCTCCTCTTGCAACATTCAATATTATTGTTCCTTTTTTCATCTTATAGAACTCTTCCCTGTTAAACATTCCTATAGTATCCTTATTCTTTGGAAGGTGTATGGATATAAAGTCAGCTTCTTTGTAAATATCATCCAGTGTATTTGCTTTTCTTATTTCAAGCTGTCTGAATCTATCCTCGGACACAAATGGGTCATATGCTATGACTTTTATTCCAAGACATATTGCTTTTTTGGCGACAAGCCCTCCTATTTGCCCGAAACCTATTATTCCCAGTGTTTTACCCTCGAGCTCGACGCCCCCAAATTTTGATTTCTCCCACTTTCCGCTTTTTAGAGAAAAATTTGCTTCAGGAATTTTCCTTACAGTAGAAAGCAACAAAGCAATAGTATGTTCTGCCACAGTAACTGCATTACTTGCAGGTGCATTAATCACTAAAATACCCTTTTTTGTAGCTGCTGAAACGTCTATATTGTCAACACCTATACCTGCTCTACCTATCACTTCCAGTTTATCCGAAGCCTCGATTATATCAGCTGAAAGCTTTGTCGCACTTCTTATAATTATTGCGCTTACACCTTTAATCTCTTCTTTAAGCTTTTCCGGTGCAAGACCCTTTTTTTCCGTGACTTTAAAATACCCCCTGAGCTTTTTTTTGGATTCATCAGAAAGACCGTCAGTAATTAATACTTTTTTAATCATATTACCCCACCCACATATTAATTTCTTTTTTGCGTTTTAATAATCAAGATAATTATTTTCCACAAATGTCCTTTGTGCCTCTGTAATTCCGGAACCAACCTCGAATTCAAAACCAAGTTCCTTTAGTGCCATTTCCAGAGCACTAATAGAAATAATAACATCAAACATTCCAAAATACCCAAGATGTCCTATTCTTATTATCTTTCCAGCAAGCTTTCCCTGTCCTCCGGCAATAGTAACGCCATACTTTTCCCTCATAATTTTAGTAATATCTTTAGCGCTTATTCCTTCAGGAACAACAATAGAAGTTACCGAAAATCCCCTTTTATTCTTATCCTTAACCAGAGGCTCCAGACCCAGTTTTTCAGCCGCCTTCTGTGTTGCAAGAGCCAGTATTCTATGTCTCTCAAAGACTTTCTCCAGCCCTTCTTCAAGTAATATTTCAAGAGCCTTATTCATTGCTACAATTATCGATATGCCGGGGGTCCAGGGTGTTTGAGGAGGTGTTTTCTGAAAATAACTTTTTGCTGCCTTTAAGTCAAAATAGAATTTAGGAATATTTGAATTTTCGCATAACTTCCATGCTTTATCACTTATGCTGATAAATGATACTCCTGTTGGTGCGCTCAAAGCTTTCTGAGAGCCTCCGATAACGACATCAAGGTTCCATTCATCGGTTCTTAAATCTGATGCCCCCAGGCCACTTATCGCATCAACGACAAGTATGGCAGGATAATCTTTTACTATACTCCCGATGGTTTTCATATCATTTAAAGCCCCTGTTGACGTCTCGCTTAACTGAATCATAACTCCTTTAATTGAGGGGTTATCATCCAGAACTTTTTTAATATCGCCCGGGGATGCTGCATCTCCCCATTCATAATCAAGAGAAATTAATTCCAGTTCAAACCTTGCTGCCATTTTTTTGAATCTTTCTCCGAAATTACCTGCGCTCACAACAAGAACTAAATCCCCTTTAGAGAAGAAATTTACCACGCTAGCTTCCATAGCGCCTGTACCAGAAGAAGTTAATATAAAAACATCATTCTCTGTTTTTAATAATTTCTTTAATTTTTCAGTTACTTCTATAAATATTTTTGAAAATTCAGGAGACCTGTGATGCATAAGTGGTCTGGCATGCTCAAGTAATACATCCTCTGGAATTGGAGTCGGACCAGGTGTCATTACATATTTCTTTATCATATTTTCAGCCCTCCTAAATTATTTTTTTAAAATTTTTAATTAATTATAAATCCTAATTTATTTCCAAACTCCTGCCTAATAAATTTAATCCGGTTCTCAATTATTTTCTTCTGCTATGATTTACCGTAGCATAATAAAATGTTCATTTACCTCTTATTCCAAATTATCTTAAAACTTGTCCTGACCGGATTGACTTAATATTTACTACCTCTCGTACATGCGATTTTACCCGTCCTAACCAGTTCAAGTATACCAAAAGGCTTCAGCAAATCTTCAAGAGCTTTAACCTTGCTTTTACTTCCCGTAATTTCAATTACTAAAGTATTTTTGCCCACATCCACTATATTCGCTCGAAAAATGCTTACTATCTCCAGTATTTCGGGCCTGGTTTTTGAATCTGCGTTGACTTTTATAAGCACAAGTTCTCTTTCTACTATATTGCGAGGGTCCAGTTCCTTGATCTTTATTACATTTACCAGTTTGTATAGCTGTTTTATGATTTGCTCAAGGCTATGTTCTTCCGCCTCAACTTCCATTGTAATTCTTGAAATTTTTTCATCCTCTGTAGGACCAACTGCAAGGCTTTCGATATTAAATCCTCTCCTGCTGAATAGGCCGGATATTTTTGCCAGAACACCTGACTTATTCTCTACTAAAACTGAAATAATATGACTCATAATATACCACCTGTTATATATAAACTTTTCTCTAAATACAGTCTAACATATCGTCAATTGAAGCACCCGGAGCTACCATTGGATACACATTTTCTTCTTTATCAATCCAGAAATCAACTAGAACTACCGTATCAATTTCCAGAGCTTTTTTAATAGCTCCTTCTATTTCATCCTTTTTAGTAACTCTCAAACCAGTTCCTCCATATGCTTCGATTAATTTCACGAAGTCAACACTACCGTCGATAGAAGTATTGGAATATCTCTTATTCCAGAAAAGTTCCTGCCACTGCCTTACCATACCAAGGTAGCCGTTATTTAGCAGCATTATTTTTATATTTATTTTATTTGCAACTGCAGTAGCAAGTTCCTGTGACACCATCTGAATACTCCCATCTCCTGCTATGTCCATCACTATTTTATCCGGCATTCCTGTTTTTGCACCAATTGATGCCGGTAGACCATAACCCATGGTGCCAAGTCCACCTGAAGTTATTAATGTTCTTGGCCGGGTAAATTTATAAAACTGCGCTGCCCACATCTGGTTCTGGCCTACTTCTGTACATATAATTGCATCTCCTTTTGTTAACTCATAAATTTTCTCCATAATATAGGCGGGTTTAACTCCATCTGAGTCCTTATCATATTTCAAAGGATTATCCTCTTTTAATTTCTTAATTCTCGATAGCCAATCACTCCTGTCAGGCTTACCTTTTTTCTCAATGTATTTTTCATATTCACTTTTTAAATCAGCAAGAACCGTCTTTGCATCCCCCACAATAGGAATCATAGCCTTGATATTTTTACCTATCTCAGCCGGGTCAATATCTATATGAATTATTTCAGCTTCCGGAGCAAACTCAGATAATTTGCCCGTAATCCTGTCATCAAATCTTACTCCTACTGCCACAATAAGGTCTGTTTCTGTAAAAGCCAGATTCGCATACTTTGTCCCGTGCATTCCGGCCATGCTTAGAGATAAGGGATCCGTTTCCGGGAAAGAGCCCATACCCATAAGTGAGTTTATTACAGGAATTCCACTGATCCTGACAAATTTCCTCAGTTCATCACTGGCCCCTGACAGAATTACTCCTCCCCCTGCGAAAATAACAGGTTTTTTGCTCTTTGCTATCTTTTTTACTGCTTCTTTAATCTGTTTGAGGTTACCTTTAAGAGTTGGCTTGTATCCAGGTAATCTAATATCCATCTTAAAATTCTCGTCTATTAAATCTGTGGTAATGTCAACAGGTATGTCAACTAAAACAGGACCGGGCCTTCCTGTAGAAGCTATTAAAAACGCTTCCCTTATAACCTGCGGTAAATCTCTTATATCTTTTACAAGGTAATTCTGCTTGGTTATTGGAGCAGTTATGCCTGTTATATCTGCTTCCTGAAAAGCATCGGTACCTATGAGGTTTGTTCTTACCTGTCCTGTTATAGCAACTATAGGTATCGAATCCATCTGTGCATTAGCAATACCTGTTACCAGGTTGGTTCCTCCTGGACCCGAAGTCGCCATACAAACACCGGTTTTTCCGGTTGCCCTCGCATAACCATCAGCTGCATGTGCCGCTCCCTGCTCATGTCTTACCAGTATATGTCTGATATCACTTTCATATAATGCATCGTACAGTGGAATGACAGCTCCGCCTGGATAGCCAAATATGACCTCTACGCCTTCTTTTTTTAAACATTTAACTATCAACTGTGCACCGCTTATTTTGTTCATAATAAAATCACTCCCCTGTATTTGTAACAACATTATAACAAATAATTTTGATAATTATATCATTTTTTTATTAATTATTTATATTTTTTCTTGCCAATCTTCTCTTTTATCATAAAACTATATTCTTAAAATATTCCAGTTATAAGGTAACAGAAATAAGAGTTACTTATAAAAGGATTTTCAGGATTATTGCTTCTGATATTCTGGTAACAACTATCCTGAAAATTAGAATAGGATACCGACCAGAAGTAATAGACAGACTAAAATTAAAAGAATACAAACAGAAATGGCAGCAGTATTATATATATTAACCCAGCCGCCCTGACCTTTAAAACAGTTACTAATTAACATGTTTTTTAATCTTTCCAGAAACATTTCTTTATTTGTATCCTTAATAATCTTTAAAAAGTAATTTGAAAAAATATAATAACATAGATAAATCACTAAAACAATTAAAAAATAGAATAATTATATAAATAGAGTTTAAGCTTTTTTAAAGCTTAAACTCTATTTATAAGGCTGTACTTTTAACTACTTTTTTATCGATACCGGAAACTGAATTCTTCAGGTACTCTACGTTATTACTAATAAAATCCTACTCAACGATATTAACTTCAGTTCCTTCTTTAAACTCCTCTTCCTCTCCTCTATTAATAGCTTCCTGTGATTTTGACCTGTACTCCTGCGCCAGCAGATGACCCTGATTTAAATTCAATACTGCATTAAAATTTTCTATGGCTTCAGAGTAATACTTAAGCCTATACATTATTAATCCATTTTTGAATTCTTCATCCACCATTCCCTGTTCATTAGTAACTCCATTTTTACTCAACATAGCCGCAACATCAGAGCTTGGTCTCAGGAAATTTACACTTTCAGTAGTACCCATTGTTAGAATCCCAATTACCTCTCCACTTTCATTTAAAACAGGACTTCCGCTATTACCCTGGGCTGCAGTCATATCAACCTGTATAACTTCAGCCCCGCCTACCATCTTCTTGGCACTTGTCATCCCTGAAGCAACCGTAGGAGTCATTATGCTTTCCCAGCTTATTTCTCCTGTCCAGGGATATCCAATAATAGTAATATTATCCTGAATCTCTACCATAGAAGAATCTCCAAGCATAATACTGGAAAGAGACCTTCCTGTAATCGGTGTTGTTTTTAGAATAGCTATATCTCGCTGTTCCCATGGGCTGAAGTCAATCAGTTCTGCTATGGTATAGTTTTCATTGGTATCATCCGGAATTCCTGCAGTTGCGGTATTAAACTGTACCCATATCTCCCTGTCTGGTTCGGGGCTATCTTCGCCCTCAATTCTGAAAGTATTAAAAGCATTATCCCAGTCTTCTTCAGTAAATGTAGATATATCATAATAATCATTTATGTATGCTTCTACTATAGCGTATTTTATTTCATCAACCGGGGTATCCACAACATGCGCTGCCGTTACTATATGTCCTGTATTCGGATTTACACAGAAACCCGTTCCTCCCATAGGTCCATAGTAGTATAGCTCGCTCCATTCATCATACCAGGCATCGTATACATAAGCATAATAATAAGTGGCTATATAACATACCGAGGGCTGTGCCAGGATAGACCTATCCTGGGAAGTAATTTCATATGAGACTTCTGTTGCACAGCCAGCAAGGGCTATACTAAAAATAAAAATTAATAACCCAAAAGAAACCAGCCACCTTAACAAACTTTTCTTCATCACTCCCACCCCCTCAAACAAAATATTATATCATTTATATTCATGACTTATTTATTTATAAATAAATTATATTTTTTTCACCATTTATAGTCAATATAATTATTAAATTATTATTATATTTCTAATAATACTTATTATAAAATATTTTTAAAAAATGTTATAAATAAAAGAGACTTAAGAATAATTCCCCATTTATTAAATGCTCATAATAAAATTCCCGCAACAAGACTTATTTCCGGCATTTATTAGAGATTTGAGACAGAGATGCAAATATAAAATTATAAAATTAAAGATGAGCATGTATAATGTTATTATAAATATCTACAATGGCCAGAATCAATAAACCGAATTATGAAAAATTTCGAAAGACATTCTGAAAAAAATTATAACGCCGGGGAGATAATATCCTCCGACGCCGTGGGGACATGCAGAATTCCATCTACTGCAGGTGATTTAACTTATATAAAGTTAACTGCAAAAATATCCGGCAATATAATAGATGATATAAAGTTTAAGGCGGGAGGCTGCAGCTACATAATTGCAGCAGCTGATTGTATTACTACTATGGTAAGAAACAAAGATATACTTGACTGCACACTTTTAACCGGAAAAGATATAGAGGACTGCCTTGGAGAATTCCCTGCAGAAAAAAAACATGTACTTGATACTGTTATAAACGCTCTTAACAACCTTATTACAGATTACATCTCAAAACCTCTCACCTCAAATATTTATAAAGAAAACAATAACAAAGTTGCAATTGCCATGAGCGGAGGAATTGACAGTTCAATGGCTGCCAGAATCCTAAAGGACAGGGGCTATGAATTAATAGGAGTAACTTTAAAACTGCTTCCCGGGGATTTTACTAACAAGAATAAAAAATCAGACTTCGAAAAAGATATTAAAACCGCAAGAAAAGTGGCACTAAAAATAAATATTCCTCACGTAATAATTGATTTAAGCATGCCATTCAAAGAAAAAATAATCGAACCTTTCTTCCTTGATTATAAAAAGGGACTTACTCCCAATCCCTGCGTTGAATGCAATAAGTATATAAAGTTTGGGATTCTTCTTGAAAAAATTAAAACTTTAGGCGCATCTTTCCTTGCTACAGGACACTATTGCAGAATAGAAAAATCAGAACATTCAGGACTATATGAATTAAAGAAGGGCATCGATAAAAATAAAGACCAGAGTTATATGTTATGGAAACTCGATCAGAAACAATTATCCCGTATAAAAACCCCTCTGGGGGAATTCTCAAAAAAAGATATAAAAAAAGAATCTATGAAAGATTTCCCTTTCATCGAAGAAAAAAATGAAAGCCAGGACATCTGTTTTATACCTGATGATAGCTATCACTCATTCATTAAATCCAGACTGAAAAATATCAGGCATGGTCAGATACTTGATACTGAAGGCAACATTATTGGGACCCATAAAGGATACTTCTTCTATACAATTGGCCAGAGAAAAGGACTTGGCATAAGTCACGATAAACCTCATTATGTAAAAGAAATATTACCGGATAAAAACATAATAATAGCAGGCGAGGAAAAAGATTTGATGCAAAAATCACTTAAAGTTAAAAAATTAAATTTTATTGCCGAATCCCCGCCAGATAATAACTTCAGAGCAATGGTTAAAATAAGATACAAAAGTAGCGAATCTCCATCCGAAATAAGAATCACAGGCAAAAAAACGGCCAGTATATTTTTTGACAAACCACAGAAAGCAATAACTCCGGGACAGTCCGCAGTATTCTATCGTGGTGACGTACTTTTAGGTGGGGGTGTTATTAAAAGAAATTAATACAAGTATTATAAAAGTTAATGAATGTGAATTTCATAATAATAGTAATAGATTAAAAAATTTTTTAAAAAGATATCAAAAAAATAAAAATACTATTGACATGCATATTGCAATCTGTTATAGTGATAATTGCTTTAGAGCAGGAGGTAAATTTAGAAAAGAACTGAAATTTACAAACGAAAGAATGTACAAAGTAAGTTAAAATCTAAAAAAACCCGAGAAAAGTTCTAAGGTGAAGGCCCCAAGATGTTAAGTAGCCTAAGGCGTAAGCTAAGGTAAAAGATAACTTGGGGTTTTTTTATTCCTTCTTTTTTTTTAAGAACTTAAATCCTTATTTATATACACTTATAAGAACCTTTCATTCATATTACCCCTGCAATATAATCCCTGCTCAGCGCTAGGACTTAATTGTTATCATAATAAAAATCAGATATTATAAATTAGATGACATAAATCAATATATTATTTACATAAAAACATCAATAAACAGCAGACTATGCTAAATTGATTGCAAAATAAAAATAAAATAAGTAAAATAAAAAATTAAAATTTACAAAAGAGGATATCATGGAACATCCTGAATATGCATTTTTTGGAGGAAAAATTATTCCTATTACCGAAGCTAAGGTGGATATACGGACCAATGCCCTGCAGTATGGCACAGCCGTATTTGAAGGAATAAGAAGCTACTGGAACGATAAAACAAAGACCAGCTACATTTTTAGAATTAAAGACCACTATAAAAGATTTCTTTTAAGCTGCAGGATAATGATGCTTGAAATTAAATACTCTGTTGAAGAACTCTCTGATATAACTGTAGAATTATTAAGGAGAGAAAAATACTCGGAAGATTGTTACGTAAGGCCATTCGCCTATAATAGTAGCCTTGATATAGGTCCCAAATTAATTAAAAATGAACAGGATATTTTTATATATTCAATACCTCTCGGAGAATATATAGATATAAAAAGGCCTATAAATGTATGCATATCTTCCTGGGACCGAATTTCAGATAATGCAATACCTCCCCGGGCAAAAATAGCCGGTTCTTATGTCAATGCAGCTTTTCAAAAAACAGAAGCTCTCCTGAATGGCTATGACGAGGCTATCGTATTGACCAATAACGGCAGGCACATAAGCGAAGGAAGCGCTATGAATGTCTTTATGCTAAAAAATGGCATTTTAATAACACCACCTGTAACTGATGATATACTTGAAGGTATTACCCGCGACACTGTAATAAAGCTTGCCAGAGAAGTTGAGAATGTAGAAGTCGTCGAAAGGTCTATAGACAGAACTGAGCTCTATACAGCCGATGAATTATTTTTCTGTGGAACAGGTGCTCAGATCTCATCTATAGGACATGTTGATAAACGTCCTGTTGGAGACGGTAAGATTGGCTCTCTAACAAAAAGACTGCAGGAGCTTTATTTTAAAGTTGCCAAAAATGAAGTCAGAGAATATTCTGATTGGTGCACTAAAATATAAAAAAACAATCTTTACATTTAAAATCATAAGTTAAAAAACTTTTATTCGTTAAGACAGGCTTATATATTGTTTCAGGCAATATAATAAAAAATCATTTAATCTTTTTTTGATCAATCATATCCGAACAAAAATCAAAATAGCTGCAGGTTTTTTTACAGCTTTTATTATAATTAGCTCTAAAATTATTGTCCTGAATATTACTTATTTCTCCAGCAATAGATCTCTTTAAATGATCTATCTCACCAGTTTCAAGAGTAACTGATTTTTTTACTCCGTCTTTTAAATAAAAAAGCAATCCTGCTATATCACTTACCGGCCTTCCGTAAATTTCCGATAATGCTGCCATATAAGCTTTCATCTGGAATACAGCAAGATTCTTTGGGCCTGTCCGGTTATTACTATCTTTGCTCCTGGAATAAGAAGATAATTTGTAATCAATTATCCTTATTTTATTATTCTTTTTAAAATCAACTCTATCAAATCTACCAACTATATAATTATCATTAATTCTCCAGTAAAAAAGCTGCTCCAGCATTACCGAATCTATCCCTGAAAAATTCCATAGTCCGCTTTCAAAAAAATTTTTTAAATATCCTGTTACTTCTTTATCAGCAAACTGGCTCATAACTTCCTCTTCTAAAATCCTGTTTTTAAATCCTGTCGAAACTATGTTTTTTAAATAACTATGTATTTCTTCACCCCCTGCCAGTTCTTTATTTAATTTCTCTGGAATTGAATAAACATGCTTCAGCCTGTACAATAACGGGCACTTTTTATAATCAATAATCCAGGTTAAAGGGAAAAACCCTATATCTACTGAATTACCTTCCTTTTTTACAGAATATATTAATCCAGAATTAATTCTATTTATGATTTCCTTAATCCTGCTACTTTCTTTAAGATTCGGCCCTGCCTTAAGAACATCATTGGAAAGTTTCTTCTGGAGAGCTCTCCATTCCCCTTCACTAATCACATTGACTTTTATCTTGCTTTTCCTGTCTGTATTAACAAAGCTAAGAACATTTCTGTAACTCTTATAGCTATTATAATTGTTATATAATTTCTCACCATATCGCACTTTTATAAAATCCAGGCCTTTCTTATTTACAATCTTTAAATTATTATTATTTACAACATCATCAAAGAACGGGACAATCTCTTTTGGTCTGGCGTCATCATTTGCAGATGAAGGAGCATCTTCATATTCGCTGGATGAAAGAATGAGCATACTCTTTGCTCTGCTGCATCCTACATAAAAAACTCTTCTTTCTTCTTCTATTTTTGTATCTTTTAATGCCCCGGAAAAGCTTCTTGAACTATTAAAATTCTTTTTTTCTTTATATAGGCTATTATCTTTTCTTAATTCTGCTGGAATTATAAATCCTTTATTTGAGTTTCTTCCTGCATAATCATTTTTCCATAAAGCAGGCATGAAAACTACCTCAAATTCAAGACCTTTAGCTGCATGGATGCTCATTATTTTTACTGAATTTTCACCGGAAAATTCAGTAACTTCCGGGTCATCATAATCTGTTTTTGCCACATCTTTTAAAAAAGTTATAAATGCAGCAAGATTACATTCAACATAACTCTTCTGAAAATCAGAAGCTATTCTTATAATATTCTCAATATTTTTTATTTTTCTACGTGAAGAAGTGCCAAAGCTGGATTTCAACTCATTTACTATCCCTGAATCTTCAATAATCAAACTGATTAATTCCTTCAGCTCTAACTCACCTGATTTACTGATATAAAGCCTGAGGCTGGAAAGGAAACCACTCAATCTCTTTTTTGTTTCTCTGCTTATATAGGGATTCTTTTTATAATATGTTATACCGTCAACTATATTTACCTTTTCTTTAAGATTCCTGTAATTTCTTTTAATGAAGAAAATATCCCTGTCACACACTTTATATTTTCCTGATTTAAGGATATACACAACCGATATTTCATCATTTATATCTGCTATAACCCTGAGCCATGAAATAATGAATAAAACTTCCGGTTCATAGAAAAAATTTTTTCCTCCTATCAGCTCGTATTTAATATCATTAACCTCAAGCTCCCTGATAATCTTTTTAAACCTCTTCCTTCTTGCGAGAATAGCCATCTGCTTCAATTTAATTCCCCTGGTAACCAGATATTTAATAATCTCTGCAATTTTTGCTGCTTCATCATCGTGGGTTTTATTATAATAAAATACAACCTCTGATTTCTTCCGCTTATTCTGGGGCTTTAATTCTTTTTTAAATCTTTTGTTATTTGAAGAAATAACACTGTTTATAATACTTATAATATTACTTCCGGATCTGAAATTTGTTGTAAGAAAAAAATCATAAACTCTGTGGTTCCTGAATTCTCTAAAATTATGAAAATTCAATATATTCTCTATGCTTGCTCCCCTGAATGAATAAATCCCCTGGTCATCATCGCCCACAACTACAAGCTTATTGAAATCAGGACTGTATAGCATAGAGAGTAGATACGACTGGGCTATATTTGTATCCTGAAATTCATCAACAAATATATATTTATATCTATTCTGGTACCTTGCTTTTATTGATTTACTATTCATCAATAAAAAATAAGGCATAAACACCTGGTCAGGGTAGTCTATGCAGTTGCTTTCAATTTTCCTTCTTTCATATTTGCGGTAAATATCGAAAAGTTCCCTCTGACTTTCTATTAATCTTTCTTCTTCATTTCTCAGAGCTTCACTCTTATACCCGGACAGAATCTTTTCATAATTAATTAAATAATCCTCAAATTCATCCACAGATATAAGATTATTCTTCAAACTTTCTATATACTTGAGCAGGCCCTGGACAAACTCCCCGACTCTTTTCCCTGCTTTTAAATGCTTAAGATCAGACTGGTTAAAAATTTCATATAATATCTGCCATGACTGGCTATCACTTATGATTTTAAAATCTTTCCCGATGCCAAATTCAAAACTATGCTCGCTTATAATTTCATTTCCAAATGAATTAAAAGTAAATATATTAATTCCCTCTAAGTCATTATCTCCGGTGATGCTCTCTCTTATCCTTACTCTCATATTTTCAGCAGCATTCCTTGTGAAAGTAAGCGCCAGTATTTTGTCAGGACTGCATGAACCATCATTCAGTACTTTTATAATGTTGTTTACCAAAACAGTCGTCTTTCCAGAGCCTGCACATGCAATTATTCTTTTTATATCAGCACTGCTGTTAATTATATTAAGTTGTTGTTTTGTTTCCTTAATCTCTCTGACCATAATATTTTGGACATAAAACCTTAAACCCGCAGTTTAAGCATGAATTATAATTTTTCGGCCTTGCATCAAATTCTTCTTCTCTTATTTTTGCGATGCTTTCTCTTAATATCTTTTTAACATCTCCTTCTTTATAATATTCATCCGGCATTACCATTACGGTATTCTTTAAATCCCCCGGGAATATATATTTCATTTTTAAACCCATATGTTTCAAGTCTTTCAGGTCATCGCTCATGTTCAACGCTAACCTGTACATTTTTAATTGTAGTTCCTCTCTAAGTTCTTTATCGCTATACGAGGATGAGCCTGATTTATACTCTACGATTTCTATATTCTTCTCATCAAGATAGTTAATCTGGTCTATCCTTCCTCTAATCTCTTCCCCATCAAGATTAAAAGAAAATTCCTTTTCTACTATGGATTTAAGCGGATTAGAAGGCATGTGGTTCTCAAAAAAATTCTTGAAATGCATAATTGCCTTTTCTCGCAATTCTCTTTTTAAAAACCGGAATTCAAAATCAAACTCATCAAATACATCATTTATTATTCTTTCTAAAATCCTCCAGCTGAATTCGCTTTTACTTTTACAGCTAAAAAATAATCCTATTATCCTGTGATAAATTGTTCCGATAATAAGGCTTAAATTTTCCTCTTTCTCCAGACCGAGGTAATGTATTACCTTATACTTATAAGGACAGTCTCTGAAAGCATTGATGCTACTATAAGAAAAAGGCTGTGGAAACAAAACAAAGGGATTCTTGTTATTTTTCGTAGGCTTGATAAAATCCCACCACCGGTCAGGAGAGTAAAAAAATTTTAAAACAATAATCTTATTAAGATAGCTTTCACGATCAAATTTCATGTTTTTACTCATCCTGGCAGTTCCAACCAGAGCTTTTTTTCTAACCAGCCACATACTGTTTAAATCAAAATCAGGTAACATGCTTATCTTAAATTTTTCTAAATTTTTTTCAGGTGATTTACCCCAGTTATTTTTTTCTTCTGGTTTTTTGTATCCTTTATATTCAAAATCATCAATTATCTTATATTCAGAATCCAGACTGTTGTAAATATCCTTTACTCTCTCAAAAAAGACAGATTTTCTCCTTTTGCTTGAGGTAATGTATAGATAATCTCTTGCCCTTGTTATTCCATTGTAAAATAGCCTCATCTCGCCATAAAGATGCTCCCTTTTTAGCTCCTCGGGCTCGAGCCTTTTTGTACCGTTCAGATAATTAAATATCTGATCGTCAAATGTCTGGCTGAAAGTAAATTTCGCAGGCAGGTAGTTTTTATTAATAAAAGGTAAAAATACAGCTTTAAATTCCAGCCCCTTGCACTGATGAAAACTTAAAATATTAACAGAGCCAATCTGAATTATATCTTTAGTACTCTCTTCTATCTCTTCCGTAAATTTACTTTCTATAACATAATCAATAAAACTTACATATGATTCAACATCAGCCGGTGTATTGTTTATGCTGAAATCCTTCACGTTACTCAGAAAATCACTTAAATTCGCCCACTGGTTTTTATCATAAATTTCATTTTTCCCTGCATCAAGTATTTTAATAACACCTACTTCTTTATTGCGAATCAACTCAATTAAAAAGTTAAAAACGTCTTTTCCTTTCATATGCTTTATTAATCTATAAACCTCTAAAACAAACTTATAAACTTTGAGGCCCTCACCACCTGGACTATTTTCACTGCTATCAGCCTGATATTTTTTTTTGAAATAATCCCATAAACCTGCAAATTCCCCATTATTAATCTTTTTATCCATATAAGTATTCTTATTCTTTTTAAAGAAGAGAGGTTCTATATTTATAGCATCAGATAACATTATATTTTCTACAAGCATATCAACCCTTGAAAATAGTTCTCCCTCCTCATTTCTGACACTGATTTCAGTATCGGGAACATGGTTATTTTTAATACTGGAATCTTCACTCTTTTCCCCCGAATTTTCCAATTCCCTCACCGCAACGAGAAGCCTTAAAAAGTTAAGGAGGTATTTACTCAGTCTGTTATCAAGAAGACTTCTCGTACCTCTTCTTAAAAAGGGTATATTATTCTGAATCAAGGCGTTTTCAATAATATGAGTTTCGTAGCCCAGGCCTTTAATTATTATCGCCATTTCTTCTAACTTTATATTCTTACTAAGATAAAGAAACTTGATTTTACTGCATATATAATTTGCTTCTTCCAGCAAAGTATTAAATTCTTTCACACGTAATTCACCGGATGGATGATTGCCGCAGGCACTGATATCTTTTGGTATTCTATTTTTAATCAGGCTTATAAATCTCTTGGAGACTTCATTTATAGCAGGTGAGTTCCTGTGGTTTTTGTTTAGAAAAAATACATTTTCTGCACCTAGCTTACTGTAAACCGATTTAAAAATATTGGCTGTAGAGCCCCTGAAAGCATAAATTGATTGGTCATCATTGCCAAAAAAAATACAATTTGAGTCCGAGATGTAATTTATAATTTCAAATTGAGCTTTATTTAATTCATGCAGCTCATCAATTAAAATATATTTATATTTTTTCTTATAATGCGTCCTTATCTCTTTATTTTTTTTTAATATTTTAACCGTATGCTCCAGCAACATACCGTAATTATAAAACTGATTTTTTTTGAGTTCTTCAGAATACCTTAAATATATTTCTGCAAGCTCATGGAGCAATGGATTAAAAAATGGTGTAAATTTTTTTAGCAGTTCTTCAGGTGTGAATAAATTTTCCTGGGCACGCAGAATAAAATCAAATACTTCCTGGATATAACTGTTCTCTATATATCGATTCCTGTTTACATACCTGAATGTATAAGGATATTGTTTTTCATCAAGTTTTCCTATAACCTCTTTTAGAATTTTCCACTGCTGTACCGAATTTAATATTTTTATATCTTCAAAGAGATTGCTCCCGCTGCTACTATTTAGAAATTTATTATTTCCGGACCTTTCATGGTATAAAAAAACTTTTGTTTCTCCTATAAAACGGGTGCAAAAAGAATGAAATGTTTCTATAGGAATTTCAAGCATACTTTTTTTGACTAAAAATGCCGTTTTTTCTCTAATTAATTTTGACCAGCTGCGGTTGAAACAAAAAATTAGGATTTCTTCCGGGGATATCTTCTTTTTATTTATCAGGTGACTGACAAATTCTAAAAGTATATGAGTCTTACCTGCGCCAGGAGGTCCGACTATAAGAGAGCTGCTGCTTTTCTCTTTATTAATAATATCTATCAGTCTGCCATCTAACATCAATTACTTGGCGTTTATTTGCTTAAGTTCGATTAATATTTCCTTTAAGAGTGTTAGTTGAAGTCTTCTGAAATCAATATCACTTGAAAGTTTTGCCCACTTTCTAGGGTTTCCTTCAGGTATATACTTATCAAGTTCTGACAATATATCTGACATATCACACCCTCCCCTTCCTAAAAACCTGTTCTACTTAATTCGTTCTGTTTAACTTATAATAATATGCCTAAAAATTTTTTTTTACGTCCAGCTGATATAACTTAAATTCAAAAATATGATTTCCTGAACATCAAAATTAAAAAAAATTTTCAACTTTCATGGAGCGGGCTACGGGAGTTGGACCCGCCTCTTGAGCTTGGGAAGCTCATGTATTACCGCTATACTAAGCCCGCTTTAATAAAATCTATTTCACTTATCGACGTCTTTTTCTCCGGAAATATCTTCAACCTCCGCAGGCGCTTCCATTACTTCAATTTCTTCAGCTTCTTTTTTCTTTTCTTCTTTGCTTTTTCTCTTTGAAGCCAGACCTACAATAGTAAGATTGGTCTTTAACACTTTTATTCCAAGCTTACCCGATACAATATCTGTAGCTTTATTGATTACTTCCTGCATCTTGGTTGGAATATCAACATCTTCATCAAGCAAAGTATTCATATTAATTATTATCCCGGGCTTTTTAGGAACTACCTTTACCTTTATATCGTCCAGACCGTTAACTTTAAGCACTTCATTTTTTATCTGGCCTGAAATAGTGTCCAGAGTTACCATAGCATTTCCCGACTTAGAACTTGAAATATTCGCGACTTTAGCTCTTCTTCTATAAAATTCCAGCAATAAAAGAAATACACAAACGATAAATACAACTACGAGAATAAGGAAAGCAATAATTTTATTTACTGAGGCATACAGACTAAAAACTTTTGCAACCACATCCGACCAGCTAAAATATCCTACCAGTACATTAACTGCAGAAACAACTGACAACCCGATTAAAAAGATTAATATCAGGACAACAATTATTTTATTAAAAATATTCAATTACATACCTCCTTCCTGAATTTTTTTATGTCTGAAAAACATCTCAAGATTATAATAGCATTACCAAAAAGTCAATTAATATGGCTGTCCAGAAACCTTTTTGAAAAGTTTTTAAAACTATTATTAAAAAATATAGTCAATTGAATTAAATCAATTGGAAATATAATCGATAAATTGAATTTTTTTTATTTGATATGACATCGCGGTAAAAGTTTCTGCAAATAGTATTCCCTTATGCCGTGAATTATTATATTATGTAAAACTTAAGAGAGGGACAAAAAATGAAAACTTTTATTATCCTAAATCCATCTGCCGCAAAAGGAAGAGCAATTGAATTTAAAGACTCTATTGAATCTGTATTTAAAAAGTACAGGATGGATTACCAGCTGCATATAAGTAAAAGCTCTGACGATATCACAAATGTCACAAAAAACAACCTTGGAAAAGATTTTTCTAATTTTATAGCTGTTGGAGGAGATGGTACAGTCCATTATGTTGCAAATGTTCTGGCTGGAACCGATAAAAAGTTAGGAACGATACCTTTAGGTTCGGGAAATGACATTGCTGCTACTCTTGGTATAAGCAAGGACATAGAAAAATCCTGCCAGATTATAAAAGAAGGAAAAACAAGAAAAATTGACACAGGCTTAATAAATGACAGATATTACTATTTATGTATCGCTGGTTCAGGTTTTGACTCACAGGTAACCTACCTTGCAAATAATACGCGCCTGCCAATAAAAGGCGGGCTCCGGTATGCTTATTCAGTTTATAAAACTCTGATTACATTTCAATCAAAGAAATTTTTTATAAGTTACGACCAGAAAAAAAGAGAAATCTATGGAATGATGATAACAGCCTCAAATATGCCAATGTATGGAGGCGGCATGAGAGTCACTCCCGATGCCAGTCCGGAAGACGGGTTATTTGATGTCTGCATTATAAAAAAAATGAGCAAGATTCACTTTATAAAAATTTTTCCAAAAGTATATGAAGGTAAACACACAAATGACGAAAAAGTTGAAATTTTTAGAGCCGATAGAATCTCACTGGATAGCGAATATCCGTTCAGTGTTTTTGCTGATGGAGAATATATATGCAAACTACCGGTTACTTTTAAAATAATCCCAAAGAATCTAAACTTTATAGTACCCTCTTAATATCTCGTCCAGGAGCCATCCTTTACTATAAAAACTGTTGATGCAGGGTCCACCCTGTCGCCATTTGAGTCAAATCTTACATTGCCAACCACCCCATCATAAGATGTAGTCTTTAGTTCATCCACAAAATCATCCGGGATTATTGAGTTAGCTCTTTTCATGGCATCAACCAATATAAAAACAGAATCATAACAGTATGGAGCATATTGACCTGGACCTTCGATACTTATATCCTGAGAATCCATCTGGCTTAAATAACTATTAAAATCATACCAGAAGTTTAGAGCTCTGGAATCCTTAGAAAACCTGGCAAGTGATGGTGGGTCAGGAATTATCGCAATTAATCCTTCCAGATATTGAGCCTCAGCCAATACAAAAATATTATCATCCATGCCCATGCTCTCTGTTATAAATACTGCCTCCAGACCGGCCATTCTTGCTTCTTTTATAAGAGCAGCAAGCTCATCGTAATTACCGCAAAAAAATACAGCATCAGGACCTTCGATTACAAGATTCTCTGCTATAACTCCTGCGTCCTCTTCACTTATTTTTATTGACATCGGGTCTCCCGCCTCTATTCCTAGTTCGGACAATAACTCGTCAACATAATCGACCAATTTTATTGAGTATTCTTCCCTGTTGTTTATCAGAACTATCCTCCGGGGTTTTACTTCCTCATCAATAAATTTAGCAATATTTTCTACTTTCTGTTCGTTATTTATAATCATCCTGAAGAAAATATTTCCATCTTCATAAACTTCTACCTTCTGAGCAAAAGGCGAGATTAAAGGTATCCCGTATTCTCCGTATACAGGCAAAGAAACCTGGGTAGTCCCGTCGAAAGTAGAACCTATCGTAGCAATTACTCCTTCATCTACCATCTCCCGGGCAACCAAAAAAGCTTTTTCAGGATTACCCTCGTCATCTTTAGTGACTATGTCAATTTTATAATCAACTCCTCCTATTTTAACTGGAGATAATTTAGAAGCAGCGAGTTCTAAACTAACCATTTGTTCTTCCCCAAAAGATTTGTACTCTCCGCTAAGAACACACTGACTTCCAATTTTTATTATCCTTTCTCTGGAATCACAGGAATTGCTATTAATTAAAACTAATAACAGCAATAAGATTACCAGAACAAGCATAATTGCCCTGAATAATTTAATAAATAATAATCTTCTAAAAGTCATTTATTTACTCCAAAATAATTTAACATTGAATAATTGTAAAAGTACAAAAACAGTAAAAAAGATTATACCAGAAAAAATCAAATAATAATTATTTTTAGCATAAAAGTATGATAATATTTAACAGAAGTACTTCATAGATAAATTTTATTTTATGCAAATGAAAAACCCATCTTTTTTAGAAAAGGACAAAATTAAAGAAACACTTGACTATCTAAGTTCCTGCATACCCGAAAAGATCGACTATGGATTAATTCTGGGCTCATTTTTGAGCAGATGCACAGATTTCCTGCCACTCAAAGATAGAATAAGTTTAAATATATCAAAAATACCCCACATGATAGTTCCCTCCATTCCGGGTCATGAGAAATCTATTATATATGGAAGATTATCAAATAAAAAAATATTGATTTTTTGTGGAAGGTTACACCTATATGAAGGATATAGTATAAATGATGTGGTATACCCGGTAAACTTGTTATCAGGTCTATCTGCAGTCAATCTAATAATTACAAATTCCGCTGGAGGAATAAATCCTGAGTTTGTTGATGATGATATTATGATAATAAAAGACCATATCAATTTTATGTCAAATAACCCATTTTTTGGCAATAAATATAGTAGAGATTATGACTACTTTGTTGATATGAGCTGCCCCTACGATAAAAAATTATTTGACATCGCCAGAGAAGCAGCACTTTATTCAGGTATTAAAATAAAATCAGGTGTTTATGCTGGAGTTATGGGACCTGTACTTGAAACAAAATCCGAAATAAAATGTCTTTTAAAGCTGGGAGCTGATGCAGTCGGGATGTCTACCATTCCTGAAGTCACAATGTCGAATTTCTTGAAGATAAAAGTTCTTGGTCTGTCACATATAAGGAATGCAGCACATTTCGAGAGTATGGGCAGTAAGAAATTTGTCCATACAAAAGGTTTTGAAAAAGAAGTCATCACAGGCAGGAGATTTGCAGCTTTAATTGAAAATATTTTAAAAAAAGCATAAATTATATTAAATTAGAAAATAATCAAAGGAGATAACATGAGCAAAATAGCAATAGTTACTGATAGCACTTCCGACATATCTAAAGAAACTGCAGATAGGCTTAAAATAATAGTCGTACCTCTTAAAGTAATTTTCGGTGACGAAAGTTTTTTGGATGACGGGAAAGAAATAACATTGGGAGAATTTTATAGAAGAATGAAGGAATCTGAAAAATTACCTACCACCACACAACCCACCCCAAAGGATTTTATTGAGACATATACAGGTCTTCTTAAAGAAAATGAAAGTATAATATCCATTCATATCTCAAAAAAAATGTCGGGTACAATAAATTCTGCAGAACTCGCAAAGAAAGAAATGCCCGGAAAAGATATTGAAATAATTGACACAGGACTTGTTTCATATCCCCTTAGCTTTGTAGTTATAAAGGCAGCCAGGATGGCAAATGAAGGAAACTCAAAAGAAGAGATTCTGAGAAATATAAATGATTTAAAAACTAAAATCAATGTATTATTTGTACCAAGTACCCTGGAGAATCTAAAAAAGGGCGGTAGGATAGGAAAGGCAAAGGGACTTATTGCTTCGCTGCTTGAAATCAAACCAATACTTACAGTCCATGACGGCGAGGTGTCACAGTTCAAAACGACCAGAAGATGGAACCAGGCAAAAACTGAGCTTATAAACTCAATGAAGACCATGGTAAAAAACCCTGAAAATCTTGTAGTGTCAGTTGGAGATTCAGATTCAAAAGAAGAGGGCCAGGAAATGTATGATAGGATAAAAGAAACTTTTAACCCAAAAGAAATCTCAAGGTTCGATATTGGAGTTATTGTCGGGACGCATCTGGGGCCAGGAGGTTTATGCACAACATTTTATGAAGAATGAAAATAGTCTTAAAAGAATAGAATTCCTCAAAAAAAATATAAGAAAACAAATCCAGAAAAACAGGGATAACCTTCTACCGGAATATAGAGAGGAAAGCAGCAGTTTAATAGCAGCAAAGTTCTTTAATGCTTATTATTACATTAATTCAGAGAACATCTCTATTTACTATTCTTTCAGGAGTGAAGTTGACACAACTATAATAATAAAAAAAGCTCTCAAGGATAAAAAGAAAATAATCTTACCCCGGGTTTTTAACAATAATCTAGTTTTCTATTTCGTAAAAGACCTGTCAAAGCAACTGGAAAAATCCACATACGGCATAATGGAACCGGTCCCCGACCTCTCAATACCTGCAAAAATTTCAGATATAGAGCTTATAGTTGTACCGGGGGTAAGCTTTGACAGAAATTTAAATCGACTGGGATATGGCCTTGGATACTATGATAAGATTCTTCAGAATATTCCTGAAAAAGTTAAGAAAGTTGCACTCTGCTTTGATATCCAGATAGTTGATAATATACCCGTCGCATATAATGATATCAAGGTTGACGTAATAATTACAGAATCCAGTATTTATAATTTAAAATAGTTTACTATATATGAATCAACAATTAATATAGGTTATGAAGTCAGTAATCTCCAGTATAAAAGAGAAAAATAATACAGGCAGAACCGCAATCCTTATTCCTGCATATAACGAGGAAAAATACATAAAAAGAGTTATAGAGGGTTGTTTTAAATACGGCATTGATATAATTACTGTTGACGACGGTTCCACGGATGGCACATTAAAAGAAATAGAATCAATCCCTTCTCCAGAAAATTTCAGCATAATAAATCTAAAGCACGAGCTTAATAAAGGAAAGGGCAAATCTCTCAAAACTGGCTTTAGCTATATAATTAAAAACAATTATTCAGGAGTTATAACCCTTGATGCTGATGGACAGCATAATACAGATGAAATCAAAAATTTTCTGAGAACCATTGATGAAGAAAAACCTGATTTGATAATCGGAAACAGGCTTGGTAACGCTAAAAATATGCCCTTTATAAGATTGGCCACAAATGTTATTACCTCCTGGATTATTTCAGCTATAGCAGGGAGAAAGGTAAGAGATGTTCAGTCAGGTTTCCGGTATATAAGAACAGAAATCTTGAAAAATATTAATCTGGAGACAGGTAACTTTGAAACCGAGCCAGAGCTAATAATCAAATCCAGCTGGGCTGGCTACAATATTAAGAATATACCAATCAGTACCATCTATCATAAAAATTTTATAAGCCATGTAAATCCCGTTAGCGATACTATTAAATTCTTTAAGCTGGTTTTTAACAGTATGGGATGGAGAAGAAAACTTTATAGAAATAAATCGTAATATCCGGTTAATAAAAAAGCTGGTAGAGCTCATAAAAAACTCCTGAGATAAACATAACAAATATTATAATTATAGAAGTAACAGGAATAGCCTTATTTCTAAATTTATTCTTATTTATATAATCACCTGTAGTTAAAGCAATAATTCTGTAGAACATCTCCACAGAAAATAGAATACTAACTTCTCCCGGTACAGGCATATCATGCCTTATTGTTCCGGTTAGTAAGAGCACCACCATGAAAAAACCACTTATAAGGCTTACAGGAAGTGAAGCTCTTAAATAACCCAGCGTAAAATACCCGATAGTGGAAATTAAATTTCCAAAAAAAATAGCAGCAAATACATAACCAAAAGACATGCATTCCTGGTAGGGCCTTATCCCAAAAATATTCTGAATGAAAGAAAACTTTTCAACAATAAAAATACTTAAATCCCTTAAAAGATAAAAAAACAGAAGCCCTACAATAGCTCCTGCAAGAAAAAATATGATATTTTTTGTAAAAAATAAGAGGAACTGCTTTAGCATCCCATCAGATGGGTTCATTTTTCTCTTCATTTTCCTCTTTAATAATCTCAATCATTATGCTGCTAATCTTTTCATCAAAATTTTTACCTGAATATTTTTTTAACTCTGCTAATGCTTCATCTTTTGTAAGAGCTTTCCTGTAGGGTCTGTCGGAAGTCATAGCGTCATAAGCATCCGCTACAGAAATTATCTTTGCAAAAAGAGGTATCTTGTCTCCCTTGATTCTATCAGGATAGCCCTCGCCATCTATATGTTCATGGTGATAAAGAATTGCCTTGGCATATTTTTTTAAAAATGTTATCTCTTTTACTATATCATAACCTACCCGTGGATGTTTTTTTATCTCCTCCCAGTCGGAATCATTTAATTTTCCCGGTTTATTTAAAATACTTAAATCTATCTGTATCTTTCCTATATCATGTAGATTTGCCAGATTTTTTAATATATCAATTTCATATTCATTTAATCCAATTCTCCTGGCGATTTTCTCAGAATATTCTGTTACCCTGGCTGAATGCCCTGCGGTATAAGCGTCCTTTGCATCTATTATCTTTACAATCTGCATAATGCTTCCAATAAGAGCTCTTCTTTCTTTAACCCTGAGCAGATAGACGTACTGGGCAATTATTAAAGGGACAGAAGTCAACATGATTGTAAGAGGTCCGTACAATTTATATAGAAATGCTATAAATATTGACATTGCAGCTAAAAGTATTTGAAATAAGATCAACCAGCCATAATTATAAACCCATATATTCAGGAAATTTTTTCTTTCATTTATTGATATGGCTCCTGCAGTAGAAAAAGTATTTAAAAAAAAGAAAATATATACAGTTAAAAAAATAAAAAATATATTTTTTGCATCAAAAAAATTTGTAACTGTCCTATCGTATATTTTCTCAAATACTATACTTCCTATACCAACTGATAATAAGTACTGTCCAAGGTTAAATATATGCTTATAGTAGGGAATTTTTTTGGTAAATTCTCTTATATTAAAAAATGAAATAAATGCAACTATAACTGCTGTTGGAGGTCCAAAAATAATTAAACTTACAATTGCGATTATGAAACTTACAGATATACTTCCAGTACCCAGAAGTGGTACTGATAGGTTTTCTGCTATAAAAGCCAGTAAACCAAACAGCACCACTCCTAATAATGAGATACTTCTGTATTCCAGAAGTATATAAGTAAATACAGCCAGGCCAGCTATAAATATAAAAAATACATATAAATTTATAGAAAGACTACCTTTTTTGCCCAAAAAAACTCTACCTCTTAAATTACAAAAATATAGAGTATTATATCAGAAAAAAGCTATAAAAAATATTTTTTATATTTATATATACATAGTACATACTCATATTAGCCCCATCTAACATTACCAGCTATCCCGATTAAAGAAGCCAGGGCCAGAAGGATTCCGAATAACTTTTTCATTATTTTCACCTCCTTTTAAAATTAATTTCAGTAACTAAACTTTACTTTCGTACCACTCTCTAAAAATTTCTATATAATTTTTAATATCCTGGTAAAAAATCAAAATTATTATAATTACTACCAGAATAACTATTACAACTATTGCTATTTTCTCCAGTAAGGTAAAACCGCTTCTTTTATTCTTTTCAGCAAACATCAATATAAAAACTATTTCGTATGTCTTATTCTTGCATCTATGAAATCATCAAGGCTGCCTGCGGGTATTCTCCATGAACTTCTTCCTTCTCTTACTTTAAAACCTTTCAGGCTTCCTGTTTTTAATAAACTCCATACATTGTCGACAGAAAGTTTTAAAATTTTCGCTACCTGCTCGGCCGTATATAAAACTGGCTCTCTATAATCTGCTTTTGTTTCTTCTTTAATCGTAAAACCACTTAAAAATCTGTTCAGATCTTCTTCTTTTATTCTTATAGCTTTACCAAGTCTTATAACCGGTAGTTTTTTCAGCATAATCAGCCTTATTACTTCCGATTCACTTATCCCCGCAAGCTCTGAAACTTCTTTTATGGTAAATATTTTTTTCTCTTCAGCCATTTAAAATATAAATTTTAAAATGTTTGACATTTCGGATTGTAAATCCAGTATATTAAAGTAATTTCTGCCATTTAATATAAATCCCCTGCTTTCTTCAGGTATAAAAGATATTCTGCTGTAAACCGGCATGCCGATTACATCCTTAAATTCATTTATATATGATTTACTGCTACTGCCTACTTTGTTAAAAATAATTCCTTTTTTTTGCTCTTCGGGAAGGAATTTCTTAAAATTAATCACTCTCGGCATTAGCTTTACGTCTGGAGACAATACCATAATTGATGTAGTAGAAAGATTTAACATCTCCAGTGAGATATTATCATAACGAAAAGGGACATCTGCTATAATAACGTCGTACTTGCTCCTTGCAGAATAAACTACACTTTCAAGCATATCTATATTAAACTTATCACTCTGATAAATAGAAAGAGGCGGTTGCAGTATATCTATTTTATTATCATCGCACAGGTTTATAACAGAACCTTCAAAATAATTCTTGCCATCAACAACTTTCTCAATAAACATGCTCAAATTAGGTGACGGTTTTAAATCCAGATTTATGTTTAAATCTGATGGACCTTCACAGAAATTTAAATCCAGAATTAATACCCTGCCCTCGATAATTTTCTTAATATGCCAGGCGAAATTAAAAGCTATGCTTGTCTTTCCAACCCCTCCCTGAATTGAGCAAAAAGAAATAACTTTTTGACCTATCAACTTATAATTGCTTTCTGCTATGCCATCTGTACTGGATTCCAGATTGTCAATTGTATACAGTGCTTTCTTTAGATCATCAGAATTTTTCATCTCACCAAGGTATACATCTCTAGAAATGAAACTCTTTTCTTCCGGACCCATAAACAATAACTCACTGCGACTATTACTGTGGATATAATCTGCTATCTCCCCGGAGTTTTTAAATTCAGCCGATAATATAATATACTCAGGCATATATTCTTCCAAATAGTGTTTAATAAATTCTATATTATTCAAAATCACTACATTATGATTTTTTAACTGTATTGAAGATATATCCATTAACATTTCTTTTGGTGGTGCTGCTAGAAGTATTATTTTCATTTTATTCTTTTATTTTTTTACATGATAAAAACTTAAACGATAAAATAATCTTTATGAAACTTATACTTAACTTGTCAAACACTATCTTTTCTAACCAATTAAAGTATTATATAAATCTCACATAACAATTATACAATAATTATAACACATTGATAAATATATAATAAAATTATAGAAGTTAATTGTCAAATGGTTATTTTGGCTAAATAATAGCTAAAATCTGTCTATTCATGTTTAATTAGCAAAAAAGCCCTGGATAATAATTAATTTCCAGATTTAAGGAATAAATGAAAATAATAAAAAAACGGGCATTAGCAGAATTCAACCAATAAGACCTGATAAAATATTATAATTTTAAAATGGAGCAATAAAATGAGTATTTTATAAGTTGGTTATTTTTAGAATTTATTAACCTGAAAGTAGCATCGAAGTTAAATCTAAATCTCTGTCATGTTTTACGCTAACTTCTTTGTAGGTTGATTTTTCACCATTTATGATTCTTATATTTTTTTTTGGAATACCTGTTCTTTTTGAAATAAAATTTATAAGTTCTTTATTTGCCCTGCCTCTCTCAGGAATAGAATTTAATTTAATTTTTATCCTGCTTCCATAAATCCCATAAACTCCACTAACAGCAGAATTGGGTTTAATAATTAACTTTATGCTCTCAGTCTTCATCAGTTTTAAAGAAATCATTGATTATGTCAGGATTCGCTATATCAATCTTTTTTTTCATCCTTTTTGGCAGATAATCTTCACCACTTTCCTCAATTTCTTCGGAGCCTACATGGAATCCTCTTTTAGCTTTGATTTCCTGTTCCCCTTCCTTATCTTTTTCACTTTCAATCTCGCCCTCATCTTCTACTAAATCTTCCGCTTCAGTCTTTTCTTCAGACTCGTCTTCGGACTCTGCACCCGTATATGATTTCTCTTCGGTCTTAAAAACTTCAAACTCATCCTCTGATTCTGGCGCGTAACTTATATCTTTTTCCTCTGTATTTTCTTCAACAATCTCTTCACTTATTTCTTTTCCACCAACATCAGATTCTTCTTCACCTATCCCGGGCAAATCCAAAAACTTTCCTTCTTCTAATTTTGTAGCAGTTTCTTTAAAGTCATTTACAAGACCGATTATTTTCTCTTTAAAGTTATCATATCTCCTTTCAAGTCCATGTATATCTTCTTCCAGCTGGAGTTTCCTTGTTAACATTTTTTTATATGATTCCTCTTCTTCAACAACTTTATTTTTAACTAACTCCTCTGCTTCTCTTTCCGCCTTCATCTTAATATCTTCTGCAATCTTGTGAGCTGATACCAGCGCTTCCTGTATAATTTTTTTCATTTCTGCAGATTCTTTATCTTCTTCGTATTTAGACCTTTCTGCCCTATTCATAAGTTCATGATTTTCTTTCTGCATCTTTTCAAATTCTACTGCAAGAATATCTAAAAATTCATCAACCTCTTCAGGCTTGTAACCTTTAAATACAACATGAAATTCCTTTTTCTGTATATCCTCTACATTCATATTCATAATTACCTCCTGTTATTTCTAACTACAAAAATCTAACACTTATATATTGCAACAGTATTATTAATATTTCAATCAATAAAATTGCTACAATATACGATAGGTCTATATAAACCTTACCTATTCTAACAAATGGCACAATTTTCCTGAATATTATTAAAAACGGTTCTGTTGTGTCAAATAAAAATTTATTAAACCTGCCCCAGGAACCAGTCAGATTTATTCCGAACCAGGATATAATAACTCTTATAATTATTATACCAATATATACCCTTAATGAAAAAATAACTATATCAATAAAAGTACCCATCAATCTACCTTAATCCAGAAATTCCTGCAACTCATATGCTCTCTTTCTTGCGCTTTCTACTGCTTTTTTTATTATTTTATCAATCCCCCCTTTTGCAAATTCTTTTAAAGCAGCCTCAGTGGTACCACCAGGAGATGCTACTCTTCCAATCAAATCATCAAGTTCGGTCCCTGATTTTTCAGCAGTAACTCCTGCGCCAATCATTGTTTTGATCACTAATTTCTTCGAAGTTTCAGGATCCAGCCCTTTTTCAATTCCTGCTTCTATGAGATACTTACAAAAAAGAAAAAAATAAGCAGGGCCGCTGCCACTCAAGGCAGTCACCATATTCTGGTACTCTTCATCAACCACTACATAATCGCCAACACTGTTTATTAATTCTTTTGAAAATAATAAATCTTTTTCTTTTACAAACTTCCCGCCGCTTACTGCTGCTATTCCTCTTGCATATACTGCAGGTGCATTGGGCATGATTCTTATTACTGAAGCATTCATATCCAGCACCTTCTCTATATAATCAGTTGGTATCCCCGCTACGATGCTTATAATCGAATTTTTTTCTAAATTAAAGTTAGTTTTAATCTGTTCCAGTACATTTCTTAAATCCTGTGGCTTAACCGCTATCAGCATGTGTATGGCATCTTCAGTTATTCTAATAATGCTATCAGCAGCGATTATTTTGTATTTATCTTCGATGTATTCTTTGCGAGAACCATCTTTTTCGTAAAATATAACCTGGTCTGTTTTAAGAAAACCGCCTTCAAGTATACCCTTAAGTATAGCCTCTCCCATATTCCCACAACCAATTATTCCTAAGTCGTAACTATCCAATTACACTCCTTTTTTAGAAATGATTATAAAAGCCCTGTTCTTTTAATATTTCATTTTCCTCTTCTGAACTAACTTCTACATTATATGGCGTTATCAAAAATACCTTTTCAGCGACTTTCCTGATATTGCCTTCGAGGGCATATGTAAGTCCGCTACAAAAGTCAATCACTCTCTTGGCAAGTTCCTGATCAACTTCCTGAAGGTTAATTATAACAGGAATATTATCTTTGAAATTATCCGCGATCACCTGGATTTCTTCAAATTCTTTTGGCCCTGCTATAAAAACTCTTGACTTAGCACCATCTCTTCCAGAACCAGCGAAAGGTGCCCTTCTCGGTGATTTGAAAAACGCGCTATGCTCTGCTTTTACAGCTCCTTTTTCATGCTTTTTCACCGATTTATTCTCTAATTTACTATCTTCATCATTTGATACTCTTTTTCTTCTTATATCCAGCTTATCCTTTTTCTCCCCATCATCTATACTTATCTCATCCTCATCATGTAAGCCCAAAAAAGAAAGTGTCTTTTTAAAAAAATTATTCATCGATACTCTCCTTTTCAATTATAAAAATAAATTAAATAAAATATTAAAATACTCTTTCGTATTCTATTATTTTCCATAATTAATAAAATCACAAAATAACTGCAAGGGCTGCCTGTCTTCCGGTTATTTTGTTTCTCCTGTAAGAAAAAAAACTATCATTGCAATAGGTGCACTCGCCGCAGTCAAAAATGTTTTCTTTGCTAATGCCCGAGCTTTCTAACAGCATATTATTAATGCCAACAAGGTCCAGAAATATACCATCGTGTCCAGATATATAAAAATCTCTATCACCAAACTTTTTTATAAATTTTTTAACCATAACATCATCAACTTCATAACAGCACTTTCTTATGCTGGGACCAAAAGCAACAAAGATGTCTTCTGTTTTACTTTTATATTTATCTACCATATGTGAAACCGCTCTGGAAATTATTTTACTCAGGGTACCCTTCCATCCAGCATGTACAGCAGCAATCACTTTTTTTTCTTTATCCGCTAAAAGTATTAGATTGCAATCAGCTCCCAGTACCATTATTGGAATTCTTCTCAAATCTGTCATTAAACAATCCGACTCCTTATGAATTTCATCTGAATCCAGAACAAAATTATTGCTTATGTCTAATATATTATTTCCATGTACCTGCCTGACTGAATATATTTTTTTTATACCTTTAAGATTTAGTTTTCCTAATAATAGATCTCTATTCTTATTAACATTTTTCCTACTGTCATCCGTATAATAATCCAGATTTAAAGACTTGAATTCTCCTTTACTGCAACCCCCATGCCTTGAGGTAAAACAAAAAATTATACCATAACTCTTTTCCAGATAAGGAGACGTATACATCATAAAGTCATTTTTAACTAATTTTTTTTCTATGCCTTTCATTTAAATAAAATTTATTCCTTGTCTTTTCTTAAAAAAGTAGGTATATCAAGATAATCATCTTCTTCAAGAGAACTAAAATCCTTTTCTGATACTTTTTTAAATTCATTTTTATCTTTATCTTTGTCTTTTCTTTCTGCAAGCAGGTCCTTCTCAAATTCAAACAATTTTTTTTCTACTTCTTTTTTCCTGGCCTGATCTTCCTCAGCCTTAGTTTTACTTTCTACTTTAGATTTCTTGACTTTACCTGACTCAAATCCTGTAGCTATAACGGTAACCTTTACACTATCATTAATGCTCTCATCAATAACAGCACCAAATATAATATTTGAGTTTGGACCTGATGCATTTCTCACGATTTCCGCAGCCTGATTAACCTCAAACAACTTTAAATCAGACCCACCGGATATATTCAAAAGAATTCCACTTGCTCCTTCTATTGAGGTCTCAATAAGAGGACTGGTTATTGCATTCTGGGCTGCTTTTATGGCTCTGTTTTCACCTGAAGCCATGCCATCTCCAAGTATAGCATTTCCTGCATTTTTTATTATTGACCTCACATCAGCAAAGTCGAGGTTTATAAGCCCGGGCAGCGTAATTAAATCAGTAACCCCTCTTACACCCGATTTAAGTATATTATCTGCCATCTTGAAAGCATTAAGCAAAGTGGTGTTATCATCCGAAATTTCCAGCAATCTATCATTTGGTATAGTTATCAGAGTATCCACTTTACCCCTGAGATTTTCAATTCCTTCCTCTGCCTGGCACATTCTCTTCTTGCCTTCAAACGTGAACGGTTTCGTTACAACCGCAATCGTAAGGCATCCTGCTTCTTTTGCAGCAGCTGCTATTATCGGCGCAGCTCCTGTCCCTGTTCCTCCACCTTCACCAACTGTTAAAAAAATCATATCTGCATCTTTTACTATTTCCTTTATTGACTCTATCGATTTTTCAGCTGCAACCCTTCCTAGCTCTGGATTTGACCCGGCTCCCAGCCCTGTCTCCCCAATTAAAACTTTTCTGTCAGCGCCTGATGTCATGAGAGCCTGAGCATCTGTATTCACCGCCACAAATTCACATCCACTTAAATTGTCCTCAACCATCCTGTTAACTGCGTTGCTTCCCCCACCTCCTATACCGACAACTCTTATCACAGCGTAATAACCTTTATCAAAATTCAAATTCAAAATAATCACCTGCTTTCACTTTTTAAAATTTTAGAAATAAACTCCCTGAATTTATTTAAAAAACTATTTTTATCTTTTCTTTCTCCTATCTGACTCATATTAAGATAATTTTCTAATTGATAAGCATATTTTAATAAACCTATCCCGGTAGAATTAATTGGATTGTTTACTACATCGGATGGACCTTCAACATCACATGAAGTTCCAAGTCTTACAGGCAAATTAAATACAGAGTTTGCAAGTGGAGCTATTCCTTTAAGGAGTGAAGTACCTCCTGTTATCACCAGGCCGCATGGTATTTTGTGCATAAAATTATAACCTTCAACCTTTTGTTTAATCAGACTCAGAAGCTCTTTAACCCTGCAGTTAACAATATTATACAGCCTTATATTTAACGTAGTCTTATTGCTGTCTATTTTTATATCTCCTATATTTAATCTGTTTAAAGTATCATAAAAATTATAATCAACATTGGCAAATTTTTTCTTTATCTCCTCTGCCTGCGAAAAAGGTATTTTTAAACCTATCGATATATCATTAGTAATTAAATCACCTCCCACCGGGAGGCAGTATGTAAATATCATTTTTTTGCCTCTGTATACGGCTACATCTGTCGTACCGCCCCCAATATCAAGAAGTATTACTCCGCTATCTTTTTCTTCGGGGGTAAGTACTGCCTCACCCGAAGCAAGAGCTTCAACAATAATATCTTCTATTTCTATTTTAGCAGCTTTTACACTATTAACTACATTGCTTATCAAAGAAGTAGAACCATAAATTGCTAACAATTCTACAGCCAGCTTATTCGCTGATAAGCCTATGGGGTCTATTATTCCCCTTTCATCATCAATGACAAACTGCTTTATCAGCGTGTGTATTATCTCATTCTGCGCAGGTATAGTTATCTTGTTTGCCGTAGAAATCAATTTATCTACATCAATTTTTCTTACTATATTATTAGGTGAAGTAATATTTACTTCACTCCAGTTATTCAGAAAAGAAATGTGTTTTCCTGTAACTCCTATGTAAGCTCTGTCAACAAATGCTTTTGTAGACTTTTCAGCAATCTCTATAGAATTAAGAATTGATTTTGTAGCTTCGTTTATATCTACAACAAGACCTTTTTTAATGCCGTTTGAGGAAGAAATCCCGAAACCCATTATCCTCAATAGATTATTTCTTTCTACTTTCCCAATTAAAGTAGATACTTTGGTAGTTCCTATATCAATGCCTACGATATGTTCATCTTTTGCTGGCAATCAAACCCCGCTTTCCATGGTCTCACTTTAAAACCGGATTTTCAGGACTTCTTAAATCTATTATATTACAAACCGTTTCTTCTTTTAAGAACTGCTTTAATGTCTTTACCTTTTCTTCCAGAAAACTTGTGTCGCCAAAAATAATTTCCTTACCGTCATCCATTACAAAGACTATATCACCTGAAAAATTGCCTTCAACTCTCGCTTCCCTGACCATATTTTTAAGACCAGCATCAAAATTCCTATAAATTTCAGCACAGCTCAGTACATTCTTCCTTGCAATTTTTTCTCCTATATCAACACTATAATCAATTGCATTTCTGACAAGAACCAGATTCTCATAATAAACCAGGTCTTCTCTCTCAACTTTATCAAGCACAACTCCTTCATTATCTATAAGAAAATACTCATTACCATAAACTATCTTCAGATAAGGTTTTCTTTCAATAATTTTTATAATTACGCTATCTGGAAAGACTTTATTTAATTCAGCTTCTTTAACCCAGCTTAACTCTTCTGACACAAGGACTTCTATTTTTTTCTTATTAATCTCAAATATATTAGCCCCTGATATTTCCTTTGCAAGCTCCGTAATTTCTTCATCCTTATAATGAGTATTACCCTGAATATCTATACTTTTAACCTTGAAGTATTCACTATTATAAAAATAATTTAATCCCCATACGGCCATTGCAAAAAATCCAGCAATCAGAACAAACCGTAATAAATCCTTTATTCTCCTTCCAATTATCTTTTTTCTTCTTCTTTTGAGAATATCGTCATTTTTTTTAATATTATAACTCCCGGTCACGCTTTTAAATTTGCTAAATCCAATATTATCTCAACCAGATGGTCAAAACTAATCCCAATCGCTCTGGCAGCTTTTGGCACCAGGCTGGTAGCTGTCATACCGGGCATTGTATTCAGTTCAAAGAAATATGCATTATTAAAATTGTCCAGTATAAAATCAACTCTCGATATACTGCTGCAATACAGAGCTTTATGACATTCAATAGCTGTTTTTGATATTTTCATATATATCTCCTCTTCCAGCTCCGCCGGGACTATATATTCTGTCGAATGATAATTATACTTAGCATTATAATCGTAGAATCCGCTTTTTGGTTTTATCTCAATAATCGGCAAAGCAACAGGTTCCTTGCCTATAATACTTACGGTCAACTCCCTACCCTTTATATATTTTTCTATTAGAATTTTTTTATCATATTTAAGCGCGTCCTTAATAGAATGCTCCAGCTTTCCATATTCCTCGACTATGTTTATACCTATGGTTGAACCTTCTCTATTAGGCTTGACTATTACAGGAAATGATAATTTTTTATTAACTAATTCTGCAATATTATATAAATCCTGCTTCCCGTTAAAATCTATGGCAATATAATCAGGAGTAAGAATATTTTTATTTCTTATAATCTCTTTTGACAGTATCTTGTTAATTGCTATAGCGCTTCCCAGAACCCCCGAGCCTGTGTATGGAATCTTCAAACACTCGAGCAAACCCTGGATTGTTCCATCCTCTCCATATCTTCCATGTAGGGCAAGGAAAGCCAGGTCTATTTTCTTAATTTTACTTAAGAAATCATCTTTAAAATCAAGAAGAGTTGCATTATAGCCCGACCTTACTAAAGACTCGTAAATGTTTTTCCCTGTTAAAAGAGAAATCTCTCTTTCAGAAGAAATTCCTCCTGCAATAACACCTATTCTCAGCGATTCTTTTTTACGTCTTATTTCAGGGTTCTGGAACTTTTTCGGTAATTCACTCATTTTAAAATCCTACTAGCTTAACTTCGTACTCAAGCTTTTTATTGAATTTATTCATAACTTCTTCCCTTGCTATTTTGGATAGTACAAATATGTCCTGGGAACTTGCATTTTTAAAGTTCTCTATAAAATTTGCATGTTTCTCTGAAATTTTTGCACCGCCATAAACAAAACCCTTTAGCCCGCATTCCTCAATTAGCTGTCCTGCTGATTTATGGCAATCGCTTACATTTTTAAAAAAACATCCGGCACTTCTTGAACTGATTGGTTGCGCTATTCTTTTTTTCCTGATCTTTTCTGCTGCTTTTTTAAGGATGTCTTTTTTATCAGATTTTCTGGCATTAAAAACTATTTCAGTAATGACTACCAAATTCATTATATCCAGATGCCTGTAGCCAAAATAGCTTTTATTCAGACTTAAAACTTTCTCAACAATATTGCTATCATTATTCTCAATTATTTTAACTTTGTCTATAAAATCACATATTCCTCTCTTCATGCTGCCGCTATTACCCCTTACGCTACCTCCCAGAGTTCCTGGTATCCCGTAGAAGTCCGAAAAATCATATCCTTCGTAAGCAGCACCCACTACAAATTTCGAAAGGCTGCATCCGGCACCTGCTACTATTTCATTTTTTTGCCCGAACTCCAGATAATCAAATCCTTTGCCCAATTTAATAAGCACCATATTAATATATTTATCGCTGAATAATATATTTGTGCAGTCTCCAACAATCATAAAGTTAATTTTATTCTTTATGCAGGTCTCGATCATCTTCTTTAAATCCTCAACTCTGTCAGCAACAAAATAACAAAGAGCCCTGCCTCCTGTTTTTATAGAAGCTAATTTTGATGTATCAATATCAAAAATAACATTTGCAAGTCCGGTATCCTTAATAACTCTTACATTTTCCTGAACTGCGTCTTTTTCTTTACCCATAACTATCCACCAATATAAAACTCAGTAATTAAATATGCTCAACGCTTTAATATCTCATCAGTAACCCTTGTTATATCTCCTGCACCCATCAATAAAACCATATCATTTGTTTTTATATTGAGCTCCAGGTATTCAACCACATCACTTAGCTTTGGAATATAAATAATCTTCTTTTTAAAACCGCTATCCACCAGGCTATCCACTAAAGTTTTACCAGTAATGCCTGGAATTGGCTGTTCGCCAGAGCCATATACGTCAGTAACAACCAGAATATCACCTTCATCGAAACAACCGCTAAATTTATCTTTTAAATTAGCCAGCCTTGTATACCTGTGCGGTTGAAAAACTACAATTATTCTGCTGCTTTTCCCCGCAGTGGCCGCTTCAAGTGTTGCCTTAACTTCAGTGGGATGGTGTGCGTAATCATCAAAAATCATTACCCCATTTTTTTCGCCTCTCTTTTCAAACCTTCTCTTAACACCGGTAAAAGACCTCAATGCATCCGCTGCTTTCTCCATATCAACATTAAGCACGCTGCATACCGAAAAAGCAGCCAGGCTATTTCTGATATTATGAAAACCTGGTATGCTTAAATTAACCTTTAACTTCCTTTTATTTTTACCCTTACGCGAAACAAGAGTATATGAAGAAGCAAAATTCGAAAACTTTATATCTTCAGCATAAATATGATTCCAGTGGCCAATACCATAATATATGACTTCTTTACTATCAGATTTAAAAATATCTCTTAAATCTCTTAGATATTCCTCGTCACCATTCATTATCAGAAAACCATCCGGCCTTGTGTTGTATATAAATCTTTTAAAACTCTCCCTTATGTCTTCAATATCCCTGTAAAAGTCAAAATGGTCACCTTCAATATTGGTTACCACACTTACAAATGGCTTATACTTAAGAAACGAACCATCGCTCTCGCATGCTTCAGCAATTACATAATTACCTTTTCCGTATCTCGCATTTGAACCCAGCTCATTTAACTCCCCGCCAACCATTATTACCGGATCCAGGCTAACGCTTCTCATAATTAATGCAATCATAGAAGTCGTTGTAGTTTTTCCATGTGTTCCGGCTATAGCTATTCCGTCCCCTGTGTTCAGTATCCAGGCTAATATATCCGAACGCGCAAGCAACGGAGTACCTTTCTCCCTCGCAGCTATCATCTCCACATTATTCTCGGGTATCGCGTTTGAGTAAACTACTATATCAGCATCAAGGACATTAACCCTGTTATGCCCTGCGAATACATTTATTTTTTTACTTCTGAGTACGCCCGTATAACGTGACTCTTTCATATCAGAACCGGAAACCTCATAACCCATGCCGTCAAGAACCTGCGCTATAGCACTCATCCCTGCTCCGCCTATACCAATCAAAAATATTTTTCTGGCCTTTTTTAAAATATCGCTGAAATCAGGCAATCTAACCCTCCATTAATTTAGAAACAATAATGCTGGCACTGTTATCTTTGAATCCTTTAATCTTTAACTTCTTCATTTCCTTATACCTCTGCCAGTCTTTGTAGGCAAAATTTTTTATAACCCTGAACAATTTTTCTCCACTTAAATCCGTGTCTTCAACAATTATAGCTTTACCCCTCGAGGCTAAATAATTAGCATTATAAAACTGGTGATTGGATACAGCTTCGGGATACGGTATCAATATCGAAGGTATATTGTATTCAATTATCTCGGATATTGTATTTGCCCCGGCTCTTGAAATTATTAAATCGGATATTCCATATAATTCATTCATCTCACTTATGTATTCATAAATTTTAAAAATTAATTTTTTCTTTTCTTTAATAATATTCTTTTCACTTTTCATCAACTGCCAGTAGAAGCGGCTGCCAGAAATAAGTAAAAGCTGAATTTTAGCATCATCCTTAAAGTAATTATACAAATCTATAACGGCATTGTTTATCTTTTCCGCACCAAGACTTCCACCAAATGCAATTATAGTAAACCTTCCTCTTTCAAGACCCCATTTTTCAAATTCACACCTGAAATTATCTGATTTTTTTATCATTTTTCTTAATGGGTTACCGGTAAATATTATTCTATCTTCTTTAATCTTAAAATATTTAGCCGTATCATTAAAACTTATAAAAATATACCTGGCAAACTTTGAGAAAAACCTGTTTAATCTTCCAGGTATATAATTCTGTTCATGTAGAGTTATCCTCACACCCGAAACAATCCCGGCCGACAGGACAGGTGCACAAACATAACCTCCCATGCCAATTATTATATCAGGTTTAAACTCCAGCACTACCTTTAAGGACTGGAAAAAACCATAAACGAAAAAATAGACAAACTTAACCAGATTAAAAATCCTTTTTAAGATACCCACATTTAAAACAAGACCGCACGATTTAATTGTCCTGTGATTAAAATCAACCTTATGCAAAAGATTTTTATCCAGACTTCTTTCGCTTCCAATAAAAAGAACATTGTCTGAATAGTATTTATCCTTTATAAATTCTATTATAGCCAGGGCGGGATATATATGACCCCCTGTTCCCCCTGCGCATATCAATACTTTTCTCATCTGTAAACATCCGGCGCTATAAAATTTAATCCATTTTGACTAACCCTGCTCATTATCATCTACCCGGGATAGCGTATTGCTCCTGGATATATTTAATAATATACCTACAGTTATCATATTAACAAAAAGCGATGAGCCACCCGAGCTCACAAAAGGCAGAGTCAGACCTGTTACGGGTGACAGACCAACAACGACAAAAATATTAATTATTGCCGGTATTATTATAATGCTTATAAGACCTGCTGCCATCACCCTGCTGAAGTAATCCTTTGCTTTAATACATACTCTTATACCAAAATACATAAGAAGAATGAATAAAATTACCACAATAAGTGTACCTACCAGCCCTAATTCCTCACCAATGATAGCAAAAATAAAATCAGTATGTGCTTCAGGAAGATAAGAATACTTCTGTATGCTATTACCAAGCCCTACTCCTGTCAACTTACCTGAACCCAGCGCGATCAGTGATTGATATGCCTGGAAATTAACTTCATCATTTCCTGCATTTCCGTTAATAAAACCTAAAAGTCTATCAACTCTATAATCTGCCATAAATAAATAAATAACTGTTGTTATCAAACCTATAAAACCCAGACCGAATAAATGCTTATATCTCACTTCACCAACAAAAAGTACCACAAATGAAATTAACCAGATAATTATTACAGAGCCAAGGTCAGGTTCAAGAAATATCAATACTGTTATTGTAAATAGCGCTAAGAATGCCGGGAATAATAAACTTTTAAGACTCTTTTCATGTCTATATTTTCTGTCAAGAGCATCAGAGAAAAAAACAACAATACCTACCTTTACTAATTCAGAAGGCTGTATATTGAAAAACCACAAATCAAGCCATCTTCTGGAGCCTCCTACTTCAACTCCAAAACCTGGAATCAGGACCAGAGCAAGCAGGCCTATCAGTACAATGATTATAAAATTAGCAAACTTTCTGTAAAAATTATAATTTATCCTGGAAGCAAGAATAAAAAAACCAAAAGATACGACCCACCATATTATCTGCCTTCTGATAAACCAGTAAGAGTCCCCAAAATATCTTTCTCCAACTGACATAGAAGCGCTTGATATCATCACCAGGCCGATTATTGATAACATTAAAGTTAATATGAATAGAAAATAATATTCTACATCAACTCGCAAAAAGCTATATCTTTTGATATTGCTTCTTTCTCCCATTTGATTTACATACCTCTTCTAATAACAATTTCTATCTATTTTACTTGTTTCTCAATTTCTTTATACAATCAGCATGGTAACTTCTTTACTGTCCCGATTTTACCCTGTTTACCGGATAGAGCTCCTAATTTTTTTTGAATTTACAAGACTTTTAAATTTATTTCCTCTTTCTCTATAATCCTTAAACATATCCATGCTTGCGCAGGCAGGAGAGAGCATTAGCACCTCACCCTTTTTTGCCGCCCCAAATCCTTTATTTACTGCCTCCTCTAAAGTCTTGCATCTGAACACTTCATAATCATGGCTATCTTTTGCTATCTTCTCACTAATAACATCCGAAGACTCACCAATTAAGATTAGATTTTTAACTTTTTGATTTAATGCATCCATCAATTCAGAGAAATCCATATTTTTATCCCTGCCTCCCAATATCAAAGTGACCTCCCTGCCAAAATCGCCAAGAGCTGCTATTGTAGCATCGGGATTTGTTGACTTTGAATCATTAAAACATCTTATCCCCCTGACGCACCCCAGATATTCAAGTCTATGGCGTAGAGGCTTAAAATTCGCTATAGCTTTTTCAATATCCTTATTATCTATTCCCAGTAACAGAGAAGCTGCAGCTGAAGCTATGATATTGGAAACATTATGACTTCCTTTAAGCAGGGTACTATTTATTTTTATTTTTCCTTTCTTCCCGCCAATATTATAAAAAATACTACTTTCATTATAAAAAACATCTGCTTCTCCTTTTGGCAGAAGACTATATTTAATAAATCCAGGAGCTTTATCCTTAATACCTGAAATAAGCTTCACCTTTTTATTTATGTAATTATCATCTATGTTGACTATAGCCCAATCATTTTTATCCTGATTTACCATTAGCTTTAATTTCAAATTGCCATAATCTTCAAAAGTTTTATGCCTGTCAATATGGTCGCTTGTTATATTCAAAATTACACTTATGAAAGGCTTAAATTCATATATTCTTTCAAGCTGGAAGCTGCTTACTTCTATTACCCTGAACAAATCTCTAAAATCTTTATTTGATCCAATACCTTCAGAACTCCCGTCTATAATGCCAGCGTCTATAGTATCAATTAATGGCAGGCCTACATTCCCACAAGCCAGACTGTTCCTACCCGAAAATCTAAGAATTTCATCTATTAATGAAACCACCGTTGTTTTGCCATTTGTGCCGGTTACAGCAACTGTTCTTTTTTTATCTTCATTGTCAATCAATCTCCACGCAAGTTCCAGTTCACTCAAGACCGGAATCCCATTCTTTTCGGCAAGTTTAACCATTGATACATCCCCGGGAACTCCGGGACTTACTACGACAAGATCAGTTTTTTCTAAAATCTTCTCTTCTTCAAATCCCCTTCTGCCCAGCAGTATCTTTAGTTTTCTACGGCTTTCATATTTAATACCTTTTATCAAGCTATTTAAATCAATATCGGGATTATTATCAATCACGGTAATTGACGAACACCGATCAATTAATTTTTCTATTACTGATACACCTGTTTTTCCAAGACCAATTACCATTAAATTTTTATTTTTTATCAAACCAGTTCTGACTTCCATATTCCTAATCTACAAATTTTAAATAATAAATAAAAAACCCCACTCCTGCAAATAAAATACTTACTACCCAGAATCTTATAATAATTTTTATCTCGGGCCACCCGAGTAATTCAAAATGATGATGAATTGGAGCCATTTTAAAGACCCTTCTCTTAAAAATTTTAAACCATATAACCTGTATTATTACTGATAACGCTTCTATTACAAAAAGACCTCCTATAACAATTAACAAAATTTCCTGTTTTAATATAATAGCCATTGCAGCTATAAGACCTCCCAGTCCAAAGGCTCCGGTATCTCCCATAAAAATCTCTGCCGGGGCTGTGTTCCACCACAAAAACCCTATGCATGCTGCAAGCGTACCGGCGCCTACAACTGCAATATCAACTGCATAGGAAACATCCATCACGGACCACTCTAAAAATGCAATGAAAGTTAAAACAGCCAGAACAACTGATGATGAACCTGCAGCAAGGCCATCGAGACCGTCAGTTAAGTTAACTGCATTTGTGGTGCTTATAATAATAAGCACTATCAATGCGTAATACCAGTTTCCCAGTTCCACTTTTATAGAAGTGAAGGGTATGCTTATGTTTGTTGAGATATTAAGCAAATATTTCGAGAACAATATGAAATATACACATACCAGAATAAGAAGAAATATTTTAACCCACCCTCTCAAACCAAGCGATCTCTGCATTTTAAGTGCCATATAATCATCAATGAATCCTATAAAACTGCATAAAACCAATATTGAAATAACAAATATTCCCTCTACACTGTAAATATCATGCCTGTAATACTTTACCAGAGTAACAATGGTAAAAGCGGCTATAGAAGAAAGAACAAATATCAATCCCCCCATAGTGGGTGTACCTGACTTAATGGAATGAGTTTTGGGTCCATCTATCCGTATTCTTTCCCCGATCTCCTTATGCTTCTGAAATTTTATAAACAGAGGTGTCAGTAAAAGCGCTACCAGACCTCCAATTATAATTGACAAGAATATCCAGGTCATTTATTAATTCCTATCTATATCAGGTTAATAATATCTTCCATCCTTTTTGCTCTGGAACCTTTCACGAGTATTAAATCTTTAGCCTTAAATAAACTGCCTATTTTTTTATACAATTCTTTTTTACTGGCAAAATAATAGGACTCGTTTTTATTTTTACTGGAATTACAGGCATTCTTATAGCCATCATAAATACTTTTAGCAAATTCGCCAACAGCTACCAGTACTTCAACATTTTTTTCACATAAATACCTGCCAATTTCTTCATGTAACACTTGCGAATCGCTTCCCAGCTCCAGCATATCTCCAAGTATTGCTACGCTTCTCATGCCACTTTTTTTTGAAGCTAAAACAAGTGTATCAATTGCTCCTTTAACAGAAACAGGGTTTGAATTATAGCAATCATCTATGACTACCCTGTCTCTCTTTTTTATAATCTCCATCCTTGATTTCTCTATAACTGCTTCCTCAATTCCTCTTTTTACATCCCTCGCACTTACACCCAGATGCAGGGCTACCGCTGCTGCACTGCAGGCATTATAAATATTATGATAACCGGGTATGCTTAACTTTATATCTATAACCTTATTTTCACCATTAAACATGCTAAAGGTAAATCTACCCATATTATCAATCTCTTTTTCTTTGAAATTAAAAGATAAATTGCTATCCCTGCCAAACTTTATAACTCTGCAACCGACCTTTTCTTCTATAAAATCACTGTATTCATCATCGTTGTTTAAAAATAAAACCCCTTCATTTTTCGTTATAATTTCCGCTATCTCTGCTTTGGCAAGTGCTATTTCCTCTAAACTTTCAAAAAAAGCCGTATGAGACTGTCCGATACCGGTAATTACTCCCAGATTTAAATTACACATATCCGCCAGGACTTTTATCTGGTCTTTGCCTCTCATCCCCATTTCGGCTATAAAGAATTCTGTATCTCTCTTAATTTCGAGAATTGATTTTGATACACCAATCTCAGTATTATAATTTTTAGGAGTAAATTCAACTCTGTGCCCTCTGCTTAAAACACTTACAATAAAATTTTTGGTTGTAGTTTTACCGGTACTTCCAGTTATTCCTATCACATAGGGCTTTAATTTTCTTATATAATTATAGGCAATCTTCTTTAGAAAATCTAAATTATTCCAGGACTCAAGAATCATAACATCCTTTAAATTTTCATCTTCTGCTTTCTTCCGCCATAGCTCCAGATTTCCTATATTATTTGATTCGAATACAAAACCTGCGGCCTTCTTTCCCAGGGCTGTCCCTATAAAATCATTACCATTATAATTCTCCCCCATAAGAGGAACGAAAAAATCTCCTCTTCTTAATGTTCTGGAATCAGTAGAAATATTATGAATATAGGATTCCTCGGACCCTGAAATCATCCTTGAGCCTGACCAGGATAGAATATCTCTAACTTTTATTTTTTCTTTCATTTCTTCTGCTTCACCCACTCATCAACTACTTCCCAGTCACAAAACGGAAGTTTATAATTCTTAAACTCCTGATAACTCTCGTGACCCTTTCCTGCTATTATAACCATATCATTTTTACCTGCCATCTCAAGGGCCTTAAATATGGCTTTTTTCCTATCAGTTTCTTTGATATAATCCCTGTTACTGATATTCTTTATTCCTCTTTCTATCATATTTATTATTGAAATAGGTTCCTCGGATCTCGGATTATCCGAGGTTATAATAGTGTAATCAGCATAAGTTCCCGAAATCCTGCCCATTATGCTCCTTTTACCTTTATCCCTGTCTCCACCGCAACCAAAAACACAAATTATTTTCCCCCTGTCCTGCAATATCTGGCGTGCAGTTTTAAGTACATTCTCAAGACCATCAGGAGTATGCGCGTAATCCACTATCACCGAAAATCTGCTATTGTAATATATCTTTTCAAACCTTCCCTTAACTCCATTCATCGAGCTTATTCCTTCTTTTATATATTTCTTATCTATTTCCATATCCATACATACACTAACGGCAGCCATAATATTATATACATTAAAGTAACCGCACAAAGGGGAAGAAATATTTAATTTCAATCCGCGGGAAGTATTTATTGTCATATTAATTCCTGAAATAGTATTTTTAATACCGGTAGGCCATATATCTGCATTTCCAGACTTCATAGAATAAGATATTTTATCTAAATCAGTTTCATTAAAAATTTCCTTTCCATAAACATCGTCTATATTTATAACCGCTTTTTTCCCACCGTACAAACTTCTATACTCCTTTAAAAACAACTTTTTCTTTGCAGCAAAATAATTCCTCATATCCCCGTGGTAATCCAGGTGGTCCTGTGAAAGATTTGTAAATATGAAATATTCAAAATCAAGATAATCAATCCTGTGCAAATCTACTGAATGAGAAGATACCTCCATGCATGCAGCCTCAACTCCACGCTCGCTGCTTTTATAAAAGAAATCATTTAAATCTAAAGACTCCGGGGTGGTGCGACTAAATAAAACCTCATTTCCATCCAGGAAAGATTTAACAGTGGTAATAAGCGATGTTTTAATTCCTGCACTCCTTAAGATGGAATCTATCAAATAACAGGTGGTTGTCTTCCCATTTGTCCCTGTAATTCCTATTAATTTTAGTAGTTCTGTCGGGTTTTTATAAAAATTCCTGCACACTGCGGGTAATACTTCACGGGTATTATTAACAACAACCTGTGCAACAGGAGAAGAAACATCTACCCTTTTCTGGACTACTATTCCAGAAGCCCCTCCATAAATTGCTTCCTTAATAAAATCGTGTCCATCATGCTTAAAACCTTTAATCGCTATAAAGAGACTCCCTTTTGTTACATTTTTAGAATTTATAGAGATATCTGCAATATCAACATCATCATTCCCATAAATTTTTTTATAACTCACTTCTTTTAATAAATCTTTTAATTTCATTTTATAATTAACAAGAATAAATATTAAACTTTATTTAATTTTGCTTTATGCTCAATTATATTTATATAAAGTCAAAAACTTTATATAACTATCCAGAAATCAATATTAATAATTTCCTTTATTCCTCTTATTATAATTTCAACCTGTTCAAGGAAAAATCCATTATATCCTTAAAAGCCGGAGCAGCAACTGTTCCACCCCAGATTTCGTTACTTCCGCCCTGTGGCTCATCCACCACTACAATTACTGCTACCCGTGGCTCTTCATAAGGAGCAAATCCAATAAAGGAAGTTATTTGCCTGCCTTCATCATACCCCAATCCATTCTTGTTTGCTTTCTCGGCAGTACCTGTTTTCCCGCATACCTTCACTCCCTCAATTTGCGCTCTCGTTCCTGTCCCTCCATCCACCACGGCAAGCATCATATCTTTAACCGCATCAGCCGTTTCCTGACTTATGACTCTGTCTGTCTCGCATAAATCTATACCACTTCGTTCATTTTCCAATAATTCTATTTCCTTTACAATAGTAGGATCAACAAGATAACCGCCATTAGCAATAGCGCAAGCAGCCCTCAGCAGCTGAATTGGAGTTACAGAAATACTCTGACCTATTGCCAGAGCACCTATTGTGGACGAGGGCCATGTTTTATAATCATGAAAAATACCCTTTTCTTCACCAGGTAATTCTATACCTGTCAGGCTGCCAAATCCAAATTGTTTTATGCCTTCCCAGAATTTTCTTTCACCCATACTAAGAGCAATTGTAACTGCGCCTACATTGCTGGAATGTTTTATAATCTCTTCCGTGCTGTAATCTATTCTATAGGTTCTGAATATCTCTTTTATAACCCTATCTCCTACTTTAATAGAGGGGGCCAGGCTGAATACCTGATACCTGCCCACAGAATCATTTTCCAGCGCTGAGGCTACATTAACAATTTTGAAAGTTGAACCGGGCTCATATGTATATGATATCCCCTGTATTGTATATAATAATTCCGGATCAGCCTCCTGATAATCATTCAAATCAAAACCCGGATAAGAAGCCATTGCATAAATCTCGCCAGTTTCAGGATCCATTACTACAGAAATTGCCCTGATTGCATTATATTCCGATACAATCTCCTCAAGCTTCTGCTGAACTATATATTGAATCTGAGAATCAATAGTAAGAATAACATCTTTTCCATCTATCGGTTCACCATAGCTGTTCTCTTCTACAGGAATTATATTACCGAAAACATCCTTTTCGGCAACAACAGTTATGTCAATACCTCTTAAAATCTTTTCATATTGAAGCTCAACACCAGAAAGGCCTACATTATCTACACCGGTAAATCCAATCACTGACGAAGCAATATCTCCCAGGGGATAATATCTCCTGGACTCATTCTGCATATATATACCGGGGAGATTGCGTTCTGCAATTCTTTCAGCTTTTTCTGCTGAAACCTTCCTCTGTATATATACAAAACCAAGCTCTTCATCACCAAGTTTCCCTTTTATTTCTTCAACATCAATCTCCAGTATCTCGGCAAGAATTTCAGCCTCATACTCTAAATCAAGAACCTCTTTTGGATTCGCATAAACCGTGCGCTCATTTAAGCTAACTGCCAGCTCAACTCCATTTCTATCAAGTATCTCTCCCCTTTTTGCAGTAAGAACGAACTGACCGGTATGCTGATATTCGGCATAACTTTCATATTCTGAAGCATTTAAATACTGAATAGTAACAAGCCTATAAATTATTAATAAAAAAGCCATTAAAAATAAAATAAACAGGAAATATATTCTTCTCCTGTTTACCTTATTATTATTTTTTCTATCAAGCATTTTTTAAACTAACATATTAATCACGGAATAAAAAATGTCAAAACTCCTTCTGAAACCACCATTGCTATGTCCTGGATATAGTAAAAGGTATCCAGAAAACCATTATAATTTGTATCAACTTCATCTGTATTCCTTGCTATATAATCGTTTATCTTCGCATTATTATCAAGTTCGTCGTTTGATGATATTTCAACTAACATCGAGTCTTTTGCTATATTCATATTTAAATCATTCCGGGCAACCTCAATAATTCTCGCCGGTGACTTTAGCTCAGATATCTTTAGTCCAAGCCTATCCTTTCTTTCATTCTCCAGTAAAATCATTTCATTTATTTCGTTTATTTCCTTCTGATAATTTGTAACCTGTATCTTTAAGCCAACATTTAAAAGCAGCCCCATGCAGGCCAGAATAATTATTAGAACAAAAATATAGAATAAACCGCTTCCTGTATACACTACATTCTTATAAGTATTTCTGCCACCTTCTGTTTTTACCAGATATAAAAGTGGTTTTGTTCTTCCTCTATATAATTCCTGTTTTTCTGCCAATCCAAGATTCATTTTATAAAATCTCTTTTTAAATATTTATAAATAAAACATCCGTTCAAAGCTTTTCTAAAACCCTCATTTTTGCGCCTCTGGAGCGCGGATTTATTTTAATTTCTTCATCTGACGGCCTTACAACCTTCTTTGTAATTATCCTGGCTTTTTTCTGATTGACGCATCCATAGTCCGGAATGTAAGGTGAAGTTGTACAAATGCCTCCATATTCTAAAAATTTTTTCTTTACAATCCTATCTTCAATAGAATGATAGGATATTACGAGCATCCTTCCTCCACTCTTCAGAACTTCAAAGCCGTCTTCAATAGCTTTAGTTAAATTATCAATTTCCCTATTAACTTCCACCCTTATCGCCTGAAATATCCTCTTTGCCGGGTGGCCTCCTTTTTTATACCTGTATTTATGAGGTATCGAGCCCTTTATGATATCCACAAGCTCGCCTGTTGTCTTTATATCCTTATCTACTCTGTGATTAACTATATTTCTTGCAATACTTCTGGACCACCTTTCCTCGCCGTATTCCCGGAAAATTTCCTCCAATTTCTTCTCCTGATATTTATTTACTACGTAATAAGCGTCCATCCTGCCCTCATCCCCGAACCTCATATCTAACTTTTCATTCCTGAGATAACTAAATCCCCTTTCTGATTTCTCAATCAGGAAAGAAGATAATCCCAGGTCAAGTAACATGCCATCAATTTCTTTTATATTTAATTTATTGAGTATACATTTTACATTCGCAAAGTTATCATTTATCAGAATTACCCTGTCAATAAATTCTTTCAGTTTGATGGCGGCGGTGCTTATAGCCTGGCTATGAAGATCGACTCCGATTACTCTGCCTGTGGGGGCAATGGCTTTAATAATTTCTACAGTATGACCAGCACCGCCAAGTGTTCCGTCAAAAATGATATTTCTCTGCTTTAAGTTTAAATAATATAAAACCTCCTTTAAAAGAACCGGTTTGTGAATTCCTTCCGGGTTCATTTTTAACACTCTTTAAAACCGTAATTGCTCAAAAGCATTCTTATCACCCATAAACTGTGCATCAGCTTTTTTGTAATATTCCTCCCATAATTCTTTAGACCATATTTCTGCCCTATCCGAAACACCCACCATAACAATATCTTTTTTGAATCCTGCATATTCAATTAAAATCTGAGGTATCCTGGTTCTACCCTG